>Ga0214544_1002156_pt1 | contig 41537 bp, 18 predicted proteins | sample CNSS3metaG_FD_160074 | JGI IMG/M metagenome (GOLD analysis project Ga0214544, IMG submission 160074) | Root nodule microbial communities from cowpea collected in UCLA plant growth center, Los Angeles, California, USA - CNSS3 | ecosystem: Host-associated > Plants > Roots > Nodule | place: USA...
TCTTTTTTTTTTATTAAACTAGAATGAGAGACGTAAAACAAAAAAAGGAGCTGTAATAATAGAAAGAAAAATAATGTAATAATCAAAATAATAAGCCCAAATAAATAAAACAAAACAAAACAAAAAAAATAATAATAATAAAATAAATAGATAATTATTTTTTTTCTCAAACTAAAACATTTTTTTTCTTAATTATTTATTTATTTATTCTTCTCAATTGAACATTAATTAATTAATTAATTATTTTATTTTATCATTGTTATCCGGACGAAATTGGGTGTTGACAATAACACTTCTAACACGGACAACAATCATCATTATCACCACATAATCATGTTTCCCATGAACCCAAGGTTAAACCCTCATACTCATGCATTCAAGAATTTTCCCAAACAAATTCATCTAGTGGTATTCCCACATCCTATAACAAGAACACCAACCCATAACGATAAAAATATACTCAGAAGGGTCACCACTGCCACAACATAACTCAAAGATGTTGAAAATCACAAGCACTCCGTGTGCCACCTGGCAGCCCAATAACGCTATTTGGCAATTTTTGGGCAAAACTCAGAAACAACCATCACACACCATGTGTCGCCTGGTGGACCATGAACACCACCAGACAGTTTTTGGCAGGAACCTAGCAACGCGAAACAAACAGTGAAAATTCAAGGGGAAAATGCATACAGTGGTCCAAGGACATCACAGAAGCTTGAAACTTATAGATTAGGACTTAGAGCAACTCCCCTTACCAGGAATTCCTGCTCCTAACGCAATCCTAGTGATCTTCTTTGCCCCCAGAAGCTTAACCCTTGTCTCCAACTCCCAAGAATCCTTTCCGACACTCAAACCTCTCTAACATTTGATATAACTCCTAAGAAGACATATACGAGGACTAAATTAAAATCAATACAATGACATTTGATAATGACACTGACACATGACATTGTATTGCCATGTGACACTGATAATGCCACAGGTCACACCAGGGACCTGGCACATGGCATTTTTTTTTGCAAAAAAATAAAAATAAACAAAAAAAACAAAAAAAAACACATACTGACATGTGGTACGCCGTTAACGGTGTTAATAATTTGAAAGGGACATAATTGAAGCACTTTTTCAAAAATTTGGATGCAATTGACATTTTTTTTAAAAGCGGTACCATATTGACACACTTGTACCAAAGTGGATACCATCCGGATAATTAAACCTATCTAAAATTATTAATTATAACTAATAAAAAACATGACACAATATAATAAAATAAGTATTTATATAATTATATAATCATATTTATTAATTTTTAATTTATATTTATTGCTACAATTATTTAAAAAATAGATAATATAAATAATTTTAGCAATTTCATTTTTTTTAATTAAACGTATAATTAGATTTCTTATTTTTAATATATTTAAAAATATGATTTTTTTTATGTATATTTTTAAGGAAATAGAAAGTTAAACACAAATAGAAAAAACATTTTGACAGAAAACTTTTAAAAATTTTTAGAAATCCAACGTGCTACTAGATGGAACATATTTTAAAGTCGAAAGAGTTACATTTTAATTATAAAAGTTATGATTTTTAACTTAATAATAGGTATTTCATCTAACTATTGATATTAAAATTCAATCCATAAATTTTTATTGTATTAAATATTAATGGAATATTTTTCAATGTTAATTTAATTTCCTCATCATCATGTTAATTTAATTTCCTTGCAATGCCATTTCTGCTATTTATTTATCCTAAAACTATGGTCAATCATTTGAATAGGTAATTGTTTTATTCCTTGTACAAGGAGACAACTTCCCATTAGTTAGTGTACCTAATAATAAATTTCACAACTTCAAAATAGTAAAATTAATTTAATAATAAATGAGACATACATTTAAGGATACACTTGAACTTTCTTAAAAGAAATTATTTTTATATTTTTTTTTTTTGTTTCATCATTTGGTTAAGGAACTTAATTTGTCCCTAGCCATCCAATGAAGCCATGTGAAATGTTTGTATACATGTATCATGACATTAATTCCATAAATAATGAAAATTTAATAATATCTTGGTAATTTCTCAATGATTGTATTGGTTGTGAAGACGACAATTTTGCTGGGGTCTTAATTATCCGATTCTTTATGGAGTGCCCTTTACCATATATCACACCAATTATTCCACCTTTTACAGTTCATATTTCTTTTCAGAATCATTATCTTTCACACTTCATTCATCATTAGCATGAAGAAGTTCCCAAGAAATCAAGGATACTTTTACACAAGGTAAATGAGAGCCACACAACATTTTTTTATTATTTAATATTCTCAATTTAGACATATAATTGTCGATGATTGATCTTACCTGATAAGTGAGAGGTTAAAATAATATTATTAAATTAAGTTTAGTTTTTCTTTTTATAATCTATATAATATATGAATAAAAGAATATGAACACTATTACACTCTGTTTAATCATTAATAATAATATTAATTTATATTTTATTCTTAAATAAAGAATTGATGTCGGTAAATTCGATGAAGTTAAAACTATCTTTGATATTATTAAGATAATTATAAAAAGAGAAAATTCTCATAGTTTTTTTTCTCTTTTTTCTTTTCAAAATAATGTTGATAGTTTTACTATTGTAAAAAACACATTTAACGAAGATTAAATTAGGTTTATAAAGACAATTTTTAAACTTTCATTAGTTCAATAGAAAATAACGGTAATTTCAAACCATCATCAAAAGTCGAAAAACTACAATCATAGTTAAAAGAGATTATAAAAAATGGAAAAACTATGATGGTTTGTGCTGCAACCATCATTAAAAATGGGAAAAACCATGAAGGTTTGTGCTACAATTGTTAAAAGCAGGAAAACAATGACGATATATGCAACAATTGTCATTGAAAGTTTTTCTTTTTTAAATTGCTATATAATTGGCACATACCCCAATCCTCCAAAAGATTTTCAGCAAACAAATTAATATTGCTTCTTCAAACAATTCAAATGATATCAAAACATAAAAGTTGTAATAATAACTAACTAATCTTTTAAACAGAGTTTGATAACAAAGACGTAAAAATCCTATAAAATTAATATAATCTAATTTCTCAACTATTCTAAATTGTTATATCTATTAATAAAATACCTTGTCCATGTTTTTTGAACATAAGTTATTATACTTTATTTCAAAGGTTGCATGTCATTAAAAAACTGCAAAAGTGAATTGAAGTTAAGATTAGTCCATGTGTAAGTAATCAGTTCTTTTGTACATGTAATAATGGGTTATAACATATTATTTGATCCTAAGCTTTTTGAATACTAACTTGTTCATTGGTGGTATTCATTATATGATGTAATATTCACACTCATGATTTTCAGTTTGTTCATTGCACTACATCAATAATAAAAATATTTGGATCAATTAAATGATAATACAAAGTAAATGAATGATATAATATAAATACCTTAACGTGCATCCATGTGAGCTTTTAATAATGTAACACTTTTTCTACCACTTAATATGTTATATATCCCATAAAGCACTAAAATAATAAGAACATTTGATATTAGAAAAGGACACAAGATCAATCTAGTAGTACACGATTTTTTAAAAGAGACTTACGTGTTTCTACTATATGTTTAAAGTCATGTTTAAAGTCATGGGGGCGGCTACTTTTCATGCAATAAGCAAAATATGTATGATCTTGTATTAATATACAAGTGAAACATTAATTACAAGTTTCCCACCACTTTTTTTTTCGATGATGGTTTGTTTGCGCTTGTTGTTAATTAACAACGTCGAATGCATATTTTGAACTAGTGTGTCTTGTATTTAATGTGAAGGTATTTCACTAAAATTATATTTGCCATAAATTTTATTTATTTTTTAAACTTAAAATAGTAAATATTTTAAAATAAATTTATTTTTTTTAATAGTTTTGTTATTCATTTTAAAAGAAATAATAAATAAAATAAAGAAATATATGAAAAAAATATATATAGAGGGAAGGAAATGAAGGCAAGAAGGAAGCTAATGCCAAATAGAAGATGAAAGAGAAGTCGATTTTATCTATTATGATCACTAGTCATTCTTACTATGAATGAATAAAAGAATATGAACACCATTACACTCTATTTAATCATTAACAATACTAATTTAAATTTTTATTTTTAAACAAAAGATTGATATGGGGAACAAAAAGTTCGACGAAGTTAAGACTATCTTCGATAATCATAAAAACAAAAATTCTAGTAGTTTTTTTTCATAATAATGTTAATAGTCTTATTATTGTAAAAAACGCATTTAACGACAATAAAGATGATTTTTAAACTTTCATTAGTTCAACCATTTAGTTATGAAATAACGATAATTTCAAACCTTGGTCAAAACTTGGGAAACTACAACCGTTAAGTTACAACTGTCGTTAAAAATGATTATAAAAAATGAAAAAAATTATAATGGTTCGTGTTACAACCGTCATTAAAAATGAAAAAAAATCATGAAGATTCGTATTACAACCGTCCTTATTTTTACTATGGTATAGTCTTTGAAAGTGTATGATGTAGTCTTTTTATTCTAAATATATATTTTTCATAGTATTATTACAATGTAATTGATTCTATTACATAGAAATTACATTTTAATGTAAGCTCTTATACGAAACAAAAATACCTCATATATATTTAGAAAATTTATTTTAATTTAAATTCAAACAAACATTTTCATGAACTAAAGAAATCATTAATTCATATTAATAACTGATAAAAGTAGTCATTAGTTTTGTTATTGTAGTTAAAGTTGATAATTAAATTGTATAATAATGGGATCTTACTATTTTACATAATTTTTATTTTTATTAGTTAAATCTCAAGCATAATCATTGATATAACAAGATTGGTATGATCATGAAACAAAATTGTAAATTCTTGTAAATCATTATTTTTTTTCCGTTGCATGACATGTTCACGTTCTTAGGTGAATGCATTCAATTCAAATAAAACTTATAAATCTAATTATAATAATTTAGTGCAATTAAATATTCATTGTTATGTGTATTATCATCCGATTGAAAATAAATAAACTTAAGATTCACCTTTTTAAAGCTTGTGTAGGCTACATATTTAAATGCTCATCCTAATCCATATATTTCACAATGGGTTATAAATTGACTTGTATGATCCATAACTATCATCCCTACTTATTCCACTAAGTGAACATCCTCTCTAGACACAGGGACTCAAAAACATGTTGAACACCCAAAATATTACGTTCATTATGTGAGAAACAGAAAAAGTTAAAACTGATCCCATTCACTTTTACATGAAAAATCACATTTGCTCTGACATGCATTAACATGTTTGGAAACAGCAAATAAGCAAAGAAAGGAAACAGTTAAAAATTATTATTATTATTACTACTGTGTGTGTAATCTTATGGATACATCAAATTAATTAAAAACAATATGGAACCCTTTCTTCCTCTTTTTCATTGATCTTGTGATGAGTTCATGAAATGCAACATGCATTAGGATTTTCATCACTGAATAGCTGAGGGGGCGGTTCAATAACATAGAGTGGTGGGTAATAATGGTAAGAGTACATCATCTTCTTCATGCTTTCACCATCAACGTTAACCACCACTCCATTCTCATCACCAACCACTTCTTTTTTTTCTTCTTCAACACCTTTCTCTTCTTTACTCTCATTATTACCACCATTGCCACCTTCTTCTATCTTAGGTATTATCTCTGTATTCTCCTCTTCTTTCTTCTCCTCCTTTTCTTCTTTCTCTTCCTCAGGTTCCACCTCTTCTTCTGCTTCAGGCTTCTCTAATTCTTTCTTTTCTGCTAAGGCTTCAGTTTCTGGCTGGGGAACTATTTTGACCTGTTTTCTGGTGCGTCTATGAACATAGTCTACTAGCTTGTGTGCATCCATGGTCCCAGTCACAACGACCTTCCCTGTGCTAAGCTCTGCCACTGCTGTTTGAACTCCTACATTAATAACAAAAACATGTTTTCACATTTTCATTACATCTATGTTCATGGATTTCTTAGGCATTATATTGCTTATACATGTCTATATTCATGTATTGTACATGATTATATTTAGGTTGTTCATCAAAAGCCGATAAAAACAGTTGTTAGATGATGCTTTTTTAACTGTTGTATTTGTTAAATCGTCCTGCATTCTACTTTACAAGAGTGTTTACAAGCTATATTGACTAAATTTTATTAATTTGTGAAATCGTGAATGAAATTTTTTTGTTGAATTAAAAGAGAAACTTGAATGATTATTCATTTTTTTAATAAAAGTGTTATTAGGACAAAATTTGGCTTTCACAAGATCTTCATTTCTTTCAACTACAACCAACAATTTATGTTGGCATCACATTAGATGAGAATATATATGTAAGTGTTACCTCTCATTTTGAGTATCTTCCGTTTGAGCTGCGCAGCACAGGCCTCACAATGCATGTTTATGTTAAGTTCCACAGTAACTGGTTCACTAGCCTGTAACAGGAAACAAATACCATTTATGAGTTAAACTTTGTAGATGTATAATTTATATACTTGTCTTTTCTTTGAAAAACATAACAACTTCTGGTGTAGGTTCTCCTTCTGGTTCTGGCAATGGAGATATAAGTTGGACTTTTTTCTTTGTTTTCTTCGTAATTATGTAACATATTGCTTCAGGCTCCACTGTTCCCCTTACGGTAACTTGATTTTGAGCCATATCAATCACCACTCCCTCAACTCCTGTTAGAAGAAAAATACAAATGAATGAAATGCATGCACTGTGGAATCAAAATCAAACTGATAGAAGAGAGAATATAGAACCTCTCATTTTCATAATAGATTTTTTAATTTTCTTGGCGCATCCTATACAATGTAAGTCAACAAACAACACACACTGAAGGCTCACTTGTTTTGCTTCCTCATCCATTTGCTCTTTGAATCGAGATGAAAAATGAAGTTAGTGTTTTGATTTTTGGGAGAAAAGGGGCTTAAAAGTCAAGAGATGATGTTGGTTAACAAGTACAGAGAAGACAGTTACGTAAAGAAAGGGTAGGAGCATCACACAGTGAGTATGATAAGTGGGTGGTGGGTAAACAGTAAGTAAGCCAAATGGACAATGATATTTTGACTACTAAATTTTAACAATTTTCTCTTACTATATGAGGTAGACATCTTTTGAGTGGTTTTGAAATATTGAGAATGAAAAAATGAAAAAAATGAAAAATCATTTAAAAAATGACACATAAAATTATAAAAGAAAGTTGTCAAAATTTAGTAGTCAAAAAATTATTTTTCTTATTCTAAGATGGGTTTTACATATCCCGATTTAGTAATGCAGGGAATCCCTCACTTCAATGATGATGTGGTTCTCTTTTTCTTTTAGTAAGGCTAAATATGTATTGTAGCTTGCCACATGTACTACATAGCAATTCTATCAAGTTTATAGATTAAAAGTTCATTTGTTTAGAAATCTAAGGCTTTGTGCTTACTTACTCTCAAGTAGAAGAGATAATTTCATCAATCAAAATTGTTAATAATGTTGGAAAATATCATACACTCCCTCTACTTTGAGGTGTAGAGTTTGAAAGATAGTTTTTAATCCAATGGAGAGAACACTAAGAGAAAATGCCTTCTAAAAGGCTTCTATAAACGGCTAAGTTTTTTAACAGGGCATAATTTGTCCACAACAGTGTAACCTTCCACAGGTATGGGGAATGATAGAAATACTTTAACAACAAAAATCCTGATATGATGAATTCAGAAGGTCAATAAATTCATATGTTCAGAGCTTGAGCCCATTTATGATACAAGTGCTTTAGAGTTGGAATCATAGTAGTTGAATTGTGAATTGTATCATGTATCGGAGAGTTTAAATCTTGACTCGTAAATCATATCATAAATCGTACAATTCATAAATATTTTAAAATATTATAAAAATGTAACATATACTTAAAAATATAAGATATTTAAATATGTAAAGAGACAATTAAGAACAAAATAACCTAAGTGAAATAGAGTAATTGTATACATGTGTATATACTACATAGTTTCACAATTTCATCCTTAATATGTCACCCCAACAAGTATGAGAATAAAACTTACACTTCACTTGCAATATGTTTGGTGGAACACTATCACAGTAATTTCATGTAATATCAACTTCTCATTTTGTGTTTGATTTACTTATGTCTGAAGCACAAAAACAAAAACAAAAATGTGAAAACTTTCCTGCACAGAATAAAGGACACCGCACCACCATAAAGCCCCCATTGCAACACCGTGCAACCACCACCACAGCACCACGCAACCACCACGAGATCACTGCACCAACACCACGAGACCACTCTGTGAAAACTCTAGAAGTGCGAACACCACCAGAACACTGCATGAACACCACCAGAACATCGCACTACCACCAGAACACTCATGAAACTCAATTGAAACGTCAAATAAACTTAACAAAATTTGGTTAAAAAGACTAAATTCATATAGTTATGAAGTTGAGGGACTAAATTGGGTTAAAGTTTCGAAGAGAGACTAATTTCAACTTTTACTGAAAGTTGAGAGACCAAAAACGTATTTAACTATTTTAATCATATTTTTCAATTTTTTTAATTTAAATTAGAGTATAGTGGATACGGGTATCCACAAATATAGATACTATGATACTCGTACGCACCCCGTTAACATGTGAGTATAAAAGTACCCGTATCTATTACCTGTAGTTATCCATTTACAATATACATTCCATACCCATTATGGATTTTATCTATGTATACCCGCGAGTAGAAATTTTTTTAACATTCCTTATCGTTCCCCTTCTAAAATGGGTGAAAATATCACTTATTAACAAATAATGTACTAACATGGATTCTCTCAAACTTTGCTAAATAAACTTTGTCAAATATCATTTTCCTTGTTGAATATGTAAGAGTTACTTGATTCACTCTTGCAATGAACTAGTTCAATACGTTTTCTTTTACAAAGATCTCTAAAAATTAAAATTTACATGTTTGTTTCTTTCATATAAGGATTGAACTGTTTTACAATTTGATTGTCGAGTTATTATCATAAAAATTGTAGTAGTCTTTATTGGTTTAAATTGTAGTTCTTTAAGAATTTTTCTCAGCCATATATAGCTTGAGAAGCACATATTGTAACTACAACAAACTTAGTCCGAGTACTGCATTCTTGGTATCATACAGATGAATAATATTAGAGGACAAGCAAGAACGAAAATTTATTATTATTTTGCTGCAATACATGCATATGTTACCACCAATTTGTAGTAATACTATGGGTAGACATGGTTGGTGGAAATAGTGCATATTCAAGAACAGACAACACACTCCTATATGTTTAAAACTAATTTTTAGCACTGGTATGGAATTAAAAAACGATGCTAACGTACATATCCATGGTATGTTGGATATTGTTTATTTTGCCATTCTAAAATTATCATGCAGTTAGACAAATGATATTTGCACTCCGCAACATTTTAAAACAGACATTATTTTTTTTCTTCTAGTTCTTATAATATATTTATTTTCTGATTTTGGTTTATATAAAATTCTATTTATTTTTTAATTTTAATTTTAATAATATTTTTAGTCCGTATAAAATTGTCTATTATGAGTAATGACTACCACATGGAGCTTCTTATTTTACCGAAACCAGAATTCATAATAAATGCACTCTCTTCACAGAAGGTTTCAAAAATAAGCCTAGTGATGATGTGGCATATACTATATAGTTTGAATTTAAAGTTAAAACAAGATTATTGCAAGTGCGAATTTGGTCACATAAATATATTACAGAACAAAACTCTACCTCCCTTAAAATAACTTTTCTTATGAGTAACCATGTAGCATCACATAATAGTAGAAGCAATCTAACAGTTTTATGAAATATGTTCATGTTTCTCAAATAGGCAAAATAACCAATGCATTTATCAGCTATTGAGAAAGAATTTCAACGAAGAGTATGGTTATGCTGTTTTAAATACAACTCAGCAAGAGCAGTGTGCAGAGCTGCCCCTATTGGCAGAACTTCCTCATCCAGAAAGAAGAAAGGGGAATGAGGGGAGTGAATTGCTCCCACTTTATCATTTCTGATTCCAATGGAAAACATTGCTCCGGGAATCAGTTGTTGAAAAAATGCAAAGTCCTCACCTGCCATCACCTTCTTGGCATCATGCACATTGTCTGAACCAAGAAGAAGTTGCCCAACTCTCACCACATGCAGATGCAGATTATTGTCGTTAACAACAGCAGGATATGGGGTGTACTGCTCTTCTTTGAAATCAACATAAGCTTTACATCTGTGCACGCCTGCTTGTCCTTCAATAACCTGCAAGGGTGTTTCCCAACAAAATAAACTAAACAGATTCATAAAACAAAACAACAAGGCAGAGATGAACCAGAACTTCCCAAATGGTTCCTCAATGATGCTTAGCAATGTCTAAATAATCATTATCCGTACCTCCTTAATTCGTTGTCTGAAATGGTACATGCCTTCAGTTGTCTGGCTCCTAAGTGTGCCTCCAAATTTTACATAGGAGGGAATCACGTTTAGTGCAGTTCCACCTTTGACAAAAGTAACTGATACCACCTGTGGCAAATATAAATGATGTAAGCTTAGAAATGAAATAACAACAACGAAGGCCTAATAGGTTTTTGTGCATGAAGGCAGATCCACAAAAATGGGCTGAATCAAAATTTGGGAAAGTTTCTCTTCCAAATTTGTTGCATTTTAAACGACTATGGTGAAATCTTCTTGCAAATGTCAAGCTTGAGAGTAGCACATACTTGACTTTGAAGAGGATCAGATTCTCTTGAGACAAGCTGTTGCAGTGCCAAAATTGCAAATGATGTAGCCAGCACTGGATCTATATTCGTGTGGGGTGATGCAGCATGACCACCTACTCCTACAATCCTTGCCTCAAACACGCATCCAGCAGCAGTAAATGCTCCTGGAATGGATGCTATGGCTCCTGTAGGTGTTGTAGAATCAATATGTAATGAAAAAATTGCTTCTGCATCCTGAAGCACTCCTTCCTTTATCATTTGAGAGGCACCTCTTGCTCCTTCCTCCGCAGGTTGGAAAATAAGTCTTACAGTTCCCTTTAATACCAAAGATTACAATGCAGTCTTCAAAGAACAATATTTCTAGTTTAAAATAAGCTGTGCATGTGCCAGAACATCAAACACACAAAACAGAAAGAAAAAAAAAAAAGGTGTTTACATCATTCTTACTTATGCTTTTATACTATTACCAGGAAAAAGGCAATTCAATAGCCACATTCAAACTGTTTATTAATTTACTTATTTCAACTAAAAGCAACAAAAAGCCTGACATGCACCAAATCTGATTTAGCTGGAATTATGTTAGTGAATACATTTTGAACTTCACGAAATTCTACTTCATCTAGAAATATTGTGTGCGTAGTTGCAGTAGTTCCAACTTTACAGTACAGATTTTCTATGAACTTATGGTATATAACATGGCATCTAATCCAGCAACTGGTGGTATTAAAGTCAAAACATACATATGCTTAAGAGGTACTGCTATAACTTCTGAACTTATGAGAATTAACACTCTCAACTTCACACACACACACGAGCAAGCCAGATGTTCTCAACCATACACTTGAATCTCTAAACTGAATTAACAAATAGTGCACAGATTGATTTTACGATTTTAGAGAATATTCCCTACTATAGTATTCTCTCAAAAAATGATGGACCAATTAACAACAAAAAAATCCACAAATAACTCCATCACGAAAGACTTCACTTCAACAACACCTCCATGTTTTTCAAAATGAACCAATCAGAGTTGCTTCAGGATTCTTTCGACCTATAGAATTTACAATTGAAGTCCACAACTACCTAAAGGGGCCAAATGGTGTTCAAATTTGGATTTTTCATAACTTCAACAGACGACAGCAACAAAAGCCTTATCCCACTACATGATCCTAACATCAATAGCCAACACATCAAACTTACATGGTCAGCTGAACAATCAGTGTAGGACTTTGGATTCTAACTCTAACCCTAGTTTATTGTGGAAAATTGTTAAAAAAAGACCTCAAAAGACAGAAACACCAGAAACCTAAAAGATCCACCAAAATTAGAAAATGAGAACAGAAAAAGAACCTGAAGCTTATCTTGGCGCTGGCTGAGCAACTTTGCAGCCCCAAGTAGCATAGTGGTGTGAGCATCATGTCCACAAGCATGCATTCTGCCGTCTATTTTGCTCTTGTGTTCCCACTCAACAAGCTCCTAAGAATCGCCACCATCAAACCAAAGGTACATCCTCATACACATACACATATCAAAGAATATGTTAAAATGTGTTTACCTGCAAGGGAAGTGCATCCATATCAGCACGAATAGCAATGATGGGGCGAGAGCCAGAGCCAAGTTGCGCAACGACGCCGGTTTTGGCAACTGGGTATGTGTAAGGAATGCCAAGATTGTGAAGTTGTGCGCGTATAAGAGAACTGGTGTTGTGTTCTTGGAAAGCCAGTTCTGGGTGTTCGTGGATTTGCCTTCTCACCGAAACCAACCATTCCTTCTCCTTCTGTGCTGCGCCCATAATCTCTTTGGCATAGACTTCATCCTCCTCGGATCCCAACACCATCGACGATGACAGAAACACAGCAAACAGATAAATGGCTGCGATCGAATACGCATTCATCTTTCAACACTTACAATCTGTTTGAGTTTGTTGCTTTGTGACTTCAAGAATTTCCACTGCTCCTATTTCGTTGACTATTATCTTACAAAGATGAACGGACCGACCAAAAAACCAAGATACCAAATTATTTTATGTTAAATTATCTTTTGATTTTTTTTATTTCTAAATTAATGTCACTTTAGTCCTAAATTTTTTTTGTCGGGTCTTTTTTTTTTTAAAAATAATTCAATTTAAAAATTTGTATCACATGTCAATTTTTGATTTTTGATTTTATTTTTCAAGTTCTTTTTTTGAAAGGTTTTGAATTTTTTTTGAATTTTTATATGTATCACTTCACACAATTTGATCTATATTTGTTTTTAGTTTCGATTTAGTTTTAATTTTTGTAAAAATGAAACAATATTATCCCTCATTCAATAGACACTCAATCTAGTTTTTGTATAAATATTATGATGATATTCTTACTAAAATTAATATTTTTATTATATATTTGTACAAATATTTTTAAACAAGCTTTTTTTTTGTAGTTTTATTATTAAACAAAGTTAAACCCCAAACTTAATTTTAACAATTAACAATTTCGTCATCATATATACAGAAAAGTGTATCATATTATACAAACATAGTAAAAATTAAAAATCGAATAACTTCTCACACAAGTTTAGAAACTAAATTTCAAGTTTAAAACAAAACCAAAGTTTAATGTTTTGTATAAAATTTAAAGTTAATTTAAAATATTTTTAGAAATATTTAATAAAAACGTTAATTTTAATAAGAATATCATCATAAAATTTATAAAAAAGTAAATTGAGTGTCAATTTAAGGAGGGATAATATTGTTTCATTTTTACAAAAATTGGAACTAATTTGAATCTAAAAACAAATATAGGGATCAAATTGAATCATTTTGACACGTGACACAACTGCGAAGTGACACGTGTAAAAAATAAAAGAATTCAAAAATAATTAAACAAAATTCAAAAAAATTCAAAAAATTAAAAAAAAAAACAGAAATTGACATGTTGCATTGATTTTATCACCATCTGATCAAACTAATATTAAGGATTAAATTGAATTATTTTTAAGAAAATGAGGACTAAATTAAAAAAAAAACTTGAGGATCAAATTTCTATTTATTAACAAGAGTAATTTAACCTTTATTTTATTATTTTTGAGTTTGTTTCAATTTTTTGTTTATCTTTTCAAGTTTCTGATTACATTTCTATAATATTTGTAAATCACTAATTTAGTTTCTTTCATCCATTTGAGCATAATATATTAAATGGATAATAGCGAGATAATTATTGATGTGGTGTGCGTTTCCTTTACTTCAACCTCCCCTTTATGATTAGACTAATCACACCTCCTTCGATCTCTACTATTAACATGTCATCATGTGCACTGATTAGACTACGATTAGACTAGTCTAGCTGTCAATCTCCATTGAAAATCAAAAGTTTATATCATAATTAGGAATGTTAACGGCGGGTAGAATACGGACAATAATTCTCTCGTATTTTATTAATTGGATAAATATTTATTATATATTTGTATTTATATTTATCGGATATCCATTATATAAATAATTATATAATTTTTTAATATTCATAGATATTTATGAGTACTCACAAATACTTATAAAAAAATAAATATTTTACGACATATTTTAATTGTAAATTCAAATAAAATAAAATACATAGCATTCATAATTTTTAAACAAAGTCCAAATAACTCATTTAAATAGTTTTGAATAATAATTTACAAAGAAATAAATTTATTTTAAAACTAATTTATAAAAAAATAAATCATTCAAAATCAATATATTAATATTTTAATCATATTTTTTTTATTTATTTTTTTTAATTTATATTAGAGTATAGTGGGTACCAATACTTTGATACTCATCCTCCTTGTTAACATGTGAGTATTAAAAATAAACTTGTACCCGTTACCCATGTATATCCATTTATAATATCCATCTTCTACTCATTGCGAGTTTTATCCGCAACAGATTTTTTTGACATCTCTAATTATATTTTTTTAGGTTTAAAAAATAGAACTATTTTTTCATTTTTGAACTTTTAATGATGTCACTAACATGTCTTTACCCTATCAGATGTGAACAAAGTTATTTTCACTTTATCTCATTTAAACTCAACACTAATACATCTACCAAGCATATCAATCAAGTCACATGCAAAAGGATATGTTCTGTGAGTATTATTCCTACAAGTCAAGGATATTTGAGATTCTTTTATTCTCAAATACAATGTCAAAGATGTGGTTATATTATAGAAAAATACTATTGATAAGAGATGATTGAGGTTAAAGACATCAAAACATAAATAAGTGAATATCAAATATTGCTTGAAGATATTTAAGCAAAAAATAGTGATTTAGAACTTCTAATAGAAAAATTGTCTCAATCTTGGATCAATTACAATCAATAACTAACAAACACAAGCAAATTTAAAAAGTTCCTCATATCATTATTGTAGACACCAATATAAATGAACGTGTTATTACCTAGCCAAAATATTGTATTTTAAGGTAAACATTGTAAAAGGAAAATTAGCTCAAAAAAAGGTAGATAATAAAAAGCTTGATCATAAAATTTTAAATTTTTTCATCCCGGTGCTTCTATCTCACCTTGAAAAAGAAGGAAACTTGTTTTGTTGTGGAAAATTAGGTCATCATGCATACCCAGTGTAGGCATAGACACAAGAATGATAATCTCATAAAGAAAACCAAGTTGGAGAAGAAGATACAATTGTTGCAATGGTTTCCGAGAGCAAAGGGTGCTGAACTCTATGACTACAAAACACATATATCCAAACATAAATATGGTTAACTCCAAAATTAATGCAGGATGTGGAAAAGGAACAAGTATGTCTTATGATTTTAGAACAACTCTGGTTTTAGGAAAGTTATTCTGAATCTGGCATCTATAAACACTCTAACTTTACGTGACATTGTATATGTGTATTCAATTAGAAAATTTAGTTTTGTAATATTGTTGGAAAAGGTTGGGATAAAGTGGCATTTGAGTCCAACAAGATTGTTATAGGAAAAAAATAATAATGCAGAAATGGATATTCTAGTCAAGATTTGTTTGTACTCGATCTTTTTAAAGTCCTTAATGAATTTGCATTTGGATCTTTTACTTATATTGTCAACTCTTATAATGTGTAACATGTTATGTTTAAACCATAAATTAATTAAGCTAATGTATATAACTCGTTTTTTTATCAGAAAGACAAATATATTAAATGAAGATAATTGAATTGTTTCGACTCATATATAAAGTAATATACAAAAAGGAAAAATAAAAGACAACATATAAATTCTCCTCTCTATATATGAAGCTAAAGAAAATCATTGTCATGACATTAGACAACAACCTCGTTCAACACTAAACACTAAATTTTATATTATCGTTTGTTTTAATGTATCTAATAATTTTATATCGTTTAGAAATCAAAATCAAAAAAAGTTTAAATTATTTAAATACGTTTTTTAAAAATAAAATCGTGATAGAACTTTAGAGTACAAAACGAACAATACCTCATGCGGTTGATATGTCACTTAACTGACTTGAAATTTTGAAATTTATTTTTAATTCACCTTCTTGACTTATATTTTATTAGTATTTCATTAATATTTGACTTACATTTTGAATTTGTTTTTGTATTTTATGATGTGTATAAATTTTTTAATTATTTTTATTTGATCCTCTTATTTTATTTATCAATTTATCTTAATTTTGATTTGGAATTATTTGTATATAAAAAATATATCAAAATATTTAATTTGTAATAGATAAAAAATATTTTTGAATTAAATGTTTCGAAAATAATTTACGAAACACCCAATTTTGAATATAAAAATAACATTTAGAGAGTGATCTGAAAGTATTTTGGGAACACAATCTTCTTCTTCATCCACTTTTTCTATGCACTTTACGCACTAATTCAATCTCTATTCCACATCCATTGCAGTGATTCATTCTCCATGCATCAGTAGCATATTATTTATGTGTAAACCTAATCCAATTAACAAGTAATAACTCAGTATGATCATCTTTACACATTCACCCTATAGGTAATCAAAAAGAGAGGGACAAATAGAAGTCATATTAATTAAAATAAATTGTAGATAAGACTTTTATTTTCATTTGGTTATGTAAATTAACAAAAAATTTCAATCCAACCAAATATACATCACAATTATTACATAAATTATACTATTATTTTATACTTAATTAAAACATGTAAACAAATTATTAAAACTGATTGCTTTAAATTAAATAAAGGTACTCCTGATATACGCTCTAATTTATTTTATTTAAATTAAATTAGATAACATTATTATGGCTGCGCAGATGACAAATATATATAAAAAAAGTGGATAACGTATAGACCAATGACAACGGTTGTTTACATCAAGAAAAAACAACTTCTACAAATTTTAAAATTCCTTTTAACAGTGGTGGGTCTTAGAGTAAGGATAGGGACATTGGATATATATATATATAACTCTCTTCTTTTTTCTATTTTTAAGGTATTTTGGTGTATTTAGCATCTCCAAAATGGTTATGGATTTATTTTGACGTTAAATATGTTTTTGTTAACTTGGATTGATAATTGGTATTAGTTTTTTTCAAAATTTTGAATTAATTTATATATATATATATATATATATAAATTTAATTATTTTAACTAAATTTTATCAATTGAAGCGAAATTATGTCAAAAAGTATAATTTAATCAAATAATATTATAAAACGCATTTGAAACAACAAATAAATTTAATAAAATTTGGTTAAAAAAATTAAATTAATATATTTTTAAAATTAATAAACTAAATTAAGTCAAGATTTCCAACGTAACTAAAACAATTCTTAAATCCTTTGCACTTTAATCGCTACTTAGTAAACCACTCAAAAACAGGCAGAAAAATTAACTTATCGATCGTAGAATACTTAAAAAAAAAAAAAAAACACAACCGATTTACCACCTTTGGAACGTTATTGAAGCGAGGTTTGATAAAATGTCGACCTCGTAAAGCTGTTTGCCCCGTTGGCAACTTATATACAATAAATAGTATGGTATGATATTATTCGGCAATTATGGTGAGTACTTTCACTTGCATATTCTTGTAACACTAGAATTGTCATTGAAAGTCGGATAATTTAACACTTACATGCAATTCAATAGTTTTAGCTTTCAAGTTATTTTTGCCACCTTTGTTAATATGAAATGGAGATGCAGCAAACTCAAAAGAAAGAGCTAAAAAGTTGGGGGGGGAGGAACTGCACTTCCAATGTACATCAAGAGTCTACAGACTAACCAACCTGGTGAGTATACATATAATACACCAACTACATATGCACCCGCATATATATTCAACTATCAACAACTCTAAGTAGACCCTACACGCCTCTACTTAATTGGCACAAAAAAGAAATAGAGGCAAAAACAAAAACAAACGAATGATCTCCTAGCAGTTTAGAATTTAAGATATCCGCAGATGTCAGTAAAGACCACTAATGAGACCATTACAAAGGCAGAAACTACAAAAATAGAAGAGCACTTGGTAGGATTGGAAGTAGCCTTTGAAATGTATGGCACCCTTCTGAGCAATAAAAAATCTTTCAACCCCAAGGTAGAACTTGCTTTTGTAACTTGACGAGAAATCTTTCTAGTGCCATTTGCCTCTGCTGTCTTCTGCAGTTCATTCCCATCATTAGTAAGCGTAGCACTTTCCTCCGAAGCATGGTTTTCTGAACCTTTCTCCTCCTATCAAAGAACAACAGGAGTCACTACACACGCGACTACACACACTTACGTTCACAGACAGGCTAAACAGATAAAATTCTTACCACAGCAATGATTGGTTTCAAATCAAGCTCTTTTTTCACTATCTTATTTGAGAGTTCATTTCGCGCCTTCTGCGCCAAACGAATTCTCCTATGCGCTGTACCTTGTGTTACGTTTGCACTTAGCTTTTCGTTTTGAACCACTCGTGTCCTCCTAATGATTCCAGTATCCCCACTAGGAACTGAATTATAGATTCTGGGTTGCTGATAATCATTCACAATATTGTATACTTGGCCCATATTGGCATCGGTAAAATCTCTCTGGGAAATGCTTTGAAATAACTCAACATTGCTCTTCTGCTCATCACCACCACGGCTAATGGGGATGCCAGCGGTGCTGCAAAATTCTGGAGCTATCACCAAAGGAATCTTTCTGTCGTTTGCCTCCTCAGCGTAACCAGCTTGCATATACTGCAGCATACAGTAAGATTAACATTAGGAAAACCGCTTTATTATCGAGGCAAAACCTACCTAGAATGAACAAAAGACAAAATAATGTAGGAGCTGTTACTCACTTTTATATTGGCAAGTTCAGAATCTATATCGCTGCCTAATGCGCCATTCTGAACATTAAACGAGGGGTAGGTCCACTGTTGGCAATTGGGCTCCTCATAGGGTAGTTCGTCCCAGTTAACCACCGAATTCAAAAAGTCTGAAATGTTCGTCTCATTAGTGCCATATTGAAGCCCATACCGACTATCTGATTCTCTGTTTGGTTGATAATGAAATTCTGGTTGAACATGTGCAAGTTCAGGGGAGAATAACTTATCATCCAATAGCTCGTTTTTTAGGTCGTAACACATATCAACGTTCCAAGTCTGAAACTCCTGCAGGGAAAATCAACCATACGAACTAAATCAATAACTCCGGTGTATTAAAAATCAAATCGGGGTGAATGAAAGCAATAAAACAAAACAAATGTACAATAATGATCTTTAAAGTATATATCCAACTCTCACAAATCATAATTACCAGATAAGGTATATTAGGTCTACTTTCTCCATAAAAACTTCTAGAAGAGGCAAATAAGAATAAAAAATGAAATTAATTTCTCCAGAAACTAAAATTAGTTAATGCACGAACTAGTTTATAGGAGCTATTCCTCATTAGCTTTTCAAAAATTTAATTTTTAACTTATGCATAACTTAATTTTAATTTATGCGGAAAATAATTTCATTTTTCCTTCTTATTTTTATCTCCTAAAAGTGCTTGTACAGGAGTTTCTCCAAACAAACATAAAACCAGTCTTCCCATAACCAGCTTCTGTCTTTAGAAAATAGACATTATGCTCTCTCTTGCTAATAAAGATTGAAATGATGTTTTAATGATCTTCTAAATAGCCTAAATCCTCCATTATGATTTTAAGAGTATTTTCTATTTGAAACTCTATGTCTAAGTAGAAATGGAAAAAAAAAAGAATAAAATATCATACATTTTCCCCATTCTAAACAAGTATAACTAATAATAATAAATAAACTCAGGTATTCCATCTAACCTCTGCAGCTGGTGCCAAATATTTATTTTGTGCATCAGAAGCTTCATATCCATCACTATGGCAATCAACCGGAGTTATAACGTTGGATATTGCTTCCTCAGAGTGCGTAGGGACAATTTTCTGGTGCTTATCATCCCCTGTAACAAGTGATGGGGACACTGCAACAACAGCCAGACCCGACTGTATTTCCTCCGTAGAGTAATTGGCAGCAATCGGAGTTGACGGAGTCTGTTCTGCCTCATCACAGTGCGAAACTTCAAGGCTTTCGTCATGTTTCTTAAACAAGCGACAAAGGACATATGCATTCTGGTAGAAAACAAATTGAGAATCATCATCACTTCATATAATTCCTAAACTAATTGTTAATCACAATACGCTATGTACCTGTCCAGGATTGGTGCCATCGAGCTCCTTCAAGGTGGGGCGATACTCGTGCATAACCCAATTGGTCCTCTTCCCTTTGGGTGCACGACCAGTGTAGAACACCAAAGTCTTCTTCATTCCAATCAAAATCATCCCAGACTTTATTTTACGATCTTTCCCAGTCGCCTTCCAATATCCATGACTTGTTGCTCTGTTCAATCGATGCCCATTTGGGTACTTTCTGTCCTGTGGACAGAAGAAGAACCATTCCGGATCCTTGTTCCGTATCACCGACAAATCTACAAAACAAAATCCAATAAACAAATTAAAGAAGAAAAAAAAAACTGTAGAATCTCCGACACACCCCATGTCACCAGACATGTCGAGCCTGAAATCATAATACAAGACATACAGATTATCCATCTAAAGATAATCACTAAGATGCTCTGTAATACCTGCTAAAGCTTTGACTCAATATAAGGGGATAGTATGAAATCTCACGCTGTCTAATTAAACTACAAAAATAATATATAAGTGTAACACAACACCAACTAACTTGTGGATTGAATTAAGTTGAAATCCTAATTCAAGGGGGAAAAACTACCAAAAGAAACAGCAGGGCCAGCATGATAAGAGCTAATGATCGGAAAAGGTTGAAGAGAAAAATACCAGGCATGTCCCACGGCTCCCATTTGCAGACATCAATTTCTCGGATAACCCAAACCTCGGCACCATTGCCGTTAATCTTCTGCCGCAGGTAGTAATCGATGAGTTCCTCGTCGGTAGGTCTGAATCGGAACCCTAACGGTAGAGAATCCAGCGACACGACGGCGACATCGTCGCCTCGCGACGGATAACACTCGACGGAACTCATGTTCACTCAAGCAAGACGAAACTTAAAATGAAAGGGAAAAAGATTTATAAAGGAACAGCGATGAATTATAAAGAAATAAGCGGAAGCGGAATTTGAGAATCAGGGGAATAATTCAGAGAGGATTGTGTTGTGTTAGGTGGTGTGGCCCATAGCTTTTTCTCGCTTTTATTTTTCTCAGAGGTAACACGCATGAGCAGAGAAAGTTTCCCAGGCACTGCAGTGTAGTGTAGTGTAGTGGTGACTCGTTAATTTTTATGGATTTCACGTAGGAGAAAGCGCGTTTAAATTCCTCGTATATACCGTGTGCCATGTTTTACCCTCCTCTTTCCACGAAACTACGGTGATGCCACTGATTCAATCCAACGCGGTGAAGGGTTGAGCCAGGGACAAGTGTTGGGGTAAATCGGAATGTGAATTTTGCTATTATTGATGGAAGCACTAGATTAGAGGGAAAAAGGACATGTTGTTCAGCAAATAGTATTTTGACACGTGGCACCAAACGTGCACGTTCCCACCCTCCATTTACGTGCTGGGTAAGAAAACCATAGTCAACAATAACAACGACAAATAAAATATGATGCTGTGCTTGTTTCGGAAAACTTTTTAAAAACATTTCTATTTGTTTTCTAAAATTCAAAAATCTAGAAATTGGTAGAAAGAGAAAAAATGAAGACGAATAAAAATATGGAAGGCATATGATGAAAATATAAGGATTTGTTTAACAAATAGAAAAAAGGTAAAAAATATAATAATTTTTTTCTTTGTTAACATTTTTATTTTCCTACTAATGTTTCTCGTTTATACTCTATTTTCCCTCTAGCAAATAATTGAACCCAACATACGTGTTAATTCATTATTTTATTTCTAAAGAAACGTTTGTTATATTTTTTGTGTTATAGTTGCATGGTTTAAGGGAAAAGGTTATAGCCTAAATTATGAAGTAATAACTATAACTATAATTCTAGAAAAGATAAAATTATATTTGGTTCTTTAAAAATAAAATTAGTAACCTATTTTTTTTTTTGAAATAAAAAATAATATATGAATTTTAATTTATTACTACATTGTCGGTGCATGTTTGGTTACTATATTGTCTAGATAAAATATATGAATTTTAATTTATTACTACATGAATTTTAATATATGAAATAAATGTTTATGATCAGTACTAAGGATGGTATATTTATTACTCAAGCCCGACTTTAATTCAATCTTAAAATAGTAAAATAGTAAAATATATATATATATATATATATATATATATATATATATATATATAAAGTACAGATATGAGTATTATTTATTTTTTGTTAAGAATTTAAATATGAATTTAAGTTTTATATTGTTTTGAAATGAAAAAATTAATATCTTATTATAAGGATGAAGATTTTGAGTACAAATAATCTGATTCAAGTTTCATTATATGATGTCTTCTTGAAAAATCACTTGTTAAAAAAATTCATCAATAATTGTGTTTTTTGTGTTTTTTCTTTTTTTTTTTTTTCATATAGACTTTAGAAAAAATATCTCTACACACAATCATTTTTTAGAAGTTTATTAGACTTTGAAACCCTTCGCTCTAAACCCATGAACAAGCAAACATGAAGTAAAAATTCATCCTCATTCTTATTTATATCAATTGGTTATGAAATATTTTATCACATTCTTATTGATTAGTATTTTAAGAGAAAAATCCTAGAAAGATAAACATTAATGAGACCTAAATTTAACTCAAATAAAAAATTGATATTTCTTACAATCCAAAATCTTTAGACAAAGAATTTGTACATTTAAGAGTATTATTCCAAAATACCTATATAATAATAACCCATTAGAATAATCTATTCATTTTAAATCGCCTCAAATACTATTTTAAAGCTAATTTAGTAACACAACTTGTGGAAAAGTAAGTGGTATAATCTAAGGCAACTTTTCTTGACAGATGAGAAAAATATGTAATTGTCAAAAGCTAAAAATATTTGACAATTATTTTTTAATGTATAATTGTAACAGATTTTAAATAAGACGATCCATGAAGTGTACATTGATTTCTTACAATTACTTATAGTGTTTGCATGCTGTAAAATGGAACATATTCTTAATCCTTTTAGGCTAGTTTTGACACCATCTTTATGTACCTAGTGGAAATGGATTCCATATATATTTCTTTTGCTCTTGAAATTGACACCTCAAATGAAATTGGATTTAAGGTAACATTTCTTCACATTCGCATCTCCTTTCGATGTATAATAGAATCTGTCAATTTGACGATGACCGTTTATACAAGCATTGCATGTTTAAAAATGCTCCCGCAATTTCTTTTTCTTTTTTTTTTAATGAAAAGCTTTTTTAAATTTTTGTAGAGTATTGTTTAAATTTTTCTGAGAAAAACGTGGATATAATATAAGTTAAGGAAGGTTAACGAAATTATTTGCTTTTTTGAAAAATGTTTAGGAATGCTAAGGAAATTATAAGAACAATAATAAATTTGGTTGTGATATAATTTGACGTGTGAAGTGGATAAAATGCAACAATTCATCCTCTTTCGTTGTCCTCACATTATAAAACTTCAACGGAATCAAAATATAGTACTTTAATATTATGTTTTGTTCTGATTTCATTTTCAAAAAAAGACCCCAAATATACAACAAAACGAATATGTTTCATCCCTTTCTAACCTATTTACCAAACTCTAAGAGAGTTCGTGATAAAGACGGCTAAACAAAACTCATATTAAATTAAAGGGTTTATTGCTTTTTATTTTATTTTTAGAAGCAATTTAACTTAAACGCGGCTCTCTCCTCCTAACAGTGTATTTTTATTTTCAAATATATTAAGATGCATGTAGTATTTTAACTTCCATAATTAAATTAGTTTCGCTCTATTAAACTATGATACTAAATTAAGTCATCACATCATATGGTTGACGGATTTAATGAGGTACAAGAAAACATGAGAGTATCTTGAAGAGGGTTTAAAGAGATATTTGGAATAGGCTAATTTGAAAGACAGTCAAGAAGATAATCAAATATTCAAATGTTGGATACAAATTTTGATGAACTAATGGAATTATTAATGGATAAATTTTATCGACAAAATATTTATTTTATTGTTAAAATTTATTAATGATTATAAGAAATTTATTGATAATTACCAATCAAATATTTGTCGGTAATTATTAATGGTAATTATCACTATTTGATAATTATTTTTCTTCTTTATATTTTCTTCCTTCTTCTCCATCTTTCTCTTCCCTCTTTCCTATTACTTATTCTCTTCGTCATCTTTATTTTCTTCTTCTTTTTGTCTCTTGCTATTACTCCCTCATCCTATGGCTATTCTTTTTTCTTATTTTTCTCACCCATCACCAAAACTTGGGTTTAATAAGACATAGTTTATCGGATTTGGAAAAATAAATTGATAGACTACATTATGAACGAAATTTAGCTAAAAATTACTAAAAAAAAATTAATTATTGACAAATGTTACTGATGAATTTTATTGATAAAATTTATTACAAATATCAAAGAACAAAACAAAAGGTAGAAAAGTTGGTGTTCATTTTATTGATGAATCTTCCTTTGTTTATCAATCTAATTGTGACGCAATCCATATCATTTATATTTTGCATTCTTTATTTATATTGATTATTTTTATAGAAGAAATTCAAAGTTAGAAAATATCGTCATCTTTCCTTTTAGGATTGTATCAAGTGAACAACACACACCCACACTATTCATTGTCATGGGAGAATGGTTTACTAGATTCGTGAGAGAGGTGATTAAGAAGAATTTGTTTATGGTATGTAGGAATGGATAAGGCTAAAGTAAGTATTATGTAATCTACTATTGACACATTAGTTGTAGGTAAGGATGTCAAAAAAATTTGTATCTGCGGGTATTCACGGATAAAATCCGTAATAGGTAGAAAATGAATATTGTAAATGGATACTCGCGAATAACGAATACAAGTATTTTTATACCTGCATGTTAACAAGGTCGGTATGGGTATCATATAGTATCCATACCCACAGATAAATGTACCTGCTATATTCTAATTTCAATTAAAAAATGATTAAAACATTAATACATTGATTTTGAATGGTTTATTTTTTATTAATTAATTTTAAAAAATCTTCATTTCTTTGTAAACTATTATTCAACACTATTTAAATGAGTTGTTACATTTTGTTTGAAATGAAATTTATAAATGTTATGCATTGTATTTTTATTTGAATACTCATAGGTACTCGTGGGTATTAAAAGAATATGTGGATACTCGCATAACGGATACCTGTACGGATATAAATACAAGTATGTGACGAATATTTATCTATTTATCCAGCAAATAGAGTACGAGAAAGCTACTACCCTTACCTCACATATCCTGTTGATATCTCTGGTGGTAGGTAAGGAAAAAAGAGAGAACATAGAGCTATTAATTACATTATGTTAAAGAGCTTTGAATTAGTAATTGACCACAAAGTAAACTTTTCAAAGAGTTGTTTTTCGTGGTTATGGAAAGAAAAGTCAACTTTAAAGGAGTTAATATGCTAAAATTTTAAGATAATATACTTATAAGTCTTTCTTTAACATAAGATATTTTATTTTACTTTCTTATATTTACTAAATGGCGAACTTAAAACTTCATATTGCATAGTTAATACTTAACTAAATAGCAAGTATATATGTTCTCGAATCTAGTTCTTAAACCACAACGTTAGGGTGGTTATATATAATAGATATATGATACAAATAATACACCTCTGTAAATTGATTAAAATGTTATGCAACTCCGTTAATTAAACGATGTTCAGTTAGTTATTTATCAACTTCATATATTAATATATTTTTTATTTTAATAGACTTTTAAAGCATCATTGGTGAGAAACACATATTCACTAAAAAAAATCTTTAAATATCAATTAATCTTAGAAATCAAAACTTTTGACTACCAAACTTTTAATTAGCTATAAACGAATTATTAAACTGGTCTATAATTAATTACCCATGTAAACACGTATTCCTTTAATAGTATAAATTATGGTAATTAATATTAGTGACTGATTTAAAGTATAATTATAACTTTTTATTCACTATATTTTAAATAAAAAACATTTAGTTTGTCAATTAATATTTAAACTAGTAACTAACTGATCAATTATTTTTTTGTTTATACAATTAATTGTTTTTTTATACTAATTAGTTACATCATGACCATAACACTACAACAAAATTGTAAATTAGTAAGGAATTTATTTTCCACTAATTTCTCACTATTTAGCGAATAATTAGCGATAAAAAGATTTCGTAGTTAATTTGCGACAGAAATTAGTGAGCGAATATATTTTTCACTAATTTCTTGCTATTTAGTGAGAGATCAACGACAAAAAGATTTCGTAGCTAACTTGTGAGAAAAATTAACGAAAAAATTTGTTACAAACAATTTGCGAGTGATTAACTAGGGATTTGCTACAACTAGTAGTTTGTTAGGGATTAACTATGAATTTGCTATAAATACTTTACTTGAGATTAGTTAGGAATTTGTTACAAATATTTTGCAAGGGTACTATCACTTTGCTAGACATTAGATAGAGATTAGCTACAATCAATTAGTTAGGGATTAGCTAAGAATTTATTATAAATAGTTTGTTTAGGAATTTGTTACAACTAGTTTGTGAGGAATTAACTAGGAATTTGCTATAAATATTTTGTTAGGAATTTGCTACAACCAGTTAGAGTTTGTTAGAGATTGTTCCTTCATGAAAATGTGTTGTAGTGTTATTCGTACAAATAAAATAGAAAATATGGTTGAACTGGATCTCACAAGAGTAATGAATATTTCAGAAAAGAAAAAGAAAGAGAAAGAAATATTCTATCTATTTAAAAAGAAATTTACGTATTACATGAAAATTGTTTTGAAACATGTTTTTCAGTCATTTTCATTAGTTACAACAAGACTGACGCCAATAATGGAGACAAAATTTTAACCAAAACTCTCAACTTCGAGTAACATGATGTTATTCAATAACAACAAAAACTAATAATTTCACTTTGACCTAAAATATCTAGAGCTAAGATTACGAAAAACACAACATTTTCACTTTGATCTATAAAGGAAAAGGTAAAGTGACAAAAAGTACTAGATAAAATTTTATTTACTGAAAAAAAAACATTAAGTATTAAGATTAAATTTGCTTAGCGATATATATATATATATATATATATATATATATATATATATATATATATATATATATATATATATATATATATATATATAACAATCATCATATTCCTGACTAAGTGCTTATAACATAATAATTTAAGATTTAATATAATATTTGTAAATATTTTCCTCTAATTTTTTTACTCAATATAGTTGTAATAATTATTAAAATAAAATAATATAGTCTTTTATGTTAGATTCACATTAGTATTGTTAAGAGAATGATAACTTAACAAAATTATATAACACTTCTTCTCATAAAAAACACAAATATATCACTCTCTGAAATAATTATTCTTTTATAAAGGAATAACAGCAGAAAAGGTTAGGAATGAAAGTAAATCTGATTTTACAATTTGTACGTGAATGGAAACAAATTAATTTTCTTAAAAACGAAGCCAAATTATGCATTATTGGTGTTCTTGTTTACTCTGTGCGTCTGTTCCTTCTATATTAAGAAGCAGGCTCTAGTTGAATGGTTCAGTTCAAACATCTGTGTACCATGAATAATTCTCCTTTATTATTTCACTTTTAGTCTATTTAATATTATCGATACTTATTCTCGAAAAATAATACGAAGTTGTGTTATTATATAAATTGAAGAGAGGATACATGAAGACTTTAAAATGAGTCCATGAGTATAATTTGAATACACAAAAAAATTAATAGAGAATTCTAATTCTTTTAAAACTGTACCAAATGAGTTGAAACTTAAACAAAATTATTTATTAAAAAGAGATGGCCCCTAATTCCAAAATAAAAACATGGATAACATCATCCCAAATGCCTATAACGGAAAAAACCATATTAAGATTATATAAATTGATGAAAATTTTAAGATATTTATTATTCTTTAATTGTACATTTATTATTTATTTGACTGTTGTTGCAGTGTGTGTCTTTCTAGATTTTAGTAATAAAGAAGGATTCGATTTAGGAAGAGAAAGAAGATATCGGAATTGAAGAATTCATCTCGATCTCATCTATGTAAGAACAAAAAGAAAAGAAAATTAGATGATGTCACTTTATTAAAATTAAAAGGAATAAATGAATTCTGTAAGCATCGTTTCTTTTTCTTATTCTATTTTTAAACTTTTCTTTTTATCTGACCTTTTCTTTTTCCTTTTTTTCTGATTTAGTCATATTTTTTTATGTAATTTTGTATTGTTTTTCACTAACCAATTTCACCAAGTAGAAAGTGGTTCAATAAGGATTACTTTTGGCCTATCAAGTTTTATTTTAAAATATGTTTTATTTTGCATTAAAATCTTTTTTTTTTATTATGAAAGGCTTAGGACGTATTCATTTGGAATGAATTAGTGTTGAAAGGTGATGAGGAGCGATAATTGGAGAGATTTTTCGTATTCGTTTTCAATGAATGAAAAGGAATAGAAAGTGTTAATTTGGGAGATACCTCACCATATTACATCCCGCTACCAAGACGAGATTTGAGAGTGAACTTTAACATTTTATCAATATGCCCTCATTATTATACTACAAAATACAATACCACATTGCACTCTCATGGCTCGAGGTTTGTATAAAGAGGAAGATTCCTGATGCACACAGTAGGGATTCCTAATGCATAATAGGAGAGATTCCTAATTCGTTTGAATTTTGAATTGTTTGTCCGTGTATTATGTGTTGTTGAGCCTCTTGAATTAACCATTGAATGTAATTAAGAAGTCAATTGATTTATTATGTTACATGAGAAAAAGGAAGCTTCTCCATGGCTGTGAATAGGTTTGAGTTGTAACGAGGTGAGTTATATGTTTGTGGTGAGAACATATGGTTGTTCTTATTTATTGATGTGCCCTAGTGCTCTACTTCCCTGATATTTGATGTTCCATATCATTTTCCTACCTTTCCACCATTGTTAGTCATTGACAGAGATGTGTGAAGATAGCAACAATAGCCAAAGTCAAACTGAATTACTAGAAGTGTGCTCTTGAAGAAGTGAATGGAATCTAATACATTTTAGTTGGATCCGATCACAACTTCAAAAGTTTTTGGTATATTTACCCAGTTCCATTTTTCTTGTATCCAATTTCAAAATCATGACTTTTCTTCCTTAATTTGAATGAAACACAAACCAATTAAAATATTAATTACAAAATCATGACTTAAAACACAAATCCATTATATTAAAATATTTGTTTTATTCAAATAATAAATATGATTATTACAATTTTTTTTGCGTTAATAAAGAAAAAAAATTAAAATAATTAATTTTTCAAATCAATTATATTATAATTTTTATTTTATTCAAATTATAAATATTATTAATAAATATTTTCACCATAAAAATAAAAATTAATTATAATTTATCTAAATATCATTTTATATTATTTTTAACACTAAGATCAATAAGGTAATCTTATCTTATTATCTACTAAATTTTATTTTTTATTAATCACATCAATGAATTTTTCACAATTTTTTTCAAATTTTACTTTCAAATCAACTCCACTGTCATCTTACGATCTCCTCATAAGAACAACACAAATTTAATCCTCAAATTCATCCAAATCAATCTTCTCCCTCTCCCTTGAATCATTCGTTCCAAAAGAACACACCCTTAAAATTTCACATGAATGATTTAATCTGTGACACTGAGAGAGATTTCTAACATTAAGTTTTGGGATAAAAGTCACCTATTTGATAAGACATAAAAGAAATTAAGCTATTATAGGAGAATTTTATATGAGATTTACTAAACAAAAAGATATTATGACATGTGTTACTCTGTGTTCAAACTTAATGTTTCTTGTGAAAGTAATTAATATTTGTAGATCTTGTATATGAAATAAATTTTCTTTGGCAAACTATAACATTTTATTGTTTATATATTAATATATTTATTTATACGTTTAATTAAATAATTAGTTCACCCATAATCATATTTTGACACATGAACAATAATTCTAATAAACTAAGAAGAAAACATAGAAATTTTATAATATTAACTTTAATTATATATATATATATATATATATATATATATATATATATATATATTTATAATGTTTTAGTTTTGACTTATGTATATATTTATAATCCTTCCATATATTTTTCCTCTTTGATAATGCAATAACTAAATATATGTATTAAAAGACGACTAGATTTAAGACTGTACGTTATATTAAATCTGGAAATAATTAAGGTGTTAAAAAAATTCATCCTAACTAAGAAAGTTAACAGCATTTAATTATACTCATTTTATTTTAAAACATTAACATTTTTTTAAAACTATCATAGTTTGAAATCTATAACAAAATAAAAGAGGATTATTAGAAATGAGCTTAGATGACGTAACCTGTGACTATTGCCACGCATATTTAACCAAAACAGGTCATGTAGACTTGAAAACTAAAATCTTAACAACTCTTCATACCACATAAAATTTGGAAGCTAACTATACAAATGTTATCTCCATCTTTTGTTCTTTAATTACATTTCTCATGACAAATTAACTTAAAAAAAATTATAAATTATAACTGTAGATTCTTCTCTTAAAAGTGGAAGTGAGGAGACAACAATATAAAAAAATTGTGAATTTTAGCGAAAGAAATTAGGTCACTATATCCCATATGTTGCAGTTTGCGTAATGTAAGTTGCAATGAGATGAAAATGATAGGATGTGAGTTCACGTGCCAAAAAGGCGAATCCGAGGAAAAAGAAAAGTAGGAAAAGCTACTTCTCAAAAAAAGAAAGCAAGTTAAAGCTAAAGCCATATCATACTGCACTACTAAACTAGTGCTATCTCGTCTTCTAAATCATGCAAAATTCAATTTCAACCTTCATACAAATCCTTTTCAGTGTCTATTACTATTGCTTCACCTTAATACCCTTTCGCCACCTTCATTATTCTTCAACTATATAATTGCTAACTTCTCACCAATTCTTGTTACTTGCAAAGTAAGCAATGTTAATCACCCATATCAATCTCACTCATTGCTTCGAGTCCAGATTCTTTACAATATTTTGTAGTGTTGTTATCTGTTAAATACATTATATTCGTACTTTAAAATCTTTTTAATATATTTTAAAATTTCAAAATCAGTAATTATCAATGTATTTTAAAGACACAACAAAAAAATAATATAGAAAAACTCAGTAAAATCTCCAGTGACGGGACATTGTGGTAATGGGACAGGGTAGACCTCTCCCAAAAATTTTAAAATACTTTTTACATTATATATATTTTGAATTATTTTATATTATAAATATTAGATAATATATTACAAATTAATGATAATTAAATCAAATATTTTATTTCTTTTATAAACATAATAATTAATGGTAATAAATAATAAAATATAAAATCAAGCATAATAGAAAATAAAAATAAAAATATTTATTAAGATATATTTAATTATTATTTTTCATTATAGTTTAAGTTTTATGCAAATTATTCTCACTCTCACCTATTTTCTTTTGTTTCTAAAAATAAAAAAGATATATTATTTTTACTTTTATTTTTCCTATGTTCTCTTCCATTCCAAAGAGGAAGAAAATAAGGTCGTCTCACTTGAGAGTGAAATATTAATTTAATAATTTATTTAGTGAACATTTTCTATATTAATTTTTTATTTTAGGTTAAAATACCTTTTTGGTCCCAATTTTCGTCAATTTTTTTCAAATAAGTTCTAATTTTGGTTTTGTGTTCAAATAGGTCCTAATTTTCGTCAATTTTGTTCAATTGGGTCTTTTTTTTGCTAACACCGTTTAAATCATTAACGGCCATGAACAGTGACTGCCACGTGTCACTTCGTGGTTTTTTAAATTTTTTTATTTTAATTTATTTTAATTTTTTAAATTTTTTTAAATTTTTTTCAAATGTACACGTGTTAACCCAAGAGTGTGCCACATGTCACTTCGTGGTTTTTTTGAATTTTTTTTTTGAATTTTTTTTAAAATGTCCACGTGTCAACCTAGTAGCGTGCCACATGTCAAAGTCAATGTTCTAAATTCAATTTGGTCCTTATATTTGTTATTTTTGTTCAATTAGGTCCTAATTTTTGTTAACATTAACCAATTTGGTCCTTCTCCAAATTAAAACCAAATTTAATTTTTATATTAAAATTCACATTTTTTATTAAATATTTTTATATAATATATTAAAATTCACATCATAATAACTTTGATATAAAAATTAAATTTGGTCACATTTTCGATAGGGACCAAATTGGTTAATGTTAACAAAAATTGAGACCTAATTGAACAAAAATAACAAATATAGAGACCAAATTGAATATAGAATAATGACTTTGACACGTGACACACTGCTAGGTTGACACGTGGATATTTAAAAAAAATTCAAAAAAAATTAAAGAAAAATAAAATAAAAAATTCAAAAAAAACACGAAGTGACACGTGGCACGCTCCTGCGTTGACATGTGTACATTTAAAAAAATTTTAAAAAAAAATTAAAAAAAAAATAAATAAAAATAAAAAAAATTCAAAAAAACCACGAAGTGACACGTTGCAGTCACTGTTCATGGCCCTTAATTATTTAAACGGTGTTAGTAAAAAAGGACTCAATTAAACAAAATTGACGAAAATTTGGACCTATTTGAACACAAAATCAAAATTAGGACTTATTTGAAAAAATTTGACAAAAATTGGAACCAAAAAGGTATTTTAACCTTTATTTTATAAACATAGAAGAAAAAATAATTATACTATGTATTTTTTATAACTGGATTTTAAATGTGGTTTGATTATCATCAAATTTTTCTTTTGACAATCTTTTAGATATGTGTGATTTTTTTAGTTATCGTTATACTACATTATGCATTCATTTTTATTATATTAGTGACAATAATTAAATGTATAAATTTTAGATGTATTTTTTCGCTCTTCGAATTATGTTTGTCAAGTCTAATCCAAATTCTTCCGCATAGAGAAGTTATTATGCACTTCCACATCGTTACGATCCTTGCTACTTCTACATAATAGATAATTAAGCTTAATTAATGTTTTATAGTTTAAGAAAAAGATAGATGAGATCCTCACTACTTTCTTAGTGCATGATTTCACTTAAAAAATTGAAAATCGTTTTTACCATTCACGGTTTTAACACATTCGTACAAAATTAATTAAAGTCGTCACATAACTGTTATAGGAGAGAAAAAAGACAAATCACGTTCGTTTTTGTCATACACAACTTCTGTATGTCAATGATAAAGTCGTATTTCGTAAACACAACTTTTTCAATAAAAAATCGTGAACACTAAACATGATTAATCGATCGTTGTAATTGTTTTTTTTTTCTAAGTTTTCCAATTTCAATAACCTTTTTACAAATTTATACAAAAATAATAAGAAAAATCAGTATATGAAATAATTCTTCTCATAACAATTGAAGCCTAAGAACCTTGTCTAATACAGAACAAATCACTATAATTTTTTTCTTAAAATCTATCAATTTTTATAATTTTTTATATAAAACACCAGAATACATGGAATAACTCTTTTCATAATTATTGTAACTTTGCAAATTTGTAGTTTATTTTTGACAAAACTTTATTGAAGAAATTTGAGTTTTGGAGTCCGAAGTTGTAAAAGATAAGTGTTTGTTTACTTTGATGGGTTAAGAAGTCACACATTTGAAGTTAGTGCACATGCAAGCTTTACATATGTTGTCGTATATATCATTGCTTGCTTCAATTTGCTGTCTACTATCACAATAAAAAGAAAAACGAAATTTTTGTGAATGAGACAACAAAAGTTATTCCTTTTTGACATTTTTAAAACATGTATGGAAAAGATAAAAAAAAAACATAGATAAAGTTGTAGGTAATTATATATATTATTTTAGAGATATTTTAAGTTGTTAATTTTAATTCGTAACTCGCTTTCCTCAAATAAATAACTTTAAAACAGTGGAATGGAAGAGGATATTTATTTTATTTTCTGTAGTTTATTGGATTTCTATATTTATTTCCTTATATCCTTTTTATCTTAGTTAAAACAAAAAGCAAAAGATAGATTTATAATTCATGAAGAAAGAAATTCAATATAAGTGAATAGTTTTTTCAAGAGTCCTGGACCTTTATTTTCTCTTTAGTGCTAATTACTTGGCTCATATAATAAAGAATAAAGAAATAAAGGGTTAGGAATGTTTTCTTTTTGTGTCCAATTTTAACTCATCGTCTTAGATTTTTGTTTTGTCTCTAGGAACTTTATAGGTACATAGGAGAAGGATGATTAGAATGATAACCTATGTCTCTTTAAGCATCTATGGATCTCTCTCTTTTTCTCCTTTTTCGTTTTTTTGTTGTTGCTATTTTCAACTTATAACTAAATAAATACTTTGTTATTAAATGATCAAGTGTTTTTTTTTTATATATATGAATTTGCTTATTACCTAAATACTTATTTCTCCTTGTATATTTACGCTGAATTTGCTTATTCTCTCTTGTCTGGACTTTCTAATTCGAATGTTTATTACTTCCTGATTTCATATAATAAGTAATTTAAGGGTACATTTTTTACAGAATTAAGATTTAAATAAATTATAAGATAAATTAATTAGTCAAATTAAATTGAAACGCATCTTTAGAAATTTTTAGGTGAAACAAAATTAAATCTAATATCAATGCTTTCAAATTTGATTCACCTTAATTTTTTATTTTATTTTTGTGTTTTTTTTATCAACAAAGAATAATATATATTGATGGGTCTATTAAGGAAGGAATTCATGGGGAGACACAACAACAATACCATCTGAATTTAACACACATAAGAAATTAATACAATCTCTAACCCAAAATTTTAGAAAAATGAGTTTATGGGTCTTTTGCTTATAAGGTAATCAACTTTATCATTTCTATTTAATGTGGGACTTAAATTTACACTTTGATTCTCAACCATCTCAACAATCTTCCATTCAAGGATGACTCTTTCCGCATTAATACACTTCCCCTCAAACGAAAGTATTCTCAACCTAGTTACTTCACATTGAGCGGAAGTATTCCCAGCCACGAGTATTCATTTTGTAGTGTGTTTATCTTAACAAGATACACATGTCTAAAACTTTTGCTAGGAAGACTTTTAAGTCGGTCACTAAAACAAACCATTGATTCTAATACTAGTGATGGTTTTATCGATGAGAGAATTTCCACCCACCCACCCACACACACTCACGCAGACGAAACAGACTCTAGATTAAAGGTCTAACATGATTAGGTTGTCTTGAAAAAAAGACAAAACATAAGTCCATATTCTCATTTCGTGTTTAGTGATATGAATTTCTAGTCCTTACCTAATTCCTTTTCTATGGTTCTGGTTTTATTGTTTAAGTGACCAAATGAATGCACTAAATTAGACAAAAAATCAAGTTTGAAAAAGAAAAATTAATATTACCAATTTTATACTTCATTTAAACTCAAACATTTAATTGTGACAAAATAAATACTTATTTTTGCATCTAATTTCTTTTACTTAAACACAATTTTGTTACTATAATTTTATATATTTTTTATAATTGAAATCTATAGAACTTTTCATAACTTATTTAAAATAAATCGAATCGTTGAAAATTGGTTTATAGATGATTATTTCCTTAACTTTGTGTGTGTTTTGTATTTGTTTTCTAAAAAAGTTAAATGTAAAAGCAAAATTTTTTATTACTTTTTGTACTCTTTTTATTTAATCAATCCAAAATTTAAATAATCATTCGTGATTTTAATTATAAATTTGGAATTAACATTTTGATATTTGATACTCAACTTTTTATCGTCTAAAAAATTCAATACCATATGCCACGATGTCATCAATATGAATCTACTGAATAAAACTTGCGGATTATGGACACGTTTCAATGCAGTTTTTTACTTCTTCCTTATAAGGTAAGTTCATTTGCAAGAGGAAGGAATTTTAGGAGAGAAAAGTATAAAAAAGTTATCAATTTATAAGTTAAAACCAGGTTATAAACTTATCTGTAGTAGTTTTCTCTTCAATTTTTGTTTTTAATTTATGTTTGTGTTTTTAATTCGACCTAGTTTTCAATTGTTTTAATTCAATTTAAACGCACTTTGATTTTAAATTTTTTAAATAAAAAATTGATCTAATTTAAGTCTGATTAAAATCAATCCAATCAATGTCCAAATACAATCCGAATTAATTGAACTTAAAACTTAAAAGTATAAATATAGATTTAAATAAATTTATTTAAATTAACTTAAATAATATGAATTAGAAATATTATGATTTGAATTTTACAATGGTTTTTTTGTCCATCCTTATGTTCTATCTTTTGTTATAAGGTAAAAGTCGAGCTGTATTAATATAAGAAGAAAAATTAATCCACTCTGAAAGATAAACTCTAATAACTTAATATGGAAAAGCATATGTCATTTTAACATTAAAATTATGAACTAACTGATAAAGTAATAGTATAGTAATCATGGTAGATACTAATGTGATAATGATTACATAATCATGATGATAAAATTGTGTAAAAAAATTGGAAAAAGTGACAAAAATATAATAATAATAATAACAATATATACTTTTATATAAATAAAAATTCTATTTTTAATTTTACACCATAATAAATAACATTATTTTAATTAAAATAGTTATTTTATTATTTTTATCTCTTTAAATGATCGTTTTATTATATAAATTATTTCATTAATTTAATTTTTCATTTTAATTAATTACTTTCAAAATAAAATAAATATCCTTAAAGAAAAAATATCTAAAAATTATAAAAAAAAATATTTATAATAAAATTAAAAAAAATATTTTTAAAATTAAAAAAAGAAATACACACTTTTTTTTCAATAATAATAATAAAAACAATAATTTCTAAACCATTCCTCTTAAAATAAAAGTTACAATATATATATATATATATATATATATATATATATATATATATATATCAGCAAAATGTAATAATAGAATAAAAAAATATTAATACAGTAAATATTTATTATATTTTAGCCATTGATATGTTTTATAACAAGAAAATGGATACATAGTACCCGCATATTCATCATGGATCATAAATTATGTTTAAATGATAAATGAAATTTTTTAATTCCCTTGTAAGTTATTTACCTATTCAGATTATATGCCATACATTTTTTTTTCAATTTTAATGGCTAATGAAATTAAAAAAATTAAAATAAAGTATTCAAATGCTAAAAATAATTATACATATTAAACAATATACATATTATAAATCACTCACATATGAATACAATTATTCATTACTTTTTATGTAAGTATAATTATTTATATTAACTAAAAAAATCGTTTTAGTGTGTATTTTCTTTTTTTATTATATTAAATGGAATAAATTTTAAAAAATTATAATTTATAAATTATATAATAATTATTTTCAAATGGAAAATTTATGTAATTACATTTGAATATAAAATTTACTTAATTATTTATTTTATTAAATAATAATTTTTTTTATTTATTGAAACAAAAATTATCTAAATAAAATATGATATTAAAATGAATTAAAAAAATGTACTACAGTTCTACCTTCTTATAATAATGATATAAACGAAGTACTCTCTTTGTTCTTATTTATAAATAATAAAACATGTTTTTAAAACATAAACAAGCTTTAACTAGTCTTATTTTTTTCAATCGTATTTTTGTACTTTGTTTATTATTTATAACTTTTTTTGTTAATTTTAAGAGATAAGTATGTTTCAAGGAATATGGAAAATTAGAAAAACGAAATATAAGATTAAGGTTTTGTTTCGGTTGTTTACGATTTGGGTAAATTTATTATTCAACTTAACAAAAATGGTTTTGGGTTGGGTGGAGTTTTTTTATTTTATTTTATGTTTAATTCAATAAGTCACTTTTGAGCGGGTTAGATTAATTAGAGAAATTTTGTTTGTTAAAATTATGTTTTTCAAGTATTAATCTAATTAAAAATAACACGTTTATAAAAAATTAGTTCAAGGTTTTAAGTAAACCAATAAATTGCATTGATCATTTAAGATATTGTACAGAATTCAAATATTTGAAAAAGTTTTTTGTAGATTTTCTCTTGAATCTTTAACATGGTTGACACCACTTTATTTGTGTAGAAAAAACCTTCAATATTAATACTCATTCAATAAAACTTTCAAACACAAAATTGTGGCTTTGGCTTATATATGAATATCGGGGTAATTGTTTTTAAAATCTTTGATCCTCAAAATATTTCAGAAGGTACAGAACTGAAAACAGAAATTTAAGATAAACGATCCTTCCCTGTTGAGAAGCACGTGTGAAAAGTAAGTTTAAGGTGCATAAAATAATAATTTATTCATATTATTTAGTTGCACTCCACAACTATCTAAAAGTATAAGTTTCAACACTTTTTTTCTTCTTTTTCAGATTGAAACAGCTAAAATTTCAGGCCATCCACTACAAACCCACTACAAACATTGTAGGATTTTCTCCACGTACAGTTTTTTTTTCGCTTAAAGCAAGAACAAATATTTTATTTTCTAACGTATCTTGTGTTTTTTATTTTTTTATGGAAAATAATTATTTAATAATTAAAATTTGACAATTTTTTTAACTATACGTTTTCTAAGTAATTTTGAAATATTAAAAAATAAAAAAATAAAAAATTAATTAAAAAAATTATCTAAAAAAGTTGTTAAAACTTAATTATTAAAAAATAATTTGCATTTAAATAATTTTACATCCGAGAGAGTATACGAAGGAAAAAATAACCCCAAAGATAATGATATTTTAATTTTTTCTTTACTCTTATCATTCTAATCATTCTTAAATTATCTATTTTAATTTTTTTAATAATATAATATAATAATCTAAAAATAATTAAAATAATAAATTAAAATATTATGAAACCGATTTAAGGTGCTTCCAAACTCTAACCACAAAAGTAAGGAAATAACAACTTTATCTTTGTTAAGGATTGACCGAAACATTAAAGTTCACACAGCTTTTTCTTCCTTTGCGATTTCCGAGGAAAAAGGATGAAAGAAAAATAAAGAAACATTGGGTTAGAGAATCTGACTTTAATACCTTTAATAATAATGGAAACTAAAGCATGTGGATTGTAGGATTGACACAAGGCCAACCTTCATATCTTCACCTCTTTTACTTACCATTTTCATCTTCAATTCAACGACTTCCTTCATCACTGAATCATTTTTTCATCTTCTTTGTTTTTTTTTTATCAGATATTACATAAGTAAATTTAATCTTAAGTATCTAGTCTTATAATTTAATATTCTACGTACTAACTTATCTTAATTATTAGATTACAAGAAAATAAAGGAGACAATGAAAAATAACTCCCTTTTAATTATTATTGCTGTAATTGGTTCATTGGTTTTTCATATATAGATATTACTACAAGAAAATATTTCATTAACAATCAATTTTAGTGACTAAAAGTTCTTAGTTACTATAATAATCAATTTAGATACTAATTTACAAAATAAATATTTATTGGTTACTTAAATAATCACTATTATAAATAAAAAATTATAAATGGTGTCTAAATTGGTTTCTAAAATTTAACTATCAAGGTTTTAGTTACCAAAAAAAAATTGATGGGTAAACATTAGTTACCAAGGTTTTGGCTATCAAAGGAATTGATTTATAAATTAGTTTCTAATTAATTAGTGACAAATTCAGCGACCAATTATAATTTTTTATTTATAATATTGACTATTTTAATAACTAATAAATTTTTATTTTAGCGTTTGGTTAATAAAATTAGTTTTTTTATGATATATTTTCTTGTAATATATATATATATTATTTTAATTATTAATTACTAAAATATAGATGAACTATTTAATTAGTTAAATAATTAAATTTTAATTTTAATTAAATAAGTTAATATAAAAGTTAAAATTATACACTTAAACCAAGATATAATTTTATTCTTACTTTTAATTTTAAGCCATTTGTAATACTCCTCGCATGATATCACATTATTTTGACTACATGTTTACATACTTGTCGTATTATTTGTCTAGAGATATATTATCTAATGAGCAATCCTTTAATACGTTTACTACATGCTTTTTCATTGGTGGATAATTTTTATATTATTAACATATTTACAATCCTCATGAACTTTAAAAATTTTCAAAATAAATTTACAATTTCCATAAATTGTCGAGAGGAATGTAAATATTACATACATATACAAAACTCTATACAAAAGAAACAATTCTCAATTTTCTCATCGTTGAGCACTCCTACCTACATTGTCGTATGCTTTCATGTTACACACAATCATAGCAAATAAAACTACAACCATAAAAGATAGAGGAAGCTAATTTAATAAAAATATATAACAACAAATTATCTATTACATTCCTCAACAATGCATATAATAATCTAACAACATTATTTATTCATGATAACATGATCAACTTCCAAAAGATTTGTGCATTGAAAAGACTCTGAGATTTTTGCACCTATCATCTGCTCTCAACAATAGATTTTGGCAAAACAACCCAAGCTCTACTTGCCCTCAAAACCTAAGTCCTACTCATATAACCTACTAAGCACAATCCTTTTTCACATTGTAGGCTAAGTCATAAAATCATATGATAGGGTAAATTCTTTACGACCTACTAGACATAATATTTTTTCATATTTTAGACTAGGTTACAAGAGCCTGTTTCAACTCTCATTACCTGAATTCTTCCTCTATGTGAGTCCAAATTTAGTAGAGTCTAAATTATCAAATGATCATTCAATACACCTTATGATCACATTACATAACATTTCCTCCTCAAAAACCCTACATACACGCACCACAATTTAACCATCAGAGTAGATTGTGACCTTAGTCCTAGCTCTACTTAACCCCACACATACAAAACATGAATGTGTGTGTGTGTGTCAATAGTAGATTAGGACCTCATGCCCTAGCTCTACTCAGTCGCACACACACATACACAATACACACACACACACACAAACACACACACACACACACACACACACACAC
>Ga0214544_1002157_pt1 | contig 41533 bp, 21 predicted proteins | sample CNSS3metaG_FD_160074 | JGI IMG/M metagenome (GOLD analysis project Ga0214544, IMG submission 160074) | Root nodule microbial communities from cowpea collected in UCLA plant growth center, Los Angeles, California, USA - CNSS3 | ecosystem: Host-associated > Plants > Roots > Nodule | place: USA...
TATATATATATATATATTTATATATGAAAAGGGATTGGAGCAAATTCTTGTAAAAAGAAGTTGGCTACAAGGATAGGAATAAATGATATCCTTTAGCAAAATATTGTTGGCTGATAGGAACAATTAGTAATATAGAACAATCAAGATCAATTTTTGATTACTTTTATTGAACAACACTACTTCTGCCAATAGAGAAGAAGCCAAAATTGATACCAATTGATAGGAACAATTAGTAATACAGAACAATCAAGATCAATTCTTGATTACTTTTATTGAACAACACTGCTTCTGCCAATAGAGTAGAAGCCAGAATTCCAGATTACAACTGAGGAAGCTTTGAGAGATCCTCGGTCTCCTACCTGTCTATTTATAATAGCGAGTTACATGACAGATTTAAAAGGAAACCTATCATTGTCATTTAATTGGCACAAAGAAAAAGAACACGGTTGGAAATGATATATATCTTGTTTCTACCTGCTTGAATAGTGATTTTTTCATTCACGTGGACAAACACATGATGTCAATATGCATTTGATGTTCTCTTCCAGAATTTTTTCAGAATATCTCCTGGATTTTGTTTCGCGGATGGTCTTGCTTCATTAGCTCTTTTGCGGCAAGGAATGAAAGATAAAACAAGTGATGGAGTGTTTGATTGGAATGTTACCGGGGCTTCCATCTGTTATCTTGCTGTTGAGGTGCACATTTTTCGGTCTAATTTTGCTGTTATTGTGTTTTTTTCTTTTCATATTCCAAGTTTCAAAGTTTAAAACTGAAAACTTATATATAAATTGTTTTTGTTTACATCAGCTCTTAGAGACTGATTTTAAGAAACTATAACTAGAAAGTTATTATTGGGAAACAGCATTTATTACATTGAAATACAGAGCTGTAATAGCTGCTTTGTTTCAGAATAACCTCAACAACACCCGTAGATATAAAATACACTTAAATTGGGACAAAAACATTTTGCTAATCCATTTTTTTCTTGATGACAGAGCTTTAGTTATTTTCTGTTGACGCTTGCACTTGAAATTTTACCTTCTATCAAATTGACTTCATTCATGATCAAAAAGTGGTGGGAAAAAATTAATATCTTCCGGCATGATAGTCCTTATTCGGAACCTCTGTTGGAATCTTCCTCTGAAACTGTTGTTACGGACTTCGATGAAGATGTAGATGTAAAAACAGAAAGAAATAGAGTACTTTCAGGTTCTCTTGACAATTCCATTATCTACCTGCGCAATCTTCGTAAGGTATTTCCTAGTATTATTCAGTTAAACATGCTTTTTGTGTAAAGAAAAATGTTGTGCATTTCAAATCATTGTGTCATGCTTAGATGAAGTGGTATTTTCTGAATTTAAGGTATATTTTGAGGAGAAGCATCATGGAAGAAAAGTTGCAGTAGATTCTTTAACTTTCTCAGTCCAGGAAGGAGAATGTTTTGGCTTTTTAGGAACAAATGGAGCTGGAAAGACCACAACTCTTTCTATGCTATGCGGTATGTCAGATTTCTGATCATGATATCTTACTGCATGTCTTGTGATAACCCCTGTTTTTTTGGCTATCAAACTTAGTTTTTAATCAAAACCTCTGAAAACCTGCATTGTTTTTTTTTTTTTTTATCCTAACTTTGAGATGAAGGAGAAAAGTACAAATGGAGGATGAGAAATACTCTAGCTAAATTATTCAAGACCAAGAAGGAAAAATTGAAAAGAAAAACTATGGACAAGACACATACAACATAGAATGCCTGTCTCTGTAAATTTACCAGATGCTTCCCCTATAAGACAAATAACAGTATTCCAAAGTATGTAGGAGAACTTCACATTCTTAAAGACAACTGATGGCCAATAGAGATTCTAGTGTTTCTTTCGATCAAAAACTCTGAGATATACATTGAGACATTGTAAAATTATCACATAGTAACTACTGAAGATTGTTGAGGCATGCTTGAAAGGAAAAGAACATGAAAAGGGAAAACTGAATATTATTCGATGTGTTGAGAATAAAGAAAATAGGATTTGAGATTAATCTCCCTTGTGTATAAACCACACTTAGGGTAATCTATTTATAATAGAGAGAGGTACAATTAAAAAGAGTAACTGAAAATAAATAGACTAAATAGAAGATATTGTTTTATATTGTGATTAACAATATCTTAATAATATCAAACAATATCTAACACTCCCCATCAAGCTGGAGCATACAAATCGTATGTGCTAAGCTTGTTACAAATATAATCAATTCTAGGCCCCCGTAAAGACTTAGTAAAAATATCTACTAACTGATCACTTGAGTTAACAAACTCAGTTTTGATGTCTCCAAACATGATCTTTTCTCGAATGAAATGCAATCAATCTCAATGTGTTTGGTCCTCTCATGAAAGATAGGATTAGAGCTAATATGAAGAGCAGCCTGATTGTCACACACAAGTGTCATTTAAGTAACATCTCCAAATTGTAACTCTCTAAGCAATTGCTTGAGCCAAACAAGTTCACAGGCAGCTGAGGCCATAGTTCTATATTCTGCTTCTGCACTGGATCTTGCTACAACACGCTGTTTCTTACTTTTCCATGAGATCAAGTTACCACCAATGGAGACACAATACCCAGATGTAGATCTTCTATCAGAAGGGGATCCTGCCTAATCAGCATTTGAATAGCACACAACTCTTGTATGGTTATTAGAACCATATAACAATCCTTTTCCAAGGGATCTTTTAATATACTTCAAGATACGAATGACTGCATTCCAATGATCTTCACATGGAGAATTAAGAAATTGGCTTACCACACTGACTGCAAAGGAAATGTCAGGACGAGTAACGGTAAGATAATTCAATTTTCCAACCAATCTTCTATACTGCTCAGGATCAAATATAAGCTCCCCCTGATTTGGTAGAAGTTTAGTATTGGGATCCATAGGTGTATCAACAAACTCATCGACCCAGTTTCCTCCAGAATATCCATGGCATACTTTCTCTGAGATATAACAATACCATCATTGGACTGTGCCACCTCAATACCCAAGAAATATCTGAGTTTGCCAAGATCTTTGGTCTGAAAATGGTGACAGAGATGCTGTTTCAACTGAGAGATGCCATGGTTGTTACTCCCTGTAAGAACGATGTCATCAACATATACTATCAAGTAAACACATCCAGCACTCGAGTGTTGATAAAAGAAGAATGATCTGCTTCACAACGAGTCATACCAAATTGCTGAACAACATTGCTAAACTTTCCAGACCTAGCCCTAGGCCATATAGGGATTTGCGAACACGACATACCATCCCAGAAGACTTCTCCTGAGCAACAAACCCAGGAGGTTGCTCCATATAAATTTCTTCTTGCAAATCACCATTGAGGAAAGCATTTTTAACATCCAGTTGATAAAGAGGCCATTGTTGAAGAGCAGCCATGGCGATAAATAAACGAACATAAGTCATCTTTGCCATGGGGGAAAAGGTATCTCCATAATCCAACCCAAAAATTTGAGTATAACTTTTGGTCACAATACAAGCTTTGAGGCGATCAATAGTACCATTAGGTCCAACTTTGATAGCAAACACCCACCTGCAACCAACAACAGTTTCCCAGACGGTAACGGGACTAGTTCCACTGTTAAAAAGAGCACTTAGTTCATCTGTCATGGCCTGACGCCAAGCAAGATGGGCTAAAGCATCATGGATAATTTTTGGAATGGTCACAGAAGAAAGAGAGGAAAGACATGTATAAAAAGGTAATGACAATCGATGATAACTCAAAGCAATATAATAAGGACAGGGATTACGGGTAGAACGTATACCTTTTCGGAGGGCAATGGGAAGGTCAGACTCAGGTGTCAGCTCCGGAGGAGACAGAGTAGTAGGCACTTGAGTGGAGTCACATGATGGTGGTTGTGATCGGTTTCGGCGACTATAAACCTGAAGAGGTGGTGGAGGAGAAGCTGACTGTGGAGCAGGGACTGAGGGTGAAGAAGACACAGTAAGAGGGTCACAAACAATAGGAACATTAAAGGTACTAGGAGAGTTGTCAGGATTGGATGGAGTCAGAGGTGAAGATTGACTCTTAAAATAAAGGGAGAACTCAGCAAAGGTGACATCTGCAGACACAAAATAACGGTTAAGAAAAGGAGAAAAACATTTGTATCCTTTTAGTGATCTTGTAAACCCTAAGAAAACACACTTATGTGATCTAGAAGAAAACTTGTCCAGACCAGAACTAAAATTATGAACAAAACATGTAGACCCGAAAACTCTTAGAGGTAAGGGATGAAAAGGTTCATGAGGGAATAAAATAGAATGAGGTATGTTATTCTTTAAAACCGAAGAAGGCATACGATTAATGAGATAACAGGCAGTAAGAATGACATCACTCCAGAAATGTTCAGGAACCTCTCCATGAATTAAAAGAGTACGAGTGGTTTCAATAAGATGTCTATTTTTACGTTCAGCTACACCATTTTGTTGAGGGGTATAAGTACAAGAAGTTTGATGCAAAATCCCATGAGAAGCCATAAATTGTTTAAAAGAATGAGAAAGATATTCACGGCCATTATCATTGCGCAAAACTCTAATAGAAACACCGAACTGAGTTTTAATTTCATTAAAAAAAGATTGAAAGATATGAAATAATTTCGAACGATGTTTCATTAAAAATAACCAAGTACATCAGGAATAATCATCAATGAAAGTAACAAAGTATTGAAAATCTAAAGTAGACTCAACGCGGCTAGGACCCCAAATGTCAGAGTGAACCAAGGCAAAAGGGGACGAAGCATCACGTGTGACACTATGGAAAGGAAGTATGATTATGCTTGCCTAATTGACAAGACTCACAATCCAAACAAGACAACTTGGACAAGGCAGGGACAAGCTGGTGTAACTTGACAAGGCTTGAATGACCTAACTGAGCATGAATAAGAGAGGGAGACTCCATAACTGCACCAATGTGTGTAGAGGGACGGAGATGATAAAGACCATGAGACTCATATCCCGTGCCAATTACCTGTTTCGAACTCTGGTCCTGTAAACACACAAAATTGTTGATAAAAGAAACAACATAATCAAGGGAACGAGTTAGACGACTAATGGACAATAGGTTAAAAGGAGACCAAGGGACATAAAGAACATTATCAATGGTTAAAGAAGTGAAAAGTTTAACAGTGCCAATACCATGAGATGAGACTCTAGAACCACCAGCCAGTGTAACAGAAGGTAAAGGATTAGTAGAGGATAAAGAAGAGAACAAAGATTTGTTACCATTAATATGATTAGTGGCTCCTGAATCAAAAACCCAAGGACCAGGAGAAGAAGATTGAGTCAGACCAACAAAAGATGTACTTGTGCGAGCAACAGATGCAGTGGAACTAGAAGACTGTTGATCCTTATACCATTTGAGAAATTTGTTGAACATAGTAGGTATATCGGATGAAACAGAAGAGATTTCAGAACTGGAAGAGACGCGGCTTCGAATGGTGCGCGAGGGACGATCAGAACCGTATGGTCGCCGGTCGGAACTGACACTCCGGCGGCGGCGGTTCCGGTGGCGGCAGCGGCGACGAAAAAAAAAACCTTAAGCTCTAAATACCATATTGAGAATAAGGAAAATAGGATTTGAGATTAATCTCCCTTGTGTATAAACCACACATTGAGTAATCTATTTATAATAGAAAGAGATACAATTAAAAAAAGTAACTAAAAATAAATAGAGTAAATAGAAGATATTGTTTGATATTGTGATTAACAATATCTAACAATATCTTAATAATATCAAACAATATCTAAACAATATCTAACACAATGAGTTTGTAATACAAGCATTAATCCTCTTTTATAAGCTAGGGAAACTAAATATATTAAGCAAAGTAGGAAATGTAGGAAGGAAAAAAATCTATCCATATAGTTACAAATAATATATACTCAATATACAAGAATATTCTGTTCTATTCACAACACTCTCCTTCAACTTGGTGATTGAATATAACCATTCCTAAATTACTATAATTTGTTGGAATCTCATTGTGGGTAGTTCCTTGGTGGATACATCTTATCCATTGGAGTCCTGAAGAGACGTAAGCCAAAGTTATTAGTCTATTGTCCAGCTTCTCTTTGACGAACTATTTATTAATTTCTATATGTTTGGTTTTAGATATATTAATAGCAGAATTGTCCAACTTCTCTATCAATTTCTATATGTTTGGTTTTAGATATGTGCAATATTAATAGCAGAATTGTCCAACTTCTCTTTGTCTCGGGTTTTAAAATCTGCATCAGCTTTGGCTGGACCTTTTGAGAGTAATATGAATCATTTGGGCCATTGAAGAAAATTATGGCTATCAAATCATAAATCATATATGGTTGGGAGATGACTAGCACCCAAGGGCAGTGGGTTGCCACAAGGAAAGATGATTATATTTCATTGCAGAGATAGAAGCAGAAATAGAGAGATATTTATTTTATTGTCTCTATATTGTTCAAAGCATTATACAAAGGGAACATTTATATTAGCTACCCTTGCAAATGCCAATAGATCAAAAGAAAAAATAGTATAACACAAAAAGGGAATGGTGGAAAAATGAATTAAAGGTTGTTAAAGATCTTACATCAACTAGAGATAAGAAAAATTTACAGTATATATGTGTGTAAATCTCATCTTACAATACAAGCCAGTTTTGTAGGATTGTGTTTGGCTTAAAGTCCACTTCTGAATATGATGTCAGAGCCATTTAAATGGCAATGCTAGCGAAATTTGTTGTTTGTTAGGCCTATCGGACCATTCATAAATATCTAGTCTCATGTTCGAGATGTATATGCTTCAATGTAAGAAGAGTGTATTAGAGATTTCACATCAATAGGGATAAAGCAAATTTACAATATATAAGTGACTGCAAATCTCTTCTTACAAGTCGGTTTTGTGCTGCTGAATTAGACTTACTGTAGGGAAATATTATGTTGTTAGCAACTAGGTTTGCTAATGTATTTAGAGAGAAAATATTTTTTATATTCTTATTCTAATAATAAGTTCAATCTTCTAATAATAATGGGGTCTACGTAAAGTGGATAATTATAAATGTTACGAAGAATTTCATTGGGGGGAATTTTATGTTAGGCCAAATTTAATAGATTTCAAATAGTTATACCTGTAGAAAAGGTTTTTGTAATTGTAATTCCTCACTGTTGAATAGCTGTGAACTAGGTTTTTCTCTCGTCTTCGGGGTTTATTATTCCTAAAGTTCTGTTTTGCTTTTCCAAACAGGGGAAGAATCTCCTTCTGATGGGACTGCTTTTATTTTTGGCAAAGATATATGTTCCCATCCAAAGGCTGCTCGTCGATATGTATGTTTCTTTGGAAAAAACATTGAAAAATTTAAGATATACATGAATACATCTGACCCTTTTTTGTCTATCTTAATTTTTACTCTCAGATTGGATATTGTCCACAATTTGATGCCCTATTGGAATACTTAACTGTTCAAGAGCATCTTGAACTTTATGCCAGAATAAAAGGTGTTCCAGATTTTGCAATGGAAAATGTATGTGTAAGAAAGTTCTAATTATCTTCATAGTTAGGATAATTTATGAAATAGTGTTCATTTGTGCATAATCATTTTATAATTCATAATTGTTGAATATAGAGAAAATAGAGTTTGAGATTAATCTCCCTTATGTATAAACCACACATAGGATAATCTATTTATAATAGAGAGAGATATGACTAAAAAGAGTAACTAAAAATAAATAGAGTAAATAGAAGATATTGTTTGATATTGTGATTAACAATATCTTAACAATATCTAAATAATATCCAACAATAATTTCCTGCTAACAGCCTTAGACATTTAAAAAGCCATTCTTTTTCATCTGGTTCATGAGATAAAAGATAATAAAAAGGAAAAGTAATTAAAATATATGAACATTGGCATTACACTTATCTAGTCTACAAATTCTATTAAAACAACATAATTTAATGTATCCTAAATAAAAAGGTTTTGGACAAATGTTTTTGCACAAACACTGAACAATATATCATGTTAGCTGTCAGTCGGTCTTTTCAAATAGTTGAGTTCTTAAAGATTTCTAACCATAAGATCAAACATATTTGTGTTAGACATGAACAATGTACATGAGACCGGGAGAAAACCACACTCCACTACATGAAGCAAAAATTACACATAAAACTTGTGTACTGTTGAAGCACTTGGAATACTAACGACAGATGCAAGGAAAGAAACCAGTGCTGCTTTTGTCCAATTTTACTACCCATCTTCATCTTTTTATAAGAATACCTTTAATTTTATTATATTTTCACTTTAGTAAAGGTCCATGAATCCTCTGATAAAATTTAAAATATATGAAAGATATATAAAGAAATCGGAGTTTGAATTAATTTACGCACCTAATTTAAAATATGAACTGTGTTGTGAGTCTAACCATTCTTTAACTCTTGAAATAGCTGTCATTAAACAGTCCAAGACTTAAAAAGCAGTCAATGATTGCCAACATTGATCTATAGGATGATAGCACCAGTGACTTCCTATTATCCATTTTCTTCAAAGCCTAGTCATTTCTGTTGAAATTTATCCTTCACTTTGTTATTATACAGTCAACCATGGTCAATGGTCACCTATGGTCAATGGTCAATGATTAACTTGAATTGTTTCTTTTAAATCTGTACAGATGTTGTTTTAAGTACAGCTGTCAGTTTTGTATCTTGTAGTATAAATACATGTTGTACAGCATTTTCGAAGTGGTGATAATTCAGTAAAATCAGTTTGTTAATGTTACATTTTTATCTCCATTATCTCGTTCAAATCATCTAACACACTTAGAACAGAGTCAAACAAAATAAAATAGGCTTTATATGGTTTAGTTTGCTTGATTCCCATCAGTACTTTTAAAATATTAGAACAAACAACTAAATTCAATGGCATGAACATTGTTTTATACACACAAATATACAATGAAGATTAAATTTTTCAGGGTTAGAGTTGGAGTAATTTTATTCCTCATTATGTTATATTATATATGTGTGTGTGTGTTCGCATGCATGTGTATTCATATATTCTCTTTCAATGATTATTTGGACAGGTTGTTATGGAAAAGTTGTCCGAGTTTGACTTGTTGAAACATGCCAATAAACCATCATTTTCGCTTAGTGGAGGGAATAAAAGAAAACTGTCTGTTGCAATTGCAATGATTGGTGATCCACCTATAGTCATTCTTGATGAACCATCCACAGGTACAATAACAGTTCTCAATTATCTTATTTCTTTAAACATCATGAAAATGCATTTTTTACCATTTTAATTTTTAGAATCGCATTTAAATGTATCTTGGTCCTTGATTTATACGCCTAAATTTTTAGTTCATTTGGTTCTTTGTGATGCTATAAAATCCCAGTTCACCAAGTGGTCTAGAATTGAATATTTTTTGCCTTCAATTCTTTGATTAAAATTGTTCTAAAATAGTTTCTGCATATTTATTTGTTAGTGATTTTTATTTTGAAGTAAGGGGCATGTTCTCCATTCATGGATCTTAGCATAGGTCTAATGATTTTTGACACAAAGCAACTGGACCTCTCATTTCAGGATTGAGCTTTTTAAGCTATATATAGATATATAGATTAGCTGAGACATATTGTTATGCTTGATGAATTACAAAAGTAATATCTATGATTGCTGATTTTTTATAATTCTAGGTATGGATCCCATTGCCAAAAGGTTCATGTGGGATGTAATATCTAGGATCTCAACAAGACGAGGAAAGACTGCAGTAATTCTGACTACACACAGCATGAATGAAGCCCAAGCCTTATGTACCAGAATAGGGATAATGGTACAAACTTATTTTCGTTTCTCTTGACTCTTGAAGCTCTCTGCCTTGAACCCACAAACATATACCTATTATTTGTTTAATTTCTGAAGGTTGGTGGACAATTACGATGTATTGGAAGTCCACAGCATCTAAAAACAAGATTTGGGAATCATTTGGAACTAGAGGTATTTATGGTTATAGTAACAAAAGGCATTTTTTTATGCTTTTTCATTTTTCCTAGACAAAAAGTATCTTCAAAATATGTAATTCTTGGTTACCCTGTTTCCAGGTCAAACCTACTGAAGTGAGTTCTGTGGACTTGCAAACCCTCTGCCAAGCTATTCAAGAAAGACTTCTTGAAGTCCCGTCTCATCCTAGAAGCTTACTTAATGACCTTGAAATTTGCATTGGAGGCACTGACTCTGTCACATCAGGAAATACCTCCATTGCAGAGATTAGCTTGACAAGAGAAATGATAAGCTTAATTGGGCACTGGCTTGGTAATGAAGAAAGAGTAAAGACATTGATCTCTTGTACGCCTGTCTTTGAAGGAGCTTCTCAGGAACAATTATCAGAACAATTGTTTCGAGGTGGTATGTATGAATCTTCTATATCATTTGGAAACTTTTCAGAGTCAAGAATCCTTTTTTTCTTTGTGGAATTTATTATCAAGAATGAATTCGTATTGTGTTTAATGTGTTTGTAAGTATACATGTATTGGCCAAAATCCTTATTCAATAAAATACTAAAATTTCTGGAAAATCGAACTTTCACATTTAAATTATCTTATAATAACAGAAGCAGAGATGTGTGAGTGATATATTTTAAGCAGCGTTTGCAAGTCCAAGAAAACCTTGGGTGCCGCATAGGCTGTACAAATTCATCTTATGTCCTGTGTGTATTCTATTAAAAAAATGTGTGTAAATTGCATGATGGTTTTCAAACTTTAGTGTGCTTTCGACTAACGGAATATCATTGTTTATAGTTAATACTTAATATTGTGCAAAGCAAATTCTTTATAAATTCTTCATCATTTTCATTCTGAGCTGAAGATGGAGAAACAGACATATATTTCATACCTAAATCCTGTTTGGATAAATTTTTCCAGAAATATTTATTGGAGAAGAAAATGTGATAAAAGTTTCTTCTGTATGTTCAAATTAGTTTATTTTGTAAAAGTTAAAATCAGATTTGGAGAAGCTAAATAAGATAGCTTTCACATTATCTTATGTATAAGCTAGTTTTAGATTATGGGAAAAGTTTATTTTATCTGTTTTCTACTTTGTAATGCAATGGCTTACAGAGAAGTTTATCTGAACATGTTCATACAAAGCCAAATGTGAGCCTTCACCTAATAGTAGCTTTAAAGAGAGTTGGTTCATGACGACAACGTAAAGATCTTATTTTATTTTTAATTGTGTTGGTAATCAGGTGGAATTCCATTGCCAGTATTTTCAGAGTGGTGGCTGTCTAAACAAAAATTCTCAGAAATTGATTCATTTATTCTCTCTTCATTTCATGGAGCAAGATGCCAAGGGTGCAATGGTTTGAGCATCAGATATCAGGTTTGTTATGATTGAAAAACCTCGCATTGAATTTTTAGAAGGCATGTGTAATTTTTTAACTATTTACACTTGAAGTAGTTTTATTTTCTAACTAATTTCGTATTCAGGGAAACAAATGCCATACAGATATGAGAATCCCACTTCTCTTGGATTTTATTCCCATATCTTCTCAACTCTTGCACTCCACACCAATATCTATTTTGTCCCTCTCTAATCTTCCTTAATCCATCGCCAATGTACTCTTGATTTCATTTTAGAGAAAATAAGTTCAGTTGTCATATGTATTGTTCAAAATTACTTTAAATCTGCTGAAACGGGAGTGGAACGCCTTTGAACAGAGTAGAGAGGGCAGAATTAAATGGAAGCAATCCCCTATTTTATGTTACTTTAGAAGAAGTCTTGAACCAGAAAATTTCAAACACGTGAGTTGTTGGGTGAAAAGCACGTGAAAAGTTTAGATGTCATGTCCCTTCATGCAAATGCCCTTTGGACATGAAGCGTGGGTAATGTGCTAGCCTACCCTTCCTTGTGCTAAAACTTAACTTTTATTTAAAAGAATGGGAGCAACAGGCATCCATTTCTTGATAGCCTAGTATTGGAAGCGGCCTGTATTCTAAATCAAGTATCCCAAAACCGAAGATATTAGGTGAATGCACATATTATTCTAAAATCAAGGCACCTTGTAAGGTATATCTGTTTACCCTACAACCAGAGATATTTGGATCCTTCTTTTACATACCTATCCTACGGATTCAAAGTGCCAGAAGTAGACAAGAAAAATGAATCTTTACCTTTCTCCAACATTACTTCCATGTAACCTGAGAGGTGTTGAAAGACTTTTATTAGTTCTGAAGTTTCCAACCTTAAGTCAGAAACATCCAAGAATGAGTAAGGAAGAGGTGGGATTGAACTATGGGGACATGTAACTAGTTTGATTTTCTCGCTTGATGCAAGAAGGGATAATACTTGGTTTATGTGCATTCTAATTGTTGGAGATCTTACATCAACTACAAATATAGTTGGATTATAGTATGTATAGGTGCAGGTCTCACCTTAGGAATCAATTTTATAAAATTGAGTTAGGCTTAAAGTTTATTTTCTAATATTGTATTTAAGTCTATTTTGGCAAAGTTTGTTAGGCTTTTCATGCCACTTACTATCGGGCCACTATTGGACCACCTACAAATATCTAGTCCTTCTTTCAAGATGTCTAGTCTTTGATTTAAATGAGTGTGTCGAAGATTTCACATTGACTAGAAATATGATCAAATTATAGTGTATAAATGAATGCAAACCTCATCTTACAAACCATGTTTGTGAGATTAACTTTAAAGTCCACTTTCTAATACTAGCCTTTGACTTTTTGTCTAAAAAAGATGAAAGATATAACTATGAAAATGGAGAGACAAATTTGTGGGACATTACTGGGGCATAGTGTTAGACTTCTTTGAATTGGCAGAATTACCTCTTGATGAATCAAATTTAGAGACTGAACTTTTTTTTGTCTCAAACGAAGGTTACGGAGAAGAGAAGAATGAAACTACTAGTGTTTGACAATAATTTAGTAGTGATGTTTGTAGATTGTAGGCTATTATAGTCAATATTGAAGTAAGACTAATATTTAGGCGGAAACTATATTTCTTTTGCTATGCTCACAAATGTCTTCTTTGCAAAATTGTGATCATTATAATTATGGATTAATGAGAATTGATCAACATCTCTTTATTGATCAATATTATACTTCATAGAAAATATTTTATAGATCTTTTTTATCGTATCCAAAATGTATTATATACTAAATACTAATTTGTTAATACTAAACTTTATGAAAAACTGTCATAGTTCTGTATCCGTATTAAATCTTACTAAGTATCCAAGCTTCATAGATCAAGATTAATGTCTAATGCATGAAGAGGGAGTATGTAGAAATGTAAAATCATTCATGATTCTTTACTTGATACCTTAACCTTTTAAAGAGAGTTTGGTTACGGTTTTGATGTCTTGAATAATGCCAGACATATCTTGTTATTGATGGTCGGCAGTTTATCTTCACTTTGTTCTGGCAAGGTGGAACATTTTGTATATGCATTTGATTGCAGTGTGTCCAGGTTGAATTTTACAGTGGATATAGTAATTTATCTTTTGTTGACTGCAGTTACCATATAATGAGGAGTTTTCCTTGGCAGACGTTTTTGGACTTCTTGAAAGAAATAGGTAAATGCAAGGGCCCTGTTGTTTATTTTTCCTGCTCATCAAAAAACGTGACCAAATTCCACCAAAATATCATTTGCAGGAATACATTAGGGATTGCGGAGTACAGCATCAGCCAGTCAACTCTAGAGACAATATTTAATCATTTTGCAGCTAATCCATGAGGTGCCCTCATTTTACAATCCCTTTCATAATTGCTGTTTGTTGGTTATAACGTGTTTAAATGTATCAAAATGATGATACTCCTTCACTTCTCCTGCCTGGATTAAACATAGAGTCCTTGGACGAGATTCTAAGGCCATGTATATTGTATAGTCAATGATTATAGTGCCAATGAATTGTAAATAGATTTCTAGTACTAAGTCCCTTAATCAATCTAACTGTCTGGTAGAGGGTGATCCATCTTGGGATTATCCTCAATAAATCTTGTTCCGTTCTAACACCCATTGGTGGAGAATACGGAGTTTGCTGCTATGCACTCCGCACCGCAGCCATCTACTAGCTACCAGCATACTCCAAAAAATGTGCTCCAATCATGAATATACTTATTATTTCTCAGGCAATTGCCTTTTACCCTTTGTAACTATTTTCTGGACATCATTTTTATCCATATTAGTGTACGGAACGTAATTTTGATTGTTAGTTGAAGTTTAGGAATTTAATTTTTGGAATGCAATATATTTTGAAAACTGAATTCTGGAAATGTATGAAATTAAAAATTTAGGCTACTGAGCACTTATTTTGAAGACCTTGTAGAGAAACGTCTACTTCTTAAAATTGCTCAAAGTTAATTTTGATATAGATGTGGTGTGGGTATAAATTTTGAGAGCTCGTCCTTCTAAACAAGCTTTTTCTTCTAGCATATCCATTTATATTAAAAATTATCACTTTGTCCTTTTTGTTTTATAACAAATTATTCAATTCAGTATAGTTATAAAATTGTATAATCTAAAATATATTTTTAAATTCTTTGTAATTGCACATATAAATGCATTATCAGAATGTACATTGTAGTTTGAATTGGCAGCACTTTTCTCTCTATCGTTATAGTTACGGGTAATATTTTTTGAAAATTTTCCTGCCTCAATACGTCAACCTTATATTTAGTGTATCTCCTAATTCGTATAAAAAATTCGTATAAATTCCTGTCTAAATTCGTATATAAAATTTGTATGTATGTCATAATTTGTCTCTATTGTTATGAATTCATATTTTTATTAACTTGTCAACTTGTGACAAATATATGTTTACGCTAGTAGTCCTACCGAACTTTCAGCGAAACCATATATATAATTTAGCATCAATGCTAATGCTTATAGTAAATATTAAAGAAATATAGTATGTGCGAGTCATGATGTTTAAATTCATCATCTTGTTCTTGTTTAGGAGAAGGTTGAACTTGTGCAAAAGGAGGTGAGATTGATGAAGATGATTAGCCTGGTGTAAATTTAAGCATAAACTGTCATTTATTGCTGAAAAAATGTAAGACAATTATCATATCCTCCAAATTCTTGTTTTTTTCAATTATATTTAACACAAGATGCTTTATTGTTCATATTCAACTTGTATGATGACATTTGAAGAACTTGCTAGAAAAAAATAAAAGGTTTAAATCTTTCATATAGGCTCGTCCTCTTTTGACTATTTGTGCGACATGTAGAAGATGTCATGTCATATGGACAATTAGAAAAACCATCTTTAATATGTTGTAACAAGTCTCCATTATCAATAAGCTTTTCATAGTCACATTGAGAAAATAAATTTTTGTTTCATAAGTAATCGAGTATAATCAATGCATCATTTACACATTCTAAACTTTTAATAATTCAAATTTTACAAAATTTAAACTAATCATGAGTTAGATATCATTTATGCATAAGAAATAATGATTTAAAAGCTTTAAATGGTATGATAAACATCTAACATACTAAAGGTTTTAGGTCTTAGAGGACAGCCTTGACAGTCGTATGGAACTTCTAAAAGGGTTCCCAACATAGGGAATTTTTTCTTGCACCCCATGTTTTCTTATTACATTCCCATAAGTAAGTTAAAAAGTTAAATTTGTCCTCTTCTTCTCCCCTCTTCCTCCCCTACACCAGAGCACCTTCATACTTTCCTCCACCTCCATCCCATCTTCTCCCATCTCCATCTTCATCTCCACCCCATCTTTTTCTTCCACCTCCACTTCCACCACATCTCTTCTTCCACCTCCATCCTAAAAAACATTCACAAGTGTCCATTAAAACAAATGGAAGGATCATAATAATATAAAGTGTAAGGAAGAAGATGGAAAGATGTGGAATGGAACCATAATTACAATAGGTGTATAATTAGAATTTGAAAAAATATAGGGGGTGCAGGAAGAAATTTCCCCAACATATTAGAGTGATATTTGCATTTTTGTTTCTGACAAAAATAAAACCTGGATGTATTTGTAATTTGAATTTGAATGAAAACAATAGTAAATTATTTTACATAATAGTCTCTTAAAATATTCTGATGCAAGAATTTACCCTCGTGTATACAATGCAGCGTTAGAGGAATTTCTATTATAGGTATTAGTCTTGCTTCATCTTGTCAATTCTTATTTGTAAGCATAATCATCGTAGAAAAACGGGTTAGTAATAATATGATTGTTCGAAAAAAAGTCTTCAAATCACATATTCACAACATTTAAATTCTCCTCTTCCCCTCTCTACAAGTCTCCCATTTTTCTTCGAATTTCCTTTTTATTATCCAAGAAATATTATGCATGAGATTGACAGATCTTTGTTGTTCATGAGAGGGACCTTGGCTTCCAATTTCTTTTATATAAAGATAAATTAATATATTAATAATTATATTTTTTTTTTACTGTTAGTATATATATATTGGTAACTCTAAACTTTTCGATGTACTTAAAATTGCAAAATGAGACAATTCAAATGTTGATGTTAGATATGCATTTTGTAGACCTAGACGTGCCCATCAGCGTTAACACTCCTAATTGTAGGATTGGGTCATAAACATGTGGTGATAATTTTTAGTGATTAATTCAGTTTGAGTTTATATCACGAATTTCTATGAAGTTAATGACCTGGTTAGGCTATTTAGAGATATTTTTAACAGGACCTCACATCTAACATGTCATCGATATCAATATCGAGTACCTACATTACACAAGATTTACTTGATTTTATTGCTTGGTTAATGAAAATGCATTTAACTTACACTATTAAAAGAAAAATCAAGTATTACATACTATCAAAATATCGATAAATCTAAATTTTCAGACTTTTGATGAATAAAAATTCGTTGATAAAATAATTATTAATAAATTTTACCAACAAAAATTTTAAATCCCTCAATAATCCAACAATCAAATTGTTATTTCTAAATTTACGTTATAGAAGGATATATTCTCAATAATTATCGAAAGATATTTTGATGAGTCCCAATTTACTGATAAATGTAACCATCGATTATTATTGAAGAATTATTCTATTAAAAAATTGATAGCTAACTTAATGTTATGTTAGTGACACAACAATCTGTCGGTAAACGTAATGCATATTTCTTCATCAGTGAATTATATTTCCTACACTCAAAATAGACATGCCAATATATACAAACCTGTCAATATAGGCACACATGCAATAGTGCAATGAGCTATATTCCCTACGTTCAAGCAGACCTATGGATATTTCCTAAAAAAAACATACAATACTTGTTAACATTTAAATCTTTAAATATATGTTTCAATTTTTTACAATATTATATTACATAGTCCAAAGAGAGTAGAAAATAAGTTACTAAACTAATAATATGTTGATAGACATATTTTCACATGAAAAAAGCACCTAATAAAGTAAGAAAATAGATTGTTGATAAGTATGTATAAACTTCTAATAATCTATATAATCATTAAAATTATTGTCTTCTCGTTGAGGATCTCGTTCTTGTTGCTGGGACTGTGGCTCTTGGACTGGGTTGAGGTGTTGTTGGGATGATGTTAAGTTGGGGTGATGTTGAAGACAGGTCTGAGCATCAGGAAACAGATATTCCATGACTAAATTTTGAAAGAATTCAAATGATAGATTCTAATTCTCACAAGCATCATTGTGTACTTCTAGTTGTTGCTTGAGATAAGAAAACCTCAGCCTTGCAAGTGGAAGAAGATGGTTGGTGCTAGAGGTTAACCCTTCTACCTGTGTAATTTGCCGCAAGTTGTCTTATTCCATATGGTCTTCTTTTATTTTTCTTTTTCCACACTGACAACCTCAAAGTTGTCATTTTTTTCACAGACAAATGACAAATCATGTTGGATGAAGTCTACAAATTTCCCTCATATCAACGTCTTGAAAAGTGAGCATGATTTGTTGTTTGTAATGCCAAAAAACAGTTAACGATGTTGGGTGAAGATGATTGCATTTATACATTAAAAATGGAGACCTAAAAGGATTAACATTTGAGATAGGAACAAAACAAAAATCACGTTATATATAGTGTAGGAATCAATATATATAGTTAACCCTTTTCGTGTTGAATCTCAAATAAAAACTGAGTTTCACTCTATGCAATAACAACATAATCTAAGCATTATACTAAATGCTTCCTTATAGTGCAACAGCGAAACGAAAGTGGAAGAGTAAAGGAGAAAGCAAATGGAGTCAGGGGAAGAGCAATAAGAAAGAGGAGAGGGAAATATTTCGAAATGTAACAGTGACATGAAGTAACAGTGGATTTCATGGGGAGTGAAGAAGAAGACCATTTTTTATACAATTACAGAACACTTTTTGTTTATTCTCCCACAGCAATAAACTAATTAATGGCCTCTCTTGAGCCTATTTTAGTTGTGTCATCTTCCTAAATCACATTACATAATTACAACATATATGCTTGAGGGTGTCTTCGGTTGTTCCATGATATCCAAAGAAACTACAAATCTACCACTCTTTTTCAATAATCCTAACTAACTAATCAAATTTATGATTATTCCTTTTCAGTATATAATCTATTCTGAAACACTTTTAAGGTTCTACATATATCTATTTGCATGACTGAGACAGCATAATGCTTGCGCTTTCAGTGATCTCAGTTCTATTCCTCTTCATCTCCATCCCTCCTTCAACCTCTAACCTCACTCCAAACAGCATTGGCCTTTCATCTTCTTCCTTCTCGTCTGCATCATCTGATGAATATTTGGCCACCAAATCAAGAAGCTCCTTGCACTTTCTTTTCATGCTCCTCAGCTCACAGTTCAGCACCCCATTCTCCTTCTTAAGCCTCTTGTTTTCATCCACCAGATTACTGTACCCACAATACGATGAAGTTGATGACGACCTTTGATCTTCATCAGAATCTTGACCTGTCACTTGGTTTCCTACATTTCCTTGTTGCTTGTTGTTGCTCCAAGCTTTTCTTCTCCGAATCTCACATAGCTCTTCTCTTTCACCTTTCTTGAACTTCTCATTCAGAAACTCCCATCTACTTGTTGCAACCTTACGAAAACCCTAAACATCATCAAATACTTTTTTAGTTCTGCTGCCAACTTTTGATAGCAAAATATGCAATTAACATGTCAGAAGAGATGTGCAGAAGAAGCTATAATAATTTATGCACCAACACCAGAAGTTGGTCAGAACACATACATTGAATTTCATCACTCTGTGGGAAAACCTTATGACTTGACAACTCATCTTTTTGGTAAGAAATTAAGAAATGAAGTTACGAATATATTTTATTTTTTTAAATACTTTAAAAAAAAATGTTACTAAGTCATGCACGGCTTCACGCCCACTAAAATTGAATTTTGTTGGTGCTTGTCTTGAAAGTTTGATAAGTAGGTATGAACTCTGACCAGACGCATCAAACAGGGTAAGAATTCAAAACAAACAAACATAGCAGTATGAACAAAGTCATCACATTCATATCAGTATTATTGCACTGTTTAATTAATGTTCATTTCCAATAATTTTGTTCTTTTCTAGAACACTTCACTCTTGCTTTATATAAGGAGAAGATATTTAACACTTTTTATTAGATACCTAACTATAGAAAAATTCTGTTCAACCCTTCATATCCAATTTGAAAATGGAGTCCAATATTTATTTGAGACACTATACGTAATTTAATTAAGGTCAAGCTGTCAAAATAGTAAAACTAAACAACCAAGTAAATCGTGTCGTAAATTTTTTTGCAATATCTTCTAAAACCATCAAAAACTTATAACATGACATCAAATAAATAAAACACAGAAATCATATAAACACTAACATAGAGTGAATGAATTCATGGTGTTACGTACATAAGTATTTAGCTGGCGCACAAAGCTGGAGAAGTTGCTGTGCTTGAAGAGTGTTGGGAGGAGATCACGTGCAAACTCCGCCGGCTGCCACACCACAAATGCCGTCCCGTCGGCATTCCACGAGACGACGTTGTCGGTAGCCGGATCCTCCACAAGCATGTAGGTCTTCAGCAAAAACGGCGGCGGAGTGCACTTTCTTCCTCCTCCCAACAACAATCCTTTATTATCTTTTATTTCCATTTTGTTGTATTGTTCTATTTTTGTCTAAAAAGAAAGATGGGTAATTTTTTTCCTTGAATGAGAAAAAGTGTAAGAAGAGAAAGGAAAGATCAATAAGATTGATAAGAAGAGAAGAGAAGAAGGGCAGTTAAGAACTCCCAACCCCAACAATAGAAACCCAACACGACTCCACAGTTCATGAGAATTGCAAGAGCTGAATTGATTTTGCTTGGCTATGGAAACCTTTCTCACAATGAATAAATAGTTGAAACGTAAGAACTAAGCCTACCCTATTTATTTATACATATATGAGGCTTCATGGCATGCACATTCTTTTACCCTAAAGTTAAAAATAAAGCAACTTGACTAAGTTGATTAAAGTAATGAGAGAAAGAGCAGCCCATTATAAAAGGCGTTGTTAAAATTTTGAATGGAGGATTGGAGAGAAGATGAAGTTTGCACGTGGGAGTGTTTGGTGGGATTCATTTTTTTCTACCAAAAATAATGTTAGTTTAAGCCATTTAGGTGTGCTCATACTTTCTTTCTTTCTCCGTTCTTTGTTTTTTTTTATTTATATATTTTTGTTGTTTCATTAATATTATGTGCGTCTTTCGTGCAAATTCCTCGATCACTGGCTGTTGGGTACTTAGTTTGATTTCTTCATCAAAAGTGATGAAATGGTTCGAGGGTTTTCCATGAAAGCAAGCGACTTGCTTTGACTTTCTGTGCAATTTCAGAAACTATTTTTTCTTCCATTCAAATGCGATGCTTCTATGTTCCATCAAGCTAACCGCGTGTACAACAAAATAATATCGACTATGACGTGGCACAATATTATATTCCAATATGCTGACTTTTTTTCTTATACTAAAAACTGTTATTACCACCTAATTTATTGAAAAAAAAAACGTAGTGATCAATTTAAAAATTAAATTTATAATTATAAATCAACTTATTTTGATAGTTTAAAATCTTTTTTATAGTCAATATCATTGATTCATAATAAAAATTATTTTAATTATTAAATTAGAGATTTAGTATAATTTTTTAAAATTATTTTTATTTATAAATTAGTATTAAATTGATTATTAGAGTGGTTAATTATTTTTTGTTGTAAAAATTGATTATTATATAAGATGTTTTTTTCGGTGTTTGTTTGATATGAATTTAGACTAATTGTTGTTGAAATATTAGTATTGTTTTTGTGTTTTTAGTGCATTTTTAAGATATATTAATCGATATTAACTAATTTTGATGTTTTTAAATATGTTAAAAATTATTTTAATATATTAATATTAATATATTTTGAAAACTGAACAGAGAGAAAGATTATTAAAAAAAGAAAGACAAGTAGTAAAAATGTTTGATATGTAGAAAACTTCCAAAGCAGGAAATTCCTATTCATGCTTTGTGTCACTCTCCTGGTTCACTTTAAATAAGATAGATGAATGTGAACTAACAAAATTGCGTGCAGGAGGAACTTTAAGTTTGTGATTTACTAGTGTAGTCACATACGGAACTATTAAATAATATAGATGGGATTTTAAAACTAATTTCTCAGGATACGACTTTCAACCTAGCTATTATCTTTGTCCTACATCACAATTATAATAAATACATAATTCTGTAAAAGAGTCGTTTTCGGTATATTTGAATTAAATGCTTGTTTTATTTATAAAAAATAAAGGACAGGGTATACATTTTAGTGGTGTTTCAGGAAAAGGTTTCTTGAAAAGTTTAGTAAAAATAATAAATATTATTATCATGGGTGTAATTTTTTGTTCACTTCGTATTTGACTCGTCAAAAATGGGCCGAATTAGATTGTGTTGGTCCACCATAACAAAATAGATTGGATATTGCAACTCGTCCTGCTTCAGGACAAGCAATAGATTGGACTGTCACTTTTCTTTTAATTTTTTTAATTTTTTTAACTTTTAAAAAAAATTGTTTATAAAATTTATATATATATATATATATATATATATATATATATATATATTTTTTTATATTATATAAAAAATTTATTTTATTAATTATTTTGAATTAATAATTATATAGAAAATTTATTAATTTCAGGTTTTCACTCTACTTTTATTTTTATCAACCATCAAATCAACTACTATTCTTCCGGTACCCAATTATCTTCACTATAATTAAGATGACAATTTAAATATATTTTTTTCATATTAAAAACAAAACTATAAAAGTTACAAACTCCAAAACTAATAATATTTTAAATCTCGGTAATTAACACAAGTAGAAGCATCGAATGCTAATATGGAATAACCAAATCACTCAATATATTATAAATAAAAGCTGTTTTTGTTTTTAAAAATATTATAAAAAATTAGCGAATACACAGTTATTGTCATATGTATCCGCATTTTTTAATTTTTATAAGATAAATAATATTTACTTTTAAAATATGTATAATAAATTTTAAAATAGTTGTTAAATAAAATAACTGTTAGAAGAAGTTTTTAGAATAACGGTCAAAATAAAAAAAAATTAAAAAACGGTTAAAGATAAACTAATTATAAAATAATTAATTTTTAAAATAATAATTAAAGGTAAAATTGGAAAATAAAAAGTGGACAGAAAAAAAGAATTCTCTTTATATATTGTTATAGATTATGTTTCAACTTTAAATTGAATTATACATTATTTCGTTCTTGTATTTTATATAAATTATATAAAATATTATCTAGAATAAATACACTAAAAAAAACTTTGAATAATAATATTTTTTTGTGACAAAATATAATCAATTATCAATTTATATACCAATTTATAAACTAAAAATTATTAATAATTAAAATTATAATTGATCTCTAAATGGTAACTAAAATTATTTATATTATAAATTAGTCTTTAAACCGGTCAGTAATAATAATTACTAAGATTTTGATTATTAACAAAAATATTCTCTAAACATATTTTTATCACTAAAATTTATTATTATTTGAGAGTTCTTTTATAGTGATAATATTCATGAAGTGTTTTTCATCTAACAAAGGGGATTTTATAATGAATTATAATACATATTATTTATGGAGAAAGCTTTTTACATTTTTTTTATAAAATATAAACATAAAATAATATATAATTTAGTTTAAAGATGAAAGATAAATTTTTAAAATAGTTTAAATATAAAAAATTTAACCCATATATTATACATATTTATTAAGTGACCAATAATAAGGTGTGAATTTGGATCTCGCAGAAGACAAATTTGAATATATATATATATATATATATATATATATATATATATATATATATATATATATATATATATATATATATATATATATATATATATATATATATATATATATATATATAAAATAGCAAAACTAGTCACCAGAAACCCAAATACTTAAATTGCAATTTTAAATAGATTTGCTATTAAAAAGTCAAAATCTTCATTCGGCAGAAGAAATTAAATTATGAAACTGTAGATAATTAATCATGTAATGTGACTTAAAGACCTAGCAATAATTAGTCGTAGCAGAAGTACATTTATTCGCAAGGCCAAGAATTTGAATACTAAAACTGACTTTTAGATATGATTTTACTAATCACTATCACAGTCTTGGGATTAATCCAGTGCTTCTTAGTTGGGCTTAAAGAAGAGAAAAAATAGGATGAATAGTAATATTAATGGCTTAAATAAGTGAGTGTCAGAATTGTTAATTAAAATAATATATCAATTTAATTAAAGTCAACTAATAGCATATTTTTAAATTATTATTCCATTATATACTATTATTATTATGAATAATCAAATTGTTAAATTTAATGAAAAAATAAAATAAAAGTTGTAGCTAACATATATAATTTTACTGTCGAATAATAAAAACATTCCAATATTTAGTGTAGTTAAGTAAGTTAAAATAATTCCATCAATTGGTCAACATTAATATTTTTGTATGAGAAAAAAAAAATACTATAGCTTATGACTTTTCTTGACCGCAATTGCATTGCCTTTTCTTAACCATCATTAATTTTGGTTCTTTCATTAAACAATTGAATGTTCATTGAATATATATATATATATATATATATATATATATATGTGTGTGTGTGTGTGTGTGTGTGTGTGTATTTTTTTGTTTTTTATTTTTTTTAAAATTTACTTAAAGGTTAACTTTTTTAATACTTTTTATATTTTAATTGTATTTATTTTTTAATGTCCTGATTTGAAAAAAAAATGAAAAAAAAATTAACCTTTAAACAAAATAAAATAAAACTAAAATAAGAAAAAAATAAAATAAAATTTTATATATTTATATTTATTCTTTGTTTTTTTTAATTCTTTTAATGTTAATTTTTTTAGTCTTATTTTTTTTTTCTTATTACATTATTTTAAAACATAATTAAAATATATACATATTTTAAAAAAATGTAATTATATTTATTGGATTTCGAAATCCGATAATTTTTTAACTAAATTTGGAAATCTAGTAATTTTTTTAACTAGACTTGAAAAAGTAGTACTATCTAAATCGAATTGTAAATGTCGAGATTTGTGTACGAGGAACTGCTGGTGAAACAGTCAATGATCATTTAAGATATTTTGAAAAAGTTTGGAAATGCAGAAAAACAATTGAAATTGCGTGGAGAAGCCCCCTCGTTAGACCAATACTGCATTCTCTCCCAACAAGAGTGTATGTTTAAAAAAAAGTTAACTTTTTTGTCTTAATTTAAATAAATAAGTAATAACAAAATTATAATAAGTATTTTTTAATTAAAATATTTTTTTTTCTAAAATATGTTTTACACAAATACACCAAATGAGAGAAGTGATTTTTCTCTGCATAACCAAAAATCAATGTTATCCTTTATCTTGCCAAACTGAATCTTATGTGGAGCATCTACGTACTCTACCATAGAATCCATTCTCTTTTTTCTTTTTATTAACTTTAATAACAAATGTTTTGTTATAAGTTTTTTTTTTTTTTTTTGTATTGTTGGTATGAAATGTCTACCAACATTAATGATCAACTTCTATTAGGTAATGTAATTAACTAATCTTCTTTGATAATGTGTATTCTTTCATTTATGAAAGTCAAACTTGAGAACTTTCTTAAATAATCTTGTTCCATTTATAGTCAAACCAATCTAATATTGGCATGTGCTGGGACAAGTTAATTATACCTTCATCAGTTTTTTGTGACATCCACGCAGAGCACTTGAACGTGGACACTATGGAACATTCTAATGCAGCTCAACTTTCTTGACTTTCATTCTCCAATTCATTTTTATCACCCTTTCTTCTTCTTCCTCCTACTTAAGATGAATCATCACCCATAAACAGAAAGTTCAAGATAACGATCAACATTTTCCATGGAAAAAAAAAAAATGTTTGACTTTATCATAAATTCCACTCTCAAGATTTTCTACAAACGAACTTTTTTATGTCGTACATTACACGTTATTGTAAACTTAAACAATACTTCATAGCATGGTTACAATGTCAAGTTGCTGACATATCAATGTCACAGTGTGTAAAAAAAAAGAAAGATTAGGTAAGTAGAGTATGTATATACTTGAGACATGGGAGAGATAGGTTTAACAGGAAAAGTGAGAGAATTATGACATTGGAGAGTTAAGACCCTCCTGAAGTGCCAAAGGGTGCAAATGATGCCTCTTGGAAGAAGTATATTTGTCCTTCAGAGAGGGTCTTCTGAGAAAAATGTGTAGGAAAGTCCTTTTGATCTGCAACAATGATGAAGCTCTCTCCTTGTGTTTAAGGGCCAAGTAATACAACACTCTATAGCATATCAAGAAGCAAACTACAACTCCTAAGTCCCACCATTTTGAATAATCAGTGCTAATTCCAAACATGGCATGAAGTATATGTTCACCCTTTATCTTGGTTTCCCCAGCCACCTTTGGTTCAAATTCAAGACCAATCAGGTCATTCTTGAATTGACCCTGTGTGTCACAGTAAAACAGCATCATTAACATCATAATCTAAATACATGATAAATGCATTGAAACATTTGTACCTGTATTGACCAGGTAATGTAGCTGAGATAGGACATTGGATAGCGCCAGAAGAATTTTGGAAGGTCTGCCAGACTTCTGAATACATTAGATGGCACCATCATGAATACCTGTGTGCACAACTTGAGGTAAATAACTCTTCAAATTCATGAGAATGAAGAGGAGAATGTTTGAGTTTGCTCACAATTACACCAGTTGCGGTTCCAATTGCTACCAATAGCTCGGGTAGGAGTGCTGCAACGAGTAATGTGCAGCCCTCTGTGACAGAAATGAAGCAAAATATGTTCATGCAAAAGTAGCAGTAATGAGAGAAGCCTGAATGAAAGTTCACCATGTGGTAAAGTATTGTCCCCGAAGAGAGGGAAATTGCAAGAACAAAAGGCAGTGATGAGAGGAAATGTGAGAGTACAAAGATGGCCTCTCCGTAATGCTTTCCAAATCTTTCACGTTTGAAGACCTGGTTTTTAAGAGTCATGAAATAAGAGGTCCATTGAATTTAGTCTGATGGAACTAAATTAAAGTTAATGGTTTGTTTGAGTACCTTTAATTCCTCATGGTAAAAGGGTACTCCTCCTAAACACAGAAAGATCATTAAGCCAAAGATGAATCCATCACATTTGCCTCTGGATATGATTGCTTCATTACTTGTTCCTATGTTGAAAAGAAGACAACCAGCACTCACTGATATGATGATATAGAATACAATCCTTAACCAATAGTAACCAAAGTCTCTGGTCATATTTAAGAAGGATCTATTTGTCAGTGTCCATAGCTGCTTCTGCCAACTGGTATCGTATATCTTCTCAACTAAAGGTTCTTCCTGCAACTGAACAACCAGTTACTTCAGTCAAATTCAACAAAAGAAAAAAGGGTAATGGCCAATATTGCAATTGTCTTTTCCATCTCTTGGTATGTGCCTTAATGTGAGAGCAGTGTGGCCTTATACAAATTGACTTACATTTTTTTTCATTTCTCTGATTTTTCTCCTTGCATTTGCTGAATGTATGGAGTTCTTGTAGTTCATTACGAGTTCTGATTTAATCTCCTCTGTCGTCATATTCATAAGAGAATTCAACGACGATGAAGCGGCCTGAACACAATTCAACAGCATTATATATGAGCCACAAAACCAAGCTGAAGAATGCTGAAAATAGTGAATACAAACGTTTTCAATTTTAGACTTTATTAAGGCGGTGACACTATCGAACTCTGGGCTAACACAACGAAGGAAATGCTCAGGAGGATTCCTTCGGATTGGACAAGGAAACCCTGCATCAGCAAAGAACTGAACAAGAACAGAATTTATCAGCTTCGTAGAAAAGCTAAACTTTTGTCTTCTCGAATGGTAAAAAGTCGAAAAATTTCTCACCTTTACAGCCATATTTGCTTGTCCAAAGTACACAGCTTCACCTGCTGCAAGGAGAACCAGATCATCGAAAAGGTTGAAGATTTCACCACTGGGCTGGTGAATGGAGCATATGACTATTCTTCCATCATGAGCTATGTTTGATAGAGAAGAAATGACATAGAAAGAGGCTGCACTATCCAAGCCACTGGTGGGTTCATCAAGAAACATTACATGAGGTTGAGTTAAGATTTCAATGCCTATGCTGAGCCTTCTTTTCTCTCCGGTACTTATGCCTCTCAGATGCCAATTTCCAAGTCTGGTTTCTGCACTATCTTCCAGACCCATTTCAGCCAATACATTGGTCACCACCTTCTCAATCTCGTTTCTGGTTGTATCAGAAGGAAGTCTCAAACGTGCTGCATATGTGAGGGTTTCCTTCACAGTTAGAGTTCCCAAGAAATAATCTTCTTGTGTAACGTAACACTGCAAAAACATCACAAATACAATCATGAACCGGAGTTGTATCTCTGCATTATAGACGTAGTTATTGCAATTGATGAACGTAGATTTTAGAGTTACTGCTTTTGGTTATCAGAAATAGAGTTTCATCTTGATGATCTATGAAATAAAAAGTTGTATTAAAAGTAAGTATAATAAAGTTACACAGGTAAAGCTCTCAACGTAATTCTACACACAATACAATTATTTATGTTTAATTCAATCTAACAAAATTATAATATATATTATAGCTTATTCGTTTTTGTTGAGTTATATATATATATATATATATATATATATATATATATATACATATATATACATATATATACATATATATATATATATATATATATATATATATATATATATATATATATATATATATATATATATATATATTATGTTTATAGTCATTAAAAAATTAAAGTTTCATATGGTTATATAACATTAGTTTTACAGATATAAGGTTATGGGTATTTATTCTTATATAATGTTTAATTTTGTCTATTCTATATGATTATATGACATTAGTCTTACATATATAAAGTATTTGACACTACTTTTATTCTAAAACCTTAAGGCAATGATATTATGAATCTTTATTCTTATATAGTGTTTAACTTTGTCTATTATATCCAATGTGAAACTTTTTGACTCACACTTAAACTATTTTCAACCATTTTTGTATCAATTTCAGTTTCTTTGAGTTCTCTCTAAGACGAGAGAATAACTACAATATTATTGTGATATCATAATATAGTTCTTAGGAAGATCTTAGTCGATAAAACTCTTCATTTGGATAAGTAGTTGTTTTTTACAAAGAATTTAATATAATGAAGTGTTTGATTGAGGGGAGATGTCTTTACAGTGGGATTTGGTACTTGAAACATACCAAAAGCTTGGTAAGACTTCTGGAATTGTAAAAAAGGAAGCTTTTCTTGGTGGCAGTTAAGTATAGTTTATTCAATAAGATATTGTTTAGATATGAAAATAATTTGTTGATAGTATTGTATATGAAAAACAAATTACAAATTGATACAAGTGATTGTGATTGTGATTGGTTGGAGCATATGAACATTTATAAATGTTGTTGTATATTAAACCTTAAAAATATGATGTGTAGTTTGGTATCATTAAGAGATATGTAACATATCACTTAAACGATGTCGAGGTGATGACTCACTGTTGATCAAGTGTTAACATGAACGCAGACATGATCATTCAAGTGTTAAAGTCTTATTGGTGGTGCACACACTATCTTTATATATTAATATATAAAGATGTTTTGTATATCATGTTGTATGATGTCTCTTTTTGAATTAGTTTATCCTTTTATTTATATATATATAAAAAAGTTGTTATGATTATATCCGAGAGCCTACCCAAAGTTAGATTTAGAGTAATGGTGTATATAGACTCCATGTATATTATTCAGACAAGTTTTATTATTGTAAAATATATAGTATATATAAGTATCATGTTCACTGTACGAAATTATCATATTACCGAATAAATTTTATTGATCTTTGTCAATAAAATATAATTTATTGATGAATTTTATCAATAAAAATAAACTTGTCGGCAAAATAGAATTTAAAGATTGACAAATTTTTTTTATAAATTGTAGAATATATTTATCAATTAAATTTATCGGCAAAATTAATTGAAAAATCTTTTAGTAATTTAGAATTTTTATTACTGACAATATTCTCATAAGTCAGTATTTTATTTCTGAAAAAAGCGTTGGTAATTGTATTTATGAAAATAATTTTTTAATATATGTTGATAAAATGAGATCAATTTTTCTACTAAATCTAACAAAATATTGTTATAAATAAAATGAAGATGGGTAAAATTAAGAAAAAAAGAATAGAAGAAGAAAAGTAGAAAAATTAGGAGAAAGAGACAACAACAAAAGTAATAATGATAAAGAGAGAGGAGGATGTAAAGGAGGAAGAGGAATTAAAAGTAACATACGCGATGGTGACAAAGACGAATATGATGGCGACAATGGCAGACATGGCAACTTCAAAAGAGGATGAGAGGAGGGAGAGGGAGAGAAGGGAGAAGGAGGAAGAAAGGAAAGAAGAAGAAGAAGAAGAAAGAGGGAGAAGAAAGATTAAATCACAAGATGTGGAGAAAGAAGAAGGAGAAAATCATCGATAGAATTTACTTATAAAAAGTATTTATTAATAATTACGAACAGATATTTATCAATAAATTTTGATCGTTATAAATTATCGATAAAAAACATTCATTAGTAATTACTAATAGATATTTAGTGATAATCTTTTATTGTTAATAATTACTAGCGAATATTGTTAATCATTTATAATTACAGATAACTTCTTTTATTTGTTTTATCGATAAATATTGTGATTATCAATAGATTTTAGTCATAAATATTTTTTTTTATTCTTTGTATGTAACATACTATGTGATATTATATTAGATTAAATGAAAACTTAAAAATAAAACATACTTTAATATTTTCTTTTTTATATATGTGTTTACAAAAGGTTTTACAAAACACCCTCGAAACATTCTAATCATTACTTATAAATATTTCAAGACCTTGAATACTTGAAAAGTAGTAAGTCTACTATTCATATATTTGACAATTCAATAGAAATCACTTAGAAGTTAGAGTCGAACTATATAATCAACATTGAATTCAATGTTCCTTCTATAAAGCTTAAAAGTAACTTCTGCAGTTTCATTCAACTTAATCATTTTCCTCAAATTTTAAGCATGATTTTTTTATGAATTTTATTTCTCCATTTAATATTTTCTTTGGATGAAAAAATTTATATTTAAAAAATTTAAATATATTAAATTTTTATTTTTATTTTAAATTATTTTATTTTAAAATATTTTATTCAGATAAAATAATTCAAATTTCTTAAAATTTATGTTTTAGATGGAGTATTCCAGTTATTGATAAATTTAAAAAAAAATTAATATACAATATTTTATAATTTAAAAAAAAATTAGTGGATGATACTTTTAGTTAATATTATTTTTCAATATTATTTTGCAAAATATTTAACTATCATTGATAAAGAGTTTTATTTTTCTTAATCAACATTAAAGGAGGTTACTTTCAACTATTAATATCAATCTTAATAATTGATCAAAGATTTGTAAGCTTTTTTTTTCGGTAATATAAAGTTTGGGCCTGGCCTTTTCGGAGGCCCAAGGCCCTGCCCTTCAGTAGGACCCTATACCCTTCCAACTCTCTCATTTCTCACTTACCTCTGTTTCAGAAAAACAGATTTCTCTGGTCTCTCTCACAGAAGCAGTTCCTCTCTTCCTCTCAAATCTCCAGCTAGAGCTCTGCTAGGGCACGACCTCCTCCTACCTCCAAGCTATCAAAAGCAGCTCGTGACTCTCTGGTAAGTCGAACTCTAGAGCCTTTAGCCTACTTTCTTCCCCTCCTTCCACTGTTTAAGCACAATGGTTAAGTTAGGGCTAAGTCTCTTAACATCGTTTTGTGCGAACCTTTCTGTTTCAGCTCTCTAATATAGTTCCGGAGCTGCTATTATCGTTGTTTTGCGGGTCTGTTGTTTTTGGTGCTCAAACGAAGGTAAGGGGAGCTAGATCCATCTGTTTTAAGTTGTCCTTGGCTGTTTTTGGTTGTTTTCGTGTTTATATGCATGTATAGTGTGTTTTGTGGAGGGAAATGGAGTTGCATGTGTGTTTGGGTGCGGATCCGAGCTGGTTCCGCCTTTGCATGTGGCTGGACAGTGGCGAACTCTGCTATTTTCGCCCAAGCGAGCTCGTCTCGCCTAGGCGAGAGTACCAGAGAGCTCCCTGTCACGAGAGCTCGCCTAGGCGACTCTTTTCCGTTTTGAGCGATGCGTAGTCTCGCTCAGGCGAGAAGGCCTCGCCTGAGCGAGATCCCGTGAAGCCACCACCGTCGCGCATCTCGCTTAAGCGAGAATCCGATGTGTTCTGTGAGGACAGCATCTCGCTTGAGCGAGAATTCGTGGAGACTCCTTTTGCTCATCTCGCTTGGGCGAGAATCCACTGCATCTGGAAAGTCAGCGTCTCGCCTGAGCGAGTGTGCGAGTGGGGGGTCATGTTTTCTTGGTTGTTAAATGATTTATTACATGCATTATTCTGATTATTCCTTCTAAATATAATGTGCACGAGTATGTTTGGATGTCTGGCTTAGTGTATGGCTGTTTATCTTGAATATGCAAGATTTTGGTGTATTGGCATGAGTTGTATGAGTTATATGTACCAAATTTGTATGATAACATGAGTAATGTATGAAGTTGTGTTGGGTGGTTGATAATAAGCATGAGAAAGTAATGATGAGATAAAGGTGGTGGTTGTTGTATGAGAAACATGATTCTGATGATGTGATAGGCGTAATTCCATGAGTTCCATGGGGAGACTTCATGGTGGCGTGTAGTGTATATATTAGGATATGGATTCAAGTAAGGATCGCATCCCGAAACTCTAAAGGGTCAGTGAGTCTCAAGTAGAGCAAACTGACCCGAGTGGTGAGAGTAGCGGGAGGCCCTAGTCTTTGGCAGGATAATGGCCTTAGACGCTTGAAGGCTAACCTCGTGAGTGGTAGGGTGAAACCCATTGGCAATGGCTCTGCAGAGCAGTAGAGGCCACCACGAGTGCAGGCGTCCGGTGAATCCGATCCTAGTATATGTATCCGGATAATTGAGTCATAGTGTCTTGTTTGTCTGCTATAACATGATGTTCTGTGTTTGTGTGTTGTATGTTAAGGAATGTTTAAGTACTTGTATGTTGTAGCATGATAAGACCAAATTGCACTAGCTTACCCTTGCATTTCTGTTTGTGTCTTATTGTATGTTCTCTCTTGCGATGATCACCTTCTGGTGGGAGCAGATGAGAGGGAGACTCGAGGTGGATCCGGGCGACGCAGCGGTACGATCTAGTTGTCGGCCTTGGTGACCTTAGGAGTAGTTTCATGGCCATGAGGCCTTTTGTATTAGTTGCCTTAGTGACAACCTTTTTGCAAAACTGTTGCACTCTTTTAAATTCTCCTTTGCTTAGGACTATGTGGTACGCCTAAGCTTCCTTTTAAGTACTTCAGGATGACTGTAATAGTTATCTCCTTTACGTTTTATATTCATCTAAGTACTTCTCGTTATTATATATAGTGTGATATTTTATTTAGTAGTGTAATCTATTAAAATGGGATGTCACAATATTGATGACAACTTCCCAACTAACATCTGAAGAAAAAATAATCTTCGTTTAGGCTGATCGAAATTTTCTCTATTCAACATTTTAAATTGTTTTTATAAACTTTGGACAAAAAAAAAACACTATAGTAACATTGATAAAAGTAATCATTATATATCAACATCAATAAAAAAATCACAAAGGACATCATGGTCAAAAATATTTTGACTAACGTTAATAAAAAAAATAATATTAACCTAAATTAATGAAAAATAGTTTTGATTATGTTAATCTAAAAACAATTTATATATCAAAAAGTCAAAATCATAGATAACATTAATATATTAAAAAAATAGTCTTATTAACATTGACAAAGAAACTTAACTAATATCAATCAAGAAATAACATTGACAAAGTAAAATTTAAAATTTTATGATTTAAAGTAACTAAATTATTTTTAAAGTAATTAAATTCTTACAACATCTTTGCAGCCTGTCATCCTTCTCGTACTCCCATTCAGTACCACATTTCCGCTCATCCTAACATTGCTTGGAAGTATACCTGTTGTAATCACATAAAATTATCACAAATTAAAATAAATATAATAAAAACATAGGTGAAACATTAATTAATAATTAAGTATAAAAAATTAATAATGCACTGTCACTGTGCTTTGAGAAAAATATTTTTACTTTCATTTTTCTTTATTTCGGTTGCTTTCACTCCTTTATGACTTTTATATAGTCATCACTACAATCTACCTAACACCTGACATTTTTATGTTAGTCGGTACTCATAACATTCTATTAAAGAAAGCAGATTTTATGTTCGTCATGATTACAATCAATGTCAAGTTTTTAAAATAATTGAAGAAATATCACCGCCTATTTTTTTTTATTATGTCAATTTAAAAGTTATTAATTTAAATAATTTTATGAAAAAAGAAATATTACCTCTTATGCAAGTAGATATCTTCTAGAGAAATTTATGATATAAAAAATACCTTCTATTTAGACAATCATTTGTTTTAAAATGTCTGTGAAATATATATATATATATATATATATATATATATATATATATATATATATATATATATATATATATATATATATAATGTTGTGAGACTTGAATTTATCTCTTGATGCTACTATAAAAGAAGTATACTTTATATTCTAAAAAGGAAAAATAATTTGAGATACAGAAATATTCTAAAAATGGCAAATTAAATAACACCAAAAAGAATAATTATTTTTGGCCAATCATCAGTCCAATGATTATCATGTGCTAAATATTGATAAAGCTGTAATTAACTAAATCTTGATAAAATCTTTCATCTACTAAATATTGAATTACTTTAAAAAGCACTTCTCAAATCAATTACTAAAGTTATTATTCTTGTTAGATGAAAACTCACAGGGATTCTCATGGTAGTAAGAGGATTCGGTATAATTTTTTATACAAAATTTAGATTTAAACCAACTTGCTTTTCTTTTTACATTAAAAAAAATAAGTTAAAAAGAATAAAAAATCATTAGGCACTCATGATTCATGCAACAGCAGGATTAAGTGACTAAAGATACTTTTAGATAATTTTTCCTATAAATAATTTTAGAAAAAGAAAACAAGAAAAATTAGTAATATTTTTGATAAATTATAATTAACTTATACATAAACAAAAAAAAAATCATACTTTGGAAACAATTTGTACATAAATTAATTTTAACTTACTATTCAATCTCTTTTAACCCTAAAAATATTTGTGGAGAAATTTGTTGAAGTATGTTGAAAGTATGAGAGTATAGTTAAGCAGAAGAATCGGTGAAGAGTGACGAGTAGAATAGAAAAGCAGAAACGAAAGAAAAGTATGTGAAGAACCAGCGAGTGCAGCAAGCAAAGTGGATTTCCCAGATCCTGAAGGACCGATGAGTGCCATAATCCGGTTGGGTTCTGCATAACCACTTAACCCTTTTAGGAGTTCCTTTTCTGCACTATTGCTTCCATTTGATGCTACCACTGTTAAATCTTCCCAAAACAAACACACCCTTCTCTTATTCTCCACTGCAGTATCTGCATTACTCTGCAACTCCATTTTGGTAGCTATACATCATATCTCTCAACTTATATATATACATACATACTTTTATTATTACTGTTGTTAGTTGTAATTAATTGGATTCATGTTTCATTATGGCACTGTATGAACACGTTCATGTTAGTTGAAGATTTTCTGATAGGAGTTATTGAAGAGTACCATGTCGTTATCTTAAGGGCACTCTTTTTTGTTTCTGAATTTTAAATATTCTTGCATTATCTTTTTACGGTTTTAGAAGACACCAGTAGGGTAAAGTAAAGGAAAATTATATTGAAGGGTAAGTATTTATAAAATAAAGTTTCCGTTTATTGAAAAGTGAATGGGTTTGTTGATTTAAAAATTTAAATTTGTACGATGATATCGTAAAGATAGATTAATAGGTCACTATTTAATGTCATATAATTTAAAAAGAAAAGGTTGTTTAGTACATTTGGTAGGTGAGTTTGATGTCAGATTTATAGTGAATAATTGACCAAGTTATTTTGTAGGACATGTAATGTAACAGCTCATCCAATAATATAACCGCCTCTTCAATTTTCTATAATTTGTAGAAAATTGATTTCTAGTAATCTTTGGATCGAATAAACTCAACACAACTACACTTCACACATGTAAGAAAATAAATAAATTCATGAGCTGATAATTCAGTTTTCCACACAATGAAAAATTAAGAATGGAAATTACTTATTTCATCGCTCCAAATATAGCTACTTTTAGTTTTATTTCATTTTCTTTATATTTTATATTTTATTAGCATAAACACATTACATTTTTTTTAAATATGAATGATATTATATTAATAAAAAATATTAGCATAATATTATTAAGTTAATATATAAAATAAATTTATATATATTAAAAATAAAATAAAATGAATAAAAAAAATAATTATTAATGAATAAAAAAGTTTTTATAGAAAATAAATAAAAGTAATTAATAATTTTAAAAAATTTAATAAAAATTATATTGTAAAAAATATAATTAGTATTACAAATATGAAAAGAGAAAATCTTATTATTATAAATTAAACAGCTAAAATTAATTTCCTTTTGACCCTTTCCTTTTAAGTTTGTTGACAATTAAACAAATTATTAGAAGTTACATATATATTTGAGAGCGAAAAGAATAAAAACAATGTAAAAAAAAGTGTGCACTTCGAGGTAGATAGACGTGCAATAATAATCCTGACAATTCACACTTAAAGATAGATGTAACAATTATGGAGTTAGTTGAAAAACTCTGTTGCCCATCCATGCAACCTGTTTCGCTTTTTTATCTGATAAACAACACTAAATATGTGTTTCATATACTAAATATTAAAGTGGTTGATTAAACAAAAATATATAATAAAAAACTAAGAATAAAATGATTATATAAGAAAGTTTGGCTGTTCTTTAAAGAGTATTATATTTGTTTGACTAAACATATACAAAAATATATTAATTAATTTTCTTCCATCATTTATTATCGCCTCCAAGTCCAAGGTTGTGAAGTGATAACTCTCACTTATTAATAGGTGCTTATTTAAGGAATAGAATTAGATTTATTTAGCTATTTATAATAAATTTGAAAATTCTACTTGAATATAGATAGATAAATATATAAATAAAAAGTTTTTTATACAATCTTATCTACAGAATAGTAGGATCGAATTCGCCAATTATAAGTTGGGCGCTTTAACCATTCAGTCATGGATGCTTAGCGAGAATCTTCGAACATTGTGAATAACCAAATTTCAATTAAAGTGAAATCTTTCGGATAAATCAATGCAATTAGGAGGATTCGATGAAAGGACATCAATTCAAATCCTGGATTTTCCAATTGAGAGAGATATTGAAAGAAATCAAGAATTCTCGCTATTTCTTAGATTCATGGACCCAATTCAATTTAGCGGGTTTCTGAATTTGAATTATCGATACACAATAAAAATATATCAGAGTGAAAATTTAGATAAATAAATCAGGAATGCAGACACCACAATCTAACATATTGATTAAGTGAAAATTTGTTACAAAGACGTTAATTTTTATAAGAATCAGAGTTTTAGTCCATGAACCAAGAGAATCTTCTCTCAAATAATGCAAATGCATATAATATGACTCGAAAGTGTTTACATCTGTTTTGGTACCTCTATATATAGACATATAACCTGAAAACTCTACAATAAGATCTCAATCTAAAAACATAAATTAATTTATAAAAAAAAAAAGAAAATCAAAGTTCAAAAGCATAAAAACATAACTAATTCCTAAAATATAGTTTAAAGTCCAATAACATAAACTAATTATCCTTCAAATATGTTTTAAATTATGATTTTTATATCTTTGAATTTTGAGTTGCTTCTAACATCAAGAACCTTGAATAATAGATTTATTCTTTCAATCTCTTGCCATTTACTCTTGTCATAGGTTCTTTGAATTATTGAATTATAAAAGTTATCTTCAAATTCATCTTATATAGAATAAGGGTAGTCCTTATGGTCCGCAAAGTTAAATTAATTTTAAATCTTAGAATAAGTATTCGTGAAGATTTTGAAATCCAAACAATTAAATTTTGGGTTTGGTTTATATGTAAGAAAAGATAGAAAGAATGGCGATGAAAAAAAAAAAGAGTAGAAATCATTTTAAAAGTAATGAAACTTATTGAGTTATTTATTGTTTACTTTTACGTATATCTTTATCTTTTTTAATTTCTCAGCTAACCACTTTAATTTATTTTTTTCTCATTTTATCTATGAAAAGATGTATATATTCACGACGAGAACCATATTTGAAACTATCAATTCAAGATTTTAATTTCGTAACAACTCCTATTAGAACACGGTAGGTGACATAAAGTTTATAACATAAATCATAAAATAAATGAAAAAAACGTTAAGTTTATAACATTAATCATAAAATAAATGAAAAAAACGTTTTTTCCATATTGAAATTATTTTTCTTACTAACAACTAAATAAAAATTATTAAAAACTCTTAGGATAACGTAAAAACAAAATAAAAAATAAAAAACGATATAGTACTATAGAAGAATTAAAAAGAAATTACAAGTACTAATAAAGATGACTAAGGATTTTTTGAAGCTCGAAATCAATGACAATGAAACGAAATAAATGAAATGAGAAAGTTGAAAAATGGTAGAGAATGCAGCATGTCCACATGCATGTACTTGAGCACTTATCTGAATCATGGAGCAACACATTGTTCCTTTCAAATCACAAAATGTCATGTTCCTCATCTTCTTAACCTTCTTTCCTTTCTCTTCTTACATAACCCATTTTTTACAATACACTATTATTATATACTCACTGTTTTTATTCAATATTTAAGTAGATTATTTATATTATAATTATAATGGGGAAATAAAGTAAGGTTACATAGAATATTTTAGTAAGATAAAAAAATCTAATATATTTATTTGTCTTTTAAAAAAATCTTAATCGCGACATTTAAAACATTCATTTTCATTAAACATGTTAATTCGATTTACTAATTCATTATAATAAAAAATTCAATGATTTTTTTTTTTAAATTTTCAACATTAGTTAAACGTCTGAAATTTATAATTTTTCTTAACCCTTAAACATTACGACACCATATTTTCTCTTAAGATTAAATTGAATTAATTTAATTAAACACTTGAATTTGATAAATTCCTTTAGCAAAGTTATATTGTGGTATCCCACACATGGTGTCGTGTGAAGTGATTATGCATAAAAACAGTGATCGATGCCTCAGTTATTTGTTTTAAATAAATGATTACCTGCACTTGAATGAAATAAATGTTAGTGTACTACGAGTGCAAAGATAAAAGCATTTAAAAGAAGGAAAATTAATTTTCTTAAAAGAAGAAGCAAAATTTGCATTGTAATAAATTAATTTTCTCCGCCAACCGGTTTGTTTGAGGTTGGAGATGGCGTACGTTGTTTCTACTCTTTATTGTACTCTCGTTATTTTGAATATATATATATATATATATATATATATATATATATATATATATATATATATATATATATATATATATAAAGTTAACACGACCTCCATCTCAAAATGACCCACTTTCAATCACTCTCCATTGACACATACTTATGATGTTACGTGTCTTCATCGTTAATTGTGTTCATAAAAAAATTTAATAATGTTTTTAGTTTTTATTTTTGTAATAAAATATTAATTTTGTTATCTATTTTTTTTTGTCTCAATTTAATTTCTGGTTTAGAAAATTTTATATAATTAAGTTTTTTCTATTATTGGTACAGTAACATCGTTAAAGGGATATTATTGGTAGAGTAACACCGTTAAATGGGTACTGTATGTCAGTTCCTAGATTTTTTAAATTATTTTTGGATTTTTTTATTTTTTGAATTAAAAAAAAAAGTTGTCATGTGTTAAGCTGACATCGTGTCATGTAACCGTGACAAAGTGACATAGAAATGACAATGTCACATGTCAATATTATGTCAGGTGTCATTTTCTCATTCTCAATTTGATCTCTACATTTTAATTTTTGTCTTAATTTTTGTAAAAATTGTTCAATTTCGCCCCTCTCCAAATTAAAAAAATTAATTTTATATAAATATTATACAAATATTTTTATCCACATATATTCACATGTACAAATTGTTTTCACGTCCCTAACGGCCTGTTCGTTTGAGGGTATTGCACTATTTCAATGAATTTGGGAGTGCGGAATTAGTTTTGGAACGTGTTCGGTTTCAATGATACGAAGGGATATGGGAGCGAAGATTTGAGAGATGGATGTATTATTTCGTCCACGATAGAAAGGAGAGATAAACGAGTATAACTAGAGTATAATGAGTTCTTTACCAAATTACCCTTCGGTTTTTGCCAAACCATGTGCGTTTGGGGTGTGGTGGTCGACGAAAAGGGTGACCGTGTGTTGAGTTATGGTGTTGCGGTGGTGCTGAGAGGTGTTGTGGTGCTTTGTGTTGGGGCTGGCACCGGTGTTATGTGTTATAGAGAGGGATGCACCGGTGTTGTGTGTCATAGAAGGGGATGACACCGGTTACATAACCGGTGCCTTGTTTTCTGAATGAGTGACACCGGTTACCACACCGGTGTCATGGTTTTATTTTTATTTTTTTACTTTTTTTTTTTACTTTTTTAAAATTTTTTAAACTTTTTTTTAACTGTTTTTTAAACTTTATATAAATATTGTTTAAAATTAAATGTTTAACTTTGTTTTATGTGATGCCCCTCTTTTATTCCATTTTCCTTCTCTCTAAAGACAGTACCACTCCTCCTTCTTTCTCCATCTCTGTTTCCTTCTGCAAATTCAATCTTCTCCCACTCTCTCTTTTCTGTACTGCCCTCTCATAAATTTCAACTTTCCATACTCAGACTCTGGAAGGGGCAGCCAGCAGGACCCTCCGCAGTTCCTCCCTCAGCTTCCATCATCTTAGGTGAGCTATATCTCCAATTGGGTTCAAGTCCAGCTAGAATTTCTGAAAATTATCTCTGAATTTCGAATCTGATCATGAAATTCTTTCTTCTTCCTGCTGTGGTGAAGGGTCCTCTTAGGTCCAGACTGAAAATTCTGTTGCCTTGCCAATTTCTTGACTCTACCAAGTGAATTCTTGACAAATAGGTAAGGGAAGCTAACTTTGTAACTCATTTTGGTGTGATTTGTGTTTGGGAGTGCTTTAATTGCATGATTGCTTGTGTAATTGATATTTGAGACTGCTAAAGTATGAAATTGAGTGGGGATGGTCTTTGAGCGAGTTTGCATGTGCAGAACAGGGAGGATTTTCTGGTAGTTTCGCCTAGGCGAGTTGGTCTCGCCTGAGCGAAAATACCAGAAGCTCACCCCTGTCAATTGTGCGAACTCTCGCCTGGGCGAGCTGGAGTCGCTTGAGCGAGATAACTTCTCGTCTAGGCGAGCCAGCTTCGCCTGAGCGAGAATTCGTCCAGAACTTCTTTTTGCCACTGTAAGGACTCTCGCCCAGGCGAGGGCAGCCCGCCTAAGCGAGACAAGCTCTCTAGCTTAGGCGAGACCCTCTAGCCTAAGCGAGATTCCCTGCAGAAGATTGGTTTTTCCCACTGTTTTGCTTCTTGATGCTTGATTGGTTGCTTTAAAATGATGAGGGTTGATAATGTATGAGATCTTTATGTATGTTAAACTGTATGCAGACATTGAGTGTGAACATGATGTGAATGGAGTATGTTAGAGTTAGGATTTCAAGGGAAATCCTAAGGTATGTGGTTTAGTGAATGTAAGGGCATGAGGACTCAGATTGGTGATATCCTGACGCTTCCAGTAACCATTAAGACTCAAATAGAGTGTGA
>Ga0214544_1002159_pt1 | contig 41521 bp, 16 predicted proteins | sample CNSS3metaG_FD_160074 | JGI IMG/M metagenome (GOLD analysis project Ga0214544, IMG submission 160074) | Root nodule microbial communities from cowpea collected in UCLA plant growth center, Los Angeles, California, USA - CNSS3 | ecosystem: Host-associated > Plants > Roots > Nodule | place: USA...
TCTCTTATTTTCTCCGTACATTTTATTTTATTTTTTATAAATATACTTTTATTTTGTTTATTAAATTAATAACATTACAATATCATCAATTATTAATATAATTCAAAAAATGCGTACACACAGGCGCCTGTGTTTACACTAGTATAAAAGAATGAGAAATGATAAATAGATGACACATCTGGTTTGTGACTAGCAAGAATATCGACATCTATTCCTCTCAGTACCTCTCTCTCTGTATTGTATTTGAAGGAAATGAACGTGATATCATCATGATGCTGTTTTTTCCTGTATAAAACAGATACCAGATAACCCCTCTTTCTCGAATTTCATAGCACTGAACAAAGAGCACAGAAAAAATGGGGGTGGACTACTACAAGATTCTTCAAGTAGATAGGAGCGCCAAAGATGAGGATATTAAGAAAGCATATCGAAGCTTGGCCATGAAGTGGCACCCTGATAAGAACCCTAACAACAAGAAAGACGCTGAAGCTAAATTCAAGCAAATCTCGGAAGCATATGATGTATGTCAATTCAGTATACCCTTTTCAAAAATTGTACTTTTTTTAAGTAATCTGAGTTTGTTTGTTTGTTTTCCCCCTTAAAAGTTGTAATTTTGATGATGAGTTTGGATGGGAAACTGTTATTAATTTGAGGGGTTTTCTTTTTTTGCCCTAATTTGAATGTTGAACTGTTTAGTTAGTGTATGAGAACACTATTCAAATTTGATGTTGTATTGTTTCGTGCAAAGTTGCAATTTTTTTTCAAGGGTTTTCAATTTTGAGTTCGTGGCGTGTCCTGGATTGGGGCTGGGGTAGGTTTTTGGTTTACAGCATCAGTTGGTAGTTTGATATTTGAAAGTTTTCCAATTTAAAGTTTTTCTGAGGTGGGTGGGGTTAGGTGGTTTTCCTTTTCCTAATTTGAATTGTGAAACAGGTCTTGAGTGATCCACAGAAGCGAGCCGTGTATGATCAGTATGGTGAGGAGGGGTTGAATGGGGTGCCGCCGGGCGGCGGTGGTTTTCCTGGTGGCAGCGACGGTGGGCCGACAACATTCCGGTTCAATCCCAGAAATGCTGATGATATATTCTCTGAGTTTTTCGGGTTTACGAGCCCCCTTGGTCGTGGTGGAATGGGGGACATGGGTGGTCGAACTGGATTCTCCAGGGGTGGCCCGTTTGGTGAAGATATTTTTGCTCAATTTCGGAATGCAGCTGGTGAGGGCTCTGGCCTTGTGCCTAGAAAAGGGGCACCCATTGAGAGAACATTGCATTGTAGTTTGGAGGATTTGTATAAAGGGACTACCAAGAAAATGAAGATTTCAAGGGATGTTAACGATTCCAGTGGGTAAGTTCTCTACTTTTACTCATTTGCATGTCTTATAGTTTGTTCATGTCAGTGTGTTATTGCAAGGAATCAGATCATCAAATTTCATATAAGTTTGATGATTTGCTTTAGTCTGATCACTTGGGTCGGTTGTTAGATATCTTTGAAATTGAACAACTGCATGTTTACAGTGTTTTAGGTTTATAGTAATCCATTTTCTACTGTCAAAGTGGTAGGTTAGATTCTGTTGGTTGATGATATATTTGACATGTCACGTTCCCATGAAAATGGTCACATGCTAAGACATTGAAGGTGGGTATTTTGCTAGTGGTTGCAGACCTTTGTTCAAAGTTTTCCACACTGACTCAAAACTCAGTTGTGATCTGTGTTGCATTGCTAACAGCTAATGAGTGTGCTATTAAAATTAGGTAACATGATTTAACTCTTGGAGAAATTTTCTTCAGTGGTTCTATCACTCTCACGGGTGCTGATTGTAAGCATTTTAGCTGAAAATGTGAGTATGTGACTGTATGTTTTTCTTTCTTTTTATTGCTTGATGTGATGATCCATGTGTACACAGGTATTAGTGAAATTAGGACACAAAAGAATGTATGATGAATTGTGAAACTGTGTTCGAAATCTTTGATATTACTGTGATCATGTTTTGTTGTTTGCAGGAGGCCCTCGACAGTAGAGGAAATTCTGACAATTGAGATAAAGCCAGGTTGGAAGAAAGGAACAAAAATAACATTTCCCGAAAAGGGAAATGAACAAAGAGGAGTTATCCCTTCAGACCTTGTGTTCATAATCGATGAGAAGCCTCATGGTATGTTCAAGAGGGATGGCAATGATCTTGTTCTCACCCAGAAAATCTCTCTTGTGGAAGCCCTAACAGGTTACACAGCTCAGGTGACAACACTTGATGGTCGGAATCTGACAATTCCGGTTACCAACACGATTAGCCCGACATATGAAGAAGTTGTGAAAGGTGAGGGCATGCCGATTCCGAAAGAACCTTCGAGGAAGGGAAACTTGAGAATCAAGTTCAATATCAAGTTTCCTTCGAGGCTTACATCGGAACAGAAAAGTGGCCTGAAACGATTTTTGACATCGCCTTAAGCAATGGTTTAGCTAACTTAGTAAGATGTCAATTGTTTCATACTTGGTTTATTTACTTACTGTGAACTGGAATTCCGATTAGAACAGTTTGGTAGAAGATGGTATTTGTTAATTGTTTCATTTCTTCTCTGGTTTTTGGTAGTGGGAATTTTCTTGACTACTTGTTCACTTGTGTGTGTGAAAATTGCCTGCAAGAATTCATCTTCTGTGTTACTTTCCTTCCACGATTTCATCTCATAGGGAATAATACTCTTCTTTGTATATCTGTTTCACTCGTTAGATCGTTTCAACTATCTAAAAAAAATTATTCATAGATATTTATGAAAAATTTTAAATGATTTTTTCATAATTAGTATTATTTTATTAATAGTGTTATAACGAATATTTGTAGGTCAGAACTTTAGTATCTACTACAAATTTTAATGGTATTTGTGCCTACTTTTTTTTTTTTCATTTGTAGTTGTAGTGCACATGCATGGCACGAAAATGGTTTTATGACTTCGTATGTAACTTGATAAAGCTTTGTATACCAATGAAATGAAATATCACATCATCATTCACCAATACTTTATATGAATCGTGTTAATTATGATTTCTAAGAATGACGAAATAAAAGGTTAAAAATATTTTTGGAAATATTTATTATTAGTTTCTGGAAATGAAGTATTTTTAATATTTATTGAACATATATTTAAATTTGTAAACTGTTATTATTTTAAATTGTTTTACTTTTTTATTTCATCTTTGTTAATAAATAGATCAATTTTTGTGATTTGTTAGAAGTTAGATAAAACAGATGAGAAACTCAATTTTTTTTTTTGTGTCCATGATTTTTATAAATAAAGATATAATAAGAAGTTCTACACATCTTTTGGCGATCTTAACATTTTTTGACCATGAATTATAAGAAGTAACTTTCTTGGTGAGGCTGAGTGACAATTTTTTTTTCTTTTGTTATTATTTGATTTGATGTAACAACTCAAATTCATGAAAATATTTTATTTAATTTTATTAAAAATATTTATTTCAATTATATTATTTCTTTCTATATTTAATGTCTGTATTAATCTGATCACTTTTTATTTTATCAATTAACTAAGATTTGATTGCCATGGAGTGCTTTTAAACCTATATCATTGTAAAAAATACCTTATTACAATTAATGTTAGTATAAGTTGATTTTAATTACACATTTTTTAATTTAAACTCTTGATATATAATAATAATTTTTATGATTTATAAGGAATTAAACATATAATCAATTCGGGTTTATTTACCTCAAGAATCAAATATTAAATATTAAAATAATGTAATGATTTGATGATATAATCGACATTTATTGAAGCAGTTTTTATGTAATTTGAGAGGTGGTTTTCAACCCTAACATCTTTTAATATATTTTATTTCTTATTTTTTTATCTTTCTTTCTATTTATTATATTTTTATTTATTGATTTGTATATTTTCTTTTATGTATTTATTTTTATCTTTATCTTTTATAGCATATTCAACTTTTTTTTATATCTATCTTTGTGTCTTATCTTTTATCTTTATTTATTTTTATAGTTTATCTTATCATTATTCTAATATCTTATTCCATCTATTTATCTCTTATAATTATTTTTATTTAAAACAAATTATTTAATTTTACATTTTACATAAATTAACAATCAAATGTTCTATAATTTGAGTGCTACCGAAAATTTCTTAATATTTTTACTTTAAAATATATGGAAGTTATGGAAAATCAAGGTAATGATTTGTTACTAAAACAAATTTATAACTTTGTTGTGAAAACATTCAATAAAAATAATTGGATTTTGATGAACTTTTCTCTAAGAGTATCTTCACATTAAACATTATGCTCTTTTATTTTGTATTATTTGAAAAGGAATCATAAAATGTAAATTATTTTATAAACCAATAAAAGATAACAACTTATACTAAGTTCCTTGTATTCAACAATATTCAGATATAATTCATAAGAAAATAAAAAGATAAGATAAAACTCTAATTTTTTGTTATAAATGATAATATATTTTTGAATTAAGCTTCCTCCAAAAGTTTTCTAAGAAAAATGAAAAATAAGATTAGTCAAACTAAACTACATTTCTTTATCATGCAATTTTAGGAGTTTTACTTATGAAAATTTGATTATAACATTTTTTTTTTATGTCTCATAAATTTGTAACTACTCTTTTTATGTAACTTTTCACAAGACACCAGCTGAATCTTACATCTATATCGCAAATAATAATATTAAATTTACAATCAACTAACAATATGATAATATTCAATTAAGCACATAAGAACTCAAAGCTTGTACATGTTTCATTCTAAGTTATTGGACGTATAAGGTATTTAAAAATACCAAGAGTTTTTCTTTACTTCTCCTTTTTTTTCTTTTCACTTCATTCTATATTGGACCAACAATCTTATTTTGATGAAAAATGGACTTTGAATGCAAATTTTGTTAAGAATTTATCTAATATTTTTAACTTACATATTTTTATCATTAAAACTCTTAAGTAAATTTGAGAGAATACACACAATTCAAGAGTTTAATATGTATAAAATAAATATAGATCGTATTTATATTTATGATAAATAATATATTATGATACAATGTCATCTTTCAATCACTAATACTTTTTGAAAAACTGAAATTTAATTTAAAATAAAATAAAAATGAAAAGTTAAGAAAATGTTCTAAAAATGCTATAAATAAAAATAAAAACTTCTAATAACATTCAATTAACAATTGTTCCTTTCTACAAACACTCTCAAAATAACTATTCTATTTATTTATAGAGAGGATAGCTGACTATTTTTTCCACTCGTGTTTCACCATTAAAAGAAACATGAACATAAATAGTCAAGTGCTTACAAATTAAATTGAATATTTAAAGAGAAAAACCATTCCACCCAATCAATTAATTCATTATCCAATCAATATCATATAAATTTGTGATTGGAATCTTAATTGACTTAAATAGATCAATTTTCGACTTTAACCTTATTTTTATCTTTTCCTTTAACAAAAATACTAAATAAAAGCTTATACAAGAAAATTGTTCAAAGTTTAAAGCCTCTCATTTATAATTCATTATATATTTTTAACTAAATATATTTCAGAAACAAGTATACGTTATGTAATAAGTGTGTAAATATATAAAACATGGAAATAGTTATATAAAAATATAAAAAAGCATAGTTTATATCATAAATTAAATAAGGTTAAATATGGTTTTGATATCTTAACTTTCAGTGAAAATTGGAATTAGTGTCTCCTCCTCGAAACTTTGACCTAATTTAGTCACCCAACTTCAAAACTGTGTGAATTTAAGCATTTTAATCAAATTTGTTAAGTTTTTTTTTTAACGTTTCAAATGCATTTCATGATAGCATTTGAGATGTTTATACTGTTTGAAACATTTTTACTTAAATATTAGCTAAGAAATTATCATGAAACACGTTTGAAACATCAAATAAATTTAACAAAATTTAGTTAAAATGACTAAATTCACACAATTTTAAAGTTGAGCGACTAAATTAAACAAAAAAATTTCAAAGAGGAACTAATTCTAATTTTCACATAAAATTAAAGGATAAAACTATATTTAAACCATTAAAAAGAACCGGTATACCCATACAGAAGTTTAATTTTCAAATCCAAATCCAAATTTCAATTTACTAGGAAAATAATATTTTTGGAACCTCTGTGACACGAAGGTTATCCACAGAAATGGTCTTAATTTCTATGACCCGGAACTCGCTCCATAAAAACTGAATCGGTTGAACTCAGTTCAACCTAAACTCTCTTCAATACGAATGTTGCTTTAATCCACAGAGATTGTTGTAACCTCTACGACACCAGCGTTGTTTATCATATCACGCATAAAGATTATTCTAATATTTATGGAAAAAATAGTTTTTAAAGTCATTTAATTCATAAAATTGATCCTAATTTTTATCCCCTGAATTCGCTCCATAAAAATTATCCTAATTTCTATGACCCCAAATCGATCCGAATTACCTATTAATTATTTTAGACCTAATTTCTCACCGAACCTATTTTTTAGTGGAAAGCAAGGGTGAGTAGTGTGTGAAACATAGTGGAAGAGGAAGCAATTTAGCCTTATTGAGTACTACTTATACTAATACATATACACACACACACACACACACACATTCTTCAAGTTTGTATTTTTACTCTCTTTCTCCACCCCTTTGATCAATTTCCATGGTCTTTCTCTTCAATTTCATTTAGCTTCCCCGAATTCCAAGCGCTTTCGCTTAGATCTCAATTGGGTTATGGACATGGCTTCCAGTCCGCGCACCGTTGAAGAGATCTTCAAGGACTATAGCGCCAGAAGAACCGCTGTTATTCGCGCTCTCACTCATGGTACTACTCTTCTCTCTCCAATGCCTCTTTCTTTTTCTTCCATTTCCCTCTCCCACTTGCTGATGACCTTTTTGCCCTTTTCTTCTTTCAGACGTTGATGAATTTTACGGACTCTGCGATCCAGGTAAAGGGTGATTAGGATCTGGGTTTTCTTGGGTTGGTTCTATAGTTTGGTTTCTTTTTTACGTGTTCACTTTACTTGGTTGTTTTTGTGGGATTCGTCTTGTTTGTGAATTTGCAAAATTAGTTTCTTGGTTGGATTCTTGGTTGGAGTGAATACGTTAGAATTTGTACGCTCGGAATTTGAGTAAAACGACATGGGTCTGCGGTAATGAGAGGAATGTGAGTTCTTGTGCGTGTGGGTGAGTTTTTTGCAGAACTGGGTTTGTATGAATTTCGTCTTGGTTACTGTTGATTTTACTGTGAAATTAATTTATGCTGGGATGTTTTTATTGTAGAAACAAGTTAGTCGTGGAACTTTATAAAATTAAGCTAAACGTTCGAGATTGATTTTTAGTCTCAAAATCTGTTAACTGATCACTGGTATTTCAACTATGATTTTGGATTTCTGCTTATCCAATGTGAATCCAAACATGCGGTTAGTTGTTGAGGGAATATTGAATGAGGTAGTATTGATATGTTCTGATGTTTGAGTGTGGTTAGATGGCAGCAACCACATTCCTTTTTGCTGGGTTTTGATTCCCATTAAATTGGGGTTTTCTAATGATTTAATAATGTGTTGTGTCCTTCTATTAAATTTAAAGTCTTTGGTGTGTTTCTTTAAGATAAGGATAACTTGTGCCTGTATGGACACCCGAATGAAGCCTGGGAAGTAACTCTGCCAGCAGAGGAAGTTCCACCAGAGCTCCCTGAGCCGGCTCTTGGAATCAATTTTGCTAGGGATGGAATGAACCGGAGGGACTGGCTTTCTCTGGTTGCTGTGCACAGTGACTCGTGGTTGGTTTCTGTGGCCTTTTACCTTGGGGCTCGTCTTAACCGCAATGAAAGGTAAGATCTAGTGTGATGGATATACGTGTATGTGGTGACAATTTAAGTTCAATGTGGCTGTCTATCCTTTGTGTAATGTTGAAATTATGGGCTACGATGTTGTTGGTGGGATTGATGATTGTCTCAAGCAATTATCAACATTCAAATTTCTCAAATGTCTGTTGTGATCTGATGCCTTATAGATTTATGCATGCGTCCCTTGTTTTGCAGTAAGATTTTTAATACAATCTTACGTGACCAGCAAGAGCAGCCCAGGTCCCCTCCAGCAACATCTTAGAAAAAAAAAAATGAATTTGAGGTTTTCAGTGAGTGGCCATGTTACTGCTCTGCTTATCCTCATAAAAGTTTCTGCATGTCAACATATCTAAAATATGATGACATCGGCAGTTTGAATCACCTTCCGATCACACCTAGACACACACTTACAAATATATTATTTTGTCAGCATTTTAAGTTTTTGATTTTGATTCATTTAAGTTTCAATTTTGTATGTTTTATGACCTAGGATATTTTTCCAGCCATAGATTAGTAATGTTTGTATCTTTAAAATATGACTCTTTGCTATTAATGATGAACATATCTTAAACTTTGAGTGCCTTTTTATTTTGAGCATTTGTAAGTCTGTCATCCTGGCAGAATACCAATTGATATTACACCTATTAAAACACAGAAATACCCCATCACATATAAATCGCTTATATAATTTCAGTTATTGTTTGTGTAGAGGCTGTTTGACAAAATCAGATATCTTGAAAAAATAGCTGCTCTGTGAACTGCTATACTGTTATAGCACTTCTGGTTGGTAGTACTTTGAAAATTAATTTCTGCTTTTTGCTCTGCTATCTGGGATTGACTACTGTCGTTTTTCTCTAATGGCTTTCCCTTCAACTAGAAATTTCTGCAATCACTTATTACTAGAGCTTTTCTACTGAATTTCTTTATTGTGGTAATTTATTCTTTTCATTTGCTGCTTATGATTCCTTCTATTGATGGTTGACCCATTTCTTTATGGCAGGAAACGTCTGTTTAGTTTGATCAATGATCTTCCATCCGTTTTTGAAGTTGTGACTGAAAGAAAACCAATTAAGGACAAGCCCACTGTCGATAGCGGAAGCAAGTCTCGGGGAAGCACCAAGGTTAGTGTATTTCTTTTCTAGTGTTGCTAAGTTTTTCTTGAGTAGCAACACTCTCTCTTACATACACTCTTTGCATTTGGATGAAGTTTTTTAGAAATAAAAAAAAATGCATTTCTTGCATTTCACACTTTCTTATGTAATGTTTTTTTACTCAAGACTAAGTAGTTTCCAATAAATATTAGCAATTAGTAAAGAGTGTGTTGGGCGTAACTTGTTGAAGCTATCTGTACCATGATGTCTGTTTTTGTATGATATTGCACAACTTGTTGAAGCTGCTGTCTTCCAGTATATGCAAAAACCATGCGAGGCAATGTTGCATGTTCCATATCTGATGACATTCCTATACATTTATATGCAGAGAGCCAATGATGGACAAGTTAAAAGCAACCCGAAGTTTGCTGCGGATGAGGGTTACGAGGAGGATGAAGACGAGCACAACGAAACACTGTGTGGAAGCTGTGGTGGAAATTACAACGCGGATGAGTTTTGGATTTGCTGCGACATATGTGAGAGGTGGTTCCATGGGAAGTGTGTTAAGGTCACCCCTGCAAAGGCTGAGGGCATAAAGCAGTATAAATGTCCATCATGCAGCCTGAGGCGTGGCAGGCCCTAGACTCACAAAAGGGTGCATGTGAGGTGAGTGTTGTTTCGTGGCTTACAAGATACTGTAATTTTGTTACATCACTTACACAACTTCATGTAATGGCTAAATTCATTAGGGATCAACTTTCCTTTTTACCAAGATGAACGGTTGGTGTATGATACACAGTACAGCATAGGACGTGACAGATTTTAATTTCATGATTAGTTTATATTTAGTTGAATATTGCTTGAATTTATATTGTAACTTTATTTTAATTTTTATCACAGAAAACAGCATTTTCTCCTCCACACAGTTTCTTCTAATCCAACTTAAATTGTGTTGTTGCATGATGGGTTAATGAAAAGATTGTGTGTGTGGAATGCTTCAATCGTAGACGACTTCAACGAAAAAGAAACTGAATTATGTGTGAATAAGACTTGAAACTTCGATTTTCTGTCAAATTTTTGTCTCTTTCTATTTACCTATTCCTAAAAGGCGGGACCCAAAGTGAAATGGATTTCTAAAGGAGCTTTTAGTTTTCCTGCTTCTGAGATGAGCTTATTTTAACATCCCGAAATGCTTTTTGTTACGTGTGGGTATTGCATGATTTCTTAAGCGTGTGATCTTGTAGAATGAATATTTTTAGGAGAGCTTTTCGTTCTAGTATTATGGAAAAAGAAAAAAAAACTTTCTTATGGAATAATAATGTTTTGAAATCTTTAATTTGGTCTCAATTTTATCAAACTGAAAGGGTAGAGAGATCCATGTGTAGCAAAAAGAAGAGGAAAAAACCAATGTCACCACCATTTTTTCATATCCATCTGTTTCTGTTTTCGACAGACAATAATTCCCAGATGTTATAATTTTACTCTTTATTAAAAATATTTCTAAATTTTCAATCAAACACTATTTTCTATTTCATGAATAAATGTATTAAAGCAACCAACAGGCAGTAATGAAAATGGAATGGGAAGGAAAACTATACGTGTAATGAAAGACATTGACTGAAGCATAGGCATTCTCGCCAGCAATTCAATAATTCCCAAGGGACAAAGGAATAAACCAGAAATCTAAGACAGTTTGAGAGTTGGAGTTTCTGGACAACTATAGACAGTTAGCAGAATCTAAGGAAAATGCAATGCAGCTTAGTTGACATCGCCACCTTGGTTAATTCTCTGTGTTTTGTCCTTGTTGCACCCTTCTCTGCTATAATCCTCCTCTTTACAATCCCTTTGCTTGGGCCTTAGACCCCAAAAGTTAAGCCATGGGTTCCTCTCGTTCACGTGCCTCTGCCACTGCCAAAGAACGCCTACGTTGGACACAAGAACTCCATGATCGCTTTGTGGTGGCTGTAAATAGACTAGGTGGCCCTGATCGTAAGTCCTTCTTTGCATCACAATAATGTCTCTTAATAATACCATGCATCATCATCATCATTATCATATAATAATGGTGCAAAAGTCTGGAACTTTATCCATGAACTTCTATACAACTGGATAATAATATGCTAAATTTAAGGTTCAATCTTTTGGGTATTGTTCAAGTTTGATTCTTGGTGAAAATAATCTTCAATCAAACCTTACTTGCTTCTCTGTCGAACCAGATTGTGACAACTTGAAAAAAGTGTGGAACTTGTTTGTGAAATGAAAAATAGTCGAACACAAGTTAAGGTTTTTACGATTCTTTTATTGTTAGATTTCTTAATTATGAAATCTGTCAAATGATGAATCCTTTGTTGATGGCCTAACCATTAATGTTGGAATAGCAATTTTTAGCTTTCGCTAGTCTTTAGAAAAATAATAATGGTTAAGAGAAATAATGAGGAGAAACAGACAATTTAGGTCACTGGACAGAAAAAAAAAAAATTGCGTAGTTTTTAGTTGAGTGAGAAAGAAATAAAAGGTATTAGATAAAATTGTTGAGAGAATGTGATAATATATAATATTCTTAAGAATTTGATCTGTAATCAAGCTCAATAAGTAATCTTTGTCAATTATAAATCAACCTTAACTTTTATTGTTGATTAAAAAGTCTCAGGTTCAAGTTTTCGTGCAATATTTTAAAATTTTGATTGATTTTTCTTGTGTTTGGATTATTTAAAGAAATGAATTTATTAAACTTCTTTAAATTATATGATTTTTTTTGTTAATTTCTTTGTATACTTACGAGCAATTTTCTGTGGTATTAATATCACGATTCTTGCATTTTACCATTGTGTTTTAAAGACGGGAAATATATTCTCTGTTTATTTTTAAAAATCACTTTTTTATTCTTTTTTTAAAAGGTGTTCGTTTTGTTAAATAAGGGATTTTTAACATTACCCTTTAGAAAAAACACTTAATAACATAATTTAGTTGGAGTGATAACCCATAAAATTAGTGAAATGAAATATTTAGTTAGAGAGAAATTGGTAGTTATGAGTGTTTTTATGTCAAAACATCGACAATTTGTTAAATGGCAGTAATTTGATTTGTTGGTGTAGGGGCAACACCAAAAGGTATATTGAAAGGAATGAAGGCTATGGGTATTTCAGAGCTAAACATTTATCATGTCAAAAGCCACTTGCAGGTTTTAATTACTTTATATTAATACCTTAATGCCAATTTCATTTTTCAACTAAATTTTTTAAATAAATTTATTTTAAAATTAAGGCTACACACATCATGTTTTAATTAGTCTATATCCATATCTTAAAGTTAATTTTAGTTTTCAACAGAAATTAATATATCATGATATGTTAACTATGCTGTATCTTAAAACTAGTCAAGTATTTGTTATTATATAAAAATTTATTAAAAAATTAAATTAAATTAAAAATATAAATAATCACACCAAATTCATAATAAAAATTACACTTCACAAAATAGAAATAAATTATACCAATTATAAAAAATTTCCAAAATAAACAATCTCAAACCAATTTTACCAATAACAAATGTTTTAATTTTAATACACTTTGAAATTGAAAGTAAAAGAAATATTAAAAAAACTATATTTACTTTTACTTCTTCGAATGACTGAGATCCATTCACAATTTTAATTTTAACATGCTTACATTTTCTTTTAATTTGGAAAAAAAAAATCAGTTTTGAACAGCAAAATGGATGCTAATTAAGAATAAAAGAATTGATGTTTAAATATCTTTTCTTAAACTATTTTGAAAGATAGTGTTACAGTTTAGATTAAATATATATTTATTTTGTTTCTGTATTTCGTAAAAAAACATCTAAAACATTTTTTAAATAACATATAAATATTATATTATAATTCATTACGAAACTCTATTTGTTATGTGATAAATATTTTTCATATTATTTATTAAAAGTATCTTACATTATTTTCAACAAAAAAACATAAATATTTTAAAATAATATAGAGAAAAAATTATATTTAATTCAATATAAATAATAAAAAATTGCTAGAATGTTGAATAACACATATATGTTTAGGAAACTTTAACTTCAAAGGCCATAATTCATATCTAGAAAGTGAAACGAGATAATTAAGTTGAAAAATCACAGTAAAACGTTAGAATTTGTTCAGAAATGTGATAAGTTGAACATGGATTTGTTCAGAAATACAGGATCTCCAAATTGATTCCAGAATCCCCCACAAGTAAGTTTCTTCCTTGAGTATTGATGCTAATTTAGTTCCAAATAACACCAAATTCCTGTGAATTCATAACAAGTTCCTTAATTATCTATGAAGGAGGAAAACTTGAGAAGAGAAGCATATCAGATATACTTCCAAATTTTAGCTCTATATCGTGAGTTAGTAATTTTATTCAACAACACTATTGTCTTTTTTCTCACCTTTTCAACTTTCAGTTTTGCATCCTTCAACATTTCAGTTATGTTTTTACTGTTAATGTTTGTAATTAGCAGTGCTCTTCAACTAAAGGAACTGCTTCAGATGCAATCAGAGGTGCAAAATCGCTTGAGTGAAAAAACACAGGTATTTCTTTTCAGTCTTCACTTTACCAAAATATTCTTACCAACCCTTAAGCCTTTTTCGCAAGATTTGTCACTGGTATAAAAGTCTTCTTAGGTTTCAGAGAAAGAGAGTTTCAGCGTAGAGAACAAACATCAATAAGATATGAGCCAAACCACATGAACCATTGACGTCACTCTTAACCCAAAATCTTAAGAGAATGAGTTTAGGAGTTTTTATTCTTATATAGTGTTCTACTTTCTCATTTCTAACTAACATGAAACTTAAACTCACACTTGAATTTTTAATAACACTTGAATTCTTAATAAGTTATATGTTAGTTTTGTTGATCCCTCGAGAAAAATATTAATGTAGAACTTATACTTTTATTAATATTAAATAAAGATAAAAAAATTAAATTTCATATAAATATCAAGATCATAGATCTATTATTACTTTAAGGTTTTAGATTAAAAATCATATTTATTTTTATTTAAGTTTGATTCATATATTGCTATGTCTTTGAAATGATTTTTTTCTTGAAATACCCATGATGAAGTTACCAAACATCTTAACTTATGAAAATCATTCATTTTCTTTGAATGAAAAACAAAAATAGAGAGAATTTGTTGAGTGATTTTTCTATTTTATTTTGTTGAATTGGTTTAAAGGTTCAGAGAAGTATGAAGGCAAAAGGTGAAGCACAAGGAAGGTACATGGAGAGACTTGGACAAAGCAGTGATAACCAAACAATAACTGGAAAAGCATGCAAGCCTTTTGCTTCTTCTGCAACTGCACCTCTGCCTTCTCTTTCTCAGGAATCTGAATCATTGAAATCACAAAGTGAGAAAGAAAATGAAACAGTGAAAAAGCAAAGGATTTCAGAAGAGGGTGTTTTTCCGACAAGTTTTGAAGATGCACCATCCACCCCACCACAATTCTACAACCAAACATGGAATCTTCCTTGGAGTCAGCTTGCAGCAGCATGCCAATCAACTTTGGATCCCACTTTCTTATTTTGAGTTTTCTATGTTAATAATATGTGTTTGCCTAATAAAAGAATCATGATGTTGATCTTACTATAATGTTTGGTTTATCTGTATAATATGGTGTTGGAAAAAATAAATAAATAAAAGTTTGGGGTTGGCTAGAATTATATCATGTTTGTATTTGGAGTTGATGGGTAGAATGAAGTTGATAGTACTCTGGTTTTGGAATAACTCTATAATGTACTTTGTTTGCTTCTTAATAAAACGAAAATTTGCGCCTTACAAAGTTCTACAAATGGCCAATAATTTCTAACAGTTATTTTAGGCTCATGTGTTGGATTGAGATATAAGAAAAATGATAAAAGAAACTGTGGTATCAAGATTTTTTAATGATTCACTAAATGATATCATATTATTTAGGATTGTTAGGTTATTTTTAAGGATGACAACAAAAGTATAATGTACTAGATTAAGTTTTTTATAAATCAGACAAAGTTTGTATGGTATTTTGATAAACATGAAACTAGAACCTAACTATAATAACTCAATTGGATGTATAGTACTACTAATTAAGTCATTTCATAAGTGATATTAAGTTGTATAAAATATATAAAAAATATATATATATATATATATATATATATATATATATATATATATATATATATATATATATATATATATATATATATTCATCAATCACTTTTAAGTACAACATTACTATTGTATGCTACTACCACTTGTACCTTCCTTTCCTCACGCATATAATGTGATCATAGCCGGAGAAAAAATCACAATTAATTAAAAGAAAGGGTAAGCTGGTAAGATTTGTAGATGCATAATATGTTAGAGTATTTATCAATGCAATAACTACAATCTCAATCTAGGCATTCACAAAATAGACATGTACTCTCGACTCAAGTTTTGGATACATATACATAATTTGTCGTACCAAAATGAATTTTTGCACCTATCATGTGATCCCACGGTGGATTGTAGAAAAATAATACCCTCGGCTCCATATAGCCTAACTTATCATGACAAGTTAGTTCATATCAATCACCTAGATCGTGTCATTATTTTATACTGATCTTGTAGACAAGGAATTTCTTTCAAGTCTCACCACCTAAATTTTATTCTCTATATGCGTCTGTAAATTTATTAGAGTTAGGATAACTTCATGTAATCCCTATATCAAAGTATATACACTAACTATACAATATGATATCTCTCCTTAGAAATGACCATATTCAAACAATTCACATATTAGTTACAATATCATTAAACTAAACGTGTTAATAGATTTTTGACATTAAAGCCTAGTGAGCTCAAACTCGCTTAGCGACCAAGTCTCTACCTACCTTGAATTTTCAAAATCTAATTTCCTTCAGGGATGGTTCACTTCTCCAATGACCAAGACCATTGGGAGTTGATTTCACCATACTTACCTTGCGAGGGAGACCATTAAAGCTCACTAGATTTTAGAATTTTAATTCTCATTCAGCGAGTGACTTGCTCGCCTAATGAGTCTATATAAAATCAAAACCCCATCATATCAACCAATTGTCCATCTAGGCACTCTTACATGTTTCTTAATAAAAAAAAAAAGAATACTCATAAGTTCTTAATGCTTTAGATAATCCAAATTGACCAAAATGATACATCCTATATAAGTTTATCTCAACCAAGGTCAAAGAATCAAACTTATCATTCAATTGAAACCAATACTCACTCATTAGTTCATACAAACAAGGACAATCATGCACTTAAAGATTACTAGTTTCCCTCACTTGGAGTAGGAAAACTCTAACTTAAAAGGTTGCTTCTAAAGGCTCTAATTATCATATGATACTATAACTACACAAACAAAACCCTGATTAGAGATGTGAGCACATCCTCATGATCATAGACATACAAAAATTCACTTTGAACTATTTTGAGTCACATACATTTGATCAGATGTCACATGCAACTCAAAATGCTAAACTAACTTCAAAAAATGAGTAAAAAGTGAACTTAATATCATTACTAAAAAAACACATATTTCTTGTTGATTTTGTTTTAGAACTTTTGTCGTAGAAAATATATACAAATTTTGTTATGAAAAATAATTTGCAAGAAATTACTACTAATTTTTATGCACAATATTTTGTATAAAACATTTTTCACAACAAATTTTATAGAAAATACTTGTGAATTTTATAATTTTATAAAAAATAATTATCCACGAAGAAATAAACTCTCTGAATTAAAACTCCTAGAAAAAATGGTCAAAAAAAGGTATTGCAAAATTTAACAACAATTTTGCAACAAAAAAAAATCCCATAAAACATGAAAAATTCGAGTATTATTTTTAATTTCAATTGGTTGGATGTTTAAAAATTTCATAAAGGATCATTGATGTTGTCTCTAATATGCAAACAGATAAAGAATGAAATAGATTTAGTGAAAAGACACATAAATTTTTTTAAAAAGATAAAAAATTGTATTTTTTTATAAAAAACTCAAATAATAAAAAGTATATTTATAATTTGACTTTTATTTAATAAAATAATGAAGTGTCATATTTAAAATCACTACTGTTCTTAAATTATTTAAATATTAAAAGATTGAAAATGTATTGATTTTACTTTTCTTTATCCAAACTTACAATTTCTTTATTATATTTTTTTGTTGATTTTTCTAATCTTAAATGTTTTCTATATAAAAAAAAAAAATCATGGAGTACTTTTAAGTCATTCAAATTCTCATGATGACATAAATTCATTAACATCCAACTTACAAATATTGTATTAATTCTTTCTACTTAAGAAGTTAACTATTTAAATATCATTTTGATCCTTTCTTCAACTACCTTACATCCGACACAAAACATTCTAAATCTTAATCTTTTATCTATTTCATCATAATAATATCATAATAGTGGTTCTTGTGTATACTTTCCCTTGCAAAAAAAAATACTAGTGTAAACATATTTCACACCTAAACATATTTAAAGTCAAATTAGTCTTCTTTTTTTTTTAGCTTTATCACTTACAATGAACTAGTGCATCTTGACTCAATTTGTTGATTCAACAAGTGAATTTAAGACACATCTTCTCTTTTATAGCTTTCTATCCAATTCCATGGCGCTGACTCATCAACCACCACATACCAACATTCTATTTCTTCTCTTCCACTGCATTCTCATGAATAACAAACATCCTTTTCAATTCATATCTACTCCAAAAAATTATTAAACTCTCTCTAGATCTATTCTTATCATCATTTTTTTTCAAATTTTAATTCCTTTATCACTTTATCTAACTAAGTATTATTACATATTACCTTCAATACGCTGATAATACTTTACAACACAAAATTATTCTAAGGTTTAATTAGTCAGATGATACCCACTTTTATTCAGATGTGTCAGTTTGGTATCCGCTTTTAAAAATGTGTTAATCTAGTCCAAATTTTTGAAAAAGTGTCTTAATCAGGTCCCTTTTAAACAAAAATTACTAAAGCCGTCAACTTAGTTCATGACTTCTACCACTAAATTTTAATATAAATATCAATACTTAATTTTGTAAGTTATTTTAAATATCAATATGGTTAACAGTGTTAATCATTTTTAACTGAAAATGACTTAATTGAGACATCTTTTCAAAAGTTGGGACTTAATTGACACCTTCTTAAAAGTGGATATCAAACTGATACATCCAAATAAAAGTAAGTATCATCTGACTAATTGAACCTTATTTTAATTAGTAACATACAACATGTATGTTCTTCTCACTTGGATATTTTAATAATTAAATTTTTATATTTAAAAATTATTTACTTAATAATTTTTTTCCAAATTATTTATGTCATCAATGAAAAGTTGTTATAAAATTTAATTTTATGTCGATTTTACTCGTTACTTTTTTATATATATATATATATATATATATATATATATATATATAATTTTAACAAAATTCACATTTTAATAAAAGAAGTTTACACTTTAGCTTTTCAGAAAATAGAATATATTTTCTTATATTTTATATTTTAAAAGCTAATTTAGGATTTAAAATAATAAATCCAAAATCCAAAACTTTTGACGTTCTTATGATTTTTTTTTATTGAGTTATACTAAAAAAACGTAGGAGAGAAGTTAAAATCAATTACTTGTTCTTATCACAAGTGACAAAAAGTAATTTACCAGCAATCTTGTATCTCAAAAGACGTGTATTACGCAAAAAGCAATTTGACAAACAATATTTTAAAAAAGACAACACATAGAAAGTTTAAGATCCTTAAACACTTAAAATGTTTTTCATAGGACACAGCCAAACCTACTCATTTTACATAATCATATAAGTTTCAATTGGAAATATAAAAGTCACAGAAGTTGTCACGCGTTTCCAAATTGGTAATTAGGACGGCTAAAAGTTGCAACATCCAAATTTATATTTCGTCGAATCAATTTAATTAAAATTATATTATAAAGATTTGTTTTTAAATAATTTTATTTAAAATTAAATATTTTTTCACACGTATCTAACATAATAATAAAATAAAATAAAACCAATCCTCTAGAACAACAGGTTAGGTAGCGGGTAACGTAGCCACCCGGTTGCGATCCTAAGAGCAATATTGAGTTAGAAAGTTGATAGCTCCAACTATTATTTAAAAATGTGATTATTATTAATTAATTGGTATTTGCAACGTGCCTAAACTAATTAATGTTTATAATAAGGTTTCTTAGTTGAAACGTGCATAAATGGAAACGTGTCAACTGAATGAATTAGATGGAAAAATAATGTCCCATCAAAGGTGCTATCTTTTTTCCTTCTTATCACCCATAATACTACTCACCATTCCACTACCACTTTCCATTATTCAATTCTTTCCCCAATTCACCAAGGCAACAACACCTCACTCTCACTTTCAATTCAACCTCTTCTTCAAGTTTTTCAACTGTTGCACCCCAAAATTAAAACATCACACATCTTTATCTATCTACCCATCTAACACCAGTCATCACATCTCATACCATCTTTGGATAAACTTAACAAAAACAAGAGATTACATTTAACAGCTAAAAGTTATTAACTTCATAAAAACAAGGTCTTGAACATGGGAAATTAAGTTGGAAAAGTGAAAAAGCAAACACACTAATATCTTATTGTGATGAGGATTTGGAAGTGAGTGATTCAACTTGTGTCTTCCCACATGCCCCATTTAGCCTAATGTAAAGTCTGTATTCATCATACGTCATTGCTGAGTACAAGGCTGGTCTCTCCTCTGTCACAAGCTCCTTCGCTGGTTCAATCGGTAGATCACTCCTCGGGTTATAGAACATGGCCAAGGACACACGATCTTGGTTTGAGTTCACAATCACCCTGTGTTCTACACTCTTGTAAATTGCATTGCTCAGCACCTGAAATTAAACATGCCATTCAACATTTGTAATTATCAGTTTTTGTTAAATATATTTATGCCCTAAAAACACATTATTTCGTCAAACATACATGTGTAATGTGAGTGGAATAGTGTGTGAAAGAAGAAGTAATCAAAGGTAAATTGGTCACGAAATAACAGCTTGACTGGTAAAAGGTTTGAAGAGTCTAGGGAGGGTCAGGACCTGAATTTGGTCACCGATGTTGATGATGAAGGCATTTGGAACAGGCTTAACAGTGATCCATTCATCTCCTTTGCGTACTTGAAGGCCAGAAACAAAATCATCAGGTAGGAGAATGGTCATGCCACCAGGGTCCGAGTGAGGGGAGAGTCCTAGAGTGAGGTCAGGTTGAGGACACTTTGGATAGAAATTCACCCTTAAGCATGCACCAATCTCACTTTCACCCCCAAATGCATTAAGCAGATAATCCTCTTTGAAACCAAGGTTTATTGATATCATTTGCAGTATTCTTCCTCCCAGCTTAACCACTCCTTCTCCATATTCAGCAATCACTTTCCTAGCACCACACAAACAGAATTAGACAGCATCCTCACAAACTGACAACAACTGGAATCATCAATAATGTAAAGACATCCAAGGAAATGGTCCTACATGTATTTATATCAGACACAAACCCTTAACCAATAACAATATATGTTTTCTCATTATGTACCATTACCATACTTAATAGGGTCCCAATTAACCCTGTCTACAATATGTACTATGTTCCTCTCGTGAGTTAGCTCCAAGAGTAGCAAAAAATATTACTCACAGTGCATGAACAAAACAAGAAAGAAAACATTTTATTGTTAGTTGACAGTGTAACATACTTTAAACTTGTGGTCATCAAATATTGTGTGTTTGAATTATGTGGCGTGTATAAAAATTGCAAAGATAAAGACGGTGTAATGAATCATTTCACAAGTTGAAATGGGTAGGTCATATTTTAAATGTGGAGTTATTTTCTCACATAGAGCCATTGGACCGAAACGGTGGCGAATAAGAGTTTTGGTCTGGTCCATCCAGTTTACACAGCACCCGTGAATCTTCAATGTCTTATAATCGGTGCATTCAGAAACACACAGTGCCACGCTTCCCAACAATTATTATTTATCCCATTTTTTTTTTCAATCTTCTTTTATAAATTGCAGAGATCTGGCCTTGCCACACGTTTTACATGCAAAGGTCAAGTGTACTACGTGTGTTTACATTTGAAAAAGGTGTTCAACAATTATACGTTAATCATGTATCTAGACCCTGTGAAGAAACTCTCAAGGCTGAACTTGTCAAAACAGCTTTACCCTCATAAAAAACAAAGCTTTACCTCAAATTATTATACACAAATTGAATTTCCACTAGATAAAAAAATTAATAAAGTTGAGATTCACTCATGTCTATCACGGCTCTGTCCAAATTCATATTAATTTCATATCCTACTTTTATTTATGCCTGCCTACAAAGTACCCTCTTCCCAACCTCCCATAAGACCTTAATATACACAATGAAAACAACACCACTTTAATTAGTTGGGTACACCTTCATTTAGCAACTAACATTAAGCAAATATAAGTACTGCGTCGCATCATACCAAACAAATAGCAACATTATAACTTGGAAACAGAAAAGAAAAGAAGAGACATGATAGCAAGGAATATATGTACCCGCACACTTTAATTCTTAATTTGAGCCTAGGATGTTTGAACAAGCAACCTACATCACTTGCTACCTATAAATTCAAGTCACTATATAATGTCTGGGATAATTTGGCAATGAGCTCTCCCTGGGTTATTTTTAAGTAGACATCATCTATGTTAAGGAAAAAGAGAGAGAAGACAAACATGCATAAAAAGTATATATTCTAAAAATAAGTACATCTTTAACATGACTCGTACAACCCCATAGTTTTGCATGTGTCAAAATCATTTCAGTTCTTATACTAAAACTCTTTTATGTTAACAAGTCTGTTTTTACTTTGAATGAAACAGACAGAGAACTAACGTGAAGAGATTTTGAAAAGATGTTTTATTTATATATGATTGTATCTGTAATGATTTCATTTTTAACTGATGTGGGACTTGTAACGGTTGATATATACCTGAGGGACGATGGAAATGCAGGCCACTTAGCTTGGTTTCTGACGGAGAGAGGCATGTAATGAAGAAAGAAGTAGTCACTCCAATCTAAGGTGGCACCCTTCTGCACTCCCAAGCGACTTCCATAGCCCTCATAAGTGGAGGGAGAGTTTGCATACTCCTCCTTCACCTCAAGAGGCTGGTTGAAGAAGTCACGCCAGAGTTCTCTGGTACTCTTCATCAAGTCATGGCTAACGCCATGGTTCACCACCTGAAAGAAACCCCACTCGCTGCAAGCCTCTGCCATCTTCTTCAGCCCCTCTTTTCGAACGCTCTCGTTCTTCGAGAAGAGTTGCTCCATATCAATGACGGGGATGTTGGCATGGTCATGGTCATGTTGGTGATGAGTTTGAGCAGAGGGAAGAGTGTTGGTGGAGGGTCTCTGGGAGAGTGGCTTAATGTAGCGTGAGGGGATAGAGCTGAGGCCACTTTCTGCTAAGGCTTGGACTCGAACCACTGGTTCTGGCCATGCTTGGCAACTCAACATGTTTTGAGAGAGTAGGAAAGCACAAAAACTAAGAGGGATTGGAGAGAATTGTGAGAAGTGCGTATGAGTGTGTGTTTTTGGTCTTAGCTTATGGTGTAGTGTGGTTGAGAGGAAGTAAGAGAAGGCTATATATACAGATAAGAGAGCATAAGATGGCATATGATATACATTATTTCGGCGCCGTGATGAAATTGAGTTGTCTCTGTTGTGCCTGCTCTGCTGCCTTTACCTCACTCTCATGTCCATACACATAAATTTTTATATTTCTCTTTCAAAATTTTCGTACATTCAAACTTTAAAATTAAATAGTTATAACAAATATTTATATTCTCATAGTAAATAGATCATTTAAAAGAATATCTATGGATAATAAATGATTCTATTTATAAATAAGTGTAAGTATCATACTAATTATATTTATGAATATATATATATATATATAATTAAAATTTAATTTATATTTTGTTAAGTTAAATTTAATTTAATTTAAATTTAAATTTAATTTAATTTATATTTTATATATTTATTTAATTTTAACTTATATTTAATTTTAAAATTTATAAATTATTTTTTTAAATATCTATAAAATATTTATTGATTTTTAAATATATTTTCACGGGAATCTAACAAGTAAAAAAACAAATAATGGATTACATGTTTCGTTGTGGATTACATTTATCCTACCCGCTAGATAATTTGTCCCGCTGTAATCGTATCCATATCAGGTATCCGTTATGCGGGTACTTGCATAATTTTTTTATATCCACGGATATCCATGAGTACCCGCAAATATTTACAAAAAAAAATAAAAAAAAAATATTTAACAACATATTTTAATTGTAAATTCAAATAAAATATAATACATAACATTCATAAATTTTAATCAAAGTTCAAATAACTCATTTAAATAGTGTTGAATGACTGTTTAAAAAGAAATTAATTTTTTTTAAACTAATTGATAAAAAAATAACTCATTCAAAATCAATATATTAATATTTTAATCACATCTTTTATTTTTTTAATTTAAATTAGAGTATAGCAAGTACGAGTATCTATGGGTACGGATACTATGATACTCGTACTCACTCCATTAATATGCATGTATTAATACTCATACCCGTTATTCGCGAGTATTCATTTATAATATTCATTCTCCATGAATATCCATGAATACGGATTTTTTTGACATCCCTAAAATAAACACAATCTGTATGATTCTTCGTTATCATTCATTAATATAATCCTTATAATTTAATTGTGTTGAATTTTTATACAATAGTTTCAAAGTGTCATTTGAATGATTTCAAAATGACTTTTATACCATTGAAATCTTTTTTGATAAAAAATAAACTTTACATCGTTGATTAAGAGAATTATATCTTCATCTTATTTTTAAAGTTCAAGAGGCAAAATATATAAATTTTAATTTTGTATCAAATTTAAAAACTGAAATCATATTTAACCTATACATGTGGTCCTATCTTATATACAAGACAAGACTTTTTATTTTTGTCATAAACAGGTCATTTAATTTTTGTATTGAAAATTTGGATACCGCTTGGTATGTGGAAAAAACTGTGTACTGACTTGAAATTGGTGCACCCCAACCATACAGTAGAAAAAATATGTAGGATTTCTGAAAAAGAAAAGAAAAAAAAAAGAATATCTTTGGTGTATTAGTTTTGTGTCTAACAACATATGGAAAACATGCTACATCGGGACAGAAAATAACATGACGGCATTTAGTATAAAACATAAATATAAAAGTTGTGGTCTGTATTATATAACTAATATATACTTACTTTTTAAGGTACCGTGGAGGTGGAACTACACACTTTTTGTATTCTAATTAAACATGGTGAAATAAACGAAAACAAAGTTTGTGTTTGTGTGTTGCTACCTAACTATTGTTTCTAACAAATTTGATGACGTCCTAATAAGTCAAAATTTGTACTATATAATTGTTGATAAAAACAAAATAATATTTTCAAGTTTAATTCAATTTTGAATGTGATATTGTATTACGGTTTTGTTTAAATTTAAATTATTTAATAAAACTGGTTATATGAGATTTATCATTATTTATATATTATAATTTAATTTTATCTTTAATTAATGTAATATTTTATATATTGTAATTTTATATTTTCAACTTACAATAAATTAATTAAAAATAGTTATTATATATATAGGCAAAATGTAATAGGTTTGATTTTAGGAACAAAATTTTAAAATGCTATTATAATAATATTTTATATTTTATTTTGCTTTAAGAAACTAAAAATGACAAGACGTATGAATTAAATAACAGGTCTTATGAATAAATATATGATGAGAAATAGAGAAATGTGTTAAATATGCTAGAAAGGAAGTTTACCCGTAATTTCAGTCCTATCAAGCTTGATTAGAATTGTCTTCCATAATAATATATAATAATAGTATATATGAGACCTAACACCAAACAAAGTCAAGGAATTACTAAATGCAATATGTTTGACAAAATTGAAATTTTGATTATTTTCTCTTCCTATGTTTTTCTTTTCCGGATTTAGTTATTCTACTTAAAAAAAATCAAAATTTTAATTGAAGTTTTTTAGAAAAATTGTTGATATTATTAATTGACAATGTGACAGAAAAAGAGGGTGTCCAATAATGTACTTGTGGTTGTTTCTGTCGACATAGGATATAGATGACAGAATTAATATATGCCAGCTCAAATGTCTACTTCATCACTTTTTTCTATTTTGCTCGGATCTCTTTAATCCTATTTTTTGAATAATAATTTTTTTTTTTACAATTTTCAGCCATAAAAATCTGGAACCACAATGTATTCCAGCACAACTTTGCTTATCAGTCTTTGATGGGACAGTTAAGTTTATATTGTTTGTATTTCTTATGCATCACTTTTTTTATGATATTTTATTATTGTGTAAAATTATTTACACATAAATATTTGTGTTATTAATTTATTGATATTAAATATTTAAAATTATGTAAATTTTATTTATTTTAATTTTTTATAATTGTATTTTTTTATTTACTTATATAATTTAAAAACTATATTATTTATTTTTCTTTTATCGTTACACTTATGTTACATACTTACTTCTATATTTAGAATTGCAAAGTTGAAAAAAATGATTTTTTGTTTAATTTTTAAAATTTATACATACTTATTTATATATAAAAGATGAAACAAATATATTAATGTGAACGTTCTCTGTTAGTCTAACCAATTCACTCTACCAATTCTAATAAAAATAAAATATAATTGATTATCATAAATACTTTATTAATATTTATGTATAAATAAATTAAATAAAAACATGCATTATATGAAATCAAAATTAGGTCGTCCTTGCAAAACGACATCATTTCGGTATAAATATCTCATACATTACAACAACAATTTATACCTATATTGAGTTGACTTTCCAAAACAAGATTAATACGGTTAATTAAAGATTTAAAGATTAGACAAATAAGTTAAGTTAACAAAACTTTAAACCACCTCTTAACCTACCTCATCCAGCCACATCCAGGTAAAATCTCAACAGATATAAATAATATTTTTCATTAGATAAAATTTAGGTTTAATTACTTCTATAGTATCTATTATGGTAGAGGTATGTCAATCTGATACTAGTATTTAAAAAGTGTCAATTGTATCCTAATTTTTGAAAAAGTGTTTCAATTAGGTTTCTTTCATATGGATATGACTAACGTCGTTAACGACGTGCCACGTGTCAGTCTATGATTTTTTTTTATTTCTTTGATTTTTTTATTCTTTTTGAAAAAAAAATTAAAAAAAAAATGTCACGTGTCAAGTTTCTGGTATGACACATGGTATTCACGTGGCAATTCAATGCCACATGTCAGTGTCACTATCAGATATTAATGTATTGATTTCAATTTAGTCCACATATATGTTTTTTTTATTCAATTTAGTCCCTACTTATGTGTATCAGTACGTAATAAAAAGTAATTAATAAAGTAATATGTTAAAATTTTGTTTTTAATAAAAAATATTAATATAACATTTATACAAATAATAAATTTGGTCTGAAATTGAAGAGAAACAATATAAATATCAATACTTAATTTTGTAAATTTATTTATACTTAATTAGTTTTAATCTTATAAAAAATGGATTACAAAAATATTTTAATTATTAAAAAAATTGGGACAAAATTGAATCAGATACACATAAATATGGACTAAATTGAATAAAAAAGACATATGTGAGGACTGAATTGAAATCAATACACTGATATCTGATAGTGACATTGACACCTGACATTACATTACCACGTAACACTGACAATCCCACGTGTTACACTAGAGATCTGACACGTGACATTTTTATTTTTATTTTTATTTTTTTAAAAAAATTAAAAGAATTTTAAAAAAAAATTAAAAACCATGACACGTGGCACGCTATTAACGACGTTAGTCATCTCGTATGAAAGAGACCTAATTAAAATATTTTTTCAAAAATTAGGATACAATTGACATTTTTTTAAAAACATGTACCAGATTGAGATATTTCTATCAAAATAAATACCTTATGAGTAATTAAACTATAAAATTTACGTATTTAATATTATATTTATTGATTTCTTACGCACTTATCTGAACATCGGTGTGTGTCTTTGCAAACATTTTGGATATAGAAAAACATCTCAGACTTCGAAATAGGAAGATATGGTACATCTAGAACTGAAGAGAGAATCACGGTAAAAAAATGTTACCTCAAGAGATATGTGTGTGTTTAGGTCTATAAAAACAAAACATAATTAAATAAATTTAAATAAAATATTTATCTCTTGTCATGATACAATAAATAATTAAAATAAGAAATATTATAATATCAAATAATTTAAAATTTGATATATATGAAGTAAATTATTTTAATATCTAATAATTAATTTTGTAAATATTGTCAAACTCAATCAATTAACTTGTAAATTAATTTTATTATATTTTAACTTTTTAAAATTGATATGAGAAAAATAAGTTAGATATTATTTTTAATTAATTAATTAATTAAATTTTAAATTTTAAATCATTTTTAATATTTTTATTTCAAAAAATAATTATTTCTTAATTAATATTTTCAAAAAAAAAATATTTCTATTCATTTCTATCAATTAAAATCAACTTTTTAATTGTTGCATATCATTACAAATAATCTGATACAACAATTTTAGTTAAAAAAAAAACTTTTTTGGCAATTAGATGTTTACATTTATGGATATATAATTTTATGATTTATCTCTTGTTGTTGTTGTTCTTCTATATATAGGTGCTGCCAAATTTGAGTAGCCTATGTATTCATAAGGAAATTATTATTTAGGTGAGTTTTGACATCTAACTGTACTTAATGAATTCTAGCCTGTCATACTTATTTTCACTGACTTTTTTGATTTTCAAGATTCATACAATAAATTAATTTCAAAGACACGTTTGGATTATCAAAGTCACTTCTCTACACAGAAGGATTTGAATTCAAGTTCTACTATATGGAATTAATATAGTCTTCAAGTTACTTTATGATTCAATTTGATCAAATTCAACCTAATTAAATTGTATTAAATTTTATTTATAATTGAGTTAAACCTAGTTAAATTGTATTAAATTTTATTTATAATTGAGTTAAACCTAATTCAATCCAAATTAATGCACTCTTACAAAAGTTGGATAACAAGTTTAGTATAAATTATCTAGAATCTAACTCAATATTTACTATCTTATACTTATGTTTTGTACAAATTAATCTAACTCAATATTCAGTTTCTTATACTTATGTATAAATTATGTTATATATTTCTTTTGATTAGGTTAAATAAATTTAACATGATTTGACTTGTTGATTTACTTGAGGCCTTCGATTATTTTTGTAAAAATTTAACTAGATTGATGTTTATAAATTACAATTTTCAATATAAAAAATTTCAAAATCTTAATCAATTGATCTAACCAATTTAATCAATTTCAAAGTGGGTTAAATCAGACTAATTTTAACATAGAAATACAAAATCTAAATTCAACATAACCAAAAAAAAAAATTAAATGAATTGAATAATGGATATGTTCAAATATTTACCCTATCCAATGGGGCACACATTAATTGAATGATGAACAATGCATTTTTTTTTTAATTTTACTTTTTCGATAATATTTTTTAATTTTTTTTAATTTTATCTTTTAAGTGATTGCTTTCCTATTTTTTTTTAATTTAACCAATTTTAAACCGAAATAACTGCTTATAATAAAAAAATATCTATAAAATAAATAAAAATCATCGAAAATAAATTTGTAAAAATCATTTATATTTATTTTTATAATAATTATTTTATTAGTTTTTATTATTATAAAGAAAAATTGAACATAAATAGACATAGTTCGTATGTTTTAGCTAGTATATATAAAATAATTTACACAATTTATAGAATTCAATTATTAATTTATTAGTTCCTTCAATAACTCGATCAAATTAACAATCCATCTAATTTTAAAAAACATTTGTGCTAACTTAAAATTCGGAAGTAGAAACCATTATTTTGACAAAGAAAATATATAACTCAAGTATTTTACAAATAACTTGACACATATGGAAGTAATTATACGTATAAAAGAAAGAGAGGAAACCATATGAAATAGAAGACTTTCGAGTTTAGACGTGCTTTTAATACTAAAATTGTCACTACAATAAAAATCATTAAATGGTAATTTAGATATCAAAATAACCAGTCATTATATTCACAAAGTTATATATCATTTTATAAATTAAAAGTTATTAATATTTAAAATACTTTTTATTTTAAATAAAAAATTATAATTAGTTTATAAATAATTTCTAATACTAAAAATTTTTAGAAACTAATTTAGAACTGATTTAGATTGTAATTCACAAATTAATTATATTTTTCTATTTATAATATATATTATTTTAGATATCAATAATTTTTAACTTATAAAGTTATATCTAAATTAATCAATATATTAATAAGTTTTTTTTAGTCTCTAAAATTACTTATTTTTTAAATTGTTTGTTTTCAATGATTTTCTTATAGTATGTAAATAGAATGAAAAATAATATTTCAAATATCAATTTGGGGAAGACATCTCTTATCTATAAGCTTCAAATCAAAAGTTTGTTTCTCATAAAATTTAAATGATAATAGTCAACAAATAGGTAATTAAATTCTAAGCTTAATATAATATTACATAAAAATAATAGCACAAAAATAGGCCATGCTTAAAAAAGTTCACTTGTAGAGACTAGTCCTATTTAATTTTGATCTTAATATAATAGTTTAAAAAAATAAATATAAACTAATTAAATGCAAGCAAATAGACATTAAAAAAAATTATAGTAGAAAAAATACTTATTTCGTCACCAATTTCTTAAATTTGATTTTAAGGAAATTTATAGTTAAACTTACTCTTATAATACATAAAGATCGGAAGACTTCATTTCAATATTCTCATTTTATCACTCACATGCACATCTTTCTTTTTCTTTTCTTTTTGTCTAAATTTGTCTTTTACCTTTATAATTTCTAAGTGTTGAATTTCAATTTCAAATTCATTGAGATAATATTTTCATCAATCACCACATCCGAATTTGGAGCTTAAAGTTCCATCTCAATTTTGTTATTAAAAGGAATATTTAAGGGTTGAAGTAAAAAAAGTATTAAAATTGCTTTTAGTCTCGATTCTTAAGTACAGGGATGACAACAGGTTAGGTCAGACATAGATAGCGTCTACTTGCAACTCAACTCGTAACAAAAAATTTACACACAAAGCTCGTTTATCTGTCGAGTACCCGTTTAAAAAGTATCTTCAGGTATTTTAAAACTCGTGGGTACGTATGTATACTTACAAATATTTAAGAAAATATATTTTATAAATTTTTAAAATAAAATTTAAATAAAATTACAAAAATAAATATATAAAAATATTAATTAAATTAAATATAAAATTAATTTTAATTTTAATTAAATTTAATCTAATAAAATATAATTTATATTTAAATTCTAATTAAGTTTAGCAACATAAATAAAATTTTAATTTTAATTTTTTGTGGGTAACGGATACTTACGGGTACAAATGGTATGATATTCGCATATAACCCGTTTATAAACGAGTATTAAAATACCCGCTATTCATTACTTGCAGATAATAAATATCTATGGGTATCAACTATTTATCGCGAGGTACTCACAGTGCACGAGCATTTTTGTCATCTTTACTCATAAGTAGAGATGAAAAAAATACTCACGATTGCGGATATCCGCGGATAAAATCCGCTGTGGATAGTTAGTATCCGCAGGTATTTATTACCCGCGGATAACGGGTAGCGATTATTTTAATACCCACTTATAAATAGATCGGGTGCGGATATGATACTATGTGTACCTGTGGATACTCATTACCCGCAAAAATTAAAATTACAATTTAATTTATATTTTATGAAGTTAAATTTAATTATAATTATATTTTATTATATTAAATTTAATTAAAATTAAAATGTAATTTATATTTATATTTATATTTAATTTTATTTAATTTTTTTCATAATTTTATTTAAATTTTGTTTTAAAAAATTATAATTTTTTTAAAATATTCGCTAGGGTATCCACGGGTACCCAAGGGTTTTAAAAAAATTTGCAGATATTTTTTAAGCAGGTACTCGATGAGTAAACGAGCGAGTAGCGGGTGAATATTTTTTTCGTGGGTCAGTGAGTAGACACTGTTCGTACCTAACCTGACTCGTTGGCATCCCTACTCCTAAGTGACGTGAGACTATCAAATAGATTTCAACTCCCTTGATAAAATAAGAGTTTGTTTTTGGAACCTTGTTTTTGTCCCATCAACCATTGGCTGATCTTTGACAAATATTTTAGAGGTGCCAAATTATTTACATAGATGTATAAAAAAAATTGAGGATGCTAAATATATAAAATATATTAAAATTAAAAAAAAATAGTTTAAATTATATAGGGTTAAATATGTTTTTTGTCCTTTAACTTTCTATGAAAATTGAAATGAGTACATTTTCGAAACTTTGGTCTAATTTATTCCTCTAATTTTATAAATGCATAGATTTAGTCATTTTATCAAAATTTTGTTAAGGTTATTTGATATTTCAAACGTGTTTCTCAACTAACATTAAAGCTAACATTGAAGTGAGGATGTGTCAAATGGTCTAAACAACTCAAATGCTATCATGAACCATATTTAAAATGCCAAATAAACAAATATTTAGTTAAAAGGACTAAATCTTCGCATTTTTAAAGATAGGAGACTAAATTGTGATTCAAAATGTCAAAAAAAACTAATTTCAATTTTCACTAAAAAATAAAAGATAAAGGACAAAAACATATTTAACTAAATTATATATAATTTATATAAATATAAAACAATATTTGGTGAACCACGACCCCTGTGTCCCAATGAAGATCAGCCCCTACCAACAACATTTCTTTATAATTCGTTCTCTGTAATTATTTATTAATTTTAATCATGCAAATTGATATTTTTATTTGTTTTAAGACTAGAGTTTTGTTAATAACGTTTGAATAGTTTTTATTATATATATATATATATATATATATATATATATATATATATATATATATATATATATATATATAAAAGGTGAAAGATGCACTAATATAAAATATTTTATTAGAGACATGAAAATTAGTTTGTCTAACCATAAGACACCTTTCATATTAAAATGTCATTATTAAATTTTTAAGAATATGTTTCAACATCTTTTGAAGTATTTTTCAAAATCATGAAATCCTTAAGGTTGATAAATAATTAGCATATTATATTTAAACACACTATGAGAAGATGAAATAATATTATATTATATGTAGATAATTTTTTTAATAATAAATAATAAAATAAATAAAAATTGTATAACAATATATTATTTTCCACTACTAAAAATTCTCATATTACATGAAATTTTTCTTGCAAATTTGTTAAAAAAATTTGTAAGAAAAGACTGTTATCTACTATTTTTTTAAAAATTTTAATTGACAGGTAATTCCTTCATGGTAATTATTTTCTAAAAAATTATAAAATTCGTAAGTATTTCTTACAAAATTTGTTGTGAAAAGTGTTTTATACAAAATATTTTGCAAAGATATTGGCAACAATTTCCTGCAATTTTTTTTTCATAACAAAATTTATAAGTATTTTCTACAAAAAAATTTCAAAACAAAATTGATAGGAAAGATGAGTTTTTTTAATCTATTCATGAATGATGAGGAAATTATATAACATATACACATGATTTAACAACATGAAAGTCTTGGCGATAATCTTATTAATATTTCTTTTTTATCAATAACAAGCATATAGACATTGCATCTGATTATTAATATCTTTGATGTTCTAAAATATATATGTTTTCATTTTGGTATTGACAGAAGGTTGTAGCAGAATAGTTTTTTGGTGCAATAATCTTTCTTAACTAAATCAATCATCATATTCCTCAACAAGACATGATATTCCTCTTATGAGATGGAGAGACGTGTGTTTATAATTTAACATATTGAAGACCAAGACCATCTTCTTATTTAAAAAAAAAAAATATTTAGGGTTCTCATTAATCCTTAATGGGCCAAATCTGATTTCCACTTATTTAAGTCCATATAAATTTCTTCTATGGTAAAATTAGATCACTTTTGTCGAGTCTAACTAAATGTAAGTAACTAATATAAATGCTATTATTTATATTGCCAACATTAATTATTAAAGATAAAATTTCTAATCATCTCCCCTTTGAGCTTCATATGCATTTATGAATTTATATTACAAAAAATCTTTAGGCTCGCAACCATATGCTATTTACTTTTAGACTCCCCTTAAACCATTTGGTCCATCTCATACAAGAATAGAGAGTCACTACAACTTTCATCATAACCCAATATGATTAAACCACAATGACCAGAGTTGTACGTACTCAGTGACATAAATCAAATATGGATAAGTGACATGAAAATCACATGTAATGTGATCTTAGTCATCTCTGTTTCCAACGTGTAAAAAGAAATATTCTTTATAAAGATCAAAACAAATGCAATATATATATATATATATATATATATATATATATATATATATATATATATATATATATATATATATTATTTGACTAGATTATGTCTTCCTTTGGAATGAACACAAAATGCATAAATAATCTCATACTAACATCCATGTAATCTTAATTAAATTAATTTCTATAACAAAAATTCCATTGACAATATATTACGTAAACTTAATTTAATTAAAATTTACCTGACACAAACAAAAAACTATAATTTGTCAAAAATATTTATTTATTTATTTTTCTCATTGCAATCATAATCTGATATTCCTTTTTTTTTTCTTTGTTCTTAGAAAATATAAGATGAGAATTAAATCGTGGGAGTCAAAATATAATTTTTTAAAATAAAAACCCTTACCTTATCTGTTGTAAAGTATTTAAAGCCATGTTATTACAAAAAGAAAAAAATGAAAGTTACGTAAGCATGTTTTCTTAACCTGATAGAGAAGGCACAAACAGTAATCGAGCATATATTAGAAAATGATAAATATATATGGTAGAAAAAAAAATGAACAACCACATATATGAATAATTTGATAATAATGTTGGCTCTCATACCGATAAAAGACAAACAAGTATGGCATCAGATTACCAATATCCTTTTGTGGTCTAAAATATACTTGTTTTCATTTTGGTATTGACTGAAGGTTGTAGCGATATAGTCTTGTTACTCAATTAGAACATGATACTTCTATTCTGATGGGAAGCAAATATGCATGTATTTCTAATTTGACATCTTATGACCATCCTTATAATTTTAAACATGTAGGGTTCCTGTTAAGACCTAAGATCCATATATGGTTTTCATTTATTTAAGCTCATGTCAGTTTTACCACGGGTAATCTTAAAAAATCAATTAAACTTAGAACACTTTTATTGAGCCTACACCAATGCAATAAGGTTTTTTACTCCGGTTATTTTCTTCATTTTGCCTCGGGTCTGGAACCGAGGCATATTGGGGTGAGGCCTTGGCCTCGGTTGTTACCCGAAGCCATAAAGTCCTTTTTATGCCTCGGTTCTAAATGAACCGGAGCCATAGGGTAAAAATATTTTTTTTTAATTAAATATTTTGCGGCACCACTCATGGCAGCAGCACCATGCTCGAGCAAGCCGCCACCATCACGAAGCAACCTGCACGCGGCGAGAACGATTTCTTCGTCTTAGCAGCGGCGATCTGGATCCGCGATTGGGGCTCAGGAAGCTCACATTCTCAAACTCAACTTCGCCACATGGGGATAGACCCCACCACCCACAAGCCCAAAACCGATGCGCTTGGTGGCTCCGATGGTTGCCAATCCAAGGACGCGACCAACCTCAGCCACATGGCGTAGTGGGAGAGTGCTCATCTCGAAGCTTGGCAAGATGGTTGTTGATTCTCTCTCTACGTCTTCTTTCTGCTTCACTGTGACTCTTTGATGCAGTAAGAGCCTTAGCCTCCATGATTTCTTAAGCAATCATTTTTCCCAACTTGGCTTGGAGTCCAAAAGGTGTTGAACCGGGTTGAACCATAGGTCCGAGGGTGTCAAATATGATCCTTAGATGGTGGTGATCAGAAGGACTCTCGTATGCAAATTGAAGAGAAGGGACCCTTCTGCTGAAGAAGCTCGAATAGGGTGAAGGTGTGGGAGGAACTATAAACGTTTGGTCATGATGGTCTCGGACAGGGTTGGTGTTATTGTTGTAGTGAACCGGACCCGGGTTGAATGAGTGAACGGGAGGCATGGACCATGGTTGCAGCATGATTGGAGTAACTTCAGGGAACATTAACAACACCAACTATGCTCCCTGTCTCTAACAACAACAACATCGGAGTACTGTTCAACATGGAGAAGATGCAGCGGTGCGCGAGGAAGAAGTAGAGGGGTTCGCGTTTTTGTGCCCTAATTAAACTATATGGGCTCGGTTCAATTAATAACCGAGGCATATAGCCCTATTTGGCTCCGGTTCAGTGCCACCCGAGGCCAAAGACGTAATGGCTAGTGGCATTTTTGAAATTTCTAGCCACGTTTTTGGCTTCGGGTCTGTTCAACCGAAGCATATACGCATCTTTTGGCACCGGTTTTTTTTGAATCGAAGCCTATAACCCCTTTTGGCTTCGGGTTTTTCTTGAACCGAGGCATAAAAGTTGCCTGGAATTGCAAAAATGCCACCGCACCGTTATATGCTTCGATTCCTTGCCAACCGAGGCCTATAAGGCGAGGTAAAAATGCAATTCTGCACTAGTGCTAACTAAATGTAAATAACTATAAATAATTAAGATAAATACTATAAATAATATGTACAATACATATTAATTATTAAAAGGTATAATTACTATAATTACTGATTTGGTCCCCTAATTTTTTGGTTTAGTTCAATTTGGTTCCCATATCATTGATTGATTCAATTTAGTACCCCAATTATTTAAAATGATTCAAGTTGGTCCTCTCCATTAAGTTAAAGTTAACACCGTGTCCATACAGGACACGTGTAAAGCCATGGAAACTTTAATTTTTTTAATTTTAATTTTTTTTCTAAAAATTTATAAACTACCACGTGTTAGTTTATTGTCGTGCCATGTGACAATTTACAATCATGACACGTGGCAGTAATAATAATTGTTTTCAATTTAGTCTTCAATTTAAATTTTTAGTTCAATTTAGTAGCCCAATTCTTTAAAATAATCCAATTTTGTCCTTTCCAATTTGAGACAAAATTAGTAAATAAGTTTAATTATAACTTATATATAGATGTTAAAATAATTGTTTTAAATTTATATCTCAAATCACTACACCTAAATATTCAAATTATTTTATTTTTTATAAGTGCAAAAATTTCAAGTGTAAAAAATTACAAAGGTAAAAGTGTAAAAACATAAAATAATTTGAGTATTTAGGTGAAGTGATTTGATGTATATATTAAAAAATATTATTGTAACATGTATATATAAATTGTAATCAAGGTTATTTACTAATTTGATCTCAAATTGGAAAAATTGGATCGTTTTAAAAAATAGGAATACTAAATTGAAAATTTAAACATAAGACTAAATTGAAAACAACTATTACTACTACCACGTGTCATGACTGTAAACTGTCACGTAACACGATAATAACTTGACACGTGACAAATTATATTTTTTTAGAAAAAAATTAAAAATTACAAAAAATTAAAAGAAATTGAAAAAATTAAAATATTTCACGGTTTAACACGATGTACAATGTTAACTCCAACTTAATAGAGAAGACCAAATTAAATCATTTTAAATAATTAGGATACTAAATTGAACCAATCAATAACATGGAGACTAAATTGAACTAAACCGAAAAATTAGAGAACCAAAACAATAATTATATCTTATTAAAAATAAATTTTCAAACAGTACAATAGCCAAAATACAATTATCAAATTTCATGTAATTTCTTAATAATTTGAACAAAAACAATCATTTATACAATCAAGAAGAGTTTTATGAGATGTTGAACATCCTTGGATGATTAATTTATAAATGTAAATATACCATATGTTGGAGTTAAGATGGGAATGAAACGAAGAACGAGTTGTGTCTCAAATGGATACTAGTTGAAGTTAAAAATACTCACAACAAAAAAAATTAAATAAAAAAATATAAAATATAAAAATGAATACTAGTTGAAGTTAAACTCTATATGACAAAATACTATATATATAAATATCTTAAAATAATATTTGTAGGATTAATATTGTAATGATTCTAATTTATATATAGGTTGTATTAAAGATATAACGAAAGCTAATAATTCTTAATTCGTGATAAAACTTACTTAAAAATATCTAAATAATATATGATTGATTTACTAACACGTGATCAAAGAAACATAAGTTGAATTTTATAAGTTATTTTAAGAACGAATGAAAGCGTCCCACTTAGATAAATAGGACTTTTAATAGCTTAATATATAAGTCGGCAGAACCCAACGCACTTTCTTATCTCCACAAGCTATTCCACTTTATAAGGATAAAAAATTATAAACAAACAAACAAAATTTCTATATATTTTATTTTGGCACTTAGCTTCTATATATGTATAGTAGTCAAGGAAAAATATTTGTATAAATTAGATTTGGAGAGTTTAACGAGTTCATGTAACTAAAGTAAATGTTTTAGATTTTTTATATAAATTAAGTTGTCTTGAAAATTAACCAATAAACAAAAAAATGTTTCAATTTTATATTTCAAAATAACTACAAGTATAACAATTGAAGTATTTTTCTTTTCAAAATACCTATTTTTAATATAAATATATCAAAAAATGATTTATTTTAAATTTATTTTATCATTGTTTAAATTTTAATGTCTTACAAATATTCATACCATTTTGTAAATTTTCATAAAAGCTATTTAAACAAGTTTCGAAGTATTTTGAGAAGAAAAAATAAAAAATAAATTTTTAAAAACTAAATTAACATTTATGAGATTTAAGTTCTTATCTCTCTTATTTTTGTTTATCGTTAATTACTAATATTTGTGAGTGAATAAGTTTTATTTTTGAGGTATTGTAACTCTAAAATTGTTTGCAATATAAAAATAAAATAAAATGCAAGAGTTTATTGTAACTTTTAAAAATAATACTATGTAAGTATTAACTTTATCATTTGATCATCTACAATGAAATAAAAGCGTTTCGTACTTATGTGGATAAAAAAGAACTATATCGTATTTATATATATATATATATATATATATATATATATTTTTATTTATATGGTGAAGTTGGACATGAGAGGACATAGAAACTAAAAGTTGTGCCGACATGTGATAAAAAAAATCCAATGCAACTAGTTTGACATTGTTGTCACGTGGGAAACATTTGTTTTCGCTGTTCCAAAATTTGCATGACAAGATGGGGTATGACGCGACACACTAACTTACCCATTTGCAGTCACATAAGCTGTATTTATTTTTATTTCAAGCACATTTATGTAATAGCTAAATATGTCTTAAATTTTTAAATTGTTATAAAAATCAATATATTTTATTTCGAAATTAAATTATAAATTATTTTATTTTTAATTACTTTTTAAAAATTCCGCTATGATTAGAAATATACAATTTTATAATATATTAACAGATGCATATCTTATTTTACAACTTGATTTTATAAAATTGAATTAAACTTAAATTTATCTCTTAATAATATCATAATCAAATTTAAATTGAAACTCTTTCCTAACAAAATTTCTATCGGATGTTACATGACCCGTTAATATATATACACCTAACAAATCTCATAACTCAAACTATTTATGCATAAAAGCTACAGCAAAGCAAAACAGATACATCGAATTCATGATATGGAAAATGAATATGGAAAACAAAAGATAAACAATAAAAAAAAAAGACAAAAAAACTAGGAACACAATACAAAACACGAGGGAATTAGGGATTAGTTTTCTAATTGGTGGAAACAAAAATTACACCAACAAACAATTTCAATAAATGTTAACGTATATCCATTTCGTGCATAGAATTAGAAATTGGTAGATAGTCCTAGCGGTCTGATAACGGATGAGACAAAATGTCCAAGAAATTTTGATAGGATAGACTCTAATTTAGCTTAAAAGTGGGTTTTAAGCCTAATTCAATCTCACAAAACCAACTTATAAGATAAGGTTTGCACTTCACTTATATATTACAAAATTAAAATTGCCTTATTTCTAGTTAATATGAGACTTCCAATAATAAAGACATTCATATATCATGATTAAGATCCAAAAACAACAATGTTTTCAATTTCAATGGTGCAATGAAAATAAGGATCACCTACCTCAATGACACATTTGGATCCAATTGGAGAAAAACACTGACCACAACAAAACTTTCACATCAAGTGATTCAAACTAGCATATAACCTCTAACACTACGAGAAACACTCACAAACAACGCCAAGGTAGTGTTTGTTTGAGCGGATTTTACAAATCCACTGATTTTTACAGTACAGATGGATTGTCATTCATTTTCATGTTCCGTTGAAATGATTTAAAAACATATGTAAAGACAGATTTGTGAGACTCAATAAAATTTCCATCCACACTAAAATGCGAAGATTTACAAACATAATAGATAATTTTACAATTTTAACCATCTTTTATATTTTTTTCTTTCATAATATTTCAAATATTAATAATTACAAAATATATTATTCTTAAATTATAATTAAAATATATATTATTAATAATTATATACAATTATTATTATTATTTTATTATATATATATATAATGTAACCGGTTACATAACACACATTATATAAGTTATGTAACCGATTTTATATATATATATATATATATATATATATATATATATATATATTATATATAATATATATAAAAATTTATATATATATATATATATATATATATATATATATATATATATGATAAATAATATATAATAATAATAATAATAGTAGTTATTAATTAATAATTTTAAATAATAATTATTATTTAAAAGTAATTATAATAATATAATATTTTTTTATTATTTTTATTAATTATTTAAATGATTGTTTTTAAAATATAATATTTTTAACTAATTTTAAAATTATTTAATATATTTTTATATCAAGGGTATTTTGGTAATTATAAAATTTCATCTATTATAATTATTCATTGTATAATTTCTTTTACATTCATAAAAATTTAATTTTTTTATTTTAAAATATTATATAATTTTAATATTTTTTAATTCGTATTAATTAATTATAATTATTTTTATAACATCCAATTACCAAATCATTCTCTTTTTCCATCAAGGGTATTTTGGTAACTTTCTAATTATATCTATTGTTACAATTTATTTTAGGGTTAAATATGTTTTTGATCCTTGAATTATTTACACCGTTTGAAACATTTTTACTTCAATGTTAACTCAAATATTATCACAAAATGCGTTTAAAATGTCAAATAAACTTCATAAAATTTGATAAGAAGGAATAAATCCACGCATTTCTAAAGATGAATGACTAAATTGGTATAAAGTTTTGAAGAAGGACTAATTTCAAAATTCACTGAAACTTGAGGGACCAAAAACATATTTAACCCTTTATTTTATCTATCACATCAATCAAATCTTTCACTAATCTTCATAAAACTTATCTCCAAATTCACCCACTTCACCTTCTAAATTCAATAAAAAAAAACATCAAAATCCATCCACCCAAATCTTCACACATTCATCTTCACACTCTCCCCATATCCATTCCCCCAAAAGAACACACCCCAAAACAAAATCCCCATATCCATTCCCCCAAAAGAACACACCCCAAAACAAAATAAGAAGGAAGGAAAATTCACTAGTTCGAAACTGCCTTTTTATGGCTATGTATTACATTGATTTAGTAAAAACCATTGTAAATAAAGTGGTGGCAATTTCATAATACAGGTGACATGTAGTACACCAGCTTATACTAAATTTGATATAAAATATACTTTGAGATTCTCTATTAAATTGATTGAAACCTGGAATGTCTAAAAGTAGAGCTGTCAAAACAGGTCACCCGACCTAACCCGGCTCGGCCCGCGACAGGTTGACCACTTAGTGGGTCAACCCAACCCGGCTCACTTATTAGCGAGCCAACAAAATTAGAACCCGACTCGACCCACCACGGGTTGGCAGGTTAAACGGGTTGGCTCACTGACTCAATTAAAAACAAAAAAACACACAATTTTTTTTCTTCAATCTCAAGAAAACTAAATTATAATTTCGATTAAAAATCTAAATAAACTTCAATACAATCCAAATAAAATCCCAAATTATGTTAAACTCCAAATACAAACCAAAATCACAAAAATGTAAATTACTATCTAACATCAAATCATTATTGTCACTTA
>Ga0214544_1002160_pt1 | contig 41500 bp, 26 predicted proteins | sample CNSS3metaG_FD_160074 | JGI IMG/M metagenome (GOLD analysis project Ga0214544, IMG submission 160074) | Root nodule microbial communities from cowpea collected in UCLA plant growth center, Los Angeles, California, USA - CNSS3 | ecosystem: Host-associated > Plants > Roots > Nodule | place: USA...
TGAACTACTAGTGAGATTTTTATTTGAATAAGAATAATCTATCCATTCTTAAAAGAAATTAAGTCAAAAATTCAGGTAGAATCATGAAAATTTTCATGAGATGTTTCAGTAATGATAAATAACAAAAAGAAATATTAAAAGATATAGCACTTTTCTTTGATCAAGTAAGGCAACGTGTTGTTTAAAAATAAGAATTTAGATTAACAACATCTAAGTATAAAAACACTTAAAGTTAAAAAATAAAATAAAACTGTATATTTCAAGTGTAATTTTACGATAAATATTTACGGTGTATTTTTCGAGTCCAATTTTTTACATTTGAAACACATATCATACGTTTTGGAAATTTTGTTCCAGAAATTCTGTTCAAGAAATTTTGTTTTGGAAATATTATTCCAAAAATTTCGAAAAGTTTGTTTTAAAAAGTTTTCAAAATATGTAATATGGAAATCACTTTTTCGAAAGGCAAAATGGTTATTTCGAAAATTTGTGAGGGTGCACGAAGATGTTGTGGGAAAGCAGGAAGTAAAAGCCTACTTCATCGATTTTCAGTCCACACAAGCTTAATTGGGTTAGAGTATTTTTTTTGTTTGTATTTACTATTTGCACCACCTTAAAATACTGACAACAACTCTATATAAAATTCTTTTTATCACCCAATTTCCTATTTGACACCCCAAAGTGAATTTTTAAATTTTGAGTTTTTAAGCCCAAATTTAAGTTTCTTTGCTCCAGTTATGTGTCTTCTCATGCATCAAATATTTGGTATACTCGTTGTGTGAAATTCTAAATAATTAAATTTGTGAGGGGATCAAGTAAGGCTATTTTATTCTTCTTCTTTTTTTATGTTTTTTGTATTTTTATTTAATTTTATTTATTTAATTTATTTATTCTATAATCTTTCGTACGCCCTTTCATTTTTAGTTTTTAATCGAGTCTTTTTCTTTCATCGTTTTCTTATTTTATATTCTCCTCTTCTTCTTTCCTTTCTAATTTTTTATTCTATCATTTTTTACTTGTCCTTTTCATTTTATCCATTTTTTTTATAACTTTTCTTATTCTCTTCCATCTTTCCTTTTCTCTAATTATTTTATTTATTAAGACCCGAATACAAGGAGATTACGAAATCTTCTAAGAGAAAATAACCAATCAAAATTTTTATATTTTGACCACCGACATATTTTTTATTAGTTTTAAAAGATAATTTATTATATGATGGAATTTTTTTTCCTCCTTAAAAATTTCTAATTAAATTAATTGAATACCTCGAAACTTGTTTATATAATTTAAAAGTCTTAGCAAAAGGCAATAGTATTTCGTTATGAAAAGGAGTATATTAAATTTCAAATCCAATCAATCTCAAGAACAGGGAAAAAAGAATATTCGTCACTGGAGAAGAATATTCTTATTAAGAGTTATTCTATTCCATCGTAATAGGATAAAATATGAACAAGAAGATGGACAACTTACGAGATTTTTAGAAATGTTTAAAAACAATTACATATTAACATTCTTTTTTATCATACTATTGTTTAAATGACAAATTACTTCACATTTTAAAGTGAAATTGATTAACTTTGAATTCTTTAGCTTATAACTCTGAATTATCCAAAACACTTGAGTCATTTTTTTTTCATAACCACCTTAATTTGGGTCTTTATCTTTTTGATAAAACTTGAGGTATTCCCAAAAGTATCAATAATCGTTTAGACCACACTAATCCTCGATTTTGGATTAATCACACACACACTTCTCTATATTTTGCAAAAAGTAAATAAAAAGTAAATATAGGTTTTGATTTTAAACTCAATGTATTTTTGTCAACTAATTAATCCTTTAGATATTGAAGTCATGTATCTTAACTTTACTACAATAAATATTTCATGTAATTACTTGTAAAAATTTGTTGGGAATCAAAATATGAATCTAACTTTCACATTAGATAAAGAATTATTGATTTACTATGATTCTTTTTATTATGATTGGATATATTTATATAATATTGCATTTTGTATACATATTAATATGATGAAATAATCCACATGGTATATGAGGTTGCATGATGCAAGGGTGTGGTAGTTTGGGTTTGAGAGGCATAGAATAAAATGTAGATAGGGTTAGGTATATGTAGGCTCACTTCCTTATAAATGGTTAGTACATACAAGCCTAATTTTGCAAAGTGGTGGGACAAAAGGGTACATACTAGTTTAATGTAAAGGGCATCATTCGAGGAGCTTCCTTCACAAGTTCCTTTATAAGATAGAAATATAAGGGGAAAAAATTAAAATATACTTTTCATAAATTCAAACTTATGTATAAATTATTTTGTAAAAAATATAGAACATTTCTTATATAATTTTATAATTTTTTTATTTTTAATTTGTATATAAGTTAATTTATAAAAAAAAAACAATTTCAATTTTTTCTATTAGTTTTGTCTTTTGGAAAGAGTTTGTAGAAAAAATCTTCCAAATATAATTTAACATTTTTATTCTCCCTATTTTAGTTTGGTCCTATTATTTTTCACTATTTGGATTATTTTGGATTGATCGAGTTACAAGCTTAGTTCAAATTTTAATGTTTTAACATTAATTTCCAAATATGAGAGTATCCTAATGATGAAGATAAAAAAAATCGTAAATCCATATATAATTATGTGTTTTTGGTTATCAATGGTGCTTCATCGATTATTAATTTTTATATGAAAACCTAGATAATTATTTTAGTGAAATAGCCCCTCTGAACTATATTTTTTTCATCAATAAAATATGAAGAAAATGCCTTAAGAAGATCAAAGTCATTACTACACATACCAATGATTTAGTGATGTCTATACATATTACAATTCAAACCATCACAAAATGCAAAAAAAATCATCTCTTCAAATCACAACAAGCAAAACATAGCAAATTAACTAAAATTGTGAATTTCTACCCATTCTCATTTTTTACTTGTAGTATCAAAACCATTATGCTTCTCACCTATAAATGCAATATATGGCATAGTGTGGTGCTTACACGTGATTTTGAAGTTGCAAAAGTTGCAAAAAGCACAAGATAAAACATATGTCTTTCTCACGTTGAAAGCAAACGTATATTTTAAAGTTTTTCTCTCTCAATTGTTATGATTTAAGTTTAAGCCATTATGATCTGTCATTGCATTTATTTCCAAAAACTTTCCTTTTGTTCTCAAACCAACCGATTATAGTAGTAATTGAAGTTTTTCTCTTTCAACTATTACCCTTTAAACCCTAACCCCACACTTCTCTGTCATTCCTTTGCTTTCCAAAAACTTTCCTTTTACTCTCACACCAACGGATTGAAGCAAGAATTGAAGTTCTTCCTCTCATAAAGTTCTTCCAAATTTGTCTTCTCACTCTTTCTCTTCTTTTTATTTTAACTTTTGTTACATTTGTTTTTTTGTTAGTAATATGTTTGTTAGGTTTTGATTTATTTTTCCTGTCTACCAATTTTTCCTTCTTTACACAACATGGCTGCATGTGCAAAAGGATTTTCCAATTTTATGTTTACATATTTATTTTTAATTTGCTAAAGTTTTATTTTTTTACCATTTTCAATTAATAACTCTGCATGTGTGTCAAAATTGTGTGTTGTGTGGTTGAACCTTTGATGAATTTTGAGTTTGTCAAAGGTATCCTTCACAAATGCTTTTCAAATTTTTTTCCTGAAATTCTTGACCAAAGCAGACCATGTTGATATGTTAAATGCATTTCTTGCCTCTAGAGAGGATCAACATGTTGTTATTGCTCTACAATATTGTAAAGTGAAGACTTTCCAAGGTATGTCACTTTCACCAATTATTACATTTATAGAAATTTATGGAAAGTTATTAATATATTGATATATTTTGTAGAAAAATTTTTCTCTTCAAAATTATATGAATTGTGCCAAGATAATATTTAACTGTGATTGTGAAGATGCTCTGAAGTTGAAAAAAAAAGGTAAGTAGATTTTATATACAATTTTGTTCTTTTCATATTATGTTTAATATATTTACTAATGTTTTTTGTATGTTATAGGATATAGAATGTACCGAATCCCCTTCACAAGCTCTGACCCAATTGTCTCAGTTTTCAAAAGCAAGCTTAGAAGACGAATTCATTAAACTCAATCCTAGAAGCTCCATTAAAGGTCTCAAAGATTTTAAAGAGGTCTCATTCTTTTTCGTTCTCTTGCAGTTAAATTTTTTGAGTTCAATAGACTTGATTATGTTTATTGATGGTGTTGCATTATTTATGTTCCAGGAAAGTACTTTTGTAGTGAAGGCTACTATTAAACACGTTCTGGATCATGATGATTGGTGGTACACGACATATATCTGCAACAAAGTTTTCTATCCTGATTCTAAAATATTTTTTTGTGAAAAGTGTAATAAACATGTCATTAAGGTTACACCTAGGTAATATTAATAATATCCCACAATTCTGCTTCTATGGATATACAAATATGAATATATGAACAAAATTTTATAATGTCTTAAATATTTTTTTGTCAAGTTAAACTCAGACTTCGTGTAATTGATGTTATAGATTCTACAACTTTTGTTGTATTTGATCGTGATGCAACTGCAATATTGAACAAATCATGCTCTGATATTCTTGACTTACAAGATAAGATTTACTTTAAAATCTATTGTTATTTTTTTGCCTTTGAACTTTCATGTTTTGTATCATTTTCAATCAAATGAATAAGCAATATTTTCACATTCAAGATTTTGGACCACTTTTAGAATTATTTAAATGATCTTTGTTATTTAGAGCAATGCGTTTTGATTGAGTTAAGTAGTTTTTTAATAAAATTTTATTAATAAAAAATTATTGTTGGAAATATGCCTAAAGAGTTTCAAGTCCTAATTGATAAGACTTATCTCTTCAAAGTTGAGTGCAAGAATAATTATACTAGCATATTTGATAATCATTTAGACTTAAAAAAGTGTGCATGGATAAAAAAATTATTAAAAGCTTTAATGATGTTGAACTTAAGTTTGTGGTAAGATGTGTTTTTCTTTTTCCGTGTTATCATATATGAGTTGATTTTCTTATTTCCAACTTAAACAATACTTATAAAGGGTCATGCAAACCACCAATTCAGGGTCATCCTTCTAAGATTAAACATGATATACATATATATCAACACATATACATGCACATTCATGATTCAACTACGATCCACCACTTATACATTTTATCTTTTATACATCATACCATTAACATAATTATTGAACATGCATAAAAGCATATAACATAACATTATCATGTTCTTGTACAAAGTTGCTTGAGTGATCTCTACTTGCTTACGCAATCTCCTCTCACTTGAGTGACCTCGATATATCCAATGTATCATCCTTTGAGCTTGAGTAGTATTCTGACTACTTGGGCAAAATGTAACCCAAAAATGTCACCCTTCTCGATTTTTTTTCCTCTAGTTACCACTTTGTAGCTTGAGTGTTCTAATTGACACTAGAGTGACAATCACTCGTTGAAAACAATCCAACACATTCTAGAGAACTCTTCCACTACCTTTAGGTCCTTGAGTATCCATTCAATAACACCCATGAAATGCGTCATGCACTATCATACATTCAAGACACATGTATACCACCTTTGCCACATTTAAGCGTTCAAAACCAACACTTGAACCATAAGCCATATCACTTGAGTGTCATCTCCAATCCTTAAGTATTTTTTCTAGGGGAAAGAGAAATGTTTCAACCTCTATTTTGCTCAAGCTAAAAGCCAACTCTTAAGCCATACACGACATCACTCAAACAACCAACACATAGTTTGAGCGACATAATGTGATGAATGCAATGATTTTGCACCGTTTAAGTCTCGTTCACATATATATATATATATATATATATATATATATATATATATATATATATATATATATATATATACATATATATATACTCACAATGGTGCAACGGATCCAAAATTTCCAAATTCAACATGAGTGAACATAATATACATACTACCATAAAAAGCCATTATAATTCCCCAATCTTAACTTTAGATTCACATATCCTCAAGTTTATATGATATATACATTCAAAATAATCATCACATTACATAGAATTATTATTGGCTCTCCTTAACTGGGTTAAAGGGTGCATGATTATTTTCTAACACTCTAAATAGTTTAGGTAAATTTTCAGAAACTCAACCTTACACTGATAGTAACTCCTCTTAAACATCCACTCGAGAAAGGGTAAGAAAAGTATAAAATCTTTAAATAAAACTAATTCTACTTATAAAAACAAAATTTTGATTAATACAGTGTACTCATATCATACATATTCCTTATAAGACCATGTAAAATTATAATAATTAGGAAAAATAAATAAATAAGGTGATAATTAATTATTTTAAAAGAATTTATTTAAAATGTTATTGTAAGATATAATGGTTTGTTATTATTTTTTATTTAAAAGTTTTTTTAAGAGATAGAAACAAAAAGATCACATAAAATCTCTTAAGTGTATATAGGGTTTTAAAGGTGAGAGTGAAACCTATAAATATACATACTAAATGAGTGAGTAAGTGTTATGCTTGGTGAGAAAGAACGTGACTTCGGAAAAAGCTTTGAAGGTTTACATACTAAACTTAGGTAAGGGAAACTAACATTTTGTTTGCTTGCTTGTATGTGTTTCAAAGTTAAGAACAATAGTGTTTTGAGGATTGATAAGCATGTTTTATTATTTATGAATGTGTGTGTGATCGGTTCCACCAAAGCTGGGGGAGGCTGCCCTATGATGGCGATGTGTTCCATCATAGCCGAGGAGGCTACCTTGTAAGGGCGATGTGTTCCATCATAGTCGGGGAGATTGCCATGTGAGGGTGATGTGTTCCACTTTTGGTTGGGGAGGCTACCCTGTAAGGTCAATGTGTTCCATCATGGTCGGGGGGTTGCCTTGTGAGGGTGATGTGTTCCATCATAGCCAGGGAGGCTGCCCTATTACGGCGATGTGTTCCATCATAGTCGGACAGGTTGCCCTGTGAGGGTGTTGTGTTCCACTTTTGGTCGGAGAGAATGCAATGTAAGGGCTATGTGATCCATCATAGTCGGGGAGGCTGCCTTGTGAAGGCCCTGCTGCATGGTTGCTATCATCGCCTCAATTGCTCCCACCAAATGAGAATTATCAGGATTTGGGATAGGAGGAGGGGGAGGCCTAGGTGCCATAGCTCTGACCACACAAAGAAGGAATCATCAGTCTAACTAATAGATAACACAACTATACCAAAACACTACGAGGAATACACAACAGAAACTAAGCAAGCTCACACCACAGATCCTAAAGGAACCAGTGCTCTGATACAAAAAATGTAACAACCCATTTAATAGTTTCAAACTACTAAACAAAACATTATATCATGATTTAACAAGCAGATAGTTGGAATAAACCATACACGAGTTTAATACAGTCATCCAAATAACCATATGAACTTTCAAGCATAAGTGTGGTCTATACTAGAGAAGGATCAAATATAAAATCCAAAGGGGACTTTAATCCCAAGTTACACAAAACAGAAGTCTACAAAACGCCTTATCGTAGCGAGTCAACTCTAGTCCTGAAGGGGAGTATCTTTTCCTTAATCCTTTCCTGCTCACACCACAACGTACGTGATCATCGTAAAGAGAACATACACAAAGAAGGCAAACCAAGACAAGAAGGGTAAGCTAACAATATAAATCAAGTAATTTAATTATAATTATCAGTGGCCAACATAGAACAATACGGTTACATGACCCTAGACTCGACATCCGGATTATGTAAGCAACATTAGATCTCTTGGTGGCTTGCACGTGTGAAGGTTCCCAAACTCTCCAGAATTTGGGCTCAAGGGGTTATCACCCAACCACTCCCAAGGTAAGTCTCCTTCACGTCCATGACTGATCGGGTCTATAGACTAGGACCTCCTGCTACTCCTCACGACATAGGCCATCAAACTCCACATGAGTCTTAATGGACTATTGGAGCGTCAGGATGCCAACCAAATCTAAGTCCTTAAGTGCTTACACATACACTACGTACTTCTCCTAGAATTTCCCTTGAAATCCTAGTTCCATCACACCCCTTCACAATTCCATTCCTCAAACTTTCATCATACAATTATATACATACAACACCAATCACAATTCTCCAGTATACTATAAGCAAACATCACATTATCTCACTAAAATAAGGCTCTTAAGCATCTACAACAGAGAAAAGAACATAACTCTGTAGTGAGATTCGCTTAAGCTAGAGAATCTCGCCTAGGCTAAGGAGTAATCTCGCTTAGGCGGACTACTCTCGCTTGGGCGAGACCCCATACAGTGGGCAACCCAAAATCCTGGGCGAATTCTCGCTCAGGCTAAGCTGGTTCGCTTAGACGAGAGGATCTCTCGCTCAAGCAACCCCAACTCGCCTAGGCGAGACCTCGCGCAGTAGTAGAGGTAACTCTCTGATACTTTCGCTCAAGCGAGAGATGCTCGCCTAGGCAAGAGTATCAGGATTCCACATTGTTCTACATATGCAGAGCTACGAAAATCATGTAAAAATCCAATTTAAACCAACAAGCAATTCCCAAACAACGATTTAAACAAGGATCATACCATTCAAGCACTCAAGGATACTATATACACGAAATTTTAGTGAAGGTTAGCTTCCCTTACCTTTTTGCTAAGAAATTGAGTTTGGTGGAGTCAAACTAGTTGCAAGGAGGCAGAAATCTCAATTTGACCTAGTAGGTAAGGAGTGGAGGGAGGATGTTTCAGAGGGTTCAGTTGGGTTGTTGCTTCCAAAATCTCATCACATGTCAAAGAAGTAGTGAGGAAATTGGTTAAGAATGTAGAGCTTTGAGAGAGTGTTTAGAGCTGAAGAGAAAAGTGAAGGTGGTTGGCCTTTTGGGTCTTTACCACAGAGAGAGCAAGGAGAGAAATTTTAAAAGAGGGGTTTCATAATCTCCCCTATAACAAAAATTTTCGACCTGAAAATTGATGCTTACCCGAGAACATGTGGGGGGTATGACTTTCTCACGTCTTCCTCAATTTCCTAAGTGGAATCGCCCGTTCTCTTATCCCATATGACCTGAACTAGGTTGATGGACTTCCCTCTAAGTTGCCTTGTCTGGATATCACCAAGACCGATTGGCTGAGCCTCTACTGACAGATCCCCTCTAATTTGCAAATCTTCTGCCTCAAGTACATGGGAGGGGTCAGGGACATACTTTCTAAGTTGCGAGACGTAAAACACTGGGTGAAGGTTGGCCAACAGAGGAGGTAGAGTGACTTCATAAGCCACTGGTCTAATCCTTCTCAGGATTTGATAGGGACCAATAAACTTAGGAGATAACTTCCTAGAGCGAATCGTCTTTCCCACACCAGTAGTCGGGGTAACTCTCAAGAAGACATGGTCCCTAGGTGCAAATTCCAAAGGCCTTCTCCTCTGATCTGCATAAGATTTTTGTCGACTCTAAGATGCCTTCATTATCTCTTGTATCAGCTTAACCTTCTCAGTAGTTTGTCTCAGTAACTCTGGTCCCACTACCACCGACTCCCCATCTTGGTACCAATACAGGGGAGTCCTGCATCTCCTGCCATAGAGAGTTTCGTAAGGTGCCATGCCAATGCTTGCATGGAAACTGTTATTATAGGTGAACTACACTAAAGGCAGTATCTCATCCCAGGCACCCAGATGGTTAAGCACACACATCTGCAAGAGATCCTCAAGGGACTGGATGGTCCTCTCGGACTGACCATCCGTCTGGGGTGGTAGGCTGAGCTCATAGTCAATCTGCTACCCAAGGCACTCTGCAAAGTTTGCCAGAAACGGAAAGTAAAACGTGCGTCCCTATCTGAGACTATACTTGACGGCACCCCGTGCAACCTCACAATCTCACTGATGTATAATTGCGCCAACTTAACCATGGACATCCTCAGATTCACGACCAGAAAGTGGGCGCTCTTAGTCAGGCGGTCCACTATAACCTAGATGGCATCGTGGCCTCTTACAATCTGCGACAAGTGGGTAACAAAATCCATAGCAATGTTATCCCACTTCCATTCTGGTATCTCTATCTGTTGCAGCATTCCCTTAGGCCTTTGATGCTCTGCCTTGGCTTTCTGACAGGTCAAGTAAGAGGATACAAAATGGGCAACATCTTGCTTCATGCCCGACCACCAAAAAGATTCTTTCAAGTCATGGTACATTTTAGTCATGCTTGGATGCATACTAAAACGACTTTTGTGCCCCTCTTCAAGGATCATACCTTTCACCTCTACGTCTTCAGGTATACATACTCTGCCTCTGAATCTCAACACCCCATCACCTCCTATTGTAAAGTCCTTGGCTTTTTCTGTACTAAGTAACTCCACTGTCTTTTGTAGCTTTGGTTTAGATAGTTGCTTCTCTTTGATCAAGACAAGGAAATCATTAGACACAGTTAGATGGTTGCATCTAATGACACTCTCTCCTAAAACCACCTGTAACTTCATGTCTCTAAACTTTTCCACCAAGTCCAACTCCTTAATCATCATGTGAGTCGCATGAACTGTTTTTCTACTCAAGGCGTTGGCCACCACATTTGCTGTCCCTGGGTGGTATAACAGCTCAAAGTCGAAGTCCTTCAGAAACTCCATCCACCGTCTCTATCTCATGTTTAACTCTCTCTGGTCAAACAGGTACTTCAGACTCTTGTGGTCACTGAAAACCTGGAACTGCGCGTCATACAAATAATGTCTCCAGATCTTCAAAGCAAATACCACAACGACCAGTTCTAAGTCATGCATGGGATAGTTTTCTTCATGGTTTTTCAGTTGTCTCGAGGCATAGGCAACCACCCTTCTGTCTTGCATCAAAACGCATCCTAATCCCTGATAGGAAGCATCATAGTAAACCTCAAAGGGTTTGCTAGCATCAAGGATCACCAACACATGGGCACTAGTCAACTTTTGTTTCAACTCTAGGAAACTTTCTTCACACCGGTCAGTCCAAGCGAAAGGTTGGTCCTTTCGAGTCAACTGTGTTAGGGGTGACACTATTTTAGAGAATCCTTCAATGAACCTCTTATAGTAGCCAGCCAACCCCACGAAGCTCCTTATTTCAGTCACCAATTTAGGACACTCCCATTTTAACACAACTTCCACTTTGGATGGATCCACTGATATGCCCTGAGCTGAGATTGTATGCCCTAAGAATTGGACTGTGGTCATCCAAAACTCACACTTCGACAGTTTCGCATATAATTGTTTCTCTCTCAAGATGCCCAAAATTGTCCTCAAATGCTCTGTATGCTCCTCATGACTCCGAGAGTATACTAAGATGTCGTCGATGAAAACCACCACAAACTTGTCCAAGAATGGCCTGAAGATTCTGTTCATATAGTCCATGAACATGGTAGGGGCATTAGTTACTCCAAAAGGCATTACTACGTACTCGTAATGCCCGTATCTGGACCTGAAAGCTGTTTTCTGAATATCATCAGACTTGACTCGAATCTGATGGTATCCTGATCTCAGATCGATCTTAGAAAACACGGTGGCTCCATCAAGTCGTCTATCCTTGGCAGAGGGTACTTATTCTTGATGGTTAACTTATTTAACTGCCTGTAATCCACAAAGAGTCTAGAATTGCCATCTTTCTTTTTAACCAGCAACACTGGCGCTCTCCACGGTGACATGCTCGGGCTAATGAATTATTTCTCTAGCAGCTCTTCAATTTTCTTCTTTAGTTCCTCTAGTTCAGCAGGAGCCATCCTGTAGGGTGCCATTGATACTAGCCCTGCTCCTGGCACCAGATCAATAGAGAACTTTATTTCTTTAGGAGGGGGTAAACCAGGTACATCCTCAAGAAATACGTCTGAGAAGTCTATTACTACTGGTGTTTCAGTATTTCCACCTCCCTTCTCGACTGATAAATGAGTGAGAATTAGGAAATATTGAGATCCCTCCCTGATTGCCTGGTCCACCTGCTGAGATGATAACAACTGATCTCTCTCATCCAAGCTGGGAAACACCACTTTATTCTCATTGCAATCAATTAAAATGTGATTAGCAGACAGTCAATCCATTTCTAAGATTACATCTAGTCCCTTCAGAGGTAAACAAATAAGGTTTACCCTGTACTTGCGCCCCTCAACCTCGATCAAACACCTAGCACAAAGTGTCGAGGTTCTAACCATCCCAAAAGTAGGCCTGGATACTACCAGGTCAAATTGGAGCTCCCTCACTGGAAGACCCAACTCAACCACTTTAGACTCCGAAACGAAGGAGTGCGTAGCCCCAGAATCATACAGAACGCATAAACTCCTACCAGCAATAATACATTATCCAATGATGAGGTTACCTGATCTGACCGCCTCTGTACCCGTCATAGTATACACCCGACTGGCTGCTTGAGGCCTTACGCCTCCCCTGGACTGCTGCGGCTGAGACTGTGCTGAAGGTCTCGACACTGCACTCCTACTAGCAGGGCAATCTCTGATGAAATGACCCTCCTTGCCACAACCGTGACACGTCCTCCTACTAGAGAGCCGAGGGCAAGCATTCTTCATATGGGGCCCTCCATAAAGAAAACACTGCGCCCTATGAGGCTGAAACTGCTAAGGCGGGTGTGAGAATCTCCTAGGCTCCTGAGGTTGAGGCCTGGAGTATGGCTTCCTCCTGTCTTCATGTCTGCTTGCGGACCCAGATGGTCATCCCGTCTTCTGCTAGGATCGCTGTTGTGCTTCAATTTCAGACTTAAGCTTCTCCATTACTCGTGCCTTCTCTACTAAAGCAGGGAATTCTTTAATAGAGAGTGGGGCCACCATGAGCTTGAGATCACCTCTCAACCCATTTTCAAACTTCCTGCCCAGATGTTTAAATTTTTCAGCATACTCAGACACTGACATGTCTCCTTGCATCAGCTGCAAGAACTCGACCTCCTTCGCATACCTTACACTATCTGGGAAGTATTCGGTATAGAACTTTTTCTTAAACAGTTCCCAAGTGATAGGTTCCCTACTATCCTCCAGCATCATTTTCATGCTGGACCACCAATGGACGGCCTCACTAGCAAGAAGGTACTCCGTGTATGCTAATCTGTTCTCCGCAGGACATCTCTTGGCATCATATATTCGTTCCATGTCCCGCATCCACAGGTCTGCTCCATCCGGGCTAGTCTTGCCATTAAAGCGGGATGGATGATGTTGTAGAAAATCCTCCAAACTCCACTCTTGCACTCTTGGTGGTGGAGCTTGGGATGAACCGGCTGCTAAACGGTTTTCTCCCAACTGATGCAGGGCTTCCAAGTGCCTCTGCTAGTCGCCTCTGCTGCTAGTCTTGCATACTCCATCTGTTGCAAGGCTAGGTTTTGTTGGTTCATCATATTAGCATTTTGTTGCTGCATGGCTGCTATCATCGCCTCAATTGCTCCCACCAAATGAGGATTATCAGGATTTGGGATAGAAGGAGGGGGAGGCCTAGGTGCCATAGCTCTGACCACACAAAGAAGGAATCATCAGTCTAACTAATAGATAACACAACTATACCAAAACACTACGAGGAATACACAACAAAAACTAAGCAAGCTCACACCACAGATCCTAAAGGAACCAGTGCTTTGATACAAAAAATGTAACATCCCATTTAATAGTTTCAAACTACTAAACAAAACATTATATCATGATTTAACAAGCAGATAGTTGGAATAAACCATACACGAGTTTAATACAATCATCCAAATAACCATATGAACTTTCAAGCATAAGTATGGTCTATACTACAGAAGGATCAAATATAAAATCTAAAGGGGACTTTAATCCCAAGCTACACTAAACAGAAGTCTACAAAACGCCTTATCGTAGCGAGTCAACTCTAGTCCTGAAGGGGAGTATCTTTTCCTTTATCCTTTCCTGCTCACACCACAACGTAGGTGATCATCGCAAAGAGAACATACACAAAGAAGGCAAACCAAGACAAGAAGGGTAAGCTAACAATATAAATCAAGTAATTTAATTATAATTATCAGTAAGAAATTTCACTTTATCATAGATATTTAAGTGGCCAACACAGAACAATATAGTTACATGACCTTAGACTCGACATCCGGATTATGTAAGCAACATTGGATCTCTTGGTGGCTTGCACCTATGAAGGTTCCCAAACTCTACAGAGTTTGGGCTCAAGGGGTTATCACCCAACCACTCCCAAGGTAAGTCCCTTTCGCGTCCATGACTGATCGGGTCTATAGACTAGGACCTCTTGCTACTCCTCACGACATAGGCCATCAAACTCTACATGAGTCTTAATAGACTATCGGAGCGTCAGGATGCCAACCAAATCTGAGTCCTTTAGTGCTTACACATACACTACGTACTTCTCCTAGAATTTCCCTTGAAATCCTAGTTCCATCACACCCCTTCACAATTCCATTCCTCAAACTTTCATCATACAATTATATACATACAGCACCAATCACAGTTCTCCAGCATACTATAAGCAAGCATCACATTATCTCACTAAAATAAGGCTCTTGAGCATCTACAACAGAGAAAAGAACATAACTTTGTAGTGAGATTCGCTTAAGCTAGAGAATCTCGCCTAGGCTAGGGAGTAATCTCGCTTAGGCGGACTACTCTCGCTTGGGCGAGACCCCATACAGTGGGCAACCCAAAATCCTGGGCGAATTCTCGCTCAGGCTAAGCTGGTTCGCTTAGACGAGAGGATCTCTCGCTCAAGCGACCCCAGCTTGCCTAGGCGAGACCTCGCGCAATAGCAGAGATAACTCTCTGATACTTTTGCTCAGGCGAGAGCTGCTCGCCTAGGCGAGAGTATCAGGATTCTACATTGTTCTTCACATGCAGAGCTACGAAAATCATGTAATAATCCAATTTCAACCAACAAACAATTCCCAAACAGTGATTTAAACAAGGATCATACCATTCAAGCACTCAAGGATACTATATACTCGAAATTTTAGAGAAGGTTAGCTTCCCTTATCTTTTTGCTAAGAAATTGAGTTTGGTGGAGTCAAACTAGTTGCAAGGAGGCAGAAATCTCAATTTGACCTAGGAGGTAAGGAGTGGAGGGAGGATGCTGCAGATGGTTCAGTTGGGCTGTTGCTTCCCAAATCTTATCACAGGTCAAAGAACTGGTGAGGAAATTGGTTAAGAATGTAGAGCTTTGAGAAAGTGTATAGAGCTGAAGAGAAAAGTGAAGGTGGCTGGCCTTTTGAGTCTTTGCCGCAGAGAGAGCAGGGAGAGAAATTTTAAAAAAGAGATTTCACAAGAACAAAATCAAAGAATTTGAGATTCAAGGAAAAAAATAAAACTTACTCCTATCAAAATTGTAGTTGAGTAAATTTGATCTATTATATGTTATCTTCTATATGTTATTTTTTCTAAAAGTGAAATGAATAAATCATCATTTCAAAAATTTAGAAGTGTTAGAGAAAATAGAATCTTAAAGAGATAGAAATTTAAAATAAAATAAAGTATACGTTATTTCATTTCTCTACTTATATTATTATAACTTTTAAATAAGTAGAAATTTATAAAAGTGGTCTTACATTCATTCCCATTTTCATCTTTTTAAAGTGTTTCTTAACATTTGAATGATAAAAATTTTATTTGTAAAATACAATATTTATGTCTATATTAATATTATTTACTTTAAAATATAACTTAATTTAGGTTGTATTTTTAATATATCTTATCTATAACAATATAAAAAAATACATATTTTTTGTGTTTACATTCCGTTATTTCAGTTTTATCCTTAATTATTATTTTAAAAATTAATTATTTTATATATAATTTATTTAACCATTATTCTAAACACTTCTTTTATTTTTAACGATTATTTTAAATATTATATATATATATATATATATATATTTAAATTTAATAACTATTTTAAAAATTAATTATGTATTTTTTATTGATCTTAACTAAAATTTTTATAAAAATAAAAAAAATACAAATACAGAATCATGGCATCACCTCTATTTTAACTAGTCATTACAATATTAATACACATTATTGACGATCGAAAACAAGAACTAACATCATACAATTAATTTCATATCCAAAATCCAAGATGATATCACTAAGATAAAGAACCCTTTCGTTAATAATTACTATTTGAGTCAACTAATGTTGTTGATCAATATTAATATTTAAATATACATAATACAAGAACCAACATATTGCATAAACAAATGGAATTAGTCATTTAATTAAATTAATAAATAATCATGCATGCAAAGAAAAAATAAATATACCCGTCCGTAGTTGACTCCAATCCAGCATCAATAATAATAAAAGAATCTAAATGAAAAGACCAAATAGTATACACTAATTAAAACCAAACAAACAAAAAAAAAAAAAAAAAAAAAAAAAAAAAAAAAAAAAAAAAAAAAAAAAAAAAAAAAAAGAAAAAAAAAAAAAAAAAAGCATGAGTGAGAAACTTAAAATAGCGACACCAACGTGAGTGTTTAATTGAAGTCACATGAATCGTCCCCTTTTGTCTGCTAACACACACCAACCAATCCACATGCAATCTCTTACAATCCTTTTCCGTAGACTTGTCCAATCACTTCGCTCCCAAAAAACTATGAGATACGTTAATGGATTACTTTTCTTATATTTAATACTTTTACATGGTTTAAGACGGAAAATCTATAACAATAACAAAGGAATTCCTCTTTTTTTTCCCACATTTCGTAATACCTATTTTATTCTTAATTATTTAAAAATTAATTATTTTATAAATAATTTATTTTTAATTATTTTTTCAAAAATCTCTTTTATCTTAAATTATTATTTAAATTTTCTTTTTACATCTCTTACTCTTTTAAATTTTATATTTAACAACTATTTTAAAATTTACATATTTATTATTAATCTTAACTTAAATTTTAAAAAATTTAAAAAATCGAATACACAGACGCACCTGTGTATTCGCTAGTTAATAATAATTTAGATACATCGTTTATGTTTTTTCAAATTTCTCATGTGCTTTTTAAAAATAAATATGTGATGAAGTTTTAAACTTTAGAACGAAAAGTATTTTGTATGTGGTGGTAATTAACTTTGACTCTGAAGATAAAAGATAAATTTTGACTAATAATTTTAAAAAATTAAAATAATATATTTACAATTTTTATATTTAATTATTATTACTAATATAATAAAAGTTAATATATAATTTAATATAATTGTACTTACAAAATAAATCAAATATATATAAAAAAGTGTCTTTCGTTTTATCAAATTTTTGAATTCATTAATAGTTGAAAAATATTAAAATTTTTAGTTATTTTTTTTTGAATGTAAATATGAATATATTCTAAAAAATTAATATTTAAAGAGACTTAAGATAAAAAAATGTTGATATAATATTAAAAAATAGACAAATGATAATGTAAACAAATCTTATTCCCCTAAACTTGGCTTACTTTTAAAAAATTGGTTTAAATCTACTTTTACTTCTTATAATTTTCTCATGTTGACGTGTAATCTCTATAAATTATAAAATTGTAATTGCAAATTTGGTGTTCCTATATTTTAAAATTTAAATTTGTTTAACCATTATTAATATATTATCAAATTATTTAGAGAAAATATTATGTTTTTAAAAATGATAATATTGTTAATTTATTGCTAATAAAATGTAACAATTAAGTTTAATAAGTTTAATGTATATTTTTTTTCTCAGAACACCTACTTTCACAACTTTTTTAACAATGAAGTATAATATTAATAATAAATATAAATATAAATATAAATTTAAGTTGAAATAATAATATGAATAGTTATACAATGATTCTATAAAATGTGAAAGTTTTTAAAATATCATAATCTAGCTGCATGTGCCAAAAATGAATTTAAGTAAAATAATATATACGTCTTAGATAAACTATTATTATGTAATACTGACATAATTATGTAGTAAATTTTATATATTTTATCATCAAACTTTTAAATTTTCATCTATTAGACTGATACGATAATTTTTTTAACAATATGTCACTTTTAAATTTTATATATTTTTGTAAGTTTTCTATAATAATTATTTATAACTCGTTCCATTAAAAAATTAATTGCCCGTTTAAATGTGCAAAAAGTAAACAAATGATGCTAGAACATGTTCTAAAGAAACTTGGATATAAAATTTACAATTATAATTAAAGGGTAAAATAAACTTTTATATCTATAAAATTGTATCTAGCTAAAATATCCTTAATTCATTTATTTCTTGAGGATATTATTATTATTATTATTATTATTATTAAAGGTATTTAGTATTGTTTTAATATTTAAAGTGATACAAAAATTAAGAGAGAGAAATATTCACACAGCACATAAAATAAGGCATAAAAATACTGAAATTCACGTAAAATGAGTTCTATTTATATTAAACTTTCTATTAATATCTATACTCTTTTTTCATCATTTTTATTATATGATTTTTTCCTTATATATTTTTCTATCTAAATATTAAATAATACTAAAACAAGAAAATCATAAGCTTCCACTTAGTTTCCGGATTGATTTTGATTGAATAAAAATAGTAATGAATATAATAAACGATGTAATTAGAAGAAAATTAAGAAATAAGGAGAAAACAAAAGTATATTAATATGACTACTTATAATTATTTTCCTAAAATAATTTTAGCCCATAAAAAAAATTAATTAACGTTTTAATTTTGTACTCGCATCAACTTTTCATATAATCGATATTCTAAACTTTAATGTTCTTTAATTGTATTTAAAAGTCTAAACTTTAGATTCTATATAAGTTAATTTATTGCATATTATTTTTTCTTGAGTAAAGTTGCTAAATATGTGTTAAAATACTAAAGTAGGTTTTGTTATTTTATAATAATTTTATCTGATTTATTTACTATAAGTATATTTAAAAAAAGACGTTTTGTAATTTAATTAAAAATATAAAAAATTTAAAACAAGAAATATCAGCATTTCTTGATATAACTAATAGCATGTATCTAAATCAAGTACTTTATAGGATCTTATTGATGTAGTTTTGAGTATGGAATACATCATATTACAAAGAATATTCACTACACTGTTTAAAGTCTTTAATAATATTAGTTATTATTTTAAACTATGCATAATACGGTAGAAAAAGAGTAACAAAATAATATATTTTATATCATGAGAGGAACTACATTAGTTTTACAACTCCAAACAGTATTCAGTATGGAGTTTCGATTACACTTGCAGAAGAATGAGGAGTGATAGTGAGTCATAGATAAGGAATGGATGATATACCCAAACGCAAGAGAGAAGAGAAGATGTTAAGAAGGTAATATAGTTACATAAAAGGAACAAATATCACAATGTTCTTATCTCTCACTATACTATCATATCTTAATATTTATATTTCTAATTATCATTCTTTTAATCACATCAATCTTAATTTAACCAAAGAAATCACGTTAATTATTTTAACTAAAATACAAATTTAACTAATTTAACTATAAATAAATATGATCAATATTAAAGAATAAAAAAACTATTTCATTATATTAATTGAAATTAGTTCCCTTCTTAGCCTAGAGCTAGAGGGAAGAAACTTCTCACTATTAGCTATTTTAATTTCCCATATTTATTTTTTCCTTTATATTTTATATCATTTTGTTTTCTTGTTTTTTACATTGATATTTATTGTAAATTTTGTATTTTGACTTCAAAATATTATTATCAAATGTATGATAAGAAAAAACAATTCTATATACTAAAGGAGAGTTAAAATTTAATTACTGTAATAATTTTTATTATTTTACATGTCAATGTCTGTACTAAATTTAAATTCTGTTTTAAACTTTTATTTAAAAAAAAAATGAGACATGAAAAGTGAGATGGAATTAGATTATGTTAGGAGGGCAATAAACTAGAAGAAAATAAATAAAGTAATTTTACATATATTAAGCAAATATATAGGAAAGTAAAATATATTTAAGATATAGTTATAAATGATTTATTAATATGGTAGTTAAAATAAAATTGTAGAAGGAAGTTGAATCCTGAGCCCCTGAAGCTGAGAATGCACAAAAGAGCAACAATTGTAGAAGGTGGTACCTTAATTATAGGTCTCTCCCTTTGGATCAAGCACACACAAACACAGAGAAAGAAGAAAGAAGAAAGATCTCTCTTATCTTTCTTCTTCTTACAAGTAAATTTCCTTCATCCAATTCAACTTCTTCTTCTTCTTCTTCCATTCCATGTCTCGCACTCCCAACTACGAGTTCCAGGAATGGTGGAACAAGCAGCGTGAGAAGAACAACAACAACTTCGATCCCCTCAACGACGCAAAACTCGACCACTCCCACTCAGCCTCTCCGCCGCCCTTCACCGCCCTCGACGTTGACTTCTCCTCCTCCTCCTCCTCTTCCGTCGCATCCAAAAAAGAACGCTCCCGGAGCGCCCGCCAGCTCTCCTGGGTATGCCTTCTCAAATGCCAGCAGCTAGCCGCCTCGCTCGGCTGGCTCTACGGCGGCGTCTTCCACCTCGCCCGCACCGCGCACCGCCGGATCGCGGACTCAGCGTCGCTGCGGGGGGACTCGTCGAGGCTCTACCGCGCGATCCGCGTGTTCCTCGTGGTGGTGATTGTGCTCTTGGGGTTCGAGCTCGTCGCGTATTTCAAGGGGTGGCATTTCAGGCGCCCCGATCCCAGCGACGTTCTGGGCATGCTCGCCGTCGCTTACGCCGTGTGGGTCGACGTCCGCGCCCGGTACCTGTCGCCGCCGTTGCAGAGCCTGGCGAATTTGTGCACCATTTTGTTCATCGTGCAGACGGTGGACAGGGTCGTTTTGATCTTGGGGTGCTTCTGGATCAAGTTTCGGAGGCTCAAGCCTGTGGCCAGTGTGGATTACGATGTTGTGGGTATTAGCGCGGAGGATTTCCCCATGGTGTTGGTTCAGATTCCCATGTGCAATGAGAGGGAGGTAAGAAGATGTAGGTTGCTTTGTCCTTTTGGAACGTCCGATTCTGTGAATGTTGACTTTAAATGTCGGTTCTGTTATCTGTTTGTGATCTGGTGTCTTGTTTAAATGATGTGCTCAACTGATGTAGATTTTAGTGATGGTAATGTTTCTGCTGTTGTGGCTTGGGTGCTTTGTATTATGAGGATCTTTCTGAGCGGACTACTTAATTAAGGGTTTATTGAATTAGTGTTTATCAAATAAACACACGGGTATAAGTTGTTTCTACAAGGAAATTGGGTTAAACTGTTTTCATGAGTTTCAAGTTGTTTTCTTAAGTTGTCCTAGAGAGGTTTTTGAGACAAGGTGTTTGGGTGATTTTATAAGGGTTTGTTTGGGTAAACAACTTAATTAAGTGCTTACTTGTATAAGCACTTCTTAAGTTGTTTTTACCTTTACCATTACAAAGGAAATTGAGTTTATTTGTTTTTGTTTAATTTGTGAAGCTGTTTTCATAATCTATCCAGGGAGCTTACTGAGATATATAGGAAACAATTTATGGACATATCATAAGATATTTCCATCTCAAACACTTGCATAAGTCCTTACATTATTGGGGAAGTTCCAAAGAGCTGTAAATAAATTCTTCCAAGCAGACTCAGTCTTTTGAGGGCATATAGTTTGGGATATGTTTAGGTAATAAAGGTAGAGCGTTTTTAGCTTGGTGATGGCGAAATGTGAAGGTGTGTATCTTGGAGGTTGGAGACATGATAGAATGGATATTTGCTGTGACATTTTCAGTGAGATTGACTTAGGTGTTAAATTTCAATGCTTCATTTTAAATACGGGTATGGTGGAGAATAGTTTTTTGTGTACAGGGAAAGAGATTTATCTATGTGCCATCATTAAATGCTGCTTATCTGAAACTCTGTTGATCATATACAACTACTACTAGATCCTTAAACAATGTATCAACAGTTATAACAGTATATTTGTTCATTTCCTAATTCTGGACCTCTGGAAGCAAGTACAAAGGCATACTGATAGAAGCAACTACTGTTCAGCTACTTATACCAAAACGATAAAAGGTAAATGAAAAAAAAAAAAAAATCATTTGGGTAAAAGTTTTTAGTTAATACCAATACTAAACCTGTGCATAGATTCGGAGTGCAGGGTGTGTATTTGTAGGCAGAGATTAAATGTAGAAGTTTAGCAGGATTAATTTTATCAATTATAATAAGATATTAAGGTGCATTTTTTATTTATTAATTTTTTAGCAAGATTAAAATCACTCTTTGAATACAGTGATCGGGTGATATTCAACTAAATAAGGTGCATTTTTTAGTTAATAACAATACTAAGCATGTGCACAGATTCAAAATGTAGGATGTGTATTTGTAGGCAGAGAATAAATTTAGAAGTTGACAACCCTTAATTCTATCAATTATAATAAGGTATTAAGATCAATTATAGTTAGATATTAAGATAGGTAAACACACAACCTACAAAATCACTCTTTGAGTACAGTGTTTGGGTGATATTCAACTAAATGAGGTGCATGCATGTGAAGGGTTTTGCTGGCTTGAGTGGTTTGTGCTATGAGTTTGTACGGGCATATGGCTTGGGCACGTGTGGTTGATTAAAGTTAGAGCTCTGTAACTTGCAGATGCCAAAATGGAGGGTATGTCTTGGAGCTTAGAGCCATGACAGAACAGAATGGATGTTTGCTGAGATATTGTGAATGAGATGTAGACCAGGTTAGATGTTGGGATTTAGTGCTCCATTTGAAAGAGGAAATGGCAGAGGCTTGTTGTGTTTATATGGTTGTTGTAGGGAAAATATATTCCTTTCCTAACGCTCCACTTATGGGAAGCAATTGCAATGCCAAGCTGATAGAAGCAACTAGCCCTTGGCTATTTGGACCAAAACAGGAAAAGATGAAAGAAAAAACAATAGATTTGTTTAACATTCATATGCTTGATTAATAATTACACCCAATCTACACTTTGATGCATAATATGTGTGTATATATATGTGTGTGTGTGTGTGTGCACATTCACTCACATACTGTTAAACAGGGAAGTATTAGAGGATTTGGAAAGTGTATTATAGGAAGAAATTTAGAAATAAAAGTAGTTAAACTGCTAGTTGTTATGGGGGGAGACTTCTTGAGAAAGTCTATATATTCTTATCTGGTGGGATGTTGAGATAATAAGAGTTTTAGTTGTTGTGACATGGAATGCCATGTGTGAAAGGAAGAGATTTCCTTTGTAAGCTGATGTTTGTGTTCAGAGTTGACAATTACTGAAAACTTAGTCTACGTTTTCTCTTTCTTGTTCTTTATCTTTGAGGAGGCACGTAGGTAGCACATACACTCTTGTCCTACAAAAATTTGCTTGTCTAATTATTCTGTCTTCAAATACAGTCTTCTACCTTTCTTTTCATATCATGTCACCTCACTAGTTTACTCTTCTATCCTTGTCTTTTTTAGTATGAGTATCAAAGGAGGAGTTGCATCTTCTCATCCCAATGTCACTAAAAGATTTTTCCAATCAGCAGTTTCCCCCTACAGCCTAGAATGTGGATTATTAAGAATGTGACTCTTGACTTTATATCATTCTACCTCTGCTGTTTTCTGTGACTTAATTTTTATCTTGTTGGCCTGTAGGTTTACCATCAATCCATTGGAGCAGTTTGTATCCTGGATTGGCCAAAGGAGAGAATGCTCGTTCAGATTCTTGATGATTCTGATGAAGTAGATACCCAACAGCTTATCAAGGCAGAAGTGCATAAATGGCAACAAAGGGGTGTTAGGATAATATATAGGCACCGGCTTCTACGTACAGGCTACAAGGCAGGGAATCTTAAATCAGCAATGGGCTGTGATTATGTTAAGGATTATGAGTTCGTTGCAATATTTGATGCTGATTTTCAGCCAACACCGGATTTCTTAAAGAAAACAGTGCCCTATTTCAAGGTAATTTTATGCCTATAAAGTTGAAGTTAAAACACTGTTGATTCTAGTAAATATACTGGCATGCATTTGACTATGAAAAAGGACAGTAATATATTTTCGTTATTTAGACTTAATAAAATGATTATAATGATTTTTTGTTTTAGATCAAACACATCCTTAAAATTAGTCTAAGTAGTAGAACCGGAAGGTGCTTTTGCTTTGAGTTTTAATTTGGAGACGCGATGCATGATTTTCTCACTATAAAAATTAAAATCAGTGCACTTTTGGATCTATAGGTTCTTGCATACCATATAAGTATATAATGGTACCTGTAATGGTATAATTGCTGATTTAAAATCAGATTAATCATTCAGAGAAAAGAGTTATGGGTTGTACACATGCACAGCCGTCTACCATCCTTTCATGCCTAACTGAGGTTTTGAACCATCAGTGTTGTATTTTTTCCATATCAATTTTTGTTACACAACCGACTCACATATTGGTCAATCTTCTACTGCTTAAACTGCTGGATTCAAGTTATATGTCAGTCAATTGGCTCGTTGAAGATCCAATGATGGCAACAAGGACTTTGCAAATGAAGAGAAGAGGCAATAATTGGAATTACACCAATCAATCTCATTTCATGACCGGATTGGCGAAGCCCAGGCCACAAGAGAGATATTGACTGAAGAGGCTGGAAAATATTGATGTAGCTGAAGGAAGAATATTTTCTTCAAGGGCACACTTTGAGGGTTACATTTGCAGTAACTTGTCTCATTGTTAATGGCGTTGGGGCTCAACAATCTGCAAAGTTCCCATTTTTTGTTACAAGCAGCATGCTTAGCAAAAACTCAGCATCCCACCTCCCCCATTTTTGCTCCAAAAACATAGCTCTATCACTCCATCCTTGAGGACAAAGTTGAATTTCAAGAGGGTGACTTTTAGTTAAGAAAGATTTTATTAGTTAAATGGATACTAGGAGAAAGAATACTCCTCCTCCAATGATTTCTTCTCCAATAAGAATTTCTCCTTTCGTAAAAAGCAAGTGCTCTATTTACAAATGATAGAACTAATTAAACGAGCCCCCTTCCCTGATTAAACTACCTAGTATCCTAACTCTCCTACCAAAGTTAGACAATTTAAATATAATAATGTTATTTTGAAATTCTGCCAATATGTTGAGCATCTCCATTTTTTCCCCAATTCTAAACTAGTTTGAATTATTAATCCCAGCTCCTTAAATGCTACTTCTGTCTTTGCTTGTAATTCACAAGTGCATCATTGTTAGCTATAAAGCAATTGATGACTTCTAGTAGAAAGCAGTAAACAAATCAGTTCTAGATATAGAGGCTATATTTATATCACATAAACTAAATAAATACTGGAAAAACGTTTTCAACACTCTAAACAAATAGTAGACAATTTCTATTCATTACTATGTCATTTTAAATGAAAATTCTGTTTGGTTCCTGTATTAAGCATCTGTCTAACGAATTTTCTCCTTGTTATGCTCTAACCGAAGGGAAGGGATGATTTGGCATTAGTTCAGGCAAGATGGGCATTTGTAAACAAGGATGAGAACTTGCTTACAAGATTGCAGAATATCAATTTGTCTTTCCACTTTGAGGTAGAACAACAGGTGAATGGTATCTTCCTTAACTTCTTTGGTTTTAATGGAACTGCTGGTGTGTGGAGAATAAAGGCCCTTGAGGAAAGTGGTGGTTGGTTAGAGCGAACGACTGTTGAAGATATGGATATTGCTGTTCGTGCTCATCTTTGTGGATGGAAGTTTATATTCGTAAATGATGTTAAGGTGCACTATATTTCAAATTTTGGTTGCTAATCATACATTATTAGACTTTAATATGACTATTTTGCTTCTTGTAGTGTCTTTGTGAACTTCCAGAGACCTACGAGGCATATAAGAAACAACAACACCGGTGGCATTCGGGTCCAATGCAGTTGTTTCGTTTATGTTTTTTTGATATACTTCGTTCAAAGGTATTGAATTCAGCACATGTTTTCTTTCCAGAGAAATTGAATATTTTTAAATCCGGAAACTATCATTCTGTTGTTATTATGTTGATGTTTTCATTATTGTTATTATTATTACTATTACTATCACTATCAGAATATAAATATAGTTTGATCTTTTTCAGCAATTTAACTTCCAGAACTATATTTCCAAATTGTTAATCAGTGAGAATATCCCCTTCTTGATATTGAAATTTGAATTGTAATCGGATAAATGCACTTAGAATCATGTGCGCATCATGAAGGTAACTGTTGTGGTCATTATTAGCTTAGTTTAAGACATGAGGAAGTAGATTAGCATAAGAAAAGCGCTTACTTGATGAGTTAATGGTATCTGTTAGCACTTTGTTAGACAACAACTCTATTTGTGGAAAAACTTTATTCACCTCTTGTGTTGTTGTTTATTCATACAATACATAATATATTTATAGACCCACATTTCCTGATCATTGTACTCTCAACGGCTATAAACGGCTAACTCATTAACAACCTAGACTTCAACGGCTAGTGCATTAACCACCCACAACGGCTAGTTTCTTACAACGGCTAGTTATCCATAATGATTAATACATTTAAGTTTATTAAAAACCCAACAAAACTCCCCTGTAAACTTAAATGCTTCTTTTATTCTCCATCTTTGTTCCTTTATTCTTCATCACGGCTTCCAACGTGCAATAACTCTTCTCACATTGTGCTTGTCCCTTTCATGAATAGTTAAGTTCTTCGCTTTCTTCATGACTGACTTCCCTTTCACTTTATCTATGGTCGGCCTGTACTTCGCTTTTCCTGTGGCTAACTTGTTCTTTGCTCTCTCAGTTTTTGCATTCTTACTGGCAAACTTGCTCTTCTCTTTGGCCGACTTGTTATTCATTGGGTTCTTTGTCTTTGTGGCCGACTTGTCGTTAACTGAGTTCTTATCAATAGGCCGACTTCCTTTTGAAAGATCAAACCACATCCACGTATTGTTGTGCTCAATCTCCTCATCCATTTCAAGTCACCACTTCCAATCTTGCACCTCCAGTGCAGCTCTCAAATCCTTCTCAACTTGTAACTGTTCTTGCAAACTTGAAACATCTTCTTCAAATTCCAAGCGCCGCTTTTGCAAAGCTTGCTTCCTTCTCTCTAATCTTGCTTGTAGAATTAAATTGTCTCTAACCTCTTTTTCAATACTCTGTTGCAAGTCTCTTTTTGCAATCTCTAACCTTTGGATTAGAAGCTTTTCTTCTTCAAATTCTGAGCTATTCAAGCTTTTCACGCGCTCGACCGAGCTATCTGAGTAATCTACGCTACTCGACTGTCTTGTCGAGTTATCAACTATACTCAGTCTTCTTGCTGAATTCTCCATGTTATTCGGTCTTCTTGCCGAGTTCTCCACTTGCTTATGCTCGGCCCCTGAGCTACGCAACATCATCAACAATGTCGCTTCTTCTTTTCCTTCTTCTGTGAGGTTAATCGTCTCTTCATTTCTACTTTCAGATCTACAATCTTTGGCAAAATGTCCAGACTTACCACAACTGAAACACTTGCCTGAGTAACAGTCCTTCACATAATGGCCATACTTGCCACACTTAAAACACTCAACATTTGAGTTGCTTGATTGACCTCCTCTCCATGGACCTCGTCCTCTTTCGTGCCAATTTTGTTGATCGGATTGTTCTTTCTCTTCTTGTCCTCGGCTTCTACCACCAGGACCGCTTCTTATACCTCCTCGATATCGTCCTCTACCTTGAGTGTTCTGAGCTTTCTCATCTTTAATTGACATCTTCGTTTGGAGTAATTGATCAAGTGACTCCCACTTCTTCTTTCGTTGTTTGTGTGCTTCAAGAGATCCTGCAAGCTCTTCAACCGTGAGCTTTGATAGGTCCTTGGACTCCTCAATCGCGCACACCACATTCTCGAAGTCGTTTGTCAATGATCTCAAGATCTTCTCCACAACTCGGCTAGCGGGTAACGTCTCTCCGTTTCTATCAAGTTAGTTCGCCACGGTTTTAACTCGAGTAATGTACTCGGCTACTCCTTCGGTCTCTTTCATCCTCATGCTCTCTAACTCACCCCTGAGTGTTTGAAGTCGCACCTGCTTCACTTGGTCATCTCCCTTATACGCCTTCTCCAAAATATCCCACGCTTCTTTTGAAGATTTGACACTTGCAATCTTCTCAAAGCCAGACTCGTCCACAGCTTGGTATAGGATGTACAAAGTTGCCTTGTCCTTCACACGTGCGTCTTTCAGCACTTTCAACTAGGCATTTGACCAACCTGTAGTGTTGGATGGTTCATCGAAACCATCTTCAACCACCTCCCAATTTTCTTGGGATCCAAGAAGGGCCTTCATTTTGAGACTCCAATTGTCATAGTTGACATCCTTTGTCAACTTGGGCAGGGAAACACTATTTGTAAGACTGGTCATCTCACTCTCTTTTTTTCTCAAACACTTAGGTCTCTAGCTCTCTTTTCTCAAACACTCAAACTCTCTAGCTCTCTCTTTTTTCCACTCAGACACTCAAGCTAATTGGATTTGATACCACTTTGTTAGCACTTTGTTAGACAACAACTCTATTTGTGAAAAAACTTTATTCACCTCTTATGTTGTTGTTTATTCATACAATACATAATATATTTATAGACCCACATTTCCTGACCATTGTACTCTCAACGGCTATAAACGGCTAACTCATTAACAACCTAGACTCCAACGGCTAGTGCATTAACCACCAACAGCGGCTAGTTTCTTACAACGGCTAGTTACCCATAATGGTTAATACATTTAAGTTTACTAAAAATCCAACAATATCAAGTATATTTAGGCTAGATAAATATTTTCTGCTGATTGGTTTCAATGAAAATATGACTGTAAAGTAGTTTACTTACTAGTAAGCTGAGGAAGGAAATAGTATTAGTTAATGTTCCCAATTTGATACTTTGAATTATACGCTTCTTACTAATCATTTTACTGAATGTTTGACTATATTATGTGTAGTATGTTTATCATCTTCTTTCTTGAGAAGACGTGTAAGAGGTTAAACTTAAATGCTTAACCCACCAACTGTATACCAGAAGAATGTGAAGTCAATCAACCGTGCTTCATGCCTTGGTTTGAGAGTAATGCTCATGATATGCCTCTCCTAGGATAACATCTCGTATGCCTTTAGGTCATAGCTCCTTATGCTCCAGTTATGTATTTTAATCTGTTAAGTTTGTCCAGTCCCAATCTTGTTCACACACACTCTCATCCTTGTTTAATAATAATAAAAAAAAAAAAAAAAAAACTGTATCCCCTGCTAAACAATGGGATTTGATAGTATCTTGCAAAATCATTAGATACTTCTCATAAAGCTGTCAAATATCTACTACTCACTCTATACCTTTCTCTCTATCCTTTAGGAATTTAAAGACACAAGTAAATTGTAGCCTGGCATGTGACACAAATGCCGCACTCAAGCCAAAATATGATTAGGTTGCTTAATTATGTATAGTATTTTCTTAAAACACATTGAATTTCTAATCTGATAAAAAGTTACGGATTTCGGAGAGGGTGGGGGTTTGTGTTCAAATCAGGAAAGCAAAGAAAATCCAGATAGAAATGTAATTAAGAATTTCAAATCTAGAAAGCAAATCACTAATCCTGGGAATTAAACTCATATGACAGTATATGTAGTTATTTTTTTATTTATTAATTTTGAATTTCCATCATATAATGGCCTAGATTTCAATTAACTAAGCAAAATCATAATCACTATCCTAAATTTATGCTTATTTTAAATGAATTCAATTAACGTAGATTAACAATCAATTAAACTAACTTTAGTTAGATGTCAGATTAATCGATGCTAGTTTTTATTGCTTCAATTATATAAATATAGATCCAGTCAGAAATAGGTCAAACATTAATATTTGCAAGAATACTCTGAAGAAGAATAGATAATTCATACAAAACAAAGACTAAGCATAGAAAAACAATACCCAAACGACAATCCTTGAATCCTTTAGATTTATAATGTCTTGGGTATCCCACAACAATTGCCATCGGAAAAGCTTAAAAAAGACTGCAGAAATACAAGAACACGGCAATCTAAAGGGAAGAATCTTGGAGCTTTCAAAATCACTAAACAATGAGTTGTCAACTTTTGTTCTAAGTTCCCTATGTTGCAGATGCTGTGCACATTATCCCCAATCTAAACCTAGTTTAAAAGATAGCCCAGGAAATAAGATTTCGAAGGAGTGTTCATTGCCTTGGCCAGGCTTAAAATAAGTGAGATATGTTTAAAATGATGAGGGTACCTTCAATATGTATGGCTGCTCTGCTCCAACTTAAAGTCTAAATTTAGCCATTAAAAATCCCATTTTTACCAATTTAACATTTCGCAGAACTTGTTGATCATCTTTACTGGCATATAAAGAACACCAATAGCATATATACAACACAAGATAGGGTTAAAACACTGAAATAAGTTCATACAAATGCCGAAAAATTATTTCAAATCCCAGTTTAGCCCAATAGTTTAGAATGGGTTCTAAGATCAGTTATTAAAACCCCAAAACATCATTGGTAAGGCAGTTATAAAGTAATTGATGTTTTAAGAACAATAATGATCCATGGGGTAAAAAATTAGTCATCTTGTTTTTTTTTTTATCTGTATCAAGCATCTTGTTTTGCTTAAAGCAAGCAACACTGTTTAAGCATCTAGGGCAGTGGAAATGGATTACCGGTTATTCAACGTGTTTCTTTTTCTTCTTTACATTCAAAATGCTATTAAATTCAGTATGAAGCTTTTGTTCTATGTTATTTGTCTACATCTTGCACTGTAGGGAATACTGACTCATTTCCTCCATTTTATTAAAATGGTTTGACTTGTACGATATTTCCATTTGTACCAGGTTAGTTGGGCGAAGAAGTTCAATTTGATATTTCTTTTCTTCCTCCTGAGGAAACTTATCCTGCCATTTTATTCATTCACCCTATTCTGCATAATTCTTCCATTGACCATGTTCCTTCCCGAAGCTGAGCTCCCAGCCTGGGTTGTATGTTACATTCCTGGAGCTATGTCCCTCTTAAGTGTTCTCCCAGCTCCACGTTCATTTCCATTTATAGTTCCTTACCTTCTATTTGAGAACACTATGTCAGTAACTAAGTTTAATGCCATGATATCTGGATTATTTCGCTTTGGAAGTTCTTATGAGTGGGTGGTTACAAAAAAGTTGGGAAGATCATCAGAGACAGATTTGGTTGCCTTTGAGAAAGAATCTGAACCCCTAATGCGATCTAACAGTCTCCATAGATCAAACTCAGATTCAGGCCTTGAGGAACTAAGCAAACTAGAATTGTCAAAGAAAACTGGGAAGACCAAAAGAAATCGTCTCTTCAGGAAAGAACTTTGTCTTGCATTTATTTTGTTGACTGCCTCAGTTAGAAGCTTACTATCTGCCCAAGGAATTCACTTCTACTTCCTCTTGTTTCAAGGGATAAGTTTTCTGGTTGTTGGTCTTGATTTGATCGGAGAGCAGGTAAGTTGATGTCCAGATTTTGGATTTTATGTGCATACAAATCCTCCTCTCAGATCCTCATTGATAAAGGTCAGAATGGCCAAAACCTTAAACCATCCCTGAACACATTGTTTTGAACCTAAGCTGTTCAGTGGTTTTTGGCTTCCAATTAAAGCAAATGAGTTGCTGCTTGACACGCCAAACTTGCAGTTCTGTTTGTTTTCGGTGTAAAGACTTATGCCTCATTGTTGTTGCCAAGCATATGCCTTAAAGTTACATAAAAGTTGTTTCAGTTCCTAATGGCAAAACGTATCCACACTTTGGAAAAGAAAAGAGTTCAACATTCCTGACCTATAAAATGCCAATATACAATTACTTGCCTTCCTGAACTGAAAAGGTGGAGATTGTTAGATTATAACATTTGTTATTCTTTTTCATTGACAAACTGAACAATCACATATAGTTTCATTGTGGTATTTGTTATCAGGCAGTGAGGTTTTTGACACAACAATCAGCAAGCATGTTTCATCTTTTCCTATCCTTTTTATTGCTTGTCTTTATCATGGTTTAATATGTACACCTGATTATGATGATGAAACTTTGAGCCTTGTCAATGGATCACTCAAATTTGTGCTGGTTTTAAATGCATGTGAGAGGGGATCTCTAGCAATCACAAATGTATCTATTGATCAGGTTAAGGCTATAAAATACTTCCCCATTTTTTTAACTGGTAGTTTGAAAGTTCTTCATTTTTATTTAAATATCATTTTTAAATATCAACATAATATTGTGTACTTTCTTGTTGATTATCCAATTTTTTAGTTAATTTATATATGTATTTATTATAATGTTAAACTAAAAGAAAAAACAGAAAATCTTACAATCATTTTACTAAAAGAGTTATTTTATTATTAAATGCTCTAAAAATACATGTTTAAAAGTTTAAAAGTTCAAAAATGAAGGAAGTAATACATTTGTGCTAACAAAAGGAAAAAATATAGAATTTTAATAAAATTCATATAAATTGCAGGATGATTATTGAATTAAGAAAATAGTAAGCATTTTACAATAATGGTTTTGGCTTGCTTTGTAATTTTTGGTAGTTTAAGTTGGCATAAGATTTCCTTTCTGGTTCAATTGTTCCATGTAACCCAATCGTCAGTTTACTAATGCGTTGACACTTCGTAAATTTGGGATAAAATTGAAGTAACAAGAAAAATAGGATAGTTTTGAAATAACATAAAAAAGCAAATACTAAAGAATTAAAGGATGATACATAATGCTGTTTTAATATCTACAAATCCAATTTATATTTATTAGTATGCGTTTTGTTTTTCTTCATTTCATCTTAACGGCTACTATCCTTATCTATAGAATGAGAATGTAAGTTGCGTTATCATTCTATATAAAAACTAATACAATTTTTTATTGACTCATGGTTAAAAAAATGTTTCTAATTTATGGAACAGATTCTGACTTGAAGTGAACATTGACATTATTCAAGCGGTGAAATAAAAAAGAATTATTTTACAACATGATTAGAACAATAATCGAAATGTATACAATTATAATATTTTTTTTAAATATTTAATATCGAAGAAATAAACTTTCATACATTGATAATATTATGTTTTCTGTATTTTTTTATTATTTTATAAAAATTAGTTAATTAATGTTGAAACAATAAAAAAGCAGGTACACGTATGGATGATAAAGTATATACTTGTCATCTGTTTAGGATGAGACAAAAATTTGATACCGTTAAGTTTGGATATATGAGTATGGGGATGGAGATGGAATGTTTTCATAATAATGAATATGAGATTGCGAAATACGTCTCTATCCCACCCTAATTAAAATAATTAGGTACAATGAAAATAATATGAAAGTTATCTTTTCATATTATTAAGTTCTTGATTTGGTAGGGATTTGTTGTTCGTGTTAATGTTGTTGTATATTTTCTTCCCCTTAAAACTTCAATTGGGTTTATGAGTAAATGGCGAGTAAAAAATATTAATATTTTTTCTTACTTTTAGATTTAAGATATTTCTTGACTTCAGATTAAAGTTCCATATTTCTATTACTTATATGTAACTTTTTTATTCTAATACAATAGTTGCTGTATTGTGTAATATCAAGCAATAATTATGTGTCGGGTTACCTAAAAATATTTAATAGCTTAAATGGATTCTATTTCAATGTAACAGTCATAGATCTTCAACGTAACATCAATACATTTAACTTCTTCTGCTCAACAAATAAGCTAGACATTTCTTCTCTATGTTACATAAAATAGGCTTCACTTAACAAATCTCGAATGAAAATGTAATGAATTTCAACTGCATACTTATGAAGAAAAAAAAAAATTCAGTCCACGAAACATCTAATTCACATCAAAGAGCAACTCTGCATTTTCACTCAACACTCAACGAATACAAGTGGTGAAAATTTTTGATTTTTTTAAAGAAAAATTATCTTTTGACAAACAAAATTTTGACAAAATAAAAAAAAAATAAAAATAGAATTAAAGTTGATTAATTTTTTATTTTTTAATTAAAATAACATTTTTTTACCTAAATAAGAAAGTTTGTCAAATCTTTGTTGAAAATACTTTGTTAATCGTGACTTTTTTTTAATACAAAAACACTTGCACAACTAGTGCTTTCTCTTCCTTTCATTATTTGGATAGGTAACTATTAATTAAATAATAGATAAATATTCTATGCTTGCTTACTGATTTTATAAATATTGAAGTATACTTGCTTTTAGTTTCACCAAAAAATTGTTGATGTTCGATTAGGACTGATGCTTTTTCTAAAGTGAAAACATAACTGTTTTAGCCTCAGTTCGAAACATCGATATATTCATGTTTTTATATGAAGTGAGAAATAACAATAAAAAAAAATTATATCTTACGTATAACATCGAAAAATCATTACATCCACCAAAGGAAAAAAATTAATACAATTATTACAGAAAATAGTTTTCGAATTTAAATTTTATATTGATTTAGCACCTGGCATTTAACGGAAAGAAAAAATTAGACAATCCCAGAAACAAATATCATTTTCAGAAATCACCCAAATAAACTAATATTCCAGATTTAGTTCATTCTTATTACAATCATAGACAGAAGAAAATAGAAAAGATAAAAGAGCAATACATCTTACTCTAAATAAAATCTGAATAAAATTGTTATATTAAATCATACTACTCGTTTTTAAAAATTGAGGAGGTATCTATCTGATATCCCTCACATTTATAAGCAATAAACTCAGACCTTCCCTGACTACACCAACAATAAGGACTGAAAGGCATTCATTAATAAAAATTGTAACTCATCAGAAGCAAAAACAGTTAAAAACAAAAATTAAGTGTCAATTTGCAAATTCTAGGATGATAGTTTGAACTAAATGTCCTGTGGCACAAAACATCAGAATGAATGGTACCACCAACAAATAAAAACGACTAAAGCCATATATAAAAATTTTGGAAAAACTAAAATCAAGCAGCGCCTTTCCCCTTCTTCTTCTGGAGTTTCTTCATGTAAAATTCCAACTCTTTACCTTCCAGAATGTACCTGCATAACCCAGCAAGAAAGAAAACAATTATGAAAGTGGTTCATTATAAACATATTAATATTAAGCATAATGAGAATTCAAGTAATTACCCATCAGCTCTGCCACATTGACCAGGTCGAGAGGCAATGCAAGCAAGTAAACGCCCACCACCAAACTGTTCCTCAATGTGAGCATCAAGCTTGCGATCCTTCTGGCGCTTCTCTAGTTTTCTTTGCACATGGTTACTCTTTTTGGCTTCTTCTGCTGCTGCAGCTTCACCCTCCTGCAGATTACATCCCATGATAGAGAAATACGCATCAGCCTCTATAAATGCAGCATATATACATTTTATTACATTCCTAGCTATTAAGATAAGTCAAATCCACGGAGCGTGAATATGAAAAGATAGAATACGATCACTGCAAGATAATATACACATAATTTACTTCTCAGAACATACTTAAACAGTGGGTTAATGAAAACAGTGCATAAAAGAATAGAACAGAAGGAGAAAATTCCAGAAGAACAACCTCTGCAGAATCCTTCTTGGCAACTGTCTTCTTCTTCCTACCGATGTCAACACCATAGTGCTGAAGATACCACTGTTTGAATGGAGCAGCATCGACCTGAACAATAGCACTTTTGACAAGGGTCTGCGTACGCACAAGCTCGTTGTTTGAGGCATTATATACCACATCAAGTATACGAGTCTTGCGAGTTACAGCTTCACTTCCCCAGGAGTAATTTCCAGTATCCAATCTCAATGCCCTCCACTTCACATTGCCACCTCTAACACGGATCCTCCTGATAGTCTTGTTGCTTGACAGCTTTGTGTTAGCAGGCTGGCGACCAAGCTCATACCTATCAGAAATCACCAAAATCTCTTTAAAATCAATTATTAAAGTATAATATCATTATGGCTTAGAACAAAATGCCAAAAAGTATTAGAGTATAATAATTATAAGAAGTTGTAAATACGTTTATACATACAACTAATTCACTGGTTATAAAATATAATAGTAATAATATAGGGGATATTTAATAATGGTATCAACACAATTAAAAAGATGCGAACACTTAAATAAATGTCAAGCACTATGTCCAGTTACACCATTTATTCAAAGTAAAAAATCCTATATTACCCTAATTGTTGAATATATTTTCTCTGTTCGATGATTCTGTGTCTTTAGAAATGAAACAACATACTATACAAAAATCATTCAGAAGGGCGAAATTGGACATAGAAATCATAAAATTCTAGAACAACGCACCAGACAATTGCTAAGAAAAAAGCATCACATGGTGAGGCAGAGACAAAAAGGAAGCTTAAGTTTTGCTCAAGGACCATACAAAACTAGTTAAACAATAAATGAAAATGCATTATGCAGATTGGACATATTTTCACAATTTAGAATGAAAATTCAACATTCGCCATCATGTTTACAACCATTTTGTTTTTCCCTTCTCCCATGAAAACCTCAAAATCGAATAACAAATAAACCTAGATACACTGAAGAACGAATAAACCTAGATACACTATAAGCTCAATTACACATAGAATCACATTTCAAATCTCCACTCCCAAAAAAAAAAACTTAACTATAAAAAAAAGATGCCATTTTAATTTTAATTTCAAACCGTCAACTCAAAAACAAAACCAAGCAAAGATCCGAAAACATCGTAATAATCAAAAACATAGTAACAAAGCCCCAACACAGACATATCTCCCACTACTAGCAACAGCATTAGGCAAGTCAGTGTAGATGAACAGAGATACGACTGAATTAAAATACACAAATTTAGATAAACACAAAAACAAAACTAAGGCAAAAAAATAAAGAAAAAGAGGCACACACTTTCTCTTCTTCCTCCAGGCCTTCTTCTTGCCACCAGTGGCACGCCTCTTGTGCATAGAATCTCGGGAGATACCTGATCCAGAAGAAGAAGAAGAAGAAGAAATCCCATTAGAAAAGATGGAATTAGGGTTTTCGTTTGCGGTATCAACAAAAGAAAGATGTGAAGGAAACGTTTACTGACCCATGTTGTTGAGTTGTGGCGAAGAAGCAACGACACACTCTGTATTGTATCTCTCTGCTTCTTGACTCCCTGGAAAAACCCTAATATTACGCGATATATATTTCAACACACGAAACCCTACCTTTTGCTGGTCCACTTCGCTCACCCGGCCCAAAATCAAGCCCAATTTAAATTCAACAAAATTGTCCAGGCCCAATTTTGTGGCTCTTTTTAAAACAAAACTAAGAAATAGGTAAAACGAAAATTATCATTTTTATCACAATTAAATTCTATTTTTTTATTTTGATCTTCTTGTGTTTCCCTAATTTTAGTTTTCAGATGTTACAAAATATATATTTTTATTTTATTAAATTATTTTTATGCTATTGTGAACAAATATGTTCCATCTAGATTGAATTATACCAAAATAAAAGACAATTACGCATGTAAAAAAATGGGCTTAAGTGTTTTTATAAATTTTAAAAAATTAAATAAATTAAAATATTTAGTAAAAGATTTGTTCGCGATAAAAATTTTATTTTGTTTCCAACTAGGGCTGAAAAAGCATTTGATTGTGGACTAATTATAATTATATATTATTAATGTACTATAGGATTGCTAATTTTAATAATTTTTCCAACCTAATGTTAAAATGATATAATAAGTTATGAGTTAAAGAGTGACTTAAGTATAAATTTGGAGAAGTTTAATAACAAGTGACCTATTAAAATAAATAAATAATTAAATATTTTTTTCTTTTATTTTATATTTAGTTCGTTTTGAAGTTGAGTTTTGAGATCATAGAAGAGTGCTAAAGAATGATTTATACATTGTTAGAGCGTGATATAAATAAAAAACGAGAAAGATACATAGATTTATTAAATTTTCATTTATTTCTTGTTTGTTTTGTTTTGTTTACTTGAAGTATTATAGAATTGACTTAAATATTAATTTGTTCTTTATTTTCGTTGAGTTTCACGGCTCATTTTCATGCATCACTATCTTTCTCACTTCCATTATCACCACTATCATTGAAACACATTCACCTCCACAATTTTCATACACAAATTTGAATTTTTGTTTTGCTCCACAATTTTATTTAGGAAGGAGGAGAATAAATTGGAGAAAATGGAGGAATGGCCAAAAGCACAACAAATGTGTAGATTCTACTTAGGAGGAAGTTACATTAACACCAAATTCTGCTTCTATAAGTCACCTGTGACATTTTGATTAGAAGTAAAAGGTGTGTCTCTGATTAAAAGTGATTGGAAGAGAAAGTGGAAGGTGTTCCCTTATGTTATTGGAAGGTACACTCCTATCAAAGTGTACCTCTGATTTAAGGTTGTAGGTGTGTCCATGTTTCTCTGTTCAATATCTAAATCACATACTTTCTTACTAAACTGTCATTGGTGTACTAATCGAAAATGAAAAAGAAAATGAAGAAATAATGAATGGTCAAGTGGAAGGTGTTTGAAAAGATTAAAAAATTGAGCAATTGAGAAAATATAAGAGAAAGAATCCATATGGAGGGGGTGAACACGAAGAAGATAATGAAGGAGATGATGAAGGTAATAATGGAGGTAAGGAAGATGAAGATGATAATATCCAAATATGGATGTATAATGAAAAAATGAAGGAAGTAAAGTACCACATCATAATAGTAAAATATCACGTATATTATCATTAACTATTTAGACTATATTAACAAAAAAATTAAATTAAATAAAATTAACAAAAATTAATACGTAATTAAACAAGAAAATTAGATCATGTTGAAAAAGCTCCACAAAAGCAAGGATCAAAATAAAACCCATAGATTTTAAAGAAACTTTAAAAATGCTCTGAAATTTAAGGTAACTTGAAGTTTAAGATTTAAGAATGACCTTAGAAAAGTTTTTAACTTTTAGATGTCACTTTGAAGAATCATTTTATATCTTTTAAATAATAAATTATGACTTTTAAGAGTCAATCATTAATTTACCAAGATTTAAGAAATTACCCCTAAACATTCCGTAATTCAAGAAACTATATTTATTTTTAAGTGAGTTACTTTAGGACTAGCAAAACTAACTCAATTTTCTTGTCTTTTGCTCTTGTTGGCCATGTCCGTTTCATATAGGTATAATTAGTCGTATAGTATCCAGTTTGGGGCTAGGGTGTCAAATAGGTATTCGGTTTAAAAAAAATATCAATTACATTCCAACTTTTGAAAAAGTGCTTCAATTAGGTCCCTTTTAAACAGAATTGACTAACGCCGTTAGTCAACGTGCCTCGTGTCAGTTTGTGGTTTTTTTGATTTTTTTTAAAATTTTTTAAAATTTTAAATTTTTTTTTAAATTTTTAAAAAATAAAAATAAAAATGTCACGTGTCAAGTCCCTGTGTGTGACACGTGGCATTATCAGTGCCACGTGACATTGCAATGCCACGTGTCAATGTCACTATCAGATGTCATTGTGTTGATTTCGATTTAGTCCTCATATATGTCTTTTTGTTTCAATTTAGTACCTAAGTATGTGTATCTGATTCAATTTTGTCCCAATTTTTTTCAATAATTAAAATATTTTTGTAATCCATTTTTTATAAGATTAAAAATAATTAAGTATAAATATTTTTACAAAATTAAGTACTAATATTTATATTATTCCTCTCAATTTCAGACCAAATTTATTATTTATATAAATGTTATACTAATATTTTTTATTAAAAACGACTTTTTAACATATTATTTTATTAATTACTTTTTTATTAAGCACTTATGTTTTGTTAATTTTTTTCTAAATAGAACAAAATTGTCTACTAATTTTAAACCAAAATTTCTATTATTGGTTTGAATGTTATACTAATTTTTTTTATTATTAAAAATGACTTAATAAAATGACTTTTACCATTAAATTTTAATATAAATATTAAATACTTAATTTTTGTTAAACTTTTATACTTAATTACTTTTAATTTTATAAAAAAATGAATTTTAATTATTAAAAAAAATTGGGACAAAATTGACCCAAATACACCTACTTAGGTACTAAATTGAAACAAAAAAAACATATATGATCAAAATCAACACAATGAATTTAATAGTGATACTAACACATGACATTTACAATGTTATGTTGTAACATTTTTAATTTTTTTTTCAAAAAATTTTAAAAAAATTTTAAAAAAAATCAAAAAGCCCAAAAACTAACACGTGACACGTTGACTAACGACATTAGTCAACTCTGTTTTTTCAAAAATTAAGATGCAATTGACACTTTTTTTAAATCGGATACCTATTTGACACCCTAGCTCCAAATCGGATACTTTACGACTAATTACACCTTTCATATATAAAGAAACCTTGATTCTATGTAAAATCACACTTTTGAATATTGAATTGAGAAGTTTTCTCAAGTTACGAATATCCATGCATTTGTTCTTTGATCCTACTTTGAAAGCTGGGTATTTTAATAAAATGATAGTTGACACTAAAAGTAGAAGAGAAAATAAAAAAATATTAATAATTGTAATATATAAAAAGGTGCTTCTTTTATATAAGTCAATGTTAAAAAAAATGGAAAGTTAAATCAGAAAAACATCCCCATAAACATGTATCAGTATCACCGTAAGCCATTTACAAACAAAAATCGTCAATAATTTTCGTAACGCCAAGTTAAAATTATAATAACATTCCACTCTCAATTTCTATACACTATTATTCTTCTATCAAATACTCAATTTTCATGTCTATCTTTATCGTTCAAAATGTTCATGTCTATTCTACTTTATATTCAGTTGATCATTTGATTGTTTTGATTCATTATTTAAATTTACATAATTCGTATCTTCAGGTGAAGATTTTATTACATAGATATTCCTATTGTTTAGCTTTAACAAGTAATAATTTGTAGGAAATTAAACTCGAAAACTCATTGAAAAAATATACACATTTTACTTTTAAATGTTTAATTTTGAATAAACCATTTCAAAATTAACTATAAAAGTGTTTCAATATAATAATTTTTTGTTAAATATGATATTGATTTAAATTAAAAATAGACATTTTAGTCTAAATAATTAGAACTCCATTTTCCCAGAAGAATTAAACAAAATTTGTCCGGAATCACATTTCATAATCCATCATAATTTCCAAATGTCCACAAATAATAATAAGAAAGCAGACCCTAGAAATTAGATGAATTCCCATGGTGTTTATGCCTTGCTGTCGACATTCATGGGTTGGGCATCCTTCGACTCTGCTTTCTGTATCACAAAACAAATACGGTATATATTAGAAAACATAAGGTACAAAACAAAAAACTGAACCTCAAACTTTCTCACATGTATCACAAATTTGGAACAAAGTTACAACTCCTAGATATATACTATATTTTAATTCTGAGTTAATTTTAGTAGCACTCATAAACAAGTGACTCGGTAACACATGAATATATATATATATATATATATATATATATATATATATATATATATATATATATATATATATATATATATATATATATAATAACAAATA
>Ga0214544_1002163_pt1 | contig 41467 bp, 19 predicted proteins | sample CNSS3metaG_FD_160074 | JGI IMG/M metagenome (GOLD analysis project Ga0214544, IMG submission 160074) | Root nodule microbial communities from cowpea collected in UCLA plant growth center, Los Angeles, California, USA - CNSS3 | ecosystem: Host-associated > Plants > Roots > Nodule | place: USA...
TTTGAAGATTTGAGTCAGCTAATGAATGATGCAGTGAGAAAGGTCACTTTGGAAGATATGATGAATATGATGACTGAAATGATGAAGATGAATCAGACAGATCAAAAAGAGATGATGAATGCCGCCACACAAAGCTTGCAGAGTCAGTCTGAAAACCTTCTCTATTCAATACACTTCATTGGAAACCTAAAATTGCATCCAGATTATTTCTTCCTAGAGTAAATATAGTTAGTGTACTCATTAGATATTTGATCCTTTCTAATTGTTTAGGACAATTTTCACAATTAATCACATTTTTCTTGCAATTACAACTTTTATGCTTCTCCATATTTTCTAGATCAGTTTTCAACTCTTCATTTTCTGTTTCCAGTTGTTTTAATTTGTTTTCAAGCCACCTATTTTCACCTATTTTTTAGCCTTATCATGTAACTCATTATACACATCAAGTAGTTCATAAAATCTGCTTTCATAACTTTCATCAATGGATTCAAGACTACTTACACTACTAGCAGAAGATTTTGTATCAACCATCAAACATATATTTGTTTCTTCCTAAGCAATATATGTTTTCTTCACTCTCTTAGACCTGCTTGTAGCTTCACTTTTTTCCTCTAATTTCTTTTTGATATTGAGAATTGGACAATCAGGTTTGATATGACCAAATTTGCCACACTCATAGCATTTTGTATTAGACTTATTTTTGTATTTCCGAAATCTTGAAAAACTTTTTACCATCAAGTTCAACGTCTTAGAATCAGAATTTTCATCCTCTTGGTCTGCCATTTCTTCAACTTTGATGGCTTTGCTTTTGTTGATAGTTTTTGCAGTAACTTTTAAGGTGATGCTTTGCCTTTTCTCTCCTTCCTCTTCCTTTTTTAGTCGTCCAAGTTCCAATTCATGTTCTCTTAGTTTTCCAAAGAGAGTTGACATATTCATTGTGGTGAGATCTCTTGATTATGATATTGTAGTGACTTTAGGCTGCAATGCTCTATTCAAACTTTTCAGAATTTTGATATTCAGTTCTTCCTTTTCAAAAGTCTTTCCCAAGGCTATGAGATGATTCACAATGTGAGTGAATCTTTTTTGCACATCATAGATTATTTCTTCAGCCTTATTCCTAAACATTTCATACTCCTGGATTATTGTGTTCTTTCTAACTCTCTTGACCTCATTCGTGCCTTCATGAGTCACCTCTAACACATCCCAAATTTCTTTGGCGGATTGACAAATTGATACCCTGTAAAATTCTTCCAATGCTAGTGCATATGAGATTATATTTTGGCTTTTACATTATAATGGGCACATTTATTTTCATTAGGGGTCCAAGATAAGAAATCTTTAGGAATAGTTTTTCCTTCCACAATTTTTGTAGGTATAAATGGCCCATTTATAGCATCCCATACACCTTTGTCAACAGATTCTAAAATATTTTCATTCTAATTTTCTAGAAGGGATAGTTATCTCCAGAGAATAAAGGTGGTATATTGATTGATGCCCCTTCAAAAAATGTTTGTGAAATATTGGCCATCTATCAGGATCTAGTCGACTATGTATTCGACTAACCAGCTTTGGTGCCAATTGTTAGTATTGATCCACCACTATTTCATAACCAAGAGGGGCAGGTGAATTGGTTTTGACAATCTTTACCCAATTTTTAGCAATTCGAAACTATTTTTAAAAAACCTTTGCTTGTAAAATCAATTGAAACAATGTGATTGGATGCTTGAGTTTTGGAGCATTTATACCATGTCAAAAATAAAGGAAGGAAGAGATGAAACACATAGAAGAGATTTATATTGGTTCTATTCCTTAGAATATACATCTAGTTTACCCTAGCAAACCACAACTAAAGATACTCTTTCACTATATCTCAAAGAATTACAAGATTTACAAAGACACTTAGCAAATCTAAACTCTAAGACAAGAAAATCATACAAGCAAGGCTATACCACACACTTGCTTCACAAAAAACAACAAGGTTATACCACACACTTGCTTTAAACGGAAAACATCAATACAAAGAGTTTCAAACAATAAAAAAATACAAGAAAACAACCTAGAAATCTGATTGAATACACCTTATTCCAATTCTAAATTTCCTTCATTTTGCCAAGCCAATCTTGATGTATCTTGATGAACTTTTCAAAGGGATCTTCAAAGACTGCTCTAATTGAATGGACATGAAAATGAAATATTTACACTTAATGAAAAGACATATATTTCATAAGTGAATTGACATGCATTTAATGACCCTATTTAAAGGTTTCCACAAGGCAAAAAAAGGTACCTACTGAATTGAACCTTCACCACAACAACTTTATATCAAGGGAATGTAAATGGAAATAAAAGCTTTAAATTTAATGACAAGACATGCAACTATTAATTGAATAGACATGGAAATGAAATCTTTACACTAAATAAAAAACAAGTGAAGATCAAAAGAAAAGCTCTACACCTAATGAAAACACATGTATTTAAGTGAATTGACATCAATTTAGTCGCCATATTTAAAGGTTTCAACAATGGTGCTAGCGAATAAGTACGTTCATATTGAATTGTAAAGTCACCACAATCCATGAAAAGAAAAGTGAAGATGAAAAGTGAAGTTCTACACTCAATGAAATCACATGTATTTCATAAGTGAATTGACATGCATTTAATGACCATTTTTAATGGTTTCCACAATGCATTGTCATGAAAGGAATTGTACCTATTCAATTATACCCTTACCAGAACAACTTTATATCAAAGGAATTGTCATGAAAAAAAAAATCTTCACACTCAATAAAAACACATATATTTCATAAGTGAATTAACAATTAACGACCCTATTTAAAGGTTTCCAAAAGGCAATGCTTTGAATTGAATCTTCACCACAACAACTTTATATCAAGAGAATGTACATGAAAATAAAAGCTTTACATTTAATAACAAGATATGCAACTATTTATAGAATGGAGATGGAAATGAAATCTTTACATTAAATGAAAACACATGTATTTACATGCATTTAATGGCCATATTGAAAGTTTTCTACAGTGGTGCTAGAAAATAAATACGTACCTATTGAGTTGCAAGTCAAAACAACAAATTTATATTAAGCGAATGAACATGCAAAATAAAAGCATAACACTTAATGATAGGACATGCAACTATTAATTGAATGGTCATGGAAATGAAATATTTACACTAAATGAAATGACAATTGAAGATGAAAAGAGAAGTTCTGCACTTAATGAAAACACATTCATTTAATAAAGGAATTGACATGCATTTAATGAACATATTTAAAAGATTCCAAAAGACAAAAATCTTCACACTTGATGATAAGACATGTATTTATTAATTGAATATATATGAATGTTAAATATTTACACTCAATGAAACGACAAGTGAAGATGAAAAGAAAAGTTGTATACTCAATGAAAACACATGCGTTTAATAAGTGAATTGACATGCATTTAATGACCATATTTAAATGTAAAATTGATTATGTAACTTACTACTAAAATTGTTTGATTTACTATTCTTCACATCATTACCACTTGCACAATAGAAATATGTTTGTATCCATTATATGACAAGTGGCTCTAGCAAACATTGCCAAAAGTATGAAGAAGCCGAGATTGAGAAGCCGAAGAACATTACATGCAAGTTAAACGTCGAGATTGAGAAGCCGAAGAACACTTTGAATGTTACTAGTAATGATAAGAAAGTTGCTCTAAGTCAGTGGGACTTTGTAAAGAAAAAAAAAGATCTCATATTTTTTTCTAAACGCACCTCTTGATAGAGAATCAGGAAGAAGATGTGGCAATAGAAAAACTGGTAAAGAACTAGCTAAGAAGAATTCCAAGGGGCTGGGAAAGTATATCCTCGACCAACATAAAGAAGGCTTTAGCAAGGCACTTTGCCAAGCATCATATCTTTTCAATTTCCCGGTGGATAATGGACGCTTTGACATCGACAAGGACCTCCATAGTTGAGTTCTAATGCCCCTTGATGAAATAGATAGTGTCGAGCCTTCCTTGGTTGCTACCGAAAAGCCTCCAACTCTTGGTGAAGAAAAATGAACACCCAACACTAATATGAAGTTACTTTTTCTTATGATTTTTCTTTTTTGTTTCTATGTTCTTCTAGTAGTTTTGCCATATTTAATGGGCCTCTTGATGTAACTAAATAATACATAAATGAAAGTACATGATTTCATTCATCGATGTTCTTAAATCTTATTTGATATCATCCATACTATATACACCAATAATTGTGGAAGGGATCAACTTAGATGATGAAACTTCATTACCAATTAAAATAAGTAATGGGAGGAATTATCTTAGACCATGAAAATCCCTTGCTTAATTAAAATAAATTATTGGAGGGATTATCTCAAACAATGAAACTTCCTTACCCAACTAGAATAAGTTATGGGAGGGATCATCTCAAACGATGAAACTTTCTTGCCCAATTAAAGTAAGTTATGGGAGGAATCATCTTAGACAATTAAACTTCCTTACCCAATTAAAATAAGTTATGGGAGGGATCGTCATGAATGACGAAACTTCCTTGCCCAACTAAAATAAATTATGTGAGGGGTTATCTCGAATAAGAAAGCCTCCTTACCCAAAATAAAATGAAGTTGTAGATGATATGCGATTTTTAAAAATAGCAAAATTTTAACATGTGAATGAAGCTTCATTTTACTAATTTGATGCCTCATAAAACCTCCTCGAACAAAACCATCCTTAGGGAAAAAGACCGAGGTAGGAAATGGTACATCATTGATAAATAAAATATAGCTAATTGTAACAAAACTTCAAGTAGGGACCATTCCATGTCCTTTAGTATATCTACTTCTGATAAATGCTCAAGTCAGTATGCTCATGTACACACTAATTCAAGTATGCGAAAAGGTCTTCCTCTGTTGGCTGAAAACTTACACTCATTCTTTCGAGCATTGTTTGCCATTATCCAAACTAGATCCCCAAGATGAAATTATCCCGGTCACATATTAGTATTGTATCTTCTATTAATTCTCATCTTAGAAGCTTCTACATAGGGATGATTCCTCGATTTCTACTGGGATTATCGCATCCACTCCATATGTTAGACTATATGGAGTTTCCTTAGTTGTTGTTTGTGGTGTACATCTATAAGCTCACAAAACATCAAAATTTCCTTAATCCATCTTCCCTTTGCTTGTCCTTGCCTTTTCTTAACTCGTTTAAAATTATTTTATTTGCAACGAACACTTGGCCTTTTGTTTGAGGATGCTACACTAAACTCGTAATATGGTTTATCTGTAATTCAACATAGAACTCGACCAACCCTTTATCAACAAACTATATGCTATTATTTGTGATAATGGTATGTGGAACCCCATACTTGCATATTCTCTATTCCCAAATAAGTTTTTGCACTTGTTGAACTGTGATGGTGGCAAGTGATTCTTCCTCGACTCACTTTGTGAAATAATCAATTGCTACCAACAAAAACTTTGCTTATCTCTTTCCTAGACTAAAGAATATGAGTATATCCATACCCCATATGGTGAATGACAAAGGTGGTGTGAAACTATGCAGCTTTTCAAACTTCACATGCACTAAGTTACCATGTTGTTGGCATTTGACACATTTCTTCATTTACTTGTCATAATCTTCCTTCAATATGGGCCAATAATACCTAGCTCGCAACACTCGGGTTGCCATGGTATGAGAACCAAAATGCATTGCATTAAATCATGTATGTAATTTGTCCAAGATGTATTGAGCCTAAGATGTTGTTAAGCATTATAAAAGCATATGAGAAAAGGTACGCCTATACAGATCGTCCCCTATCATAACAAAGTTCTTACTATGAAGGGCTGGTGGTTGCCATGATGACTGGAAAGAGAAAATGACATTAACAAAGCACTTTGCAACAACAAGTTAGTATACATACCAAACAAATCATCGCGGGAACAGGTTGAAAGAAACACCCTAACAAGTTTTCTTAAAGGAAGCCTCTTAGGAAATTGATTAAAGTAGATAGTACGTGAAGATCCTTGGGGGTCATGGACAATCCCAGACAATAATGGTACCAAACAAGGTCCTAAATCCAATAAAAAGGAAATTTAGGTTTATCATTGTTAAAATAAAAATACTTAAGTCTGGCTGGCCTATGACCACCTAGATGAAACCACTTTTTAAATTACTAGGTATATAATTCTAATATGCATGTGCCACTCTAACATCTAGTGTATTTTGTTAGCAGAACGCTCCAAGATCCAGAAACTAGATACCAAATGGTGGAGAAGGTAGCCTTGTCATTAGTTACAACAGCAAGAAGGTTGGGGCCCTACATTCAAAATTACAAGGTCATTGTGAGAATTGATTATCCGATACAAAAGATAATACGGAAACCAGATTTAGTGGGGAGGATGTCTGCCTGGGCCGTAGAACTCTCAAAATTCAACATACGTTTCGAGCTGCACGGACCCATAAAAGCTCAGTGCTTAGTAGATTTTGTAGGAGATCTACAAGGTACACAAGAGGAAGACTAGTGGACACTACATGTAGACGAGTCTTCCAATCCCAAAGGCACAAGAGTCAGTATTGTCCTTGAAGGACCAAACTAGATTGTCATAGAGAAGTCGCTAAACATCGCCTTTAAAACATCTAATAACCAAGTGGAAGATGAAGCCATTTTAGCTAGATTGACACTTGCCAAAGAACTAGGGGGCGCCGGATAATATGTAAAAATGACTTTAAACTCACAATATGACACCTCAAAAACAAATACTTAATAAAGGACCCATTGCTTCTTTAGTACTACCACATGGCATGTAATATAATCAGTACAAGTCTTGATAAAGTGCAGATACAACATGTACTTAGAGGAGAGAATATCATAGCAAACACCCTATCCAAGCTGGCTAGTACAAAAAACAAGGGGAAATGTAAATCCCTGCTCCAACAAACGTTGCCAGCACCCTCGACGAGCAACAGTTGCATAAGAATATAGCAAAATGGTGAAACCTGGATGACGCCATATATACAGTACCTTAAAACCGGAAAGATACTAAACCCAATGGATAAAGGATGGATAAGGAAGGTGGCATGATACACAATAGTTGGAGAGGAACTCTATAAGCGAGGATATAGCCAGCCTCTTTTGAAGTGCATCACTAAAGAACAAGTTGGATACGTAATGCAAGAAGTACTAAGGAATTTATAGCTATCATTTCGGATATCGCATTATAACGACAAGAATTCTGAGAGCTGGATACGTTTCCCCGACTATGGAGGCTGATTGCCATGACTTCGTCAGAAAATGCATACCATGCTAGAAGCATGGAAACCTCACTCATATAAGGCAAGAAAAATTGCATCATATTTATTCTCCGTGCCATTTACAAAATGGGGAATGGACATATTGGGACATTTCGCCCCGGGTAAAGGGCAAGTGAAATTTCTCTTAGTAGGAATCGACTATTTCACAAAGTGGATAGAGACTCAACCCGTGGCAACCATTATAACCAAACAAGTCCAGCAGTTTGTTTGGAAAAACATCATATGCCAGTACATAGTGTCGCACACCATCATAACGGATAACGAGAGGCAGTTCATAGACAAGGAACTCAAAAAAATCTTACACTGGCCTGGGATAAAGCATGTTACTAATTCAGTGGAGGATCCTCAAACTGTTGGGTAGGTTGATGCCAACAAAGTAATCCTCGTTAATCTTAGAAAAAGGCTAGACATATCCAAAGATGGGTTGCCAGAAGAATTGTTAGAAGTAGTATGGGCCTACATATCCACACCGCAATCCGCCACGAACGAGTTGTCATTTAGCTTAGTATACGGTGCAGAAGCCATGATTCTCGTTGAAATCAGAGAACCTTCCCCAAGGCGAATAAATTTCGATGAAAGGCTCAATGACGAAAGCTTACTCATAAGCCTAGACCTAGTAATCGAGTTACGCGAGAAGGCGCAAATAAGGAACATGGTTGCCAAGCAAAGGGTAGCGAGGAAGCACAACTCCAAACTTCAACCGCACACCTTCTAAAAAGGAAATTTAGTATGGAGAATGGCAAGCAACGCGAAAAAGAAAGACGAAAAATTCATGACAAATTGGAATGGGCCATATAGGATATGAGAAAACGTAGGGGTGCGTATAAATTGGAACAATTGTCGGGAAGTCCAATACCAAACACATGGAATGTATCTCACCTCAAATTTTATTTTAGTTAAAATAGGCGGTACAATTTAATCCCATGTACCCTTAGATGTACTCTTTTTCCTGACCCGACATTTTTCCCTAAGGAGGGTTTTGGTCGGGGAGTTTTTAACAAAGCACCCAAACAATCAGAAAAATGAGGGTTTCTTTCAGCAAACTATATTCTCTAAAGTTCCATATCGTCTACTTTGATAGGTGGTCCTGGTCGAACACATACGTTTCTAATTTTTTAAGTTTCCTACCACTTACTTAGATAAGTGGTCCTAACCGAACACACTTGTTTCCAATTTTTTTAGTTCCCTGCCACCTACCTAGATAGGCGGTCTTGGTCGAACATACTTATTTCTTAGTTCTTTGTCGCTTACTTAGATAGGCAGTCCAAATCGAACACATTCAATAATGACTTCTAAATTTCCCGTCGCTTACTAAGATAAACAAATTTTTTTCTTGCCAACACGATTATTGCATATTTTCAAAAAAGTTTATATATCTTAACTACTATGCGAAACATACAACATAAATAATCGAATGAAATATTATAGTGAAATAATAAGCAGCCATCAAAGTACGAAAAACAATCAAGTAATAAAAATACGAAAGCAAAAGCGACTTCTTAAGAATAACAGACACACACACAAGCATGAAGTAAGCAACGATATATTTCAAATTAGTAAAATGAAAAGTGCAAGTATATGTTCACGGTCAATGGAAAGTGCAAATGATTACAAACTTAAGCTCATGAAAGCCAAAACATAATCCAAGTAAAATCATTTAGTAGCAATATCAGCCTCCTTATGTGTTGTCGCCTCTTCCTCAACAATAGGATCCCCACTAACGGCCTTAGGCTCCTCCGCAACTTGATATGAGCTCATTTCTTCTTCATCTAGAAAGCGCAATCGATGACATCCTTGTTGACATCATAGCGAGGATCAACAACATCCACTTCCTTACAAAATAGGGTCGTCTACCTCAAGCCTTTGTTAAAGTCGTTTATGTGGTCTTGGATTATGTACTTCTTCAAGTCTTCCAATTCGCTCTCAATAAGAATAATTTTCTCCGTTAACTCATTATTATTGGCTTCCAAGTCCTTAATCTTTTCTTTCATTTTCTTTTCTGATTCTAGGCACCTAACCTTCTAGGTATCCAGTCTTTTCTTCTCAGCCACCAACTCCTCCCTCTCTTTGTCCCAGGCTGCCTTGTCCTCCTTATACTTGGCCTCCAAAGTCTTCAATTCTTCATGAGCTTGGTCTAGTTTGGCTTTTCCTCCTTCTTAGATTTCTTTTTGCAACAAACTGCCTACTTTTCGTCCTAGGATCAATTGAGTCGTATGACCTATAGCACAAACACAAACTTGGTTATCTTTCTTACTCTAAACAAAACAAAGAAAATAAAAAATGATACCTTCCAAATCAACAAAAGGGTGAACTGATAAATAAACCCTAACTAAACCCTTAGTAGGCAATCTATTATTAAATATCCCGAGGAGTTCTATTATTCATCTATCCTCTGCCAACAACTCCTCCTTCTTCATCCCCTTATAACGTTGAGGGTTATCCGTCCAGCTAAACGAGAATTTAGGACTTCCATCATCATTATAAAATAATGAATGGCCTGACCACTTCACAACAACTTTTAAGAAGTCGTCATTGAAGTGCTTGAATGATTGAGAAAAAGCATCCAATATTCTTATACCTAGCCGGCAAGGACAACCAAGTAACTGGATCCACTTACTGAATCATTATCCTTACTACCTGAACCCGATACAAAAGGAATATCACTAGACATACCTTAATGTAGAAACATGACGGCACAAGAAGAATATATCGGACAAACTCTAGCATAAACAATATAATTCTCTCACAGCAAGCAAATGAGATAATATATGCATACCTCTACTCCCAACTCTTATTTATAGGGTAAACTTTAGCCCCAAAGTTTTCATGCTCAAATACCACAATAATAAAAAGTGAAACGTTCGTCATAATTAAAGTGACCCTTTAACTTCTCTTAACACGACCCTTGACATCCAAAGCCTCATCACCTCCCATGTCTCATCTCTAACATAGCCTTAACGTCGTTTCCACTCCTCAAGGCTGGGGGACAACTATAGGGACATACCAAGAAAAGATGATTTTTTCTTGCAAAAGCCACAACAACAGAACACTTACAGAAAAACTTTGGCATAGAATGCCCCACCGAAGGTTAGGGGACTAATGTACAATAGCAGGTAGATAAGACCTACATGAACTAGTACTCGACCCTAGTCGCTTACCTATAGAACTACTTTGAGTAAATCATTGTTAACTATATGAAAAGACGACGCATACATAGCGGCTAAAGTTACATACAAGTAAAGACTGCATACTCCAAACTTAGGATATAACAATTGAGCTCCAAGAATCAACTCATGAACCTGATGCCTAGGCCTTGATTAGGCCCATGCGAGCCCAATAAAGGCCCAACCCATAAGCAAGGTAAATTGTGGTTAATGTTCTATAAATACAAGTGGACCCCAACAATTAAAAGTATGCAATTCATTAACACTGAAAATTGAGATTTGACTTTGAGAGCTTTTGTTGACTTGATTGTTGGAGTCCTTTCTACAAGTAACCCTCAAATTGTTCTACCCGGCAAGAGGAAGTGAAGACAAGCCGAACAAAGCTCAAGAGTGCCATGGTCATTCCCATAACAAAACCTAACAACAAAGCAACAAGAGGAAGAGGAGGAGGAGGTTAACATACTTGATTTGCACACAATTATGACTTGATCTCGACTAAATATATGTCCTCTCATATAAGTGGGGACTTTATCTATTTATAGCCCTAGGGCATAATAAGGAGTTATTATCTCAGTCATCCTCAACCATTACATTTTCTTCATCCAACGACCAACGTGGTGCGACTCTTCATCTGCCTTATAATATCAAACGTCAAGTTCACTAACAACACATGCCAGAATTTGTCGCTGCCAAAATATGGGGGTTGCTATAACCCTTTTAGACACATGTAAATCATTTGTCATCACGAGGATGCATAACATCTCAGATTAGTGCTACTCTTGTTACATATTGTCAATACCCGATTTCGTCCGGACAGATAAAATGATTTTCAAAAATGAAAAAATAGTAAATGGTAAATAGTAATAAAAAAAGGAGTAAACATAAGTGAATTAAAGAATAAACAAACAAAGATAAAAAAATAATAATAAAATAAAAATTGAAAGAAAAATGAATTGATTAAATTAATTAAAATTAATGAAAACTTTTCCTTTCATCATACCTCATTTTCTATTTTCTTACCACTCATAATATTATTTTGAAAAGCCCAACTCTCATTTGTAACCACATTCTATTTTCTTCTTTTCCTCATTCCTAAAATTCACTTTTATACAAGGCTGCCACGTGTCATTTTTTTTCTCTCTCTCACTCGTGGCACCCACACTCCACTCACATTTTTTCTCTCTCACACACCCATGGGACCCACATTCCATTCATCCCTCACTTCATTCACTTTTTCTATCACCATTCACTCATTCCTTGCATCACTAAACCTCAGTGCAACACTCACCTGCACACCCCACGGCCAACAAACTCACGCTGCACACACAACCCATGCCACACACTCTCATAGATATGTTGATTCACTCCGCACACTGACACCCAATTATCCTTGCGAAACTCACACACACTTACTAATCAACACAACAGACACTCAACTTTACCAATCAACACAACAAACACTCACCTCACATACTCATAAGTCACAAAACTTAGGCATATACACTACACTTAAAAGTTAATGTTTCACTTACCCAACTAACTCAACTAACTAACCAACACCATCAATGCACACATTCACTAATAGATACACTTTAACAAACTAGAGAAAACACTCAACCAAGGACTCTCCATTAGGAATCCCTCCAACAGAATATGAATTTGGGGACCATGTAGTGCTTCATTGTAAAATACAACAAATTTGAATATAGAGAGTATTTATCCAGGGAGACTTATTTGTCAACAAATTAGTATCAGATCTTGAGAGCTTGAGTGTTTGAGTGAGTTAGAGAGTTTGATCAAGATGGCCAGCTTAGCTAATAGCATGCCCCTACTAAAGTTATCAAAAGGCGTCAGCTATGATAACTTGAGCCTATAGATGAAGGCTCTCCTTGGTTCCCAAGAAGTTTGGGAGGTGGTTGAAAATTAGCACTAAGAACTAGAGGACGTTAGAGAAATGACGATAACCCAGCTTGCTACATTAAAAGCAACACGGGCAAAGGACAAAATGACTTTGTACGTGTTGTACTGAGCTATTGATGACTCTGGCTTTGAGAAGATAGCAAATGTCATGTCTTCAAAAGAAGCATGGGATATTCTGGAGAAGGCATACAAAGGGGATAATCGTGTGAAGCAAGTCTGACTTCAAACTCTCATCGGTGAGCTTGAAAGGATGAGGATGAAGAAAGATGAAAGGGTTGTCGAGTACATCTCCCGAGTTGAACCATAGTGAATCAGCTCGATAGAAATAGAGAGACATTGTCTACCTGCCGAGTGGTGGAGAAAATCTTGAGATCGTTAACCGACGACTTTGAGAATATAGTTTGCACAATAGATGAATCCAAGGACTTGATAGTGCTCTTGGTGGAAGAACTTGCTGGGTAGCTTAAGAAAGATATTAATCAAATTGAAGTTTTTTATAATTTGTTTATAAAGAGAACCACATAATTCTGATTTCTCATTTTTATGAGAATATGTAAAAGTAAGGTCAAACACTTTGTCGGGCCCAAATATAAAATCTAAAAAATGTTTTGTTCATTCATATTAGTATGTTTTGTTTGTTTTTTAAAAAAAAAATTAAAATTACATTAGTTTTGCACACTTAATTAAAGGAACCGTCATAAGACAAACATGTAGGATGTTAAACCTCTCCACAGGTAATCGACTTTCGGACCAAATCTGGTTTAGCAAATCCTTTTTTAAGTTTTTCATAGTTTCCCAAAAACTATGATAACAACTCCCCTTTATTAAATTTATATTTTAAAATGTTTTTTTATATGTTCGTCGGCCGTTGCAATTTTTTTTCGAGGTTGTCATAAATATAATATCGTGTTGGAAAACCTAAAAGTAGCAGGAAGAAATGAAATCATTTCAACCCTAACGTGTTATGTGCCAAACCAAATCATGTCACATTAAGTTAACAAGGATCATCGCAGCATGCCTCGAGTAGCAATGTTTTAATTAAAAAAATATTCATTTGCTTAAATAATTATATATGTACTATGTAAAGTCAAGGTCATCTCGATCATCACCGTTACAGTTACGCGCATTTGATGTTACGATACTACTTTCATTGGCATTCATTGCAAAATCCAAATCTTCCTAAAATTGCATGAAATATACGTAATATAAAGGATCAGTCCAACCATGCAGAGACCTAAATAATGAGGTAGTATATAAAGATGATTTGTCTACAGGTAAAATATATAGATTACTGGGCTACCTAGATCACATCAACTTACTTGAAAGTGTTGAAGTGTTTGCAGAGACATCTAGTTCATTCAGGACTATGTAGGGATATCTCAGATAATGAAGCACAGATATCAGATCTTGTAGAATGACTCTGTTCCTTACGAATATATATATATATAATTTAAAGAAGATCTACATTTCAAAATTAAATATTGTTTACAGAATAATTATTTAGAAGAATAAATCACAACCTATTTTAAAAAGCTGTTTATAGTCTAATTTTATGAAACTTAATCGTAAAATAATATTCTTAAAAGTGGTCTGTATAGAATGACAACACTTAAATAATTATATAGTAAATATAAATACAATAATTAAAAAATCATGGCTAAGTAAATGGAACACCTAATATATCTTGTGTAAAATTATGATCGAAATTATTGTCCAAATCATGTCCAATAATTGTGACTTAAATATTGTATTCTTTTAAAGCTACGGTTTTGAAAAAAAATGTGCGACCACAGAAAAAGAAACCATTATTTCTGAACAATGTTTACGGTCACCTACTTCACAGCCGAGACAATTATTAAGGAACTATTGTATGAAGTTAAGGGCAGGATTATTTAACTTGAACCAATTTTTTTAAGTTGTCTAAAACAATAAAAGAATAAAATGGTGCAGTAGAACATCTCTCAATAGATATATAAATGTGTTTCACCGTAGAAATTAATAAAGCAAGTTAAACTATGGAGAATTTTATTCCAAATAAAGAATAAAGGCTTAAATAGTCATTTGATCTAGTTTTGGTCAAATTGTTTCACTTTGGTTCTACTTTTGAAATTGTTTTTAATTTAGTCTTACCTTTCATTAATTTCATTCAATTAGATCCTTTTTCCTTAACTTCGTCTAATTAGTTAATAGAAGAGTGGCCAACATTGTTCGTTTCAGTGACGTGGAGCACTGTTTAATGATGTGGCCATTATTTTACTGTGCTGGCCTTTTAATTTTCATTAGAGAGTTATAGGGTTTATGCAGTTTTTCCCGAGCTGCTACGTCAGGATTTCTGCTGGCGTGAATGAATGTTACAAATGCGTGGAGGCTGCCATGGTTTCTAATTCAGGCGAGAAGACGCAGCTGCTGGTGATGGAGGTCCGCACGAACAGGTGTGACTTCTGAAGGTCGCGGTGGCTGCAGCGAATGTAGTTTCTCTGGTTCGAATGGTGTGTTCAGGCACGGTGATGATAATGGCAGATCTACGGTGCTTTTTCAGGTGCTAGTAATGTGATAGTGCTCGTTCTAGAGTTGTGATGGTGGATGCGAGAAGGTTTCGCTGCTGCAGGTTAACGGTGGTACTGCCGTGGAGAGTGGCGAAAAGATGCGATGGCTATTGCGTTTTCTGCAAGTGCAAGAATGATGGAAGTCTCGTGGTGGTGATGGTGCAAGTCAATGGTGCGTCAATCCATTGTTGTTGCGTGGTGCTACTTGTGGTGGCTCGAATTCCTTGGCGGCTTGCTCATGGTGGCCGAAGGTTGACGGCCTGATGGTGGTGGGAGAGGAGAAAGATTAGGGTTTCTGTTTGGGAAGGACATGATGATGTGGCAAGCTCTAATTGGTCAGTTTAGTGGATGGAGGATCATTACACGTGTCATCATGTGGTTGGACAGATTTAGAAGGTGAGGATTGCCACATGGCATGATCTGGAGAGTTGAGTTTAAGTGGTAGAAGGGGTGCAACTTAGTAGAAACTAGGGGTGCAAAATAGGTTTTTAGGTGATCCACTTGAAGGAGGAGTGTGTAAATAAAAACTGAGGGTGCATTTAGCTCCTGACTATTTCTTTCCAGAATTTGTTGATTTTGGACTTATTTTGTAACTTTGAATATATCAAATCCACACTTTTAATGACCCAGATTAAACTACAGCTGCATTAACAAACGTTAGAATATCCAATAATATTTTATGCAACTAAAATCAATTTTTACGCCATTTTTACCTTATGTACCCAATAAATCCAATAATCACAAATCCTAATTAAATCAATCATTAAGCACAAAAATTCTAATAAATCCCCAAATTTAAACATTAAATGAGGGCAAAAATTTGAGCTCATCATACCCCTACCTAAATATTCCAACATTAAATCAAACCCTTTTTAATCTTCAAGTGACTTACGTCACTCTTTCAAAGAACTCTTCACATTTTACTTTCTAAATCACTTGAAAATTATGAATTTAAATATTAAATTATTTGAATGCTTCAACTCCTACTCAATTGGCTTTGTTTATTGGTAACATTTAACTTAGGAAACCAACTTATCTCAATTAGGATCGAGCGCTTACCACTAGAGCGAAACTATAGCTATTAGTCAGGGTGCAACTCTTTTTACTTAAAAGTATAATAGCCCAAGCACCATGATTCGATTGTGACCCGACCCACTTGGCCTCAATTACGGGACAATTGATATCACCTACAACAATTTCCTACAAAATTTAAGGTACAAAATATACTATCATAAACTAATTAAGATTTTAGTAACAAATTTCACCTCATATATTACCCAAATAAGTTATCAAAAACTTAATTATATTATATTAACTTATATATATATGTACATATATATATATATATATATATACATATAATAATATATGTTTATATTTTCATAGTATATAAATATAAATATCACTATAATATGTTTAATATTTTCTTAATTGAAATATTATTCCCTAAATCTTATTTTTCATAAAATAATTTAAAATAAAAGAAGTCCTTAACTATTTATAATTGGGTTGATATATTGTAGTGCAATAAACAAACTAACCTATATGAGTGCGGTTAATATGCAATGGATGACAATCATTTGTGCTCGTATTAACACTAATTGAGAAACGGTAATATATACTTGCATTGAAACAGATATTTTGCAACATTGTCTTTCTTCATACTAATTTAAGTTAATGTCTTATTTTGTAAACACTCAAGAATAGTGCACCAATTCTTGAAAAGTCTATAAAGTTTGGTAGGTTAGCTTGTGCAAAATTTATAATTCAAATGTACAGTAATATTTAGGATATTCACTTGTTGTAACAAAAGACATATAGTTGTATTTAGATTGTGAATGATTTTAGGTTTGATAAAATGTATTCTGTTGTTTCTATTCTGGATTGAAAATATACGCAAGTTTAAAATGTGGGAACTAACCAAAATAGAAAATTATTTAAAATACAAAAACCCACATTTGGCCTTAGTTGTAACACTAGCCGAAGCAAAAAACCAACTTCTAGCTTCGGTTTATGTGAAAACCAAAGCCAAAAACCCCATCAAAATTTAAATAAATTATTAATTTTAATGGCGTATGGCTTTGGTTCATTCAATAAATGAAGCCAAATCTCCTACATATGGCCCTAGTTTCCAAAGCCAACCGAAGCCAAAAACCTTCATATTTTAAAATAATTACATAATTTTAGGGCCATATGGCCTCGATTGTCATTTGAATCAAAGAAGAATGTGGAGTTTTTGGGGTTTGGAATCGTGACAAAATGGAAAAAATAACCGTAGTCAAAACCCTTTCCCGAACTTGTAATTTAACCTTATTTATATATTTTCATAATTATTATAATTTTTTGGATTTCACAAAAAGTATAATATATTTTTATTTTGAAAATTAAGCCTAGAGCCAATTTAAGTAACCATAATTTTATACCTTCTTACTTCACAAACTCATTACCCTTGAATAATTACATATTAAATAGTAGACTTATCATCCATCTTTTCAAAAGGAGAAATTTTTTTTCCATCTTCCAGATCAAAAACCATTTTCATTCATATGAATGGTTTTCAAATCCCTCTTTCAACAATGCAAACAAAATCATATAAAATTTCATCATTGTTTTTCTCTAGTTGTAAGTCAAGGTTTTCACACCCTGCCACTAGCACAAAACAAAGCTATTATCATTATAGAAATAAGTCTTTTAGCAACCAAAATTAGCGACCGAAATTAACAACTGAAATAACATTAAATCTCATGACTTGATTGTTATTTAATATAATTAAATTTATAGTATTTATAGTAGTTTAAAAAATTGTTTACAAGTTGGTCAAAATATTGTATACATGTAAGTAGGTACAATTATGTACATAAAAGTGGTACAATTATATACATAAAAGTAGTTACTATTTTATTTGTGTTACTGATGTAGCCACAAAAATATAATGGTTGCTAAAAGTTTCTAATTTTCCCAATTGATTTAACTATCGAAAATTATTTTCATTAAAATAAAAAAAGTTATGTATTGGTGATCGAAAAATAAGGGTAGTTGTATTATGACATCTGTGATTGAATTAGTGATCAAATGTTTTTAAAATTTAATAATGTTTTTCAATTTAGCCACCGACAAAAGAACTTGTCTATTTTTTTTCATTTTTGCAACTGAATTAGCTACTAATATTTCAATGGCCAAATTGGTCCTTGTACATACCCGGCTCAACAAATATGCCAAGTGATGCGACCTAATAAGACTCATTTAGCTTTACTAATCTAAAGTGGTTGAAAGATATTCTCAGATATATTTGTTGATACCTAAAGTGATTGAAAGATATTATGAGATGTATGTACTACAAGAAAAACTGAAATTATCAATGAAAAATTACCCATGAAATAAAATTTGTATGTAAATTTTTGTTTTCTACGAAATTTACCAACGAATTAAAAACTAGGTAAAATTGATCTGACTAATCATTACCTACAAATGAATGATTCATGGGAAAATAAATTTATTGGGTAACAATATTTAGCCCATTGGTAGATAACAAAATAAAATAATTAAATTAAAACTCTGATATTACTACGCTAAAGAAAACTTCACTACTCAACGAAATTCATCTTTTGGCCTCTAAGTTCTCCTAAAACCAACACATGGAGCTCCAAAAGCCACCACACCCAGCTCTCCAAAAACCACTACTGAGCTCTCTAAAAATTCGAACTTGCAGGAAATTCAACCACAAGTCTCTCCAACACCGATTTTGGAACCCCAAAAAATGTCTCATTCTCTAAAATATCCAAAAATAGTCTTAAAAACCCTAGTCCAACGTTACGCGAAAGTTTTTTTTAAGCCTACGATTTGAATGAGCTAGGAGTTGATTTGAAGGCAGCCCTCGTTTGTGTGATGATTCTGTGACGTTTGTCGCAAACAAGTTAGGGTTTTTAATTTTCTAGGGTTTTTAGTTTTCTAATTTCAAGCCACTACCACAAACGTTTAGTGTTGGTGCTCTAACGCATTTTGTTAACCAATGCATTTCCTACATAGTTCACTGATTCATCATCCGTATAATGAAACATGGACCCTGATGGCAACTCTAATTCACTCCTCATTTGATTTCCTCTTATCGCTTGTGTGTTGTTATTGTTGTTGTTGTTCTTGTTGGTGGTGAATGTTATTGGCTCTACTTAGCTTTGTGACTTGAAACATATGAAAAAATACACTAGGTGTGTTCTATAGTGGGATGGGATAAAAAGGAAGAGAGTGAGTTTGAAAACATGGGTTTGTGAGGTGGAGGGCAAATTTATTTGACAAATTGAGTAGATAATAAACAAAATAATGTAATTTGTGTGACAAATTTTGTTTTAGCTCTTATTAGCCAGAATGAAGAGAATAAGTAATTTGCTTTTTTTTTATGATTATGTCATTGCTTATCTCAAATTTTAGGCAATACCCTTTATTTTCCAAAACGTTGGCTCTATAGTTATTAGTCACAGTTGAAATAGCTCTGAAAGATAAAAGATAGTACATTATTATTTACTTTTTAAGACTTTAACCCTTTCCCAAACTTCAACTTTCAATTCTAGTAGACATTTACTGCACTATGCCACAGTCTACAATTTAGAAGTCTACGACATAGGGCAATTCCCAGCTTTGAGAACCTTAAACCTTTTAGAAATATGTTATAGAACAAGAAAAGTCTTACAATTATTACCATTGGTATTGTTTTTTTTTTATCCTTAAATATGTTCAACACCGAGCAACATAAGGAGTTGTTATTGAAGATACCAACAAATACAACCAGTTCAACCTTTAATTCCCTTTTATTTGCACCCCAAACTTGGGTTGAGATCTTCTATATTACTAATTACTAATGTAAATGCATCTTTATCTTTCTGATTTCCCATAAAAAAAGGATTTACTATACGACATGACATGGATCTGATTTCATGATTTGAGATATTTTATTAAAGCTTCATGAAAAATTGTGGAATGATTTTCAAACCTGAAAGTTTTTAAGATGCATTTTGAAAGCTTTTACTTGGTTAATGACTATGAAGATTCAAAAAACTGAGTTGTAGAAATAATATCTCATCCTCATGTGATTCCTCATCTTCTGTGGACAAAATCACTACTACACACCATAAGCTTCTTTACATTTGGCAACTTTTATAGAAATCCACACTAAGGAAATTCATCACACTCATTATCGAAGCACAAAGTAAGAACTTTTAAAATGTGTAAAAGGGCATTGAAGAGTGACGTGGTGATCCAAGTGTTATTCTAGTAAATGTGACTACAATAATAGTTTAGTTATAGTGTATTGTAATTGGATCAATCACAATGGATTTTGTTATTAATTTGTCTTCTAAAATGACTAAATGTGTTTGTATTTTTAGACACTTGGGGAGAGAAGTTTGTAAATTTTGACCTTGACTGCGACGTGATCAATGCAAGTGGTATGCTATTGTGTAAGATTATTATTGTTCACTATCTTACTAGCCAATTTTTTTTAAATTAAATATTAGTCATTATAACTATGCCTGAAGTATCCAAGAAGAAATAGTCAATTGTTTTTATTGCCAATATTTCCTAGAAATTGAAATGTCTAAAAGGTATGAAGATGTAGTTAAGTAAAATATTAAAGAGTTAACTCATAATTTAAGTATGAAGTTTTTTTTATCTCCTATATTTATATAAATATGGCCTTTTAAATTAGCATTTATTTAAGTCTAAATAGATAAAATGTAAGTAATAATTTAAATATTATATGTATATACATATAATATATATATATATATATATATATATATATATATATATATATATATATATATATAAGGGCAAAGACGTATTTAGATTCAAGACTACAATCAATGAAGTTCCGGTACAAAATAAAAAAGAAATAGTTGATTCTTATAATAATTTTAGTTATTTTGAAATGAATTAATTATATATCTAATTCATGTGGTGCTGGAATATTGATCTAATTGCAAATTAGTTACCTAAAATTTAGGCCAGATTTTAATTATTAAACAAATTACCAATACATTTGTTTGATCATATGAATTATATTTGCGTCATAAAAAGGCTACTAATTTTATTTTACAAGTTAATATGAAAAGCTTATAAACTATTTTGTGATTAATGGAATTTGGGTTTTGGGTTTCTTTGCAGGTTAGCCAAAGCTGAAGGATGGGAAAGAGATTATTATGAAGAAATAGTTCATGAACGAACCAAGGCACCAAATAACTATTTATTTATGAGTATATTGTTCATAAAGCTAGACAAGCTTATTTTTTTGTGAATGCTTCTTCAATTTGTTTTGGATATTGGATTATTTCAATTTGATTTGAAATTTAGATAATGTTTTAGTTTGGTTTGCTTTATGGGTTATGTTATATTAATTTTATTTTTCTTTTGTTTTTCTTGAGAAATTACCCACGGATAATAGTATGTTTGTATTATCCAGAGAAGTTAAGGTGGGAAATTATTCACGAAAGATGGTCTGTATGTATTATTTATGAAATTTGAACGGTGGGAAAATTACCCACAAACGATGGTCTATATGTATTATCCATAGATTGACATTTTTCATGGACCAAAAATTCTTCCAAAATTACAGATGGCACTATTACATACGAATCTCAAGTCATCGGTAGTTCGTGGATAAATTCTAATTACCCATGGATTTTAGTCATTATCTACTGATTTTGGCTGTAAGTAAATTCAATTTTTTTTTTTTTTGTAAATATTCGTATATTAACATTATATGTGACTAAATCTTGTTAGTTTGATTATGTCATTATATTCCTTAATACCATATATTTACAAAATATTTGGTATATCAAGTAAGATGTCACAATATTGTTTTTGTTATTATTTATTCAAGGTAACTTGTTATTTTATTGATATTGGTTAATATTACATTATTTGTTTTATCCCATGGATCCAAGGCCTAAAAGGCCCTATAAATAAACATAGTATTTCACCAAAAAATACACACTCTCATATACTCATACTCACCCTTATCAAAGATCTTAATTTTCTTACTGACTTGAACGCTAGAGAGTCTTTTACAAGTGGATCTTCCCCTGTGTTCCAATCCTCAAGAGCATACAATAGGATTCTCCAATTCACTCAGATCTTGCCATTTGTCCAAAGATTCACATGTTGGATCCTAGTAAGAACATTTTTGGCACCCACCATGGGGTCCAAGTAAAACATTTTCCTACCTCCACAATTTATATTATCTCTACGTGAGACATCACAATTTAAATCGTCTCACTCATACTACCATAAGTGTTTATGGTAAAAATTTTGCAATTTCCCTAAAGAAAATGTTATCTTGACATTCCTCTTTCCTACATTCCATTATGATATAATAGTTTTTCAATATTGGTGAAGAAATAGTTTATTCCCTTAACTTTGACAACATTTATCTTAAGTGCTATAAGAAAAAGCAAGCTCGGGTAAAACATTATCCTGCGTCCATATTTTATACTATCATCACCTTGCGTAGAGATAGTCTATGACTACTAATGATCATCTCACCTTTGCTATCATAAGTATTTATGATCAAAATTTTGCAATGCATTTAAAGAGCATTATCTTAACACTTTTTGAAAGGGAGATGTAAAAGGAAATTCAACTCCTCCATCTTGAACAAACTTTTAACGCTTGGAACTCGCTTACATGGAAGAATTTCAAAGGTTTCCTAATTATGGGACCCACCTATGAGTTTTATAGTTAGATTTTTATAATTCATAAGTATGTGTGTTAATTTATTAATGCCATTATCATCATTGCTTTAAATGCCACCTCTTGGGAGATGCTCAAAACTCAACGCATTACAACCAAGGTGGGGAAGACATTGACTCTAGCATCACTAGTTCAAGCCATGAACCACAAATTAATTTATCCAGTATTAATGATCACACAGGTAACACTTTGGGTGAGAACTCTAACATCAAGAATAATGTGGAATGGAATGCCAACCCATCATTGTCATTGAAGAGGATGTTCATCGAGCATCTTACCAGAAGTTACCTTTCCATTAATTTAACCAAAAAGTGAGAAACCACAAAATTTGCTCCAATCTAGTTGGTCTTCAGTGTAGGCTCTATCGATGGAGTCTTCACCATGGACAAGCCAAAGCAATTGCACTATTAGAAGCCTGCCACTACGATCACTAAAAGGCAATGGCACTAATAAGCGAGATGCCTTTGGCTCGTGATATAGTGGTGGCCCCTTGTCAAATCTTAACGGGTGGTTGATAGCATACTCATCCAACCCAAATTTCAACAAGAGTTGATAATAGCAAGCTCGGATGGAAAGCCATTCAAGAATCATCTCAAAGACACAAGTTCGAATGAAAAGTCATTCGAGAGTTATCTTAAAGGCACAAATGTAGATGGAAAGTCATTCGAGAACTGTCTCAAAGACACAAGCTCGAATGGAAAGCCATTCGAGAGTTATCTCAAAGGCACAAACTCAGATGGAAAGTCATTCGAGAGCTATGTCAAAAGGCACAAGCTCGGATGAAAAATAATTCAAGAATTATCTCAAAGGCATAATCTCTGGTGAAAGCAAGACTCTTGAAAGCCTAATACTCCAACTCGTAGATGAAAGTTCAAAATGATTACCTTACAAATTAGTCTCAACCACGACAACAAAATCTTTGATGCATGAGAATGTTGATAGACCAATACGCACAAGGTACAAGAAGAAACTTATGAGTATAAGTAATATTCTTTAACGGAGTATTGATCTCATGGCTAAGGATGTTTCGTCAAATCAAAAACATGAAATTTGTAGGAAAAAGGACTAAGGAAAACTCTGGCTAGGATAGATAAGGTTCTTAAGTTTGTCCATTGTGACTCACCTCTCTTTCTTGTGAGTCTACTTAGTAAACTTTCAGTAGTATTTATCATAAAAGAAAAATCTTCTATGTATTGCGCAACTAGCAATTTGGGTGGTCTCGCTTACACCATCCTTTAAAGCACAAATCTAAACCAAAATCACCCTCATCCTTACTCACAACAAAAGGAAGTCATCTACTACTAGAGCTTGGCAAGACAACACTTTGTGGAGAACACAACGAAGAAAACCCCCGAGTTGATCTATATCTCATTTATAAAGTCCGAGAAGAAGCCGACATTAGAGAAACAATAGCGAAACAAATACAACACTTAAACAAAATGGCTAGAAACTTGAAAAAAAATGAAAGAAGAAAGATCCCTCTAACAAGAATACTCCAAGAAGTAATTAACGAACTCCCTGAAAGTAGTGAAGTTTTGCACAACCAGTCCAAAAAGATATAATTTTGATCTCCAAAACGTCATGATCAACATAGTAGACCATGGGAGGAGTCTTAGAGGTTGAAGAGAAATCACACTCCCTCTCACCGACATGAAAGAGCAAACTTGGCATTCCAGTGTCCAAGTACAGAAGCGAAAGCAACCCAACTTTCCAATACCTAGAAAGAATTCAGTGAGTACATGAGCAACTCAGCGTTCAAGTACAAGAATAAGAGCAACTCAGTGTTCCAATACCTAGTACATAAAGAATTTAGTGAGTATAAGAACAACTCAGTGTTATAATGCTCGAGTACAACAACTCAATGCGTAAATATTCATACCCATGCTTAAGGAAAGAATTAATCTTCATATTCATACCTTAGCTCTCAATGGGTATGAAATTTTTGTCTTATCCTCATCCTTACCAGGCAACGAGTATACATTTGTATCCCTACTTGTACTCCTATCTACTTTCCTACTGTTTCAATATCAACTAATTGTGTTTTATAAAATAAAAAAAAAAATTATTGCAATTCAGAAAGAAAATATAATTGTATAGATTTCAAATTATAGTACCAAATAAAATTTTATGAGAATCAAAATATTTATTAATTTTGCATACATTAACGAAACAAAGTTGATAAAATTTAAAAATATTTTTAAAAATTTATAAAATGTAAATAGATATTCAAGTTTAAAAGTATTTCAAATGTTTGTTTTAGTCTTGTTCTTGAAATTCTAATGAAATCTCTTTTTTAATACACTAATAAAAATTATAGTACACCACTTGAATCAAATTACCAAAAAAATAAAGATTAAACTAATAATGATTGAATTTCAACATAGATCTTTCATCTTTTGAATTTCAATATAGGTTGGAGGGTGATAAACAATATTCATGACAATGACATTAAATTATTATATTATAATAAATGTCTTTTTTATACAATTATAGTGATAGAATTACAATCATGATAATGAGTTAGAGAATAAAAATAATTATATTAAAAATATTAAAATAATATTCTATATGATAAAAATAAACAACAAATAGTATTATAAAAAGTAAAAATAATTAAATGTGAGTCTTAGAAAGAATTTGATACACCATTGAAAAAATCGTATAAAGAAAATAAATGTATAATTTAGGGTATGACAAGATGAAAAATAGCTTATAGATCTAAAAAAAATTTTCAAATATTCAACTAGTTGAACGGTTGAGAGATAATTAAAATTCCTATAGCAAAATAAAAAGAGTTCTTCTAATGAAAAAAATAAATAAGAATAACATAATAAAAAAGATAATTTTTTATATTATCTAGTAGATTAAGGGTTTTTGCTATTGAACCCTTAAATTGACAGTTAAACATTTTCATGGGAAAAAAAACAATAAATAAAAATATTAAAAATGAGTAGAAATATTCAAATATGAGACTTAAAAAAATTGAATATATATACATGATTTGAACATAACTACACAAAGGTTCTGAAAAGAGAGAAAAGGTATCTTGAATATTAAATAACCTAATAAACTATGACTATTTTAGTAATTTAAACAGAGATGTGGATAAGAGTCGAAATGGATATTAAGATGCGTATGGGGAAGAATACGGAGTAGATATGTATATACTCATCCACATCCCTATACTCAATTGAAAATATTGGATATATCTAGTCAATACAAGAATTTCTCGTCAAAATAGGGATGTGTTCAAACAATACCCACAGGGACAGGTTTATATGTCGTCCCCTACTCATAACATATGAACAAACTTTCACTTGTTACTATTTATGTATAGCAATTTTAGGGTTTTTCACTAATAATAAGTATTTATGTTTTATTTTGAATGTAGTTTTGATTAACTCGCCTGCATTTAGAGATGGCAAATAAACTCGTCCCGTGGGTATTGCCCGAACCCGTTCCCGTTTTGACGGGGAATCCCCGCATTGACTGGGTATGGGTATGGGTATGGGGAATCCCCGACTTTTTCAATTGGGTATGGGGATGTGTATGGGGATGCACATATCCCCGCCATAATACCCGTCCCCGCCATATCTGCATCTCCATTTAAATTATTAAAATATTCATAATTAATTAAGTAACTATATATATATATATATATACTTTATATTTTTTATTTCTTTTAATTATTTGGTTTGTCATGAAACTCATTCGCATCTCCAATATGTTTTTTTATCTTATCATAACATTTATGTAATTATGTTAATTAAAATTTTTTTATGCCTCACATTTGAATATTTCTATTATTTTTTAATATTTTTATTTATTATATATTTTCCTTTCACATGAGAATGTTTATACTCTCAATTTAAGATAATATAAAAAAAATTATTTACTTATTATTATTAATTTTTGTTTAATTTGAAGAACTCTTTTGTTTCATTAAAATAATTTTTGTTATTTTTCAACTATTGAGTATATATGTTGATATTTGAAAAGTTTTCTTAGTTCTCTAAGGTATTCTTCATCTTATCATACCTTAATTATACATTTGATTTTCTTTGTGCGATTTCTTTCGATAGTCTCTCAAATTATTTCTAAAACACACATTTGTTAGTTTTTTAATATTTTTATTTATTGTTTATTTTCATCATGTAGAATAATATTTCGATATATTCTATCTAATTATTTTTTATTTTATAACTCATTATTAATCATACTATAATTTTTTCACTTTAAATTATGTTTGAAGTGGTTAAAATTATATATATATATATATATATATATAATGATATTTGGGAATAATATATGATAATTCACTACAAGAAAAACATGAAATAGTGACCGATTTAGTCAATAACCCATATGAATCACTATTTTCTGTCATTGGTGGTAGTAGTTGATTTATTGACTGAATAAGTGATTAAATTAGTTATTGAATCGGTACTTGATTTAGTGACCAATTTAATTACTAATTTATTTGTAATTTAGTGACAAATTTTTTGGGCACTAATGATATTTCTATTTAATTTTAACCACTTCAAACATAATTTAATAATTTGTTCTCTAAGGTATTTTTCATCTTATCATACCTTAATTATACATTTGATTTCCTTTGTGCGATTTCTTTCGATAGTCTCTCAAATTATTTCTAAAACACACATTTGTTAGTTTTTAATATTTTTATTTATTTTTTATTTTCATCATGTAGAATAATATTTCGATATATTCTATCTAATTATTTTTTATTTCATAACTCATTATTAATCATACTGTAATTTTTTCACTTTAAATTATGTTTGAAGTGGTTAAAATTATATATATATATATATATATACATGATATTTAGGAATAATATATGATAATTCACTACAAGAAAAACATGAAATAGTGACTGATTTAGTCATTAACCCATATCAATCACTATTTTTCGTCATTGGTGGTAGTAGTTGATTTATTGTCTGTATCAATGATTAAATTAGTGATCGATTCAATGATTGAATCGGTACTTGATTTAGTGACCAATTTAATTATTAATTTATTTGTAATTTAGTCACAAATTTTTTGGGCACTAATGATATTTCTATTTAATTTTAACCACTTCAAACATAATTTAATAATTTGTTCTCTAAGATATTTTTCATCTTATCATACCTTAATTATACATTTGATTCCTTTGTGCGATTTCTTTCGATAGTCTCTCAAATTATTTCTCAAACACACATTTGTTAGTTTTTTAATATTTGTATTTATTGTTTATTTTCGTCATGTAGAATAATATTTTGATATATTCTATCTAATTTTTTTTATTTGATAACTTATTTTAATCATATTGTAATTTTTTCACTTTAATTGTATAAACAATTTTTATTTACTACAATATACAAATTTAATGTAATTGCTATGAATATATTTTTGTCACTATCCAACATATATTGAAGTTCAAAAGATACAAAATTTATGTCAAAATTTTATTATTGTGTTTATTATTTGTTCTTTGTGTCATTTTGATCAAGTGATGTACTATAACTTTTATTAGTGTATAAAAAAGAGATTTATTAGAATTTAAAAAATTGAACTAAACAAACATTTAAAATATATTTTAATTTGAATATTTGTTTTCCTTTTATATTTTTTTGAAATATTTTTTAATTTTATCAACTAAGTTTCAATAATGTTGCAATTTGCAAATTTAATAAATGTTTTAGTTCTCATGAAATTTTATTTGGTATTCAAATATAACATGTAGACAATATAATTTATTTCAAAGTATTTGATATGGAAGAAACAATCATCCTTCTAATATTGAATATTTGATAATATTATGTTTTCTTTACCGTAATTTTTTTTCTCTTATAAAAATTAATATTGAAGTTGTTAGAACACGTGTACGGGTATGGGTACGAGATTATACCCGTTACCCGGTGGGGATGGGATAAAAGTTTGATACCCGTTGAGTTTGGGTATGGGGATGGGGATGAATTTTTTCTGTGGGAATGGATATTGGATAGCGAAACCCGTCCTCGCCCCGCCCCGTTGTCATCCCTACCTGCATTATATTTATTTCAATTTTCTCTCTCTATAATTACTTTTCATTAACTTCTCTAAATTCTCAATTTTTAACATATAAAATAATATCAACATACTGGAAGCATTATCATTTTAGACTTATTTACTAATAATCTCTTGTTTGCTTAGTTTAAGACAAAAGATTAATAATCATACGATAATTCATGAAAAGTTTAACTATGAAAGAGTTGAAACCAATCTTTATATTGATGTTTTCAATTTTATCGCATATTTTTATAAGTGTTGATTTAGTGAAATTTCGATTTAATTTGTTAGGAGATGACTTGAATTGACTAACACTATCTAAATTCATTATTTTAATATAATATATGCTCTATTCTACTTAATTTGATCATAGAAACTACGATGATCAAATTGAAAAGTTTTAATATCTGGTTGGCTAGTAATGTCTCTAGTATAATGAAAAGTAATAATATCTTTTGGTTTTGTTTTATTATAACAAATTTGTCGTAATTTAACTCAGGAAACCATTACTTTATACAATATAGTAAATGACAATTGTTACAATTATTTGCATAAAACCATCACATTATACTTTATAACGACACAAATTATGACAGTTTTTAAAATCATCATAAATTAAAATTGTGACAGTTAAAATCGTGACATTGTTTTTGTTCTTATTGATAAATAATAACTTGAATTATTTTTCTCCAAATCAAACTTTTCAAAAGTTATGAAAAATATTAATTAGCCTCTAATATTATTAGCAAGCTTTCACCACCGTGTGACTTGTTGTGCCCACCACTAGTTGACGTGACAAATTAGGTGGCGGGTTTTAACGTGAAAGAATAGAGGTTGATAAATCTCATAAAGTAAGGCATTGAGTGAAGATAACAGGTGAAAAGGTGAGCTTATAAAAATAATAAAATAAAGAAATAAAGCAAAGTTTGCCAGTTACCATGATACTTTGGGGGTAGTGGGAATGGAGAAAACAAGGCCAAGTTGCCAACCTTTTCGTTTAGGGTGGGAGCATGTCCCCATCAATCTCCATTACTTTAACCAGAACTTACACGTTAAGAAACTAATTTTAATTTGATGAAACATCTTTGTTCTTTGTTCTGATACATATTCCATTGCTGCATAAGCCACATCAAGGTGCAGAAAATAGCTTTAGTGCCTTTCCAAAAAGTAAAGTTGTTTGCACCGCTTTGTTTTGCTTTGCTTTGCTTTGTTGGGTTTGGAATTTGGACCTCGTCTCATTGGGTGGCTGCTATTCTTTTTTTAGTGCCACCATGCTTTCTTACATTTGTATCCATTGCATGGTGCTTCCCCACTCCCACTTTGTTTTCTCAACCTCATAAACTTTTGCATGCTAAATTATGGCTCCTAATGTTTCTTTCCACCAAATGCTTCATTAATTGGGTGATGATACTTCATATAATACAAAATATATTTGAAAATAATTATATTTTAATTTATATTTTTTAATTTAAAAATATAATATATATTATTATATCATTATAAAGGAGTGTAAAATGAATGTATTTTTAAGAAGAGTGTCAAATAATTTTTTTCCTAATTAATTATTGCTCTATAGTCTCTTGACTTCCCATATTTTCTTATTGGGAAACTTAAGACAAAACATGTGCACCTGACTTTTGTACTTTCTTGGCCTACTTTATTAATCTGCATGCACTATAAATGGGCATGATGAAGAGACTAAAAGTGAAAGTTATTAGATTGATCTAAATCCTTTATAAATTGCTTATTTAACAGTTTAATTTTATCCGTTGATTGGTGGGATTAGATTAAAATTCGTCTTTTTTATTTTTTAACTTATGTTTAATAACTTAATATTAATAAGTCAGGTATGGTAGGTTTTTAATCAATATTTCTTACGTTCAATTTGGTTGGTCAATCGATCGGTCCAATCTTTCTAATTGGACCCATTTATACCATTAGCTATATATGTTTACGAAAAATATTTCACTTCTCGTCTTTGTTTATCCAATTATTTTTCATAAAAGGTACATATTAAAAACAGCATAATTAGTGTTTCCGAAAATTTAACCTTCCTTGGTGTGTACTTGGTTTAAGAGTACCCGAGCCTCCTAATTCATATTTCTATTATGAAAATTTTGGGAATTACTATTGAAACACCGACATTTTGAAATTGCATTCATTCCCATCCATTCATACGAGTATTTTATAACGATATTGAAGCCATTAAATTAATATTATTTATCTATAATAATTTTAGTATTTTTAAAAAAGTAGTAAAAAAAATTAATATGAGTAAAGATAACTCAAAGTTATCTCCCAACATGAAATTAATTTATAATAAATTAGTTTTTATAAAACATATAAAAAGGAATTAGACAAATAACATAACAAGAAAAAGAAAATTTAAAATTTAAATTAAATTAAATTAAATAAAGAATTAAAAAAAAATGAAAAAGACTTAAACAATAAAACAAAAATGGATGATTTCATTGCTTTTTTCAAATAGTATTTGTAATATGCTGTCTAACGATTATTATTTAATTTATTCTTGTTCTTCTCAATTAATTTGTTTATATTTTTACAATTAATAAAAATAATTTTTCATTTAAAAGTAAAAACTTTTGAGATTAATCATAATAAATTTAATCAAAATAACTTTTCAATCAAACATTATTTTTTATTTATTCTTTTATTTTTTATACAACTAAAAAACTAATTAATCAAAATAACTTCTTCATTAATTCTAACTGTATTCACTTTAATCAAAGTAATTTCTCAACTATTTAAAAAAAAAACGTTCAATCACATGAAAGTTTTTAACCTTAACAAAATTAAGTTTTCAATTAAAATTAAAAACCCTTTGAATCATATGATTGTTATGCTATGTATATTTAACACCATGTTCACTTTGCTAATGTAAAAATCATTATTTTAACTTGATTAAGATATAAAAGACATAAATAAAAATAAATCTCAACAGAAATCAAAAGAACAAACAATTTCATTCATTAACCTTAGAATCTCATTAATAAATTACAACAAAATCAACCCAGATGATTAACCAAGAAGTCCTATAGTGAATTCCCCTAAGTCTCTTTATATCGAAATGGACTATATATGTCTTTTTTCTACCTTTTCTAATGTTGAAATCTTCTTTCTGTTAATGTAATATCCTTAAAATATATTTTAAATAAATCCAATATCTCCATAATTTATTTGAGTGTTATAGAGTTTAAAAAAGGCTTTAAGGAAGATTTGCCATATTTAAAAGGATTTGATAGTTTATGTATTTTGATATTTATGGGTATAACTAAATAAGATAAATATTTAAAAATGTCAAAACCAATATCTAAAGATATATTTGTCTCAAATTAACTTTTATCATAAAGATTATTGCATCATCAATGTCAAAGGTGGAGCATATAAGGGGCAAGGGAGGGTCATAGTCCCCCCAAACTTTTTGAATTTTTTTTAAATTATATGTATTGTAATTTTTTTTAAAATTAAAATGTATTTTAAATTATATATATCTTTTAAAATTAGGTAGTAGTATATTGAAAATTAATGGAAATTAAATTAGTTATATTTTTATTATTTTTATTAAATACAATATTTAATGTTAATAAATAATAAAAGGTAACTCTCTCTTGTCTCATTTAATAGTAAAATATTTGTTTAATATTTAACACTATTTTCTATCTCATGACTCTTTTGTATATTCATTTTTTATGAATATAGAAGAAAAAGTAGTGTATTATGTGCTTTATCATAACTGATTTTTAATTGTGACTTCATTATCATAAGTTTTTTAGTAATTATGTCTCTTGATTTTTTAATACATTATGATAAATTATTTTTACTCTTAACCTTCTTTTTTAAATAGGTAGATTGATGAAAAACAAAAGAATAAATTCATATTTTAAAAGTGACAAAAGAGAAACTATCGATGAAGATGAAAACAGAAAAATATGGTTGTTCATCGCATAACAATATGAAAGCTTTTGAAAACTTTTGAATCAATCTATGAACATTAATAAAATGGAAGATGAATATTTTGCAGATAATAAGGTTTTTACATTGAAAATAAAAAATAGCTGAAAAATTTAGTTATGATTCAACTATTAATGAGCTCAATAATATTAAAAAAATGATAAGCAATCTTTTAAATATATGTAATTTCTTTTATAGTTATAGCTATATTAAATTATGTATTTATTTTTATTGAAGTAGTGTTAGTAATTAAATATATAAATTTTGAGTATATTCTTTTGACTCTTCCAAAAATTTTGATCAAGATCCGCCCACCACTGATTAAAGTTATTTCAATTGAAAAAGATAGAGAAAATTGCATAAGCAATTTTTTATTGGCTTTCCTCCATTTCTCGCTAAGCCATGTGTTGTCTTGCTAAGCCAATTTTTTTTCACCTGGCGTTAGGCACATGTTATTAGTGTAAATCACTCACTCACAAACTAGCAAGCTCGTTGGGCACACATCTTGTGGCACTAGGCACCATAAATTTTTAAAGAACTCTTCTTTCTTCAATTTTTCATACTCTCTTTGCCATCTTCATGTGGTACTTGGCTTGACTGCTTGCATTGATTGTCTAGTATTTTTGCTTATTAGTGAAGGTATCATAAGGTTTTAACCAATTTGTATCTCACATCCATGAGCTTGTCTTAGATACAGCTGCACTAACACACCTCATATAATATCCAAAGAATATGTATACAACTAAAAAGTTGTTTTTTAACATGTGTTTAAATTACAAGCTCAATAAACCTAAATATAATGAATCCTAATTAAAACAATCTTTTAAGCACAAAAAATCAATTAAGAAGCCAAGTTGAAAGGTTAAATAAGGGCATAAAATTGCACTCATCAGAGCCCCACACTTATTCTTTTGCACTCTTGGGCAAAGCTTAGTAATTTCAAAACTCAATTATAAGTCAATTTAATATCAACATTAAACCAAAGGAAAAGAACTTCACTAGAAACAAATCAACTTCCTAAAAATATCAAAGTTGCCATGAATCATGTAATGGAAAAACTTTATTTTAAACATGAGTTAATATTTTAAATTTACAAGGAAATGAAATATGAAAGAGACCACTAAGTTAAAATGCATTTTTTTACCGATGTGCTCTTAAGTGTCAAAGAGTCTTCTAGAGGTAAAACTTTACTAAGTACTTAAATGTCCTCATTTAGAACTCTTCGTAGTCTATAGCTTCACCCAAAATTTTTTTTCTTTTTCAACAACTCATCTAGAATTTTTCTATCTTTTTGTAAGAACATTTGATGTCTACTATGAGATTCGAGTAATATTTATCTCAAGTCATTAGTTCTTACTATAAGTCAAGTTACCATCTCTTCTTCATCCACTAATGAGATAGATCCTTCTTCCATAATCAATGGTCTCATAACAATGTGAAAAAATTGATGAAAATGAAGAACGAAGAAACCATGAATGTGAAACTAGTAACTAGGCAACAAAAGCGTACATATTTACCACCACTATTGTCAATGTATTATTTGGACCCCACTTGGCTATATTAATTAAGAACTCTTCCTACTTACTATTTTTTCACATGTAAATAACCCTTTGCACCAATGGTTAAAATTCCCCCTTCAACATTTTGAGATGGGTTATGTTTCTATTTTGTATACTTATCCCCCACATAGCACAACAAGTTTACTTGCTAATTATATCTACTTTGTTTCTTGAAGGAACAACATTTCATCTCTTCCCCTCCTCACAATTTCTCTTAAATATCTTTTACCTTACTCCCTAATCCCCTTCCATTCAATGATACAATCTTCATTTGGCACTTATTCTCTTATCCTCCTCATTATAATTTTCTCATGTTGAAATCCCTTCATTTCTTCTAATTTCCTTGATATGAATTCCTATCTCTTTGCCCAAATTCCATATGCTAGTTACTTTTATAGGTTTGTTCCTTAATAATTGCAATATATTGCAATTATTAATATCAATATCAGGTATGGAATTAATAAGACTACCAACCTCATATGACATCTATGTTTAGTTTTGTTATCAATCACTTGATCTTGTCGTTGTACTCATCTATGCCCCTTTCTAGTTTCTCCAACCCACACAATCCCCTTACTTTTTTCTGTTTTTTCAGAGTACGCTTGTCTTTAAGCATCCGATGTTCCTTCATCACTTGATAACTTGTCATTTTGTCTTATGTGTTACCATCAACATTCTTCTCCTTCCGTTGCGCTTTCTCTCCATGGTTGTTGTTCTTCTCCTTCATTTGTGATTTGCCTTTACTCACTATCATAGAATAGGCTTTTCACGTCATATATGTTTGACTTTTCACACTAGGTAACACTTTGACAAAGAAACGGGTGGCATACATTTACTCAAACTTAAGCCCCAACATAAAAGCTTCATATTTACATAAAACTTCAATGAATCTGATGTAAATAACTGGGATATTAGAGCAAAAGAGTGAAAAATTTACGTTGGACCATACATTGCCCAATGTAATTTTACATCAAGCCTAGTCATGTCTAATGTAACTTTATGATGGTCAATGCATGGTCCAATGTAAATTTTACACATGTTTTATAAAAATGCATTTGGTTTTAGCTTAAACCAAAACTTGAAATACAAAAGTTTTCCAAATACAATATAACTTTTAACAAAATTTAAATGAAGAGGTCTAATATTACCTAAAAAAAGGCTAACAAACAAAATAACCTGAACTAGTTTATATAAGCTAGGAGCAAGGTTGCTCATTGTTCTCGTATTTGGTTGATGTTCTGTTGTGATAAAGCAGATTGATCGTTGAAAACCTAAAACATTTCACTTACATTAGTATGTAGTAATCATAAATGTAATAAACACTTCAATAACACTCGTCCAAATGATGGCTCTCGTCTAGTATATGATGTACTAGCCACATTCGAACGAATTAGCTTGCCTATTACACTTGATGATTACACTTTTACTAACATTTAAAACATATAACCATAGCTTTCTTGAAGGGTATTTGAGACTAAAGATATTCTTTCAATTGAAATGTGCCTAATTGGTATTATCTAAGCTTCAACTAAAATTAATGGTAAGAATAAGTTGTTAAGCCTTGATAAACGCTTGCCAATCCAATCAGACGAGTCTCACTAGAGGTTTTGGTTTATTGAACTTCATTATATGGTCATCTATGTGGTGATTTCTTTTTTATGATTAATGACTTTTTATGTTTGAATGCACACATGTTATCTAAATTTGTTGAGAGATGACTTTGGGTTGACTAACCCCATCCATGCTTAATTTATATTGACTTCTTATGCAATATACATTTTTCGACTTCATATTGGATGACCTATCACTACATTAGATGTCTGCTCTTTAATTTGATTATGGAAACCACAAGAATCAACACTAAAATGACGAATAAGTGAAGCAAATTAATTGATACAACTATTACATAAAATAATTATATGTATTAAAATATGTATAACCTTGTTCTACCTTTTCCACTTATTATTCTATGTATTAAAGTGTATAAATTAAAGTGACCTTGTTCTACCCCTTCCACTTAAAACATTTGGGTCAGTCACAACTCTAATTAAAGTAAAAGCATATTTTAGCAATGAGTGTCTTATAGTTGTGAAATGTAATGAAAAATGTAAAATTTAGCCTTGTAACAATCTCTTAATTTTGTGGCTAGTTTATTTGCGAAGTGAACAAAACGACACTAATATGTAATCCCTTAGTAAGTTGCCAATGAGGCCTACAATGAATGACAAATAATTAGTTGAATAATTGTCATAATAAAAAAAAATCACATAATCATTAAAATTAATCATTCAATGTATAAAGTAGAGTAAATATTTCTTTGTGAGTCACCTATCCATGTTTGCTATTGTTAGATTTGCACCTTAGTTTTGCCATATTTCTACATGGACTGAGGATCAATCAATCCATACACTTGAAGATTTGCCTTGGTCCAAAATCAATTTGTCTATGTACCTAATACAATGAATTATAAGTTAAATGTAATATCTAAAATATGGTAAATATACTTAAGATACAGTGTCCAATGAATCAAGTAAGGAAATGTATAGTGGGACATCATTAGTACTGATTCTAAAGACTCTAAAGTCTCACCGTAATTATGTGAGTTTCCTCTTAACCTAGGTAATATGGTTAGAAGCTCTGATATGGGATTATTATCCGCTTTTATCATGTCATCATTATCAACAGGTTGTGCCTGTATTGAGACTATAATGACCAAATATCTAGGTCAAGCGAAAAATATGCCTAAAGCCGAGCCCACTAATTGAACCTCTGTATTATGCAAAGGCACCCAAAAAGTAGCACATTAAGCTTCATCAACCACAAGTTTTGCCTCATTAGACTGTATAAGAACATAATGGATGGTTAACCTTCCATCTATTTGTGATGAAGGCATGACCATCACATCTAGCACCATGGAAGCCATCCCAAGGAGAGTTACAAGAAGCATGACAAAAGGGGTGGCTTTTCCATCTCTATCTTTATTTAGTATTGCTTTAGTTTGATTTCCATGAAGTTGACTTCGTTGATTGTTCTTAGTTGACTTGTTGATCTAGATCTTAGGTTAACTTGTTGACTTAAGATTAACTTAACTTAAGTCAACATGTTAATCCAATTTTACTTGTTTTGTAGGTCATTTAATTTCCCTAAAGGAGGTGGCGCATATGTGGCGTTTTTTAGAGCACATGTGGAAGAGAGAGAATGTGCAAAGCATTCTAGAAACATCTAGAATGAGGGACCATATGTCTTAGCCAACAATCCATCTAGAAGCATCTAGAGAATGATCCCGCCTTGCCTTGGCTGAGAAGGCTTTCTAGAAGGCTTCCATGTACATCATTTTGTCTTACCTTCTAGATCGTAGGATTTGTTATTTGCGTTGTAACCCTTTTAAGACTTATGTGTTTTTGCTCAAAGATCCCTAGACACTTCTATATAAGGTGTCCTTTAACACTTGTAAAAGGGTTTATCATTTTAGGAAATTATAGACACCCTTGTGTTCAACCTTGTGAGAGTTTCCTCCTTTGGGAGTGAATACTTTTAAGCCTTATCTCGAACCTAGAATCAAGTGGTGGCACCTTCCACTCATCTTCAAGGTCCCATGGCTTCTAGCCTAACCTTTTACTAGCGTGCTTCTCACACTTGTCCATTTCCTTGCCTTTCCATTTTATATGCTTTATTTCTTTCATTTTGTCTCGACTTCTATGTTTAATTCGCTATTTACTTTTGTTTTATGATTCAATCCATTTCTCTTCTTCTCTAAGCCATGTGAAATGCAACTTCATATCTAGATAAGTTGCTATCTTAATGTCTAGTGGAAATTTTCACTAGGCTTTCTTAATCCACTCGCACCATATTCATAAATCCTAAAAGGAATCAAGATAATCCTAAATAATTTGGTATCTAGAGCTTATGTTTTCTTTGAATATGGTGTTTTATGTGCTAACCATTGATTATGAGTTTTGATTTGTCTTTGGGAGACCTCTCGCCCTTATGGTGATGTTCAACTTGGTGGGTATAATTTTTCACTTCATTTGAGGTTTAAGTATCAAAAACTCCTTTTCTTGCCTATATGATGTTTGGCCGAGAACTTTGCATGAATGTTACCATGCCAACATTTTCTTCCAAATGTCTTTCTTTGTCTTGAGCTTTTCTTTGAGCATTTTATCATATGCCTATTTGAAGTTTTCCTTTCATTGCTTTCAGGTACTTGAATATGGCATGAACTATATGTCTTGTTTGATGTATGGTACATGAAAATGAGTTTGGCCTAAAAACTTGAGAAACTAACTGTCCAAGCCACATAAAAACACTTTCTAACCATCTTATGAAACTAGACTTTCAAAGATGAAAATTTTTGCACCAAGTTAAAGAATGGAACTAATTCAATAATTTTTTTATGACAAAATATAATTTGGGGTAAATATATCTTTAGATATTTTATTTATTATTTTTAATAATCATCTTATTTAATTATATTAGTAAATATCCATAAATCATATTTACCAAATCTTTTTGAATCTGGCAAGATCTTTTTAAATTTTTTTAAGTCTCCAACAATCAAATATATCTTGAAGATATTGGATTATTTAAAAGTAATTAGAGGATATTAATAGAGATTAAAACAACAGAAAAGCCCAAAACAAAGCATAATCCAATTTCTATATAAAGAGACTTACGAAAACACATTAAGAGAGCTTAAGGGGGGGCTCATTTTTTCCTCTCTCTCATCTTTCACGTTTTCCACCCTCTCTTTTTCTATTTTTTTGTTATTTTTAGGTTCCATGGATTGTTAAGCCTTTGGGGATGATTTTGTTGTATTTTCTTAACTAGATTCTAAGGTTATATGAATAAATTTGCTTGTTATTTTGATTCTTGTTGTGATTTATATTTATCCATGTCTTTTGTCTCTTAATCAAGTAAAAGTAATGATTTTTATATAATAGCAAGTGAGAACAATGTTAAATCTAGATATCATAACAATCATATGAGAGTGCAAGGGTTTTTAATTTTAATTGAGAAATTACTTTGACTAAAGTTAGAAACTTTCATATGATTGAATGAGATTTTACCAATAACTGAAAAGTTACTTTGATTAAAGGTGAAATTTTTAATTATATGTAATCAAGAAGTTACTTTAGTTAATTAGCTTACTAGATATAAGAGGTAAAAAAATAGACATGATTAGGCATAGTAATATTTAATTAAGTTACTTTGGTTAAATTTGCTATGATTAATCTAAAAGGTTCTTGCTTTTGATTGAGAAGTTACTTTGGTTAAAAGTGAGGACGCCAACAATTAATTGAGAAGTTACATTGATTAATTTGAAATCTTAGGCAATAAATCAATAACAATAATCCTTAGAAAATCAATGATGAAATCCTATTTCTAAGAAGCAACATAATCTACCTATTTTCTTTATTATTGTTTTTATCTTCTTTTTTTCTAATTTTATTTCCTTCTTTCATTCATTACTTGCTTATCTAAATCTTATTTATTTTGTTTACCTTTATCTTTTTGTATTATTTTTATTGTATTTGACTATCCCTTTTAGTGTATAGATTTAATAACAACTAATTTTCTAGGAATCAATTTCGTGTTCATTGGGAAATGATTTAGGATTGACTTTACCCTTTATATTTGTTTGGCTACTATCTTACTAATACTGAAGTTGTTATAGTTTAGTAGTATTAATTTGATCGTGTTAACAACAACGTTATTAAATTTACCCAAGAGGCTTGGACTTTACAAGATGGGATAAGAGATCTAAGAATCCAAGACTTGCATGGGCAAGTCAAGGACGTAAAAGAGAGGAAGGTTGGGTAATACCAAAGGTTTTCAAATAAAGGAAGAAATGTGGTCACCTTTAAGGATGTGGATTGCGTATAACTTCACTTAATTAAGGATAGATTCCCATCTCAAAGGAATTCCAAGCTCCACCCTAGAGGGGATGACCCTTTCTAAGTTGTGAGGAGAATAAAATATAATGTACGTGAGTTAGATTTACCCCTTAGCTACAACAGAAATCATACTTTTAATATGTGTAATCCTTCTCCTTTTGATATAGGTTTTTCAAATTCGTCAACAAATTCTCTCCAAGAAGGGGAGAGTAATGAGTCCATGACTCTTCATGAGAGCATATTAGAGCTTCCTAAAAGGATTACTAGAAGCATGGTAGCATCTGCTGGTTTGCCAGAGGTGTTAAAGGTCAGGTTGGGGGTTCGATTCCCACTGGCAACAACCCACCCAGTATGAATGGACGGAGAAGGGTGATGGGTTGGGGTGCATTGGGCTGTAGTAACCTGACAGCCTCTAGGGCCCAATGAGGGGTAGCCAGGGATGTTACAAAAAAGTGATGTAACATCCCGTCAGGATATTACGGATTTATAAGTTAAAGAAATAAATAAAAACAGCGCATTTAATAATACCTCATTTTCCCAAAACGCGGAAAATTTATAACTTTATTAAATGAGCGGATAAAGTTTATAACATCCATTACAAAACCAAAATCGCAATATTATCAAGTCACCCATTAGGGTTTACAAATGTTTTCAAAAACAAAAGATAAACATAAGAGTTCCCCAAGTCGAACCCCTCTCCGCGATTAAGCTGCACCAGAGCCACCTGCATCATCAACATCTTCTTTCGTGTACCGCGTACACGATCATCGCCACACACACGCAGATAGGGTGAGCTTAGCAGATAAATCATATATATACAATGCTATAAACATATATATCAAATATGCATACATATCACAGTACTTAACTTAACTTCCCATATTGCCCTATATTTTTATTCCTGCAATCCGACCCCGAATCAGTTTATTCGTGTTCTACATCGTCTAAGGATTACTTCAAGGTGACTTGCTGCCATACCTATCGGCCACAACCGATAGAGCACGTGCGGGAAAAAACATGCCACGGTCCATACACCGCAACGCCAGGTAGAGTTCCCATATACGAACATAGTTCGTATCGTCCCAAGACTACCAAACTCGTCAGCCAACAACTGAGGAGGGTAATCTATCTGGACCCATCCGTACTGGCCACAACCAGCACACTCACACCGGCAACACTCGCCAACCCGAGCCACAACTCAAGGGTTCCTCGTGTTCATCCGCCACCCCGAGCCACAACTCAAGAGATGTTATTCTGAGCCACAACTCAAGGAATACCACGTGCTTAACCCCT
>Ga0214544_1002170_pt1 | contig 41405 bp, 67 predicted proteins | sample CNSS3metaG_FD_160074 | JGI IMG/M metagenome (GOLD analysis project Ga0214544, IMG submission 160074) | Root nodule microbial communities from cowpea collected in UCLA plant growth center, Los Angeles, California, USA - CNSS3 | ecosystem: Host-associated > Plants > Roots > Nodule | place: USA...
GAGGCCTTCATCGTCGTCGCTCCTCCCAGTCGAGGGATTTACGCCGCGCCAACTCTAGCCAAAAATGGTCCAGTTTGCCGGCCTCAGGTCATCGCCTGATCAAAAGTGCGAAAGATTCTGGACACTACCGAGCGACGGACCATGAAGGCTCGAAATTTTCGGATGCCCAGACGGCGTTCATCCTGAAACAAGGCAACAACGGGGTTGCGGTGGCGGAGATCTGCCGTAAGGCCCGACGGGCTGCTGCCGACCGAGATGCGTCGGCTGAAGCAGCTCGAGGAGGAGAACGGCAAGCTGAAGAAGCTGGTCGCCAATCTGTCGCTCGATAAGGAGATGCTGCAGGACGTAATCCGCCGAAAGCTATGAAGCCTGGTCGGAAGCGCATGCTGGTCGACGCGGGCCGCAGCGAATGGCAGGTCTCGATCCGCAGGGCCTTTCGAATTTGACCGCTCGACCTACCACTACGAGTCCCGTCGCTCCGGCCAGGCTGCCCTCGAACAGAAGATCAAGGAGATCTGCCATGTTCGTATCCGCTACGGTTATCGTCGTGTTCACGTCGCGCGGCGTCGTGAAGGCTGACGCCATGGCCAGAACAAGACGCGGCGGATCTATCGCGAATTGGACCTGCAACTACGCAACAAAACGCCCAAGCGCCGGGTCAAGGCCAAGCTGCGCGATGATCGCAGGCCGGCCACACGATCGAACGAGACCTGGGCGATGGACTTTGTCCATGACCAGTTGGCGAGCGGACACAAGCTTCGCGCCCTTACGATCATCGATACCTTCTACCGCTTCTTGCCGGCGCGCTGTGAGCCGACTTGCGCCGGACGATGCTTCGCACAGTGAGGAGCAAATCGACGCCTCCCTCGGAACCGCAATAACAAGCACCTCCAGCAGATCGTATCGAGCGTTCGCCGCACGCGGGTCCGCCCCCCCGAAAGACCTTCTTGGACGACTTCCGCACGCGACTCCGGGCGAGTCGTTCCCAGAATCCACTTTGCCGAAGCATGCAATAGAGGCATCGATCCATATGCGATTCCCCTGCTCCGAACTGGGAGAACCTCCTCGCGACGGAGACTCGCGTTTCATCACCAAGTGCTAGTGAACCAGAGTTCGCGCGCACAACAGCCCTTTCAGATCATGCGCGCTTCCCAGCACTTCTAGGATTGAACGGCTATCACGCTAATCTTAGTTCGGAATGGTCACCCTGAGCGCGGATCTGTAGCTGCATTTTTGAATCATCGCGCATGATGAATAGATACCAAATGCTTTCGTTAAATCGAGGAGACCACCGCCATCCAGATATCTTAAGTCCCGATGATTCTATCATCGGCCTGAAAGTATCGATATGCGACCCCCTAGAAGACTCGAGCAACACTATTAGGCCATCGCGTTCAAGATGCTTGCGTACTCCCGAGAAAAATTGGCAATGCAACCGCCACCTGTCATCCCGATATATACGCGGATCAACATTATTTATGTATTCCAACATACGCCGCTCAGCATAGTGCGGCGGATTACCAACTACCAGGTCGAACTTCTCAGATTCCGGCAATGCCAGAAGCCCGTTACCTTGATAAATTGTCACGCGGTCTCCGATATTGTTTTTGCGTGCCGTATATCGGGCCGCATCAATGGCAGGAGCATGAGTATCGGCAAGACACAAAGTCTCGCAAATTTTGTCCGCCAACATCGAATATCCAATAAAAGCAGGACCGCAACACCATTCAAACATACGTTTAAAGCGAGGCCTGCCTTTAAAGTAATTGAAAAGATCCAGGTAATCGTCGGCGTAATCAACGCCGCCGCCATTTAGGTTTTCCGTATAGTAGACAGAAACACCGTTCCAAGCTTTAGACTTGTAATCGGGTGTAAATGTTTCAACAACGGGTGTGATGGAGTCAGACATCATCGGTTGTGCCTCACGAGATTGTTGCGGATCTCAACATAGATCAGATCTCTCAGGTTGCAACCTAAGAGAGTTGGTAGCTGAAAATCGACACGAAACTCAGTTGAAGCGTCCACTAAACTCTTTTGGGTATCATTAGAGACGCTTACTAGTGTCCCGAGTCACAAGTTCGCAATCGTAGATTCGCATTAGATTCGCGTCGCTGTGCCAGAGATGGGGGCTGCAACAGCGACGGAGGATCTGATGGCGACCCAGCGACTTGCGCCCCTGATATTGAGCGATGATGAGCGTGCTGAACTTCAGTCGCTGACAATGCGGCGAAAGACGGCGCAGGCGTTGGCTCTGAGAGCCCGGATCGTGCGCGGCCAGAACAAGGAAGTGGCGGCCAGCTAGGCCTGGAGCGGGGGACGGTAGGCAAATGGGGACGGCGCTTTGTGGAGCAGCGCGTGGATGGGCTGCACGATGAGCCGCGCTCGGGAGCACCGCGCACCATTGACGATGCCCGCATCGAAGCCGTGATCGTGCGGACGCTGGAAAGCTGCCCCGAGAACGCCACTCATTGGAGTTCTCGGGGCGGCGAAGGCCAGCGGCCTGTCGGTGTCGACAGTGCAACGCATCTGGCGGGCCTTCGGGCTCCAGCCGCGCCGGCTGGAGACATTCAAGCTCTCCACCGATCCGAACTTCGTCGCCAAGGTGCGCGACTCGTCGGCCTTTACGTCTCGCCGCCGGCACACGTCATCGTTCTGTGTGTGGAAAAGTCTCAAATCCAGGCGCTGGACCGCAGTCAGCCGATGCTGCCGATGCGTCCCGGTCAGCCGGCTCGAAGGAGCCATGACTACAAAAGGCACGGCATCACATCGCTGTTCGCCGCCCTCGACATTGCGACAGGACGGGTCATCGGCAAATGCGACGGACGCCACCAAGCCGCCGAGTTCCGCAAGTTCCTCGACGAGATCGAGGCCGCCGTACCGGGCGAACTCGACGTCCATCTCGTCATGGATATGTGTGGACGCCCCCGTTGGTGCAAGAAGAATCTTTCGAAGAGCACGGAGCGTGGTCGGGTGCTGACATGTGTCCGGCCTTTTGCTGCGGCTGTCATATGCCGCTGGCCCGTATGGGAGTTCGCGGAACGGGTCCAATTCAACCTCGCGTGCTCGAGGCGCGTACCCATGATCCGATTTTCCCGATCCCGTCTCGTTGACCGTTCGCCATACTCTCCGGTTGACCTTCTCACACTCTCACGGTCCCTGCCGCGGAGCTATTTCGCCGCAGCCGGAACCCGATAAGTTCCGCCTCTCGCCAACAATGCCCAGACGATGCGCGCCGTCTTGCTGGCGAGGGCGACGATCACCAGCAGGGGCGGCTTGCGGGCAAGCATGCGCGCAAGCCAAGGATTTGCTGTAGAGCCTTTGCGCATTGCCCAGCGCACGGCCGCGCTCGCGCCAATGATCAGTAGTCGGCGCAGGGTTCGTTCGCCCATGCGGGATGTCTCGCCGAGCTTCTGCTTTCCGCCGGCGGAGCGCTGCAGCGGGGTGAGCCCCAGCCACGCCGCAAAGCCGCGCCTCCTCTTGAAGGCCTGGGCCGTCGGTGCCAGGGCAACGAGCGCCGTCGCCGTGATCGGCCCGATTCCTGGGATTGTCATCAGCCGCTTCGCTTCGACATCCTCCTTGGCGCGTCGGGCGAGCTCTCGGTCGAGCAGCGCCACCCTCTTGTCCAGTGATCGCAACTGCTCGGCGAGTAGCCGCAGGATCGGTCTGGCCAACTCAGGAATGTCGGTGTCATGGTCGTCGATCGCGGACATAAGCTTGGCAACATGGGAGGGGCCTTGCGCAACCACCATCCCAAATTCGGCCAGATGGCCGCGGATCGCATTGATGGTTTGGGTGCGCTGACGCACCAGGAGGTCGCGGGCGCGAAACACAACGGCCGCCGCCTGCAGCTCTTCGCTCTTCACCGCCACGAAACGCATCGTCGGCCGCTGGACGGCTTCGCAGATCGCTTCCGCATCGGCGGCATCATTCTTCTGCCGTTTCAGTAGAGTCGAGGAGAGGCGCGGTGATGCGCTTGTTGCGCGTTCCGTTTCCTCTCCCCGCTCATCAAACCGGACGTGCAGTTTTCCCGCATCCGGCTTTCCGATAGGTTTCGTCACAAGGCGCACGTCGGCGACACTTTGCGCACGCGGTTCAGCACAAGAACGCCAGAGTTCCCATAGATCTGATCAGAGAACCGTCTGACGCCACGTCCTGGCGTCTTATGTCGTCTGCGCGGAAAGGCGAGCACGCGGTCGAAGACGTGTCGATCAACGGCCTGATGAGCCGTAGCAAGCGAGCCATAGCTGAAGTAAGCGGACCAGCCGCCCAGAAGGCGGTTCAGTCGTGCTTGTACTTCGGGCCAAGCGCCCTTGTTGCCCGGCGTCAGCAGTTCGCTGACCTTCCTCTTGATCCGCAGCACGCTTTTCTTCGACGGAGCCGCGCTAAGATACCACCGCCCCCCATTGCGGAAGTGGCGGGGTCCGAGCGTGTACCCAAGGAAGTCAAAGCTTTCCAATCGGGCATTCTTCACCGAGGTTTTAGTCTCGTTGAGTGTCAACCCAAGCTTGGTCATCACCGCTTTCGTCCACGTCAATGCGTCTTCCACGTGGCCGCGGCTGAGAATGACGAACTCGTCGGCATAGGAGATAATCTGGCCATGGAATGCTTCACGCCGACCGCTGAGACGCCAATGCTTCAGGAACCGTTCATGTAGATGACGGAGAGCAGCGGACTGATGACGCCGCCCTGTGGCGTGCCACACTTGTTGCTCTTACCGCCGCTCATGCGCCGTTTCCCGTTGCTATCCCGCTCCTCAAGCGGTACTCGCAGCCATAACTTAATCAGCCGCAGCACATTCCGGTCGACGATGCGTCGGGCCACCGATTTGAGGAGGTCCGAGTGCGGAATCGTGTCGAAGTATTTCGACAAATCGGCGTCAACAACATCCGTATAGCCCCGGCACATGAGCCGGTGCACTTCCTTGACGGCATTGACCGCGTTGCGGCGCGGGCGATATCCATAAGCGCCGTCCTCAAAATCCGCCTCGAAGATCGGCTCCAGCACGATCTTTGCAGCAGCTTGGACGACCCGGTCCCGGATTGTTGGGATACCGAGCGGACGTTCGCCGCCGCCGGGCTTCGGGATCATCACCCGCCGCACCGGATCGGGCCGATAAGTCTTCGTGACGAGTTCATCGCGCAGGCCAACCAACCATGCTCCGAGTCCCGACGCGTCGATCTGCTCGAAAGTTATTCCGTCCACTCCTGGCGCACCCGCGTTGGCGCGGGCCAGCTTGTAGGCATGGCTCAGGATGTCCTCGCGGCAGATCTTGTCGTACAGCACGTAAAAGCGGAAGGCAGGCTCCGCCTTCGCCTTGCAATAAAGGTTTCTCTGAAGGCGCCTGATCTTATCGGGCGTTTCAAGGCTCATCGCCAATCTACCCTTTCCCTCGCCATCTTCAAAAGCGCACCTGAAGTCAGGATCCTTTCCTCCGCCGGAATTATCCGGTTTCATCGGTACCTATGACCCTGTCCGACTCCCGTCCGGTCCATCGACTACTCAATGCTGAAGGCGCGACCTTCGACCAAGACCGGTCTCCCCCGATTACCCGCACTACCTTTCCAACGTGCCGTGCCCATTACCCCGGTGAACCAGACAGGTGCATGCGTCGATTGCTTCCCTGCCTTCCCCGCCATACGATCGGGTCGGCATTCACATCGTAACTTTCGAGGCGTGCTCAGGCTTCACTCACATTAGGGCCCGCTGGATTGCTCGGCCGCCTAAAGCGACCTTTGTCACGAGGCTTCGATCCGTCCGATTGCTCGTCCAAACCGTTCGTCAGCTACCAGATCAATCGACAACTCTCTGGGTGGATCCTTCCTCCACTGGTAATACGCGCCGTCGGGGCGCACCGAAAGGCTTTACATAGTCTGGCGCAATGAGTCGCACCGCATGCCCCAATTTCCCGATCTCGCGCGCCCAGTAATGGCTGCTGGCGCAGGCTTCCATGGCGACCGTGCAAATCGGCTGCGCGGCAAGAAATTTGAGCACCTGGTCCCGGCGCAGCTTCTTGCGGAAAAGCACGGTTCCTGATGCATCCGCGCCATGCATCTGGAACATCGCCGGATCCAACCCGATTATGCTAACTTCCGACATGGACGCCTCCGTTCAAGTGATGGTCAACGACACCACTTTGGCACAGCGATGCCGTGAGGGGGCGTCCACCCCATCAACTATGCAACGCACAAGACGCCGCTGATCCGGAAATGGCTGGCCAAAAGGCCGCGTTGGCATGTGCACCTGCCCCCGACCAGTTCGTCATGGCTCAATCAGGTCGAGCGCCCCTTCGCGCTTCTTACCGATAAGAAGATCAGGCGCGGTGTGTATCGCAGCGTAGCCGCCCTTCGGGCGGATATCGCCTCGTTCATCGAACGACATAACGCAGATCCCAAGCCGTTCCGGTGGACCAAGTCAGCCGATGACATCCTTGCTTCCATCGAACGCTTCTGCGTTACAACGCCCCGGTACAACACGACGCGATGTTGCGAACTTCAGGACACTAGAGCAGATTTTGATCGGACACGATCATAACCGGCTGCGGCGAAGAAGTTCCGACACTCTGTGCGGTGAACGCGGCAATAGCTGGGGCAGGCTCGACCGATCTTGCAGCCGCTTTGAGCTTGGCGAACGCCATTTCGATCGGCTTCGGTCAGGCGCATAAGACGGCAGATATAGGAGTCAGGTGCCCACCGCCTCGATTGCGAGGCTAACGTCGACCCGCTTGTGTGCCGCGAGATCGTCCATCACTCGCCGGGCTTGAGTGTCGGCACTAGGACTTGCGTCAAATGAGCTTCGAACGCTGCCCCATCCATGGGACCGTCGAGAACCATCGGAACGGCATACCGGTCGATCTGAGCGCACCGACGAAGGTCGTCGTCTTCCAATGGCCACACAGTCATAAAGCCGCGCCATGCGGACCGATCCAATCGAGCGGGCTAATCGACACTGGCCCGGCCACGATCGCGGCAATGTAGCCGTCCAGCACTGGCAGGCTGGTGGCGACGGGACGCCGCTCGGTGCGGTTCTCCAGCCCTCGATCGAGCTGCTCGAGCGCATGGCGGCGGCAGTCACCGACGACGATGCTTTTTCGCGACGCCGGCTGATGCGGCCACCTGCGTGATGCGCGCGTGGGCAGGCTTCCAGTTCCAGGCCAGCAGCTCGTGCAACTGATGGTTCTTGGTGTGGACATCATCGCCGATCTTGTGCAGACGGCCCTCGCAGCACCGGCAGGCCGTCGCGTCCGGCTCCAGCACCTGCTCGAGCGCGGCAAGTGTTTAGCCAACGCCGATGCTGCGCTTCGCCTTCTTGCGTGGCTTACTGGCTTGGTCGCAACCGCATCGTCGTCGGCTGGCGCAGGTGATATGACGCCGGTCTCCAGAGCTCGAGCGCGAGCTGCTAAGGCGACGAGCGCTGCAAGCCGCTCCGAACGCTTGCCGAAGATCATATCCCTCATCGTCTGCATTGCAGCGTGTAACTTCTCGTTCTCGGCGTCAAGCACGAGCACCATCTCGGTCAGAGCAGCTGCGTCGGTCGGAAGAGCGTCCGGGCGACTCGTCATGATCAAAAGATACATCCGCGTGTCACAGGCTCCAGCGAAATCCTCTCCTCGCAGCCGACAACGGCTGGCTGCTTCACAGCCTTGGGGGAAACACGGGTACGTCGAGCAGCGTCGCAAGTTGTGTCGCACTTAGGTGCACCACGCAGTCACAGATCGGCGGCCAAGTGAAGTGTCCCTCATGCAGCCACTTCGTCCCCTGAACCATGCCGCTGCCGCCCCAGGCCGAAAGCTTCTCTCTGTCTGAACGTTTGGAAGGGCCGCAGTATGGATTCGCGCGTAGCGCCTCTCCCACCAGCGCCGACAGCGTGTGCAACGACTTGCGAAAGTCGACCGGTTGGGCCGCCACCACGAGCTTGAGCTCTGGCCGCAGCGCTATCATCGACCGCCTCTGAGCACCGACAGCACCGTGCAAAGCGTCGCTGCGTCCACTCCCCGGCTCAACCCGATGAGCGCCCCGCTCACCTCGATCTAGATCGACTAAGCTTGGCCCGTCGGGATACCATCTGCGGCTGTGTCGGCGCCGGTGCGACACTGCCCGGCTCGCCTGCAAGTTCGGCCGCCCTCGCTTCGATTCGAACCGGCACGAAGCCTGGTGCTTGAACGCCCGCTGCCGCCACGAACTTGTGCCGCCGCACCGTGAGCAGCCCGCGGACAACATCATTGCGCCGAACGATCTCGGAAATATTGGCTCTTTCCTCCAAGCTCTCGGCTACGATCCGAGCCTTCTTTTCCACCGTCCAACGCCGCCGCCGGCGCTCCCCGGTGATCAACTCGATACGACCACACGAACCGCCTTCCTGCCTGGCATCAAGCATGACATCTGCCATCGGTTCACTCCCAACGATCAGGTCATGCCAAGCTGAATCGCACACCAAGCGCACGATCGCGAGGCGGGGGCCTCGTCCTTCCAATTACCCATAAAGTTTTGCCCCGATCGCGGCTCCCATTTCGACGTCGATCAGTCGCGATAGTCCGCGCCAGATCACGGTATCCCCTCGAGGCAGATCGTTGGATCGGGCCAAGTATCCTCCGAGCCGCGCGATCTTGACGACGTAGTGGGAGATCGTGGTTCGTTGAGAGCGGTTGGCACCCCGATCTTTCACCAAATGATCGAGAAGCTTGATTTCGAGTTCCGTCAGCGCCGTTTGCGGTGCCGCATTCGGCGTGGAGCGATTGAGCATCGTCATCCAGGAGACGCGCCAGCTCACAATGCAGAAGACCGCGATCAGATTGACTAATCGCTCAGCGGTTTGCAATTTCGACTCCTCCGCCTGCAGCCCGATTTGAGGATCTTATGGAAGACTTCGATCTTCCACCGGAGCGCGTACCACTCGAGCTTCTCGATCGGCAATTGTATGATTGCCGTCCCCGGCGAGTCGATCAACGCAGGTTCGCACCAGAGAATGCGTTCCAACCTCTTCGGCCAGACAGAACAGCTCATAGATGTCGCTCTCGCGATCGCCGATATGAACGCATCGTCGAGGGTCAGCGAGAAGGTCGGTTGATTGTCGTAAATTCTCCAGCCAGCGGATGCTCTCCTTCTGCTCGATCGGAACCCGTGTCGGATTGATCTTTCGCTTCGGGGCCGTCGTCCGCTTGAACTTCCTGCGAGTCCAGAACCTGATTGCCGCCAGTCCGAGCGGAAGCCCTTCGGTCGTCACGCCGAGGCTCGAATGCATCAGGATGCCGCACTGCGTGCGCCCTGCCGTCTTACCTATAAAGGATCCGGCTTCTCTCGCTTGAAGCTGAATTCCGTCGTGTCATGGAGGACAAGGATCGGCCCCTCCGTTGTCGTCGCGCGCCTGTGCGACGCCTCAAAGTGGCCGCCAAGAATATCCGCTTCGTTGACCCGATCGTTGGAGAAGAAGCGATACGCGGCCTTCCTGTTCGCCCAGTCCTGACAAACTAGCGGGATGCTCTGACCCATGTCGCTCCCGATCTGCCCGAGCAATTTGCAAAATCGGCGCCCGAGCCGCTCATCCTTAAACTCGTATCCCGCAACTGCCGATCAACCCGCGTCTCGATGCCGGCCGTCAATCGCTGAGCACGCGCTTTCGCAAGATCTTCTAGTACCAAGCCCACCAAGCACCATCAAATTTCGAATCAGGTGCTCGACAGCGAATCACAACAGATTCTGCCGATTCAAGTTTTCGCCACGGACACGTCGTCTAAATCGACCGCAATTGGAAGGCCCTCTTGCCGGTTACGGCTGAGAAGCCTTCATCGCGCGTTCAGCCGCGAGGTCCGGCCACCTTGCTCGCCGGCGTGCGTCGATTTTCAATTTTCAGTTGTGGCATCGAAGAGCCGCCAAATCAGCTCGGTACGAGATGCCGTTCTGAATCTCAGCGCTGGTGCGCACCACCGCCTGGGTCGTGCTCCTGCAATACCACGGAGTTGGAAACTTCTGCTTTCAGCAGGCTCCAGAGGTCGTGCCGACCGGATCAGCGCCCCTTGTAGGGGCCGAGGGAAAGAGTGCTCCCTTTTCGGGCGCTCGATGTTACCTGGCTGCCGCCGCCGGGTCGGTATGGAGTTGCCGATCGCGTTCGTGGTTTTCTGCGTCCACCCACGGTGAGATCTTCGGTGAGAGCAGCAGAGACGTTCTCGTGGGGCAGGTCCTTGCCGTCCCAAGCGCTTAGCACGGCCGTGGTTCGCGGCAAAAGCCTCAACAACCGTATGTCGTGGACCTCGCTGAACATCATCCGGCGATCGGTAAGACAGAAGTAATCGAGATAAACAGCAGGAGGGGCTAGACGAGGGTGAAGCTCAGCTTGCGCCCGCTCTCGACCTGCTGCAGTTTGATCCCTAACGGCATGCCATTGGGATTGCCGGTGACTGACCACCATCGACTGCTCTCAATTTTTCACTCTCCTGACTCTATCAGATCTTCGTTGGAGGCGGCGAGGCGAGCGTCCGTCGGGTCATCGCCGTACCGGGTCTGACCTTGCAACACGCATTCCGAATTCGGCAACTTGATCACAAAATCATCATGGCCGAGTCCGCGGGCGCCCGAGCCGGGCGCCGGTTCAGCTTGCGCCCGCTCGGGCCGCAACGGCAACACGGTCGGCCGATCGACTACCATGCTCTGCTTGCCCAGTTGGAAAAAAGCGGAGTGCGTTGCCGCGCATAATGCGCTCGATCAGGCCGGGCGCTTCTTCGAGAGCGATCCAACCTTCGGCAACCAACTCGGAGAGTGCCTGCGCAATCCCACGGCGAGCAATGCAGGCATGCCCATAGACTGGCTCGATCGCGACATAATCGCCGCCAAACGTGAATATCTTGTTGGCCGAGGCTGCCAGCAGAAACTCCTTAAAGAAACGGACGCTCGCCGCCGGGTTGAGAATCCATGCCCAGCACATGTCTATCCAGGCGTTCGGATAGTGTTTGGCCAGCGCGATAAATTCCTGCTCGTAAGGATAGCCGATGTGCATCAGAACGAATCGGGTTTCTGGAAAGTCCAGCAAAAGGCGACAGAGATCGGCGGCGTTGTTGCGAGTGCGGGCGAGTTGCATCATTCCATGACCGCCCACAACGCCAGTGTGCAATTTAACGGGCAGACCGTACTCGGTAGCTCTGCCCACACAGTAGCGGAACAGAAAATCTTGCAGCGACTTGAGGTCCTCGGAACCTAGGTCGTGGCGCATCTTGCCGATGTGGTGCAGAAACAGCCGCGCCGCGTGTGCCTTGGCGACCGGCGCAAAATCAAGCGAACGCGAATAGGCAATCTGGCATTTAACCGCCACGGCTCTCGGGCCGTACGTAGCGAAATAGAAGTCGATGATGTCGAGCCAATCGTCCAACGTGGTCGGTTGCTTGCCTGTTTCGGTATGCACGCGGGTGAGGTCCGCAGCGCTGCATCGGGAAAATTCGAGGATGCTGAGATCCTGCGCAAGTAGCGCTGGCTGCTCAGTCTCCATGAAGATGCGCTGCAGAGAATTGACTTGGCAGTTCTCGATGTTCGCCCGATGCAGAACGGCAGCGTAAAAGCCGGGCTGAACGGTCTCGCGGTATTTTTCGGCGATGCGTTGCACACTCTCGGCAGTCAGGTCGTCCTCACCATAGAGGCCTCGAAGTGTATAGCGCGCCGCCTGGGCATAGCCGGTGTGGCGGATCCGGTCCCAGTAAGGTGCGACCAGCCGGTATTTTGCCTCGCTCGAAAGATCCGGCCCGAGAAAGCTTTGCAAGTCGTTTTTCGGCATTCCCGCGACCGCCAAATCTCGCGCAACGTACTCCCTGACCGCATATGTCCAGTCGTCGCAAGACAGCCCCCCATCAAGTACACCAGAGAGGCGCTGGCTTTCCTCGATCAGATGCTCGTGGGTGTCTATGAACGGCGTCTGCTCGACCCATTCCGATATTTGTTGGCCGGAACTCGTCATGGTTTTTCTCGAGTGGTAGAATTAGAAACACGCGTTCTGAGGTGGGAAAAGAATCAACATCCGACAGGAAACGTCCGGTAGATCCCGCGTAGGGATTGCGAACGTCGGCGCAGCAACTCGATAGCGGTTAGCATGGCGATAGAGAACAAGATCAGCAGGGCCGCGGTGGCAATAATCGCACAGTGGAGACCGGGAGGCGCAGGCCTGCATGAAATGTGTGCGATTACTCAAATGACGGTTTCCTTCCCTACTCGCACTCAACTCCGCGACCTTGGGTCGACACAAGATTAGTTTTCAGAGAAATATTATCGGGCGGCGAAGCAGAATTTCATTGATGTTACGCCTCAAGTTGCGGAAATCCTGCACACTTACCGCGGAGGGGCGAGGATTCGTGTTCCTCTCCGCGGCCTTGGACAGTGAAGCCGCGCACGACGATCTCCATGAGCGCCCGTGCACTCGCTCGAGGTGAAGGATTGTTTCTTGTCCGCCGTAAGGCCGCGAGAGGTCATATGACTGGCGACCGAGCAACCCGCTTGATTTCTGTGCAACCTGTAGGCATGGGCCGGCTCATAGGACTCCGATAGGACGCAGCCGCAGCTTAGGTAATCCTGGAGCAACGTAAGAGGCGCACAAAGAGAAAATGCCGACCCATATTATACGGATTTACGTCGTCGGCGACACGACTGGAGATCGTCGTTCACTGCGCTACTTGCTGGCGCCAACAATATCGTGGTTCGGCGTCGGGAATGTCGAGCGACCGCCACAGTGATCCGCCTTCGTACGTTTGCCGCCGCTCCGAGAGGAACCACCAGTGCAGGTACCGCTCTGCGATCTTACAGCTAGGGTGTAGCTCACCCCGCATAGCGGGCGCTGTTTGAGTCGCCTGAGATGCCCGCCTTCTCGAGTCCCCGGCGCATCATCTCGACATCGGCAGCGGCGTATCGGTGGATTGTGGCGACTTGGGCATGACCAAGCCAAGCCTGGATCGTCAGGAGGTCCACGCCTGACCGGAGAAGCTTCATGGCGAGGGAATGCCGGAAGATGGCGGCGATATCGGCTTGCCCTCCAAGCTTGGCCTCGCGGACCCGGCCTGGGAGGCGGCACGCCGCACGATGTGTGTCGCGCCGAAACGCGTCAGGCGCTCGTTGTGGACCCCGACGAAGATCGGCCGCGATTCATGATTGGCGAGGCCGCGTTCGATCAATAGGTCCGTCAGCGATCGCACCAGATCCTTAGGAATGGGAACGACGCGATCTCGGCGTGCCTTGCCGTGAAGCAGCACCTGCGGGCGTCCTCGCTCCAACTGAAGGTCGTTCGCGTTGACTCCGGTCGCTTCGGACACGCGACCGCCAGTTCTCGCCAAGAAGAGCAGAAAGGCCCGGTTGCGCCGGCCGCGGGGCGTCGTCTGATCAGGGGCTGCGATGATGGCCTCCACCTCGGCGTGGTGAGGTGATGCGTCACCTCGATGTGGGCCTTTGGTGGGGATCGTTAGAACCCGTTGGGCGACGCCGAACGAGGCGGGATCGGCGGCAGCGACGTGATGGAAGAAGGATCGGATCGCGGCTAGTCGGGCGTTGCGCGTTGCGACGGAGTTGTTCCGCTTCTCCTCAAGCTCGTCAAGAAAGGCCAGAACAAGGTCCCGATCGAGATCCTCAAGGTCCAGCGCCGCCGGCTTCTTCCCCGAATGGGCGGCGGCAAAGAGGATGAGCATGCGCAAGGCATCGCGATAGCTGGCCAAGGTCGCGGAGGTCGCGTTGCGCTGCTTGGTCAACCGGCGACGAAAGTACGACTCCAGGAGGGGCGCCAGCAGGAGGTGTTCGTTCATGCCGCGCCTCCGTCGAGGATTGTGCGCTCAGCCGCGATGGCGAGGAGATCCGACGAGCCGGTGAGGTAGCAGGCTGTGTCGCTATAGTTGGCGTGGCCGAGGTAGGTGGCGAGTATGGGCAGCAGCGCTTGGGCGTCTGCGCGCTGTTGGTGCCACAGCCTGAGCCTGGTCACCGCGAACCGGTGCCGGAGATCGTGCGGTCGCAGAGGCTTACCATTGTCAAGACCCGCGAGCTTGCGGGCCTTAGCGAAGTTGCTTTGCAGGCCGGTCGCCGACAGACGGCAGCCTCGCGAGCTGAGGAAGAAGGCCTCGCCTTTGGGCCTGGGAAACACTGTGTCGCGCTCACGGGCGTATCGACGAAGGGCTGCCTGGGTCGTTGGGTGAACAGGAATCAGGCGGTCTTTACGGAACTTGGTTTTACGGACGAGGACGACCCCGTTGGTCAGATCCACGTCGCCGCGATCAAGGCTGACTACTTCGCCCGATCGTAATCCCGTACTGGCCAACAATCCGATTAGCGTCGTCATCGTGCAGCCCTGAGAGGGTTCCCTGGCGAAATGAAGCTGCATGCGTCGATAAGCGACGTCAGCTCAGCCTCACTTAGGATGCGCGGCGGCGGAATCGCCCTGGACCGCGGGAAAGCTTTGCGCTCCAAGACCTCGGTCTGGGGGTCGTAGATGGCCAGGTACTCGTAGAATCGGTGGAGCACGCCGTGACGGACCGCGCGGCTGTCGGCGGCGCCACCGAACGACAGGACGAAATCCAGCGCCATCGTCCGGGTGGCGGGCGCACCCAGCTGAGATCGCTTGACGTAGCGAACGAAAGCCCGCAGCGTGCCGGCTTGCTTGTTGAAGGCGTAGCTGAGGGAGCGGCGCAGCTCGATGTAGCGCTCGACCTTGTCGCCGAGGAATGCGGCGAAGGCAGTCATGCGGCGCCTCCCGGAAAGGGGAGCGCGACCTTAGCGAGCTGCGTGGCCGCGACCTTCACGTACAGCGCCGTTGTGTTGATGCTTCGGTGCCCTAGAAGATCGGCGACCTCGTTGATCGGCCTTCGTCGCCCGACGAGCTGGGTGGCTAGACTGTGGCGCAGGAGGTGTGCGCCTCCAACGCGACCGAGCTCGAAACCGCTTCCGCACGATCCTCGAAACAGACGACGCGTACTTGAATGGTCCCACGGGCGGCGTGAAGGACAGGAACAGATGCTGACTATCGATCTTCGGTCGAGCCCGCAGGATGTAGTCGGCGAGCGCGGCGCCGGTCTCCTCGAGGAGCGGGGCCACTCGGTCACGCTTGCCCTTGTGCGCGGCGGCGATCAGGGTGAGACTCCGCATTGCCTCGGCTTAATTGTTACCGGATGCTAAGCCGTTGCCTCACGTAAATTGCTCCCTTGGATCGGGAACGAGCGGGGGCGAAGATGGGGTGGCTAAGCATGGCAACGCGGAAGGAACTAACGGCGGCGGCAGGGGCGCGCTATCGGCGTTCGGATCGCGCGAAGAAGGCGCGGATATTGGACGAGTTCGTCGACATCACCGGATTCCATCGCAAGCATGCGATGCGATTACTTCGAGGTCGGGAAGACGCACCCTCAGGCCGGCGGGCGCGACGTCGAGTCTATAACGAGGCGGAACACAACGCGCTCGTGCTCCTTTGGGAGGCGTCAGACCGGATTTGCGGGAAGCGGCTGAAGGCGTTAATGCCTGCGCTGATTGAGGCGATGGAACGGCACGGCCACCTCGACCTTGCCCCCGAGATCCGCGCCAAACTTTTGGCGATGAGCGCTGCGACGATCGACCGCGCATTGGTGCGGGTCCGAGAAGGATTGGGTCGCAAGCTCCGGCGGCACACGACGCATTCGTTGCGCCGCAGTGTTCCAATATGGACGTCGGCAGATTGGAACGATCCGGCGCCGGGATTCATCGAGGCTGACCTCGTCGCGCATAGCGGTCCATCTGCGCGCGGCAGCTTCATCCAGACCCTCGTGCTCACCGACATTGCTACGGCTGGACGGAGTGCGCCCCTCTGATCGTACGCGAACAGACGCTGTTGAGCACGGTGTTGACGGAATTGCGCAAACAATTGCCTTTTGCGCTGCTCGGCCTCGATACGGACAACGATACCGTGTTCATGAACGAGACGCTGAAAGCCTACTGAGGCGGCCGACATAGTCTTCACACGCTGCCGGCCCTACCGCAAGAATGACCAGGCATTCGTCGAGCAGAAGAACGGCGCCGTCGTGCGCAGGATGGTCGGCTATCGCCGGTTCGAGGGCCTGGAAGCGGCCAAGGTGCTGGCTGAACTCTACCGATCGGCGCGGCTGTTCGTGAACTTCTTCCAACCCTCGTTCAAATTGATAGCCAAGCAGCGCGACGGGGCTCGTGTGCGCAAGACATACAGCGCGCCGGCAACTCCACACCAGCGCTTGGCCACCGACGCCCGCACGCCTTCCGCGGTTCGCGCCCATCTCCAAGAAATCTATGCCACTCTCGACCCGGTCGCGTTGTTGCGAGATATCCGCGCTGCACAGGAGCGCCTCGCGGCGCTCGCGGATACCCAGCCAATCGCCCATCCCGCTGCGGCATCGCAATCGATCGATCTCTTCCTGGCAAGCCTACGAACCGCCTGGAAGGACGGAGCTATGCGACCGACGGATCGGCCAATCGTAAAAGCGAAAAGAGGCCGGCGGCGTCCCGACGCGCTCATCCGCGCGACGCCAGATTTGCGAAAATGGTTTGAGGCCGAGCCCTGGCGGACTGGTAGCGAACTGCTTTGCCGGTTGCAGGTGGAATATCCTGGAGCCTATCCGAACAAGCTTCTTCGAACGCTTCAACGTCGGCTTAAATCCTGGCGCAGCGAGCAAGCGAACGCATTACTGTTCGTTCCTACGGAGAAGACGCCGCCGGGGTATGAGGTCACAACAACCCAATGATGTGCCAAGCGCCAGCGGAGGAGGCCGGGCGCTCCGAAATCCCGGCCATCTCCGCACCCGGCCTCCTCCTCAACCCAAGTCGGGAGCAAAATAAATGAGGCATCCGATCGCACTCGGGAGCATCCATATGTGAGGCAATACGCGCTCTCATCCTGATTGTCGCGCCACACCCTTGGTGCGCCGGACAAAAAACTCGCCAGCTCGCCAGTCGATATCCCGGAGCTGAAGAGCACGTAGCTCGCCGTTGCGAATGCCTGTGGTGGCGAACAACAACAGGACGGCTCGATCGCGAAGGTCGATCGGCGTCGCCTTGCCGATCGCATCGATGGCGCGGCGAACATCATCCCGCGAAAGCCGGGGCGGTAAATGGGCCAGTCGCCAATATGGCGTTCTTGGAACGACGGGAGCCAGATCCTGCTCGTGGTGGCCACCCCAATGCAGAAAGCGGAGAAACGTTCGGATGTGAGACATCGCCGCCGTGCGAGTGCCGGAGGTCGCCGAGAGCGACAGCCGATACTCGACAGCTGCAAGGACATGCTCTGCCGTCAACGCCTCGAGGTCTTGGCCAGGATGGCGATGGCGGAGCCAATCCAGAAAGCGCCGTGCGCCCAAGAGAACGCCATCGCGGGACCTTGGCTCAAGGCCTCGTACCCTGCTCAGATACTCAGAAAAGGAGCTCAAAAGCGGAGCATCCGGATCATCGACTACAATGGGCGTCGAAGCAATGACTCGTTCGGGCGCCACCCGTCGCGCGTGTTGGAGCGCAGACACTGCCGCAATCCGCGGTGAGTCCGTGGTGAATGTGCAAAGATAGCTATCGACGATAGCTTCGCCGATCGGCCGTGAACCGCAATGTGCTGCAGCAAAACGGCTGAACCGCGATCCGGCTCAGATAAAGCTTAGCGGATGCTTGCTTGTAACCGAGCGAGAAAAGTGCCCCGCGATGCGCTCCATCTCGGCGCCAAGCGCCCCGTCACGAAGGCGTTTAAGCACCCCGCGGTACGAAAAATAGAACTCGAGCATTGTGCCCCTCCGGCGTTACGGCGCAGGGGGATCCCGCGTCCGCACGAGGGGCACGAATTATTATGTGGCGGAGGAATCCAGCCGGGGCCGGCCCCGGCTGTTTGGGCGCCTCCGCCACATAATCTCGTCCGACATATAAGAACGGTTATGTTGCGCGCAACATAACCGTGCAGCGGCGCGCTCTATGGCGGCGACCGATTTTGCCGCAGTTAGCCAGGCGGCCGACGCACGGATGCGTCGAAGCGCTCGTCGAGTGGAGAGCAGGGGATTCTGGCGTACCTGGATCAGGCGTTCCGGCGTCGTGTGCTGGCTCCACCACCTGCGTAAAAAGAGCCTGAACGGTCTCGGCTTGGGCTACTCTAGACAAGCGGCGCCGAGGCCCACCTCGACAAAAGTGGGGACCTTCGCTTGGTGACGTGCACTTAATTCAACCTCTGACCGACAATGAGCAACTGTGGCCCATAAATTCGAGCGGCCTCAGCTGGACTTCGCCGACCTGCGCCGTACCGGTCGCATTCGATTGACGGGAATGAGCGCCAGCTTCAGCCCGCAGCGCCGGCAGGATCACTAAGCAACTCTCGTAGTTCTTGACGTCCTGATCTCGCGGCGGATCTTTTCCTCTTGATCAGCTTGGTCAGCAACAGAAAAACCTGGTGGCTGGCGGGCTAGGTCCGCATGTGGTCAAGCCCTCCGAGGGCGACGAGGCGACTCATGGCGAGCGACGTCCAACATCGTGTCCATGATTGAGACCAATATGCTCGCCTTCGGCATGAGGTATTGCTGCTCGACCCTGGCCCCTTCAAGCTGGAACGAGGCTGTCAACGTGAAGACGGTCCGGTCGTCTTGGAGCGCGTCCACGCGCCGCGTCGCGAAGCTCTGCGGCTGCGCATCCGCTCTATTTGGTAAGTGACCCGCGCCAGCGACACGATGAACGAACCACGAGAAAGATCGTCCCAGGCAGCACCAGCCACGCCCATCGTATGAGCCTGCCTGATGACGATAGCAGCAAAGACGGCTGACACCGCAATCGCAGTAGAGTCGACATCACTGCGCCCGCCATGCCAGCCAACGCTCATGTAGGTGCTCGACGTTGGTCTTGCCGTCCGCGCGTTTCTCCAAAAACCAGGGAACGTCGTACCGAACTACCTTCGCCGCGCTCTCGGGGCTTATGCTGAGCAGTGGCCCAAGATCGGTTGGCAGGTGCTTCAGTTGATTTAAGTTCGAGCTGGGATAGCCGGTCCCCAACGTAAAGCCGGCTGCCACTTCGGCCCGGTTCACAAATGCGATAAATTTCTGCGCATTCGCGCTGTTCGGCCCGCCCCTAAGAACAACCCAATCGTTGTCGGCCACACTGCCGCCGTCCCATACCATGCGAATGGGTGCCCCACGCTTAATACTCGCCAAGGCCCGACCATCGTAGCCACTCGTCATTGCATATTCACCGTTGATGAGTAGTGGTATGGTTTCGCCCCCTATCCACCATTTCACGATGTGTGGCCTGATCTCGTCGAGCTTCTTCAGTGCCCGATCGACCATATCATCAGTCAATCGCCAGAGACCCTTGTTAGGGACGCCATCGGCGCTCAACGCAAACGATATGTTAGAAAGATAGGAGCTGGCGGAGAGTCCCCTGGCTCCCGGGAATTCCTTGATATTCCAGAAGTCTGTCCAGTTCTTCGGCCCGCCCCTCGGGAAAATGCGTTCATCATAAATCAGCAGGTGGGTGCTCGTGTATCCAACTACTGAATGCGTCTTGCGAGCATACTCCGGCACACCCTTTAGGGCTTCGTCATCCCAGAGGCTGTAGTCGATGGGCATAAACGCGCCGGCCTGCTGCAGTTCCAAGTAGGCTGGCCAAAAAGCGTTGACAAAAGCAATGTCCCAGTCGACCCGGCCAGCTTCGCGCATAGCCTTGACCTGGGGCTCGGCATTGTCAGCTGACACATCGACAACCGTGATACCCGTTGCCTTAGTAAAGGGGTCAGAGACGTACTTACGAAGATTTTCAGTAAACAAGCCGCCATAGCTGCAAACGACCACTTCGCCAGTCCCGGCGAGTTTTTCCTGCCTAACGACCGCATTGGCTTTTTCGACAAACGGTGCACTCAACAGCGCCGCTGACGATTGGAGAACCGAGCGTCGGGTGAGGCGACGGGATCGAAATTTACGAGACACCTGGTCTGACATGGATTTTCCCATTTTAGGAAGCCCGCGCGTAATCGTGAGCAGTTCAAGTGGCTCGCATTTGAACCTTCCGGCGAGTTTAGGGTATCGACAGCGCTGAATTTCACTCAATTTGTCGCAGAGCACGAGGAATTTCGCCTTTCATGCCGAAGTACGGATGATTTCTATCAACGCGCTGTGGGCCAAACACCGACATAGGATATTGCCAGCAGGAGCACGCCTCCTAGCTAGGACATTTGGAGCCCGCCGATTAAGACCGCCTGCCTCGTGAGCTGTGGGCGAACCTTGGAAACCTGCAGGTTCGCGGGACGGCGCCCGCAAGGGCGCGCGAATTGCGCAGGCCGCCGGTTTCGCGCTCTGGCCAGTCGTTGCCTTCGTCTCAGCAGCAGCGAAGCGTTCGCCGTTGTAAGCCGAGTTCAAGCCTGACGATCCATTGAGCGCCGGAGCCGCCTCATTTGAATGATGAGCTTGATTTAGCCATGTAGACGATCACGCCCACTCACTCGTAGTAGCCGTAGAAGCGAACTTTTATACTTTCACGAGGCTTTGCATTGAGATGTACGCGACGATTGTCAAAGGGCTCGTGCGCGAGCTTGCGATACTGTTGTGAATCGGAGCCCACGAATACCGGGGATGAAGTGGACTGTAGCGAACATAACCGGGCTTCAAAGTCGAGCTGCTCTCGGGGTCTGTAGCTAACTGCGGCGATATAGTTGCCCGATACGCTGGAGGAATCGCGCCCAACGGGCAGTCTTGCGGACGCTGCGAAACGACGCCATCTTGCGACGTCCGGATGCCCACTCAGGAAAGAACGATGCAGTTCCTTTCTGCAGGACCACTAGTCAGAGATCAACGGGTAGACGCCTTAATCCAAAGGCATCAGGGCTCGAAAGAAAGCCGATGGTCGCCGCAATCTCGCGCACGTCGCTGAAGCAATGACCTAATTGTTAAGTTGCGCGATGACATCGTCGGTGCTGATGCCTCGGCTGGTTGCCCGAGCCTCTAGTTGACCACGCATTATGCCGGTAAATCCAGCCCGGCGTAACGTCGTTGACAGTCAGGTCATGCGCAGCGCCTTCCCGCCCGGAAACACGCACCAGACCAACAAGGCCGTGCTCGGGGGCAACGTAAAGCAGCTTTCCCGGCCGATCCACTCTAACTCCGAGACGGATGCTGTGACACAACCTGGCCGTCGGGGGATCTCGTCAAAGCTTACCGTGAAGCCTTGAGCACGAAGACGGGTCCGTCCAGCACGACCTACGGAAGCCGATTCCACTCTGCATCTGGGAACTTATGGAGGGGGCAACGAACTGACAGTCTGCATTCAATACGAGGATATCGAGGCGTCCAGCCCGTTTCAACGACGTGGGACACCATCTGCCGATTGCCTAGGGGTTGAAAGGTCCACGCGCAAGACATCCTCGCGGCGATATGCACTCGGTAAACAGTACCGCGTTCACGCAGTTCGGTCACGATGGCCTTACCAAGTGCTCCCGCCCCGGTCATCACTGCAACTCGACCATCCAGCGACGAGCTACGCGCATCAAACTCCTGCTCGTGGCTCTTGCTTCGTTTTAGGCACATGGCTCATGGCAATCTGCTCCTTTCGAGATCAGGATGCTATCCAGCTCTGCGTATCCCGATGCTTGCGCCCGCGGTGTTCGGTCGCGGCAGCTTACGTGCAGCCGCGCCAGTTCTAACTACTCGCACATTCGACCCTGCACCGGCGCGCTACATCTTCTTTTAGCGCCGAGATGAATCAGCATCTGCTCGCCCATCGCAGCCGGCTTGTCGTCACCTTCGCACCTGATTACGTGGAAGAGACGCAGCATAGCCCGCGACGGGGCGTATAGGGTCACTGCTGAGCTGGAGATAGGTGCTCTCAGTGGCGTGCCCGTTCCCGTCTATCCGACTAGATAGGATTTCTCGTATCGTCCGGAACGGACCGGAATCCTGAGCGGGCATGGGAGCGCGCGCAAAGCCCCTGTTCCCAGCGTGCGAGCGTTGCGCCCGGTCCGTAGCCCTGCGAGCGAAGCCCACGCAGGAGGGCCACAAGCAGGTCGTCCCGCTTGTGTTGGAGCGGCACGGGTAGCGGATCGGCCTCTGCTTGCGCGTCTGCCTGTGCGGCCACTTTGTCCAAGAAAGCTGTATCCATTTCGGGCTTCTCGGTGAGCCTCGACCACGGCCACTTGAACGCCCATTGCTCGACGCTTTGACGCATGCCGGTTCCACCATTGGCCATGCGATAGGAGCCGATGGCCGCTCGGCGCAGCGCCCAGGAGTAGCGCACCGCGTCATCGATCTCCTGCAGGGTTGCCACGTCGTCGTGCGCCAACCAAAGTGCCTCGCGCGAGATCGCCTCCTGCAGCCGGTTCGCGATAAACCCGTCCACCTCTTTGCGCACCACAAGCGGGTGCATTCCAATCGCCCGGTAGATGGCCGCAGCCTGCTCCAACCTTTCGGGTCCTGTGCGCTCACCGGCACACAGCTCAACCAGCGGCAACAGATATACAGGCTCGAACGGGTGCGCGACGAGGAAGCACTCGGGATCGTCCATCTCCGCCTGCAGCAACGTCGGCCGAAACCCCGAGGTTGAGGAGCAGATCAATGTTCCAGGCGCTGCCGCGCGGCTAGCGGACGCGAGCAGCTGCTGCTTGAGCCCGAGGCTTTCCGGCGCGGACTCCTGCACGAGATCCACGCCGCGCACGGCGTCCGTGACAGATTCAACAATCGTCAGCACCCCTTCCGCGGGCAGCCGGACCATCGTCAGTTGTCGAAACGCCCGCCGCGCGTTGGCCAGCATGCCTTTAACTCGCTCGACTGCACCGGACGACGGGCCATAAAGCTGCACGTCGACGCCGTTGAGAATGAAGCGAGCCGCCCAACCGCCCCCGATGACACCACCCCCGAGCACCCCCACCGCGCGCGGCCGCTTCTCAGGAAGCTTGGAATTTTCAAGCATCATCATTGACCTCCTTGGGCATAACCTTTGAGTTTGAGCTTCTCGCGCATCTCATTGGGGCTCATCAGCCGGACTCCGATTCTATCGAGGATTTCTATCGCGCGCTGCACGAGCTCGGCGTTGGTTGCCAATCGCCCGCGGGAGAGATACAGGTTGTCCTCCAATCCTACTCGCACGTTTGCGCCGATCATCGGCGCCAACCCAGCGTAAGGGAGCTGCATCGGCCCGACCGAAAAAGTGGAATAGACCGCGCGCGACGGGAGCTGGTGCACCAGCGCCATCAGCGTCGTCAGGTCGTCTGACGCCCCGTAGCCCACACCCATGCAAAGTTGAATCAGCGGCACATCGTCAATCAAACCCTCTTTGACCAAATCGTGCACCATTTTCAGATGGCCGGTATCAAATACCTCTAGCTCAGGTTTCACTCCAAGCTCTTGTACACGCGCCGCCATCGCGCGCAGCATCCCGATGGTATTGATCATAGCGCCGTCACTCCCCTTCCTGGAGCTCATCGACCCACAATCAAGTGTGCAGATCTCCGGGCGCAGTTCTTCGACGTGCACGAGGCGCTCGAGCGCGCCGAGCATATCCGTCTCCAACGAAAGCGGCAGCGGAGAGTTCGAGCTACCCAGCACGATATAACAGCCCTCTCCCGTGGTGAGGTTGATTACCGGATTCACATCGGATTCCCGAATGCGCCTCACGACCTGCCGATACAGCACAGGATCCAGCACGCCCGCCCGGGTCTTGAGATCACGCACATGAAGGTGCACCGCCGCCGCTCCTGCGCGCGCTGCCTCGATCGCCGATTCAGCGATTTGCTCCGGCGTTACTGGCACATTCTTCTGTGTGGGCGCCTGCCCTCCCCCAGTTACCGCACAGGTGATGAACACCTCCGAGATCATCCCGTTTCTCCTTTCACTTAAGCTTGACCAGTGCCCATTGGAGTTCTGCGACAAATTTCATCTCGTGATGGTTACGCCGCTGTTACTTCCGAGCGTTAACGGCGCTACTGCATTGACTAGATCAACGAGGGGATCTCATCGGAAGCTCCTAGCATCAGAGCCGCTGCGGCGCCCTGGCTGCAGCAGTCCTTCATCTCAGCAATCGACGTGCCACTCACAGTCTCTCCTGCGCGCACTTGCTTGTGATAGAAGACACGCGTAGCAAGCAGCCGGGGAATATGCGTTGCGGGTTGTCGCATTTCCAACATCGCCTTAGTCAGTTGGACACGCCAGCGCGACCAAAATGTCGTCCTAGGTGATGCGAGTGTACCGAGCTTAAACGACTGCTTAATAACGGCTCGCCCACTATGACCATCTCACGACCGACGCGCTCAACATCTGGGCATTCGCCATCGAACGTTTCCGGCCGGCGCGTCGTGCGATGGGGACATTTCCGACGCAACAACTCCCGATCGAATGCCGCCGACGTTATACCGGTTTGGCAACACGTAGCTACGGAGTCGGTTTGCACAGGCAAGGCATTTCCGATCGTGTTCGCCGCCCTGAAATATTCCCTACATCTTTCACTTGTGGAACAATCGGGCTCGAAGATCTCCAGCTTGCCGGATCAGGCCATGATGGCTGCTTTACGCAGTCCGGCGCCGGTAATTCGTCGGCTGCCGGCACACCCGGAGCTTAGCTATCAGCATCTCAAGGATGCAGGGATCCGCATCTCCCGCCGGTGAGCGATCGCGAATAGCAAGCTCCTTACCTCTGAACACGACCGCGTCCGCTTCCCTGTCGAAGCAGAGGTGCCAAGAAGAGCCCCCGCTGTGGCCGTGGCTGCGGGACTTACTAAGATTGAGAATGGCCGCCCATCGTCTGGCCTCAATGTAACGTACAAACGCCTCGAAGATCAATAACTGCATGGGCCGCTACGCCCGGGACCTCCGTCCTGGCTGGCCGCAGCGTCGATCTGGAATGCTATGACGCGCCAACGGTCTATGCCTGGATGATCAAAGCGTTCCGCCCGCGCTCAAAGGCGTCAGGTCGTCTTGGTCGCACTCGCGGCTAAGCTAATTTCAACTGCCGAGCGGCCACGTCGGGCTATTCGCTTCGAGCAGGCCTCAGTTGAGCAAGAGGATCGCCCAATGATTGCGGCAAGAACTTAGTTGATCGAGGAGAACAAGATTGTGCACGGGTGAAGCCGTCGTTATCATCCGAAATCGCAACATATCACCTGGCTGGTTCTTCGCGCAGCTAGCATGCGCTCGGTGATCGACGATGTGCTTTTGCTCCAGGCTTTGTGACTGCAGCGGTCGGGTTTGGGTGAGTTTGCCCTAGGCGCAGCAAAAGGCGGTGTACGTCGGAGGGATGAGGTTGAAGTGGTGAAGTCCCGGCCCAGAACGTGAACCGACTGGACCAAAGGCAGTGAGGAATCTTCTTGAGATTGAGGTGACAACACCTCATGCCGTCGCGAGTCGCAATCGCCACTTCGACCCGCTCAGCCATCGCATGGCCTTCTCAAAGTGGGGGCAGCTCGACTTTTGGAACCTTGCCAACATCGATTCCGATTGTGTGAGCCCTGTTAAGGACGTCCATGGCAGTCCGCACAAGCGCATAGTCCAGCATCGTTGACTTGTGCCGAACAGCGCCCTCGCCGCGAGCAGTGGCATCCGCCACGACGGTAACAATTTCGCGCGCCTCGTTGATCTCGTCCTGCGATGGCGAGTAGATCTCATTGATGAGGGGGATATGACTGGGGTGGATCGCCGACCCAAACGATGCGCCCATTCTCTTCGATCTTTCGCCGATTCGCCGGACTAGCTCAAGGTCGTCCAATTTCGCCGTCATAGCGCCTTCAACGTGTATAATCCCGGCAGCGCGAGCTTGCAGCACGGAATAGGCCCCAAAGTAAACCCCCTCATCCGTCACGTCCTTGAGTTGCAGGCCTAGAGAGCGTGCCCCGTCTCCACCTGGGGTTGGACCACCAGCTGCACCGGTCCGCTTGATCCTCTGAGAGGCCATGCAGATTTCGTAGAGCCTGTACATCGCCTGCGCAGTTTCCGCGTGCGGACAAATCTCGATCCGGCCGACCGGCAGACCGCGCGACCTCTCCAACTCCCCAAGCACAAGATCTAGAGCGACAATATCTTCCGGATCTTCAGTCTTAGCCAGAGCCACCCCGTCGAGGCCATCGACTACAACCTCATTAAGGTCGTCTAACAGACAGCCTGTTCGCCACCTGTTGACCCTGACGAAGCGCCCGAAGGGGCCGGTGCATAGTTCCTTGATTGCTGCCGCGACCGACTTGCGAGCTCCAGCTTTCTGAGTAACTTCAACCGAATCTTCGAGATCGAACATCAGGGCATCCGCTCCAAATTTGGGCGCCTTCAACATCCACTCGAGTTTGTTTCCAGGGACGTAGAGCATGGAGCGATACCAGCGAGCTTCTCGAAACGTCTGAGGCATAATTGCTTCCTTCTTCGGAACTCACATTTGCAACGCCGCATCAAGGCCGGTGCCTCGTGCTGGCTCGACCGACCGTTGTAGCTTGGCTGTCTTTACACATCTGGAACGGCCCGCGCACCTACCTTTCCTGGTGAGCTGGCGTCCCGCGAGGTAGCCGCTGTCTTTTCGCCATTGGTCCATCCAGTGCGCAATCGTTTTCGCGATGGTCGGCGCCACTCGGCGGATCTGTTTTTGTGGCGCCTTCCGGGCAATCGCGTGATGCGTGCCGTGCATCAGGGGGACGTCCCGGTTTCCCAAAGTTTCTGTGTGAATCGCAAGAGCATCTTTCGAAACGGACTTCGCAGGGATTATTGACAAGAAGTCGCGTCTGCTTCATCGCTTCCTCAGCAAGCTTGTTCAGATCTTGAGCGCCGATCCCGACCTCGGCCAACTACAGCGGAATCCTACAGTTACGGCAGATGGCGGCCATTGCATCGACAAACAGTCGGGCTCGCTCGGCTACCGACAGGTTGACAGCCTGGAAGCCGACAATAGGCGCAAGTTCAGCATAGAGAGGCTCGGCCGCGGGCAGGTTGAATCGGAGTACCTGCGAGATCAGGGCATTCGACATTCCATGAGGCACGTGGAAAATCGCACCAATTGGATATGCTAACGCGTGGACGGCCGCCACAGCCGCGTGGCGAACGCCGTGCCAGCGAGCATGGATCCTAGCATCTGCGAGCGCGCTTCGATGTCGTGCCCGTCCTCGCACACTCGACGTACATTGGCCGAGAGCAGACCGAGCGCCTGACGTGCAAACTGGTCCGATATCGGGTTCTTCTTGTGCCTGCTAGCGTAGGCTTCGATCGCATGTACCATGGCGTCGATGCCGGTCGCTGCTATGACGAATGTTGGCAGGCTGAGCGTCAGTTCGGCATCCAGGATAGCCCATTCAGGGATGAGTACCGAAGAAACGACACCTTTCGTCTGCGTAGTGGGTGTGGTGACGAATCGCGATCGGTGTCCGAGGCGGTCCCCGCTGTTGTCGGCGCCGGCAATAGCGGCAAGCGTTGTCCCTTTGGCGAGACCCACACCATAACTGGCGTCGAGACGATCGGGGGTCTCAATAAACAGGCCACAAGCTTGGCCGTATCAAGCACACTCCCGCCACCGATCGATAGCACAAGATCGATCCTGTCGGCCCGCCAGGCGGGTACAGCGGCTTCCACAAGGTGCGAAGGGGTATCGGCCACCCAACCGCATCGCATTCCCGATTTCCTGGTTCGCCGGATTCAGCCCGATTATGCTAAGTTCCGACATGGACGCCTTCCGTTCGAGTGATGGTCAACGACACCACGTTAGCACAGCAATGCCGTGAGGGGGGGCGTCCACATGCGTGCCGCTCTCAGGGCGGACATCGCCTTCTTCATCGAACGACACAACGCCGCCCCCAAACCTTTCCGATCCGCCGATGACATCCGTGCTTCCATCGAGCGCCGTTACAATGTCCTAGCAAAACAAGACCCGATGACGCAAACTTCTGGTTCAGGACACTAGGCGGTCTACGTCGGCTGGGCATCATTGCACCGGGCCGAGAAAAAGGTGCTCGGGCTTTGCATCGAGCAGACCGAAACGCCAAATTCTCGCTCAAGGTCATGAATGGCGGCGTCACAGACATCTGAATCGTCGTCGGCGAGGGCCTGATGGGTCTCTGATGTGCGCCCCGTTCAGCACAATGTCGACCACCCCACACCTTGGCGGGCGCGGCGATCTCCAAAAGGCTTCGTCTGTACCGGCGAATACGCTCAGACTCCCTACCTGTCCCCCGCCACCCCTCTCGGTTCCAATTTGAATGGCACGAAGCTCGGCGCCTTGCCCTCTACCGCCGCCGCAACTTGGCGTCGCCACACTGTGAGCAGCCCCGGAAACGCCATTGCGCCGCGCCACCTCGGAGATCTTCGCACCCTCCTTAAAGCTCTCCGCCACGATCCGGGCCTTCTCCTAGCCCGTTCCTTGTTGCCGCTCCCAGTGATCACCTCGACGCGACGATGGGAGGCCCGTTCCTGCCTGGCAATTGGCGTCGTTCCACCTCCAGCGTCCAGCTCATACCGGGCTCATCGCGCTAGCCGAGGGATGGCTAGGTGGGAGCCTCACACCGGTTACTGCCCTTACTTGGGGGCAGCCCGGTCACTCTGTCATTGCAGAAATGGCGCAGCGCCACTTAAATCCAGCCACGCAAACCAAACTCAAGGAGCTCATAGGCGACATGATCTTCCCCCGAAAAAGTGGACGGGTTTAAGCGGCTTTTAGCTCCATCTCGATCGGGGCGATATATCCGATCGCGGAATGGAGCCGGGTGCGGTTGTAGAAGCCCTCGATGAAGGCGAAGATATCGCGCTGGGCCTCGGCGCGGGTCTGGTAGTCGCGATGGTGAACGAGCTCGGTCTTCAGGGTATGGAAGAAGCTCTCCATCGGGGCATTGTCGTAGCAATCGGCCTTGCGGCTCATCGATGCAACGATGCCGGTGCCCGTGAGAACGCCGCGATAGGCGTGTGAGGCATACTGGGCGGATTCAGGCGGTCGTCGCAACACTCTGGAGGTGGAGGTTGCGATGAGCATTCGAAAGCGGCGATCGGCACGGTCAGGACGAGCGCCATTACCATCGCCAGGACGACCGTCTGCTGCAGGGCGCGATGAACAAAATCGATTCTGGCGGGCGATTGCCGGTGGACTGAGCAGCGAAGAGGCTGCGCTCGAAGCCGGAGTGTCGCAACCTGTCGGAACCAGATGGTTCCGAAAGGCGGGCGGCATGCCACCAGCGATGTTCCGATCTTCGGCCAAGCCGCTCTCTGGGCGGTACCTCTCATTGGTAGAGCGCGAGGAGATCGCACTCCTCAAGGTGCAGGGCCATTCCATACAGGAGATTGGGCGCCGCCTCGGTCGGGCTGCCTCGACAATCTCGCGTGAACTGCGGCGCAATGCGCCACCCGCAGCGGCGGGTTGGAGTACCGGGCGACGACTGCCCAGTGGCATGCAGTCGATCGGCCCGTCGTCCGAAGCTGACCAAGCTTGCGCACAACACCACCTTGCGCACTTATGTGGAAGAGCGACTTGCTGGTGTCGTCGTGGCTCCGAGCGGCACTCCTGTTCCTGGTCCCGCCGTTCCGTGGAAGGGCCGCCGGCATGGGCCGCGCAGGGATCGGCGATGGGCCAAAGCCTGGAGCCCTGAGCAGATTGCCCGACGCTTGCCGATCGACTTCCCGGACGACAAGACGATGCGCATCAGCCACGAAGCTATCTATCAAGCCCTCTTCGTTCAGGGCCGCGGGGCGCTACGCCGCGAACTGACGGCCTGCTTGCGAACGGGGCGTGTGTTACGGATGCCCAGAGCACGCGTACGCAGGCGAGGTAAGGGCTTTGTCTCGCCGGAGATCATGATCAGTGAGCGCCCCGCTGAAGCGGCCGATCGAGCAGTGCCGGGACATTGGGAGGGAGACCTTATCCTCGGTCTTAGCAGCTCGGCAATCGGCACGCTGGTCGAGCGCACGAAGCGCTTTACGATGCTCTTGCACCTTCCACGGTTGGCGGGACATGGCGAAGCTCCGCGCGCGAAGAACGGGCCCGCCCTCACGGGACAGGGGCCGAAGCGGTGCGCGACGCGATCACGCGCACCATCATCACTTTGCCCGAAGAGCTGCGCCGCTCGCTAACATGGGATCAGGGGAGCCGAAATGGCTCAGCACGATCGTCTCAAGATCGATGCGGGTATCCAGGTCTACTTCTGCGACCCGCAAAGCCCTTGGCAGCGCGGCACTAACGAGAACACCAACGGTTTGTTGCGGCAGTACTTCCCCAAAGGCACAGACCTGAGCATCCACAGCGCCGACGAGATATCCGCTGTGGCAGCAGCCCTCAATGCCCGACCGAGAAAGACACTGGGTTGGAAAACACCCGCGGAGGCGCTTGACGCCTTGCTGTCATGAGCGAAAGTAACTGGTGTTGCGACGACCGCCTGAATCCGCCCTGCACGCCGCGATCGGAGTGGTGGATCAATCCGGCCTGCGGCCGTTGCTGCTGGATGGCCATCGTCAACGCCGCGGATGCGAGTTCGACTTGCATGTGATCCCGCATGGCCCAGCCGACGATCTTTCGACTGAAGAGATCCATGACGGCCGCCAGATACAGCCAGCCCTCCGCGGTCGGGATGTAGGTGATATCGGCGAGCCAAACGCGGTTCGGGGCTTCCGCTGTGAGTCGCGCGCGATCAGGTTCGGGGCGATCGGCAGGTCGTGACGGCTGTCGGTGGTGCGCACCCGGCGCGGCAGCGCCGTGATGGCGCGGATACCTGCCGGCGCATCATCCGCTCGATCCGGCCGCGGCTGGCGCCACGGCCCTGCGTCCGCAGCACGGCATGGACGCGGGGACTGCCGTAGCGTCCGCTGCTGTCGTGATGGGCCTGCCGGATCGCAGCCAGCAGCGTGGCATTGGATTTGGTCCGCTGACTCGCCGGGCGATCGCGCCAGGCGTAATAGCCGGCCGGCGAGACCTCGAGCACGGCGCACATCAATCGTACCGGATAGGCGTCGCGATGGTCCTCGATGAAGCGGAAGCTCCTGTCCGGGTTCCGGCAAAGATCGCGATCGACTTTTTTAAAATGTCGCGCTCCATGCGCAGCCGTTCGTTCTCCTGGCGCAACCGGGCGATCTCCGAAGCCTGGTCCGCCGACATCGGCGTCGCCTGCGTGGTGGGGCGCCACGCCGCCGATGCCGGCTGCTGCCCGGCCTTATCCACCCAGCGCCGCAGCACCGAGTCGCGCAGCCCGAGTTCCTTGCCTACCGACGTGATCGAGCGACCGCTCGACACCACCAGCTCAACGGCCTGGCGCTTGTACTCTTCGGTAAATGACCGACGTTGACGTTCCATTCGACACCTCCGGGCTCAATGAGCCTACTACAGGTGTCCACTCATTCGGAGGAGGTTCAAGATTGTGTCGTCTCGCCTCCCCTTGTTCTTACTTCGCGAGCCAAGCGTTAAAGCGCTGGCTCAGCTCATCGTTCTTCTCAAGAATGAAAGAAAAGTCGGCATACAGAGCAACGGCTCTACGCTCGGACGTGTTGGGTAAGTTGGGCAACACCTCCGCATCGACAAGCGCCATCGCATCCTTGTTGAGCGGACCGTAGGGGATGTAGCGCGTAAGGTCAGCCTGCGCTTGGGGTGAGCCGGCGAAGGCAAGGAACTTATATGCGTCCTCCGTACGCGGACTGCCTTTGGGAATCGTAAGAAAACCCGCGCCCGCCTGCGCGGCGTCCCACATGATCTCTTTTCGTGTCGAACAGGTCGGCGATGGTGTTCGGGCCATTTGGTAACTTGTCTTTGTCATAGGCAACGATCGTAGAATTGGTTTGAAGCGGTACCCCGCAGTCAAATTTGCCGGCGTCACCGAACTTGGCTCGGTCGAGGCCCAGCTTCTTCAAATCGATGGTCTCGAGGAGCTCCTCAGTGCACATTCTCCTGGCCATTGTTCCGGGAGCGTCGAGCACGTCCCAGCTCACTGTGTTGGATTCGACCATACGACGCAGCTTGGCGGTCTCGCCGTTGTACTCGCCTTCGGTGATCTTGATCCCGGTTGCCTTTGAAGGGCTCGAACAACGCCTTGCGCTCGGCCGCCTGATAGGCCCCACCCCAGGAGACGATGGTCAGCTGATCGCGCGCGAAAGCAGGCTTTACCGCCATCAATGCACTCGCCGCCAAGCCTCACGGCCAAGACACCGCTGATCATCAATAACTTTCTCATCGTCTGCTTCCCCTGTTCGGCGATGCCCAGGATGGGGACGGCGTTGCCGAAAACCTGACCACCGCCTTCGCGGCGACGCCCCGGAACATCGTCATGACGCGTCGAGCGCCCGACAATCCTCCGTCTTCCATCCGATGTGATCGCGGCACCGGGCGCGAGCTGCACGACGCCTTCCGAATTCGGTAGCTTGATCACAAAGTTATCATGGGCACCAACTGAGATCCGGGCGCGCACGTGGTCGCCCAGATAGATCACCTCCGCAACCCGCGCGCTGAAGATATTGGGCAGAGAGCCCGGCGCGGGGTTCAGCTTCACTCGCTCCTTGCGTACTTTAAGCGGGAAGGCGAGGTTCTCCTCCACCGTCATATGCGGAAAAAGCGCGTAGTTCTGGAACACCATGCCGATGTCGCGCTTCTGCGGGGCATGTTGTCGATCGAGCGCCCGTCCAGGAGAATCCTGCCCCGGGTGGGCGCCTCGAAGCCCGCGAGCATCATGAGGATCGTCTTGCCCGAGCCTGACGGCCCCAGCATCGTCAAGAACTCACCGCGAGCAATCTCCAAGGTAAGGTTCTTAACGACCACCGTTTCACCGTCGTAGGTCTTCTGGATCTCGGATCTTCACAAAGGCATTGCTCGCGTCCGGCATCGACCCTCTCTCTCCGGTCCCGGCGCTTGTCTTGCTAATGCGCCGCCGGCGCCTTGCAACGCCGCGACGCGCACCAGGCCGAGAATGCCGTATTTCGCCGCTATACGCAGCTTTTTTGCCGTGCTCCGCTGTAGCTTGATACGGATGCCGTGACCACAACGCGGCCACCGACGGGTCTCGCAAAGCCTGCCAAGCCACCTTGATCGCGAAGAAATGGTCCGTCAAGCATCGCGGATCGAAGCCGATTCCAATCCGCGTCTGGGAACTGATGAAGAGGTGCGACGAACTGGCATCCAGCATGCAAGACGATGATGTCGAGGCGTCAAGTCGCCTCAATGACATGGGACACCACGTCCCGCTTCTGCAGTGGGAAGATCAGCATGCAAGACATCCTCCCCGGCGATGTCAACACCGTGCACCTCAACGCCGCGTTCACGCAGTGCGGTATTCTAGCGACCAGGCGCGCGCACCAAACTGCTGTTCGTGGGTCTTGGCTTCTTTGGGAAATTGGTCGCTTGACATCCTCGTTATCCCTCCTTCCGTTGTTGAGAGCACGATGTTTTGTGCGATGATGGAGCAGCAGCACTCACCCCGGGCCTGCCTACCTCACTCAGCGGCATCCGGATGCTTGCGCTAGCCCGCTCTGGACGAGGCAGTTGCGCATGCAACCGCGCCAGTTCTAACAGCCGCTCACGCATTTGCCCCTGCACCGGTGCGCTGCGTCTGGTACTCGCGTCGACATGAATCAGCATCTGCTCGCCCATCGCAGCCGGCTTGTCCTCACCCTCGCGCTTGATTATGTGGAAGAGGTGCAACCGCTTGTCGTCGGCGCCGAGAACCTGCGTAAAAACCTCAACGCGGTCGCCGGCGTGCAGCTCACCCAGGTGAGCCAGGTGCGTCTCGACCGTATAGTAACTTCCACTGTTCTCCAGGCCTTCGCCGGGGGGCCGGATGTAGCGCACCACGGAGCTGGTGCCATCGCTGCAGAGCTGGAGATAAGTGCTCTCAGCGGCGTGTCCGTTGCCGTCTATCCAATTAGCCGGGATCTCCAGCAACGTCCGCAACGGGCCGGAATCTCGAGTGGGCTGGGGAGCGCGCGCGCGAAGCCCCTGCTCCCATCGCCCGAGCGTCTCGCCCGGTCCGTAGCCTTGGGAGCGCAAACCGTGTAGCACGGCGATGAGCAAGTCATCCCGCTTCTGTCCGACAGGCACAGGCAGCGGGTCGGCCTTCGCCAGCGCCTCCGCCTGCGTGGCCACCTTGTCCAGGAAGGCTGCGTCCATTTTGGGCTTGTCGGTAAGCCTCGACCACGGCCACTTGAAAGCCCACTGCTCTATGCCCTGCCGCAAGCCAGCTCCACCATTGGCCGTGCGGTATGAGCCAATCACCGCCCGACGCAGCGCCCAAGAGTAGCGGACCGCGTCGTCGATTTCCTGCAGAGTTGCCACATCGTCGTGCACCAGCCACAACGCCTCTCGCGAGACAGCGTCTTGCAACCGGTTCGCGATAAACCCGTCCACCTCTTTGCGCACCACGAGCGGATGCATCCCGATCGCCCGGTAGATCGCCGCCGCCCGGTCAAGTGCCTCCGGCATTGTGCGCTGTCCGGCGCACAGCTCAACCAGTGGCAGCAAGTACACCGGCTGGAATGGATGCCCAACGAGCAGACACTCGGGGTGCTCCATCTTTGCCTGCAGCAGCGACGGCTTAAATCCGGAAGTCGAGGAGCAGATCAGAGTCCCAGGTGCCGCCGAGCAGCCGGCTTCCGCCAGCAGCTGCTGCTTGAGCTCCAGACGCTCCGGCGCCGACTCCTGTACGAGGTCTACGCCGCGCACCGCATCCGCCACCAACTCGACGACCGTCAGCGATCCTTCCGGCGGCAGTGTGACCAACGTCAGCTGTCGATAGGCCCGCCGGGCGTCGGCCAGCACCTTTTGCACGTACTCGACTGCATCAGGCGCCGGGTCGTATAACCGCACGTCGACTCCATTTAGAATGAAGCGTGCCGCCCAACCGCCGCCAATGACACCTCCTCCGAGAAGCGCAACTACGCGGGGAAGGCTCTCGGGAAGCTTCGTCTCGAGCATTGCTGTTGTCCTTTCAGGCACGGACTTTGAGCTTGAGCTTCTCGCGCATCTCGTTCGGGCTCAGTACTCGCACCCCGATGCGATCGAGCACTTCAATGGCCCGCTGCACGAGCCCAGCGTTTGTCGCCAACTGCCCGCGGGACAGGTAAAGATTGTCCTCAAGCCCGACCCGCACGTTCGCGCCGATGATAGGGGCCAAAGCCGCGTACGGAAGCTGCTTCGGGCCGAGTGAGAAGGCGGAATATACGGCTCCGGCCGGGAGCTGATGCACCATCGCCAACAGCGTGGTCAAGTCGTCCGGCGCGCCATAGCTTAGGTTCATGCAGAGCTGGACCAGCGGCGCATCATCGATAAGCCCCTCCTTGACGAGATCCCGCACCATCATCATATGGCCCATATCGAACACCTCAAGCTCCGGCTTTACTCCGAGTTCCTGCAGGCGTCCCGCCATCACGCGCAGAGTCCCCATGGTGTTGACCATGATACTCTCGCCCCTGAATCCCATCGTGCCGCAATCCAAGGTGCATATTTCGGGGCTCAGCTCTTCGACATGGACGAGCCGGTCCAGGGCGCCCAGCATATCGGTGTCGGAGGGCGGGAGCGGCTCGTTCGGGGAGCCGAACGTCATATAGCAGCCCTCTCCCGTGGTGAGGTTGATCACTGGATCGACATCGGAGTTGCGAATGCGCTGCACAGCTTCCCGGTAAAGACCGAGGTCCAGCAGGCCCCGCCGGGTCTTGAGATCACGCACATGGAGGTGAACTGCCGACGCGCCGGCGCGTGCAGCCTCGATTGCGGAGTCGGCGATTTCCTGCGGGGTGACTGGAACGTTCTTATGCTTCGGTGCGCGGCCTCCGCCTGTCACCGCACAGGTGATGAACACCTCGGAAATCATCTCGCCGTCTCCGCTCGCTGAAGGCTTCACCAGCCCGGGGCCGGATCAGTAATTGAGTTTTCACCTCGAATATGTACCGGCCAGGGGGATCCGTGTTTAAGCAATATCGCTCATCGCGGCGCAGTAATGCTGCGCCCTACTGCGCCGGACGTGAAGTTTTCATCTTAACAATTTTGACCTGACAGATGCCATGGCAGCTTAGAAAGGACCGGGCCCGCACTTGCCGGGCCAAGAGACTGTCATGACCTTGCCCGGACACCTCATGACAGATAGTCCTTCGTGTCCTTCTTGACTGAGAACACGAGAGGCTGCGTGCAAGGAAACACTGTTTCCGACAAGGCGTCCACGACACATTCGAATGCGCTGGTTTGCTCAGGCGCATGAGAGCTTGGTTTGCAAGCTGGCAAGCGACACCTTAGGTGGAAAGGACCTTGAGCCGGATGGTTGACAGGCACGGCATCTCGGCATATCGCCCGTCTGAAGCGTACTCCTCTTTTGCCGCCAAAAGATAGACTATGGATACACCAGCTACGTTAGTTTGTTGGACCAACCATAGCATTTCATCTAACCCAAGTTCACCTGTTTCAATGCACGCGTTTAGAGCTCACTTTCGCGATCAAGTGGCTGAATTCTGCGCGACGCGGCTGCCGCGTTCTCTTGCGCGATTTGCTGCTTGCCCCATGAGAGCCTACCCATCACACTAATTGGCCCGCAGGTCCTTCCCGGCGCTGTGCAGCAACCATTCGGGTCGCCTTGCATGGCACCGGGCACGATATCGAGCAGCAGGGGGTGCAGCGGTCTCTTTTCGGCAGACGACGCGCACGCGATTGATCGGTTGTTGAAGCACATTCCCACGCGTGGGACTTCGCTTGCGTGAAAAGCTGCGTATCGATGCGATCGCGCGCAGAATTTCGGTAGAACGCCATCCGATTTAGACGGGCAAAATTGTTGCGAAACGATAGAATTCCCACGCGGCAGCGACACTTTACGGTGACACAGCGACTCATCGTTGGGCCGACATGCCAACCAAACAGCCCGAAGCTGCCCAACATTTCGCGACCAAAAGGAGTGCCGGCTGCGCGGCCCGCCAATTATCTAGCCGAAAGGCTGCGCAACTGGGGACGATGGGGGGGGAGCGGACCAGCGTGGCACGCTTAATCGCATCGGGTCCGAGACGCTGAAGAATGCGGCCGCCGAGGTGCGCGACGGCAAGCTCTTCAACCTCGGCCTGCGGTTCGACCGTAATGGGCTCCGCCGCAGCGCCGGGTGTTTGTTATTCTGATAGCGTCATTCACATGCCGCTGCAGTGTTCGACTAGATGTTAGTCCCGGGCTTTGATGGTGCATCCTTATCGCACGATTCGAAGGAAGCGCTATGGGAGAAACTTTACACGGCTGCGCCACCACGACGGAGGCGGTCCGTCGAGCAATACAAAATAGTCAAGAGAGCCTAAGAGCGCTGGCTAAACGCTAAGGGATCAATTCCAAAACGGTCGCCAAGTGGAAGAGGCGGGGCCTCCGTCACTGATCTGAAGACAGCCAAAGTCCACCTCTCTATCGGTAGAGGACGAGGCCATCATCGTGGCCTTTCGCAAGCATACCCTGTTGGCGCTTGACGACTGTCTCTACGCTCATCAGGCCACGATCCCGCACCTGACCCGCTCATCGCTTCATCGATGTCTTCAGCGCCACAGCATTTCGCGGCTGCCGGACGCGGAAGATGGCAAAGGCATCAAACGCAAGCTCAAGAGCTACCCAATCGGCTACTTCCACATCGACATAGCTGAGGTCCGCACCGCCGAAGGCCGGCTCTATCTCCTCGTCGCCATCGATCGCACCTCGAAGTTCGCCTACACAGAGTTGCACGAGAAAGCCACCAGGCGCGTCGCCGCCGACTTCTTGCAAAATCTCATCAAGGCCGTGCCTTATAAGGTTCAATGGCACTCACTTCACCGATCCGGCCGGCGACAGTTGGACCGCGGCTGACATCAAGGACAAGATCGAGCGGAAGGAGTTCTTCTGGGCGCATGCTTTCGTCGTGGCCTGCGCCCGCAGCGATATCGATCATCGCCTCACCAAGCCCAAACATCCCTGGACCAACGGTCAAGTCGAACGCATGAACCGAACGATCAAGGACGCCACGGTCAAGCGCTTCCACTACGAGACTCACGCCAAGCTCCGCAGCCACCTCTCAGACTTCGTCAACGCCTACAACTTCGCCAAGCGACACAAAACTCTCAAAGGCCTCACACCCTACGAGTTCATCTGCAGGGCCTGGACAAAAGAGCCAGAACGATTCACCCTCAATCCACTCCAGCAAATGCCGGGACGGAACACCTAGCTTGGCCGCCACTTCCTTGTTCTGACCGCCTTCCGCGCAGGCCAGCACGATCCGGGCTCTCAGAGCCAACGCCTGCGCCGTTTTTCGCCTCATTGTCAGCGACTGAAGTTCAGCACGCTCGTCATCGCTCAATACTAGGGGCGCAAGTCGCTGGGCCGCCATCAGATCCTCCGTCGCTCTGGCACAGTGACGCGAATCTACGATTGCGAACTTGTGGCTTGACGGTGAAAGCGGCTTCTAGCGTCGGGACCAGTGCATCGGCAGATTTTACGCAGCGCTCCCTTCGCGCCAAACGATTGGGTGTAGCGGACCAAGTCGGACCATACACACGACCGGCCGTCCCGCGAGGCCGAATCAGCACAGACCAGGGCCGCCGCGGCTTTGAACCCGGCTATAGGCGACGCAGCCGCAGTGGCCACTGGCTGAAGATCACTCCGAGGCGCCGACGCGCGATCCCCCTAGACTTACGCGAGCAAACAACGCGCGACGGTCGGGCCAGCCTGCCGCGGTCGCCCCTCAGCGCGCCTTGAGCTTCGCGCTGGGGGCTTGCTGCTGGTCGGGTCGAAAATTCCTGGCCGTGCGGTTTGGCGATTCGACGCGGAGGCTGCACCGTGCTCTCGTGTAGCGAGGGGCCTATGTCCGTACGAGCTCGTGATAGTAACCCTTCTTGTCATAGGTCGCCCTCAAGATGACCCCAGAAACTTTCGCGATAGCAACCGTGAAGTGCGATGGCACACCGGTTCCTCCGTCCCAGTTGACGCCGCCAATCGGTGACCCCTGCAAGAGGTGCCCGCAGACCGCCGTCCCGGAGACACCCATTGCCGTAATATTGACCTTAAAATACGGGTCCTCGTGTCCCTCGAAGCCGCCAGAACCGAAGCCTGTGTCGGCATGGTGACGTGAAAACTCTGGCGGCGGTATCCTTAGCGACTCGTCTGGGATCCAGCCCATCCCGATGAGGCCAGTCATGGTCATTTGGAGCGGCCCTGGGATCTCAACGAAGTCAACCCCCCAGTTGTCCTTCCGCGGCTCGTTGGAAATCCGCATCAACCTAAGCTTACTCATATTGCCGGTCGCGTTCAGAAGGACCCCTGTCTTGACTTCGTTTTGTCTGCAGATGTCCCAAAGAGCTGGAAGAAGATCTTCACCCGCTTCAAGTCGAGCATAGATGATCTCCTCGAACTTCCCGCTGGCCATGTGCCTTTGCATATCATAGAGCTCCAGATGATTAGGTAAAACGCCAACTTCCCGGTCCTAGGTGCGGCCGAGGTTCTGCCGAAAGTAAACGGTATTTCTGCGGCGAATGTGGCGCTTCGCAAGATGAAATTCTTCATCTGAACTGAGAATGCAACAGTTCTGGCACCAAGCGTCATTTCTAGGGTCAAGGGTAACGGGCCTGAGGCGCCCACCTCGCCATCGCGAGGTTCGCGTGCGATACATCCTGGCATGCGCCATTGACGCTCGCGGTGTTGACGGTGTGGATCTCGTTCGCCGCGACCAGCATCGGCAGATCGGTGGATGTGAAGCGATGGCGAATGCCATGCCTGATGCCGGGCAGGAAGTTGACTCCTATCGGCGCGTCGAGGTGATCACTGGCGAGCGCCGACGGCTACGGTGGACGGGCGAGGAGAGGGCTCGCGGCGGAGAGCTTGAAGAAGGTGCTAGCATCTGCGAGGTGGCGCGCCGCAATGGCGTTTCCCGCGGGCTGCTCACGATGGCGACGTCAGGTTGCGGCGGCGGTGGCCGGCAAGGCGCCAAACTTCGTGCCGATTCAAATTGGCGCCGGAAATCGATGGCGAGACAGCTCTGAGTCCGCGCGTACTTCGCCAGCACAGACGAAGGCTTTGGAGATCGCCGGGCCGGTGTCCATCTCGACCGCGCGACGCTGGCCGGCTGGGTGAAGCGTGCGGCCTGGGCTCAGGAGCCTCTAGGAGCTTCAGCTGCGCGCGACCCAGGCCTTGCCGCGCGTGTTCTGCGATGAGACGACAATGCCGGCGCTCGATCCCGGACGACATCGCACCCGCACCTGCCATTTCTGGGCACATGCCATGGATGACCGGCTATGGAGCGGCCCCTCGCCGCCGGTGGTTGCCTATGTGTTCGCCGACCGCCGGGGCACCGAGGAGATCGCCAGACAATTGAAGGGCTTTCCGGCATTCTGCAGGTCGATGGTTATGCCGCCTACAAAGCGCTCGCGAGATGATCAAACGCCTGAAGGCGGTCTATGCCATCAAGCGGAGATCCGTGGCATTAGTGCCGAGCAGCGGCTTGCCGTCCGGCGCCCCAGGGAGCGCACCGCTGATGGCGGCGCTCAAGGCGCGACTGACTGAGATGGTCGACCAGCTCTTCTTGCAGTCGAAGCTGGCGGAGGCGATCAACTACGCGCTCAATCGGTGGGATGGGTTGGCGTTGTTTCTTCGCGACGGCCGCGTCGAGGTCGCCAGCAATACGGTCGAACGTTCCATGCGCCCGATTGCCATGGGAAGACGCAACTCCTTGTTCCGCGGCAGCGAAGGCGTGCTGAGAACTGGGCGAATCTGGCGTCGATCGTGAACACGGCAAAACACCCCATGAGTTCGATCACAGACCTATCTGACTGACGTGCTGGAACGCATCGTCTCCGGGCGAACCAAGAGCCGAGTCAATCACGGCCTGCTTCTGCCCATTCTGCTGCACTGTCGTGACGATCAGGAGCAGCAGCCGCTGCTCAAACCACCACAAAGCGGCCGCGAGACCCGGCGCGCCTGCGCCGATATTCCAGGCTGTCGAGGCCATCCGCCGGTACTGAATGCCGATCCGCTACGCCCGCGCCCGCTGATCACCGCAAACGTGGGACCTCATACCGGTTACCCTCGGCGAGACTGCCTTCCTCGTCCATACCCGGGCTAGACGTATCCCCCGTTCGCATGTCCACTGTGTCGTGCCTGATGGTGGACCCTTCGATCGACGGCACGCGGTGCGTCAACTTTGGGAGCCGGCTTATGCCGTCGCGTCCTCACTCAGCTGTTCCGCCATCGTTTAATCTAGCTGATTTGGTACCCGTGCCAACAATGCAGGGGGTGACCTAGTTCAGTCCCGGGAGCCGCTCAACTTTTTTCATGTCTTCTTCGCCTCAGGCGAAGAATTCCCTCATTACAAAGCGCCACATCGCGGAAATTCGGCTTCGGAATCTCGTACTATGTCCGGAGAACGCTCGGCTCCTGTCAAACGCCATTAAAGGGGGCAAGGAGCTCAGACATTCCGCTTTAATCATCTGGAGGTCTACCACAATGAAGAGGCAAGGATTCCGTGGGAAGATCGAAGAGGTTATCTACGTCCGACTCAACGCCGGTGACGACCTTCTTCGAGCCCTTTGGGACATCTGCAAAGAATATGATGTAAAGACCGGAATCCTTCTGG
>Ga0214544_1002171_pt1 | contig 41366 bp, 19 predicted proteins | sample CNSS3metaG_FD_160074 | JGI IMG/M metagenome (GOLD analysis project Ga0214544, IMG submission 160074) | Root nodule microbial communities from cowpea collected in UCLA plant growth center, Los Angeles, California, USA - CNSS3 | ecosystem: Host-associated > Plants > Roots > Nodule | place: USA...
TTTTTTTTTTGGTGTTTTTTTTGTTTGTTTTTTTTTTTTTTTATGTTCGTGGAAAATGATTATGAGTTAAATTAACGTCGCAGGGAGGAGTGCTCTCAATTAAAGGAAGACTTGGAAGAAAAGATTAAATCTCTAGAAGTGATTGTCAGTGAGAATACTGAACTTAAAGCCCAACTGCAGCAGATGACTGCTAAAGCAAATAAAGCTGAAGCTGAAAATAAGATGTTGATTGACCGCTGGATGTTGGAAAAGATGAAGGATGCTGAACGCCTGAACGAGGTACACAATATCTTCTTTATTTTCCATTTGAACTTTTGGAATTAGATATTTAGTATTGGTACAATTCTTGGATTATTGGAACTAAGTTCTGCCTATACTTACCTGCTTCTGGTACTGGCTTGGTTACCTCATTCAGCATTGTTTAGCCAATATTGTATGTTCTTCTGAACTAACTTTTTGTAGTTTGAAATCTGAGCCTTGTCTTTTAGGATAGAATTACTATGATAGTTACATTAGTAGTGTAAGTTTGTTATGTGTAGGATCCTCACAAAACCTTGATTATGCTTACTAATTTTTTGTGCATATGCTAATTAATAATTTAGTTCCTACCACTTTAGGCTAATGCACTGTACGAAGACATGGTCGAGAAACTAAAGGCCAGTGGCTTAGAGCAACTTGCAAGGCAGCAGGTGGATGGTATAGTTCGCCAAAGTGAAGAAGGTGCTGAGTTTTTTTTAGAGTCAAACATCCCTTCCACATGTAAATACAGGCTTCGTGCACATGAAGGTGGTTGTGCTTCCATGTTGTTTGAGTACAATTCCGGTAAATTGATTACTGGGGGACACGATCGGTTAGTTAAAATGTGGGATACAAATACCGGATCCTTATCTTCTACTCTTCAAGGCTGCCTTGGCTCAGTATTAGATCTCACTATCACCCATGATAATCGATCTGTCATTGCTGCAAGCAGCTCAAACAACTTGTATGTATGGGATGTCAACTCAGGCCGTGTCCGTCATACCCTTACCGGCCACACAGATAAAGTTTGTGCTGTTGATGTGAGCAAGATTTCAAGTCGTTATGTTGTCAGTGCTGCTTATGATCGTACCATAAAAGTTTGGGACCTAATGAAAGGTTACTGCACTAACACAATCATTTTTCACAGCAACTGCAATGCTCTCTCTTTCAGCATGGATGGTCAGACCATATTTTCAGGACATGTTGATGGTAATCTTCGGTTATGGGACATTCAGAGCGGAAAACTACTCAGCGAGGTTGCTGCACATTCACTTGCGGTTACATCAATATCCCTTTCTCGAAATGGAAATGTTGTACTGACCAGTGGAAGGGACAATATGCACAATTTGTTTGACGTGCGATCTCTTGAAGTTTGTGGCACACTAAAAGCGGCAGGAAACAGAGTTGCTTCTAACTGGAGTCGCTCCTGTATTAGTCCTGATGACAATCACGTTGCTGCTGGGTCTGCAGATGGATCTGTGTATATTTGGTCAGTTTCAAAAGGTGATATAGTCGGCACGCTTAAGGAACACACTTCTTCCGTTCTGTGTTGTACGTGGAGCGGGATCGGAAAACCCCTAGCTTCAGCTGACAAGAATGGGATAGTTTGTGTCTGGACATAATAATGGCCTTTCATTTCTTTGCAAGGAAGTGTGTGATATGGCTCAATTGACTGCCTCAATTCGTCATTACTGTTTTATGTTCATACAAGGTATATTATCAACCATGTATATTCCATTTTTAACGAAGTTTCATTTAAACTGGTCTCAAGGATTATTTGGATGAACTTCTTGACAGCAACTTTTAGGAGAGAAAAATAAGGAAAACAATTTAGAATTTCTTTTTCTATTAGCTAAAATTAGCTTATATACATAAGTTAATTTGTAGAAAGTTTCTTATATGATTTCCTTAAATAATCTGTGTTTAAGTACATTTAATTTGTCATGAAGTTAATTTAATTTCTTCTTTATTTTGAGAAGTAGTTATGAAGAATTTTGTCCAAAAAGGTTCTTGGTCTCAAGTGAAATGAGTGGACTAATTTGAGACGAAGGTATGAAGCCCTTCTGCTAGATACAAATGTTGAGTTGGCAAAATTTGTCCAGAAGTCACCAGCCATCTGCCATTGATGTGTATAGATAACGGCCAATTGAACGATTAGCTGGTAACTTGGTACCATATTCTGTGATTGCAAGTTCTCATTCGTAACTTAACGTTACCTACAGTCTTACGTGTGTGTTCTGGTACTGTAATAATTGGTACTTTGACGGCATTCTGTGAAAGTGTAACCTTTACTTTTGCACGCACCGCAAATACTTGTACTGAGCTTAACATTGCTATCTTGGAAAGTGGGTGCTAGATATGCAAGTAGTACTCACAAAAGTACCTTATTGCACCGGTGATTCCCATCCAACCCCATGAAGTGTCATTGATGAAATGCAGAAACAGATGAAGTTGGTTTTTCTGTAAGGCCGGGGTTGTGAGCAATTACTGCTATATAAGGAATTTTTTTCTGCATCCTATAAAAGTTCCAGTCACTTTCTTTCATTCTGGAATTGGGTATTCTGAAATATAATTTTTACTTTTCAAAAATACTTTTACTATAGTGAAAATACATCGTTCAAGAATTTTATACGATATGAGAAATTGGGTCCATGGTAAAGAACATGGGTTTTTAACTCCTGACCCGTTGCAGAATAGAAGTAGACCTTCAGTCTCTTAGACCACCGTCTTCCATTGAGCTTAAACAAGGTGCTTGGTTGTTCTAATGGCTGTGTACTCGACTGAATACGTAAGAAGTTAACATATTTTTTTAAAATTTCAATGTTCGCAATGCACTTCTTGAAGTTGAATTAATTTATTTAGATACAGAATCTAACTTCACTTTTTTATACTTTAAATGTTTTATTTTAAATTTTAGTTATTAAGTTTGTCTCGTATATAATAAAATTTGTGCTACAAAACGAAAATAGAAGAGAATGAGAATAAAACATCTTCAAACAACAACTTTGAGTAATTATAATTTTAGTTAAAAGATTGAAGTTATTATGTCATATTTAAAATTAGCAATTAATTATCATACAAGCCATATACAAACAAAATGATAGGCTGGTAAAGTGCTAAACATTTTAGCTTTTCATTTAGAAACAGAATCTGTTTATATGAACTTTAAATATCAAACATATTGTGTGTGTTTGTTATCCTTATAATGTTTTGAGTTTAATTAGCCCATCTAAACTTATCCAGTAAAAGATTAGTTTGATTGAATATATAACAGTAAGCCCAACTTATACACCCATTCAAATATTCCTACTACAGAATGTGATTATAATATTCAAGTAACATTTATTGGTAAAATTTACTTATTCAGAATATACACTTTTTCTCACTAATGTTTATCACGCAGCACGATCCACAATTTCATATAATTACGTTTCAGGAGGCATGTATGTGCAATTTTTAAAACACGACTTGTGCTAAGATTTTCTTTCTCTTTACAACGGTCATTAATTATCCAGGGTCTGCAGAAGTCTAACTCTAGACAAAATTGAATTTTATGCACAAAATGCATAATCCAGTAAAAGTAAAATTAATGAAAGAATAACGTATTTTGATATGCAAATTTTTTTACAATAATTTTATACTACCTTTTTTTACTTTATTTTATTCTTACAATGTGTTGTCATGTAATATATGTATGTGTCAAAATATGGTTACTCTACGTTAAATGAATGGAATCTGGAAAGAGTGAGTCTTGATAAATTAAGGCACGCGACTCATCTGTGGTCATTTCATAAAATAGATGATCACCGAGTTGACCAAACTCCGTGAACATGGCCTACAATTGTTACAACCCAATTAAATGCCTCTTCATCAATTCATTCCATTTTGATTTGATTCTTCAAGTGATTTGTTAGAGACCAAAGCATTACGCTAATGTATTTCTTTGCATCAAGCAATTAGCAAGCGCGTATAGTTGGAATCAAATGTTAATCACTGAATATCACAAAAAAATCTTTCACATGCCGTCATGGGAATGGGACATAAAACTTCTCATAAATTATTCTCGTAATTGAATCACACAATTTAAATAGCATACATGTTATCAATAAAATAGTTAAGTAATATTACCGACTTTATAGTTTCAAAAGTTACCGAATTCCTGTCCTAACTTGAGGACTTTTACAATGTTACTACACATGCACTGCAACCAATCATGCAGTTGGAAAGTATACCTGACTGCACTGCTTTCACAAGCGATCGCGTAAGCTAATAAACCGTTGCCATACTTTCTCTTCGGAATCTTCGGAATCTAAGTGTGAGACTAACTTTCACATCGATAAGAAAGTAGAACATTATATAAAAATAAAAACCCATAAATCCATTGTTTTAAAGTTTTGGATTGAGAGTGGTGTCAATGCCTCATGTGATTAGGCTCAGATCGTGTTGTATCTCTCCGGTGATACCCCTACTTAAAAACCTAACACTTTCATCCTCTTGAGGCTACAACCACAGTGGCTCAAAATCAGAAGCAACCCATACTCTCATTTTCCACCCTCATTCACTATTATTAAAGGTAATACCGTGAACTGCATGCAACCCAAATCTGATCCTTCAATCACACAATATATAGCACTTTTCCAAAAGGCTTTAAATTTGGATCTTATCTGCCAAATTATTTTTGCCCCAATAAGATAAATCTCTTGAGTTTGCTTCCATTATATAAAATCTAAGAAATGTACAAAAACAATGATTCAACTATAATGTCACTGTAACAGCCTTGCATGTTCATCGTTATTGATTGTTGATGCCCTTAAGTTACTTCATCTTTTTTCTGCCAGATTGATTTTCATTTCTCTATATAAAGCATCTCCCCGATCTCTCTTCTTCACATCTTCCATTTGCATTGATATAATATTAAGCAAAGCAACATGGAAATGAAAAAGGTTCTTTGGGGTGTTTTATTGTTTGGTTTTGTTCTTGGAATGGCCGAGAGCTTTGATTTCAACGAGAAGGAGCTAGAATCGGAGCAAGGGATATGGGATTTGTACCAGAGGTGGAGAAGCCATCACACTGTTTCACGAAGCTTGGGTGAGAAGCAGAAGCGCTTCAACGTGTTTAAAGCCAACGTGATTAACATCCACAATGCGAATAAAATGGACAAGCCTTACAAGCTGAAGTTGAACAGGTTCGCCGACATGACCAACCATGAATTCATGACCATCTATGCTAACTCCAAGGTGAGTCACCACAGAATGTTCCGAGGCATGCCACGTGGCAACGATACTTTCATGTATGAGAACGTTGGTAGGGTTCCTTCTTCGGTGGATTGGAGGAAGAAAGGTGCTGTCACTGATGTAAAGGATCAAGGCAAATGTGGTAATAAACTAATTTATAATTTGGTTTTTTTCTATTGAACAAACCACTTTGGTAATCTTTCTTTGTTTTGATGAAAGTAATAATGTCTGTTGTTTTCTAATGTGTTGTTATAGGTAGTTGTTGGGCCTTTTCAACGGTTGCAGCCGTTGAAGGTATTAACCAGATTAAAACAGATAAGCTGGTGTCCTTGTCTGAGCAAGAACTTATAGATTGTGACACTAAAGAGAATGAAGGATGCAATGGTGGGTTAATGGAAAGTGCATTTGATTTTATCAAACAACATGGTATAACTACAGAAAGCAATTACCCTTATGAAGCAAGAGATGGAACTTGTGATGCATCAAAGGTGCACTTGTGCTTTATATTAATTTACTTGACTTCATTGATTAGGAATTTAAAGATGAAACAAAAAAATCATATATTACAGGTGAAGAAACCTGCAGTGTCAATTGATGGACATGAAACTGTCCCAGTGAACAATGAAGCTGCATTGCTCAAAGCTGTTGCTCATCAACCTGTATCAGTAGCGATTGATGCTGGCGGATTTGGCTTCCAGTTCTACGCAGAGGTGAACTCTTAATTCTGATTTTATTTTTTACGTTTATGAAAAAATTGATAACCTTTTGTGAATAGTTTTAAAGCATAATTAATTACCACAAAACATGGTTCTTAATTATCTAGTTTTGAGAAGAAAGTGGTCATAGGTTGGAAATAATTAAGTGCAGGGAGTATTTACGGGATTGTGTGGCACTGATCTGAATCATGGGGTAGCAATTGTGGGGTATGGAACAACTCGAGATGGAACCAAATATTGGACAGTGAAGAACTCGTGGGGACCCGAATGGGGAGAAAATGGTTACATCAGAATGCAAAGGGACGTATTGAACAAGAGAGGTCTATGTGGCATAGCAATGGAGGCTTCCTATCCAATCAAAACCTCCTCCTCCAAATCCATGGAACATTCTTCGTTTCTCAAGGACGAGCTTTGAATCATTTCTTCATAATTGCTATCTAACTTTATTAAGGGAGAAAAAAAATAAAATAATTTGTTCAATAAATATAGTAAAGGTTGTTTCTGCTTAAGGATCGCCTCCTACTCCCTGTAATATTTCTATTCCTAATTATGTATCCAAGTTGTGAGGTTTGTGTAACAGAAATATATACCTTTTTAATAATAATTATTGTTATTATTATTAGATCACAGTATAAAATAATAGATAGTCTTTTTTTTTTCTTTTTTCCTAACCGAAATAAATTTAGTAACCAAAATTTATTCTCGAAATCAAGAAAAAGTTGTGTCCCAAAGCCCAAAACAACCTCTTTAATCGACAGAGTTATTCAATCCAGAGTTTTAAAAACCCAAAGGAAGCAGACAAGTGTAATAATTTACCAAAAGAGTAGTAAGTTTTCTCAAATCACTCTTTCCAATTTTCAATCTCAAAATAAATTAAAAAAATTGGGGGCCATATTCTGATATGGGCACCCCTGAAATTGCTCTTAAAAAGTGCCAAACGGTTTGTTTATTTTATGTTTTATAATTGTATGTTTTAAAGTTTGTAGTTTTGATATTTTTTTCAATTATTATATAAACATATTTTTTAATTTTAAACTCTTTCATACTAATATAGCTAATGATTTTTGATTTTTTTATCTTTTCTTAAATTTTAATACAATCATATATTATTTATATATTCTTTATTTTGATATATTTGTTAATAATTTCATTAATAAACTAAAAATAATGTTTCTAATTTCTTTTATGAAAATAATTTTCATTTTGAAATTTGTAGATAAGTTTGTTATTAAAATTAATTTATTTAAATAAATAAATATGTATATTTTTAATTTTATTTTATTAAGAAATTATTATGACATAATATTAATATATAAAACTATTCATCAAATCATTAAAAAAATCTGAAATTAAAATTTATATTATTGAAATCATATAATAATACTTTTTAATGATTTTATTTATAAATTAAAACTAAAATTACATATATTTATTTGTTAATAAAGAAATTTAGTAAAAATTTAAAAATAAAATTATCTAAATATTTCAAAATAAAGAATATATATATATATATATATATATATATATATATCTATATATATATATTATATATATTTTTTATATATATAAATTTTTTTATATATATATATATTAATAAAAAAATATAAAAAAAATATAAAAAAAAAAATATATATATATATAAAAAAAAAAAATATATATATATATATATATATATATATATATATATATATATATATATGATGCATTAATTTTGTTGATAAACAAGTCTTTTTAGATAAATATTTTGTATATTAAGACTTGTTGAGTTTTACGATGAGTACTACATGGTATTTTTATAGACTCTTTAACTTGACCCTTCAATCACATGCATTAAATATAACTACTATCAAAATTAGGACAAGGTGCTACAAAGTGAGCGATGTATGACATTCTTCGACACACTGGATACTTATTCGGCATATACAAATTATAGATAAGGATTTTTTGATAGGGACAATTATAGTCTCATCTATGTAATATTAAAGTAAAAGAAGTAATTATTAAATAACATTACGTTTATATAATATTAGAAATCATAATTTTAGAACACAACTTCATTATTTTTAATATTTTTAAGTCGTATTTAGTAAATATGACTAAAAGATAAGTTTATATCAAAAGAACATAAAACTATACATTTAAAAAGAGAAATGAACTACAAAATATAAAAAGTAGGAAGCTGTATACAACAACATGACTTCTATAAATTAAAATAAAAACACATGTAAAACTACAAATCTAATTGTAAAGGAAAAGAAGTTAGGATACTAAAAGAAAATAATTTATTAGTGACCAATTTTAGTGATAAAAATAATTAATTACTATATAGACCAATTTAGATATTATTTTATAAACTAAAAAAAATTATTGGTAACTAAAATAGTTTTAAAATTGATTACTATAGTGAGTTGGTTTCTACATTAGTCACTAACATTAGCTAGCAAAAAGTTAGTCTCTAAATTTGTATCTAAATTGATCATTGATGGATTAGTCACTAACATTAGCTAGCAAAAAAGTTAGTCTCTAAATTTGTATCTAAATTGATCATTGATGGAGCAAATTTAGAAGCTAATCTTTTTAGTAGCTAAAACCCAAAGCTAATGTTAGTGACAATTCAATGTATTGTTAACTTTAGAGAACAATTTAAAAACTATTTTAGTTAACAATAATTTTTAGTTTATAAATTGGTTGCTACAACGCCTAATTATTTTATGTTCTTAAAATTGATCATTAATTAATAAGAGATTTTTATAGTGTCATTAAAAAAAAATCCTATTTCCATATAATATTAGAAATCGTAATTTTAGAATATGATTTTATTATTTTTAATATTTTTTAGTCGTTCTTAACATGCATTTACTTTAGAATATGACTTCAATATTTTAACAATTTTAAGTCGTGTTTAATGAGTTTACCTTATCTGTCAACATGACAATTTTGATACTTTAGTAAATGAATCATAAAAGGGAATGTGTGATTTGGTTCTTCCGCGGGCCGAATTCACTCTATATGAACAATAAAACGGTCCAGTAAAAAAATAATTTTACATATATATCGGTTGGATTGTACTTCAAAAGTAGCTACATCAGTAAAAAGAAAATTAAATATTTTTTGTCCCTTAATTTTCAGTAAATTTTGGAATTAGTCTATCTTGAAACTTTAGACAAATTTAGTCCTTCATCTTTCGAAATATGTAGATTTAGTTCTTTTAATCAAATTTTGTTAAGTTTATTTGATGTTTCGTACGCATTTCAGGATTATATTTGAGTTGTTTATACGGTTTGACACATTTTTACTTTAATGTTAAGTCAAATACTATTTTGGAATTAGTCTATCTTGAAACTTTAGACAAATTTAGTCCTTCATCTTTCGAAATATGTAGATTTAGTTCTTTTAATCAAATTTTGTTAAGTTTATTTGATGTTTCGTACGCATTTCAGGATTATATTTGAGTTGTTTATACGGTTTGACACATTTTTACTTTAATGTTAAGTCAAATACTATTATGAAATGTGCTTGAAATGTCAAATAAACTTAACAAAATTTGATTAGAATGACTAAATCCACGTATTTTCAATGATAAAGAATTAGATTGGTTCAAAGTTTCAAAATGAACTAATTCTAAAATTGACCGAAAGTTAAGGAACAAAAACCGTATTTAATCCTAAAAAAATTCAAATTTTGCTAAATCATAAGTATTTAATTAAATGTTGACGTCATAAATATAGACGAGACAAGATATAGAAAAAAAAATAAGATTTAAAGTTATAGGTGGCTATTTTGTGAAACATTAATTAAATCCTTTCACTGTACTTAATTTGAGGATGTTCGGAAAGAGTAAATTTACTTTCAGCTGTTGTTCTTCTGACATGTAGAACTACGAAGCTGTTATTTTTATTTAAGGAAATTTATAGAATAATTTCCTGAGATTATTTTAGTATCCGAGAAAAGCATGATATATATACTTCACAAATTTTAAATATATATATATATATATATATATATATATATATATATATATATATATATATCTACTACAAGCACACAGTGGCTCAAAAGCAGAAGGAACCCATGCTATCATTCTCTAGGTAACACCGTGAACTTCATGCAATGCAACAGAAATATGATCGTTCAAACACACAAATAGCAGTTTTACAAAAGGCTTTAAAGATTTGGAACTTATCTTGCAAATTATTTTTGCCCCCAATAAGATAAATATCTTGAGTTTGGTTCCATTATATAAAATATAATAAATGTAATTAATGTCATTGTAACAGCCTTGCATGTTCATCATTATTGATTTTTGAAGCCCTTACGTAACTTGATTTTCATTTCTCTATAAAAAGCATGACCTTGATCTCTGTTTTTCACATCTTCCATTTGCGTTGATATAATATTAAGCAAAGCAAGATGGAAAGAAAGAAGGTTTTGTGGGGTGTTTTATTGTTTGGTTTTGTTGTTGGAATGGGCGAGAGTTTTGATTTCAAGGAGAAGGAGCTAGAATCGGAGCAAGGGTTGTGGGATTTGTACGAGAGATGGAGAAGCCACCACACGGTTTCACGAAGCCTGGGTGAGAAGCATAAGCGCTTCAACGTGTTCAAAGCCAACGTGATTAATGTCCACAATGCGAATAAAATGGATAAGCCTTACAAGCTGAAGTTGAACAAGTTTGCTGACATGACCAACCATGAATTCACGACCATCTATGCTAACTCCAAGGTCAGTCATCATAGAATGTTCCGAGACATGTCACGTGGAAATGGTACTTTCATGTACGAGAACGTTGACAGGGTTCCTGCTTCGGTGGATTGGAGGAATAGAGGTGCTGTCACTGATGTAAAAAATCAAGGCCAATGTGGTAAAGCAAAAAACTTTCCATTAATTTTTTCTGCAAACTCACTTCGATTCCATTTAACTTTTCTTTAAGGTGCTCTCTCTTTGTTTTTTGATCAGGGTGTTGTTTTTGAATTTGTTGTTGTTATAGGTAGTTGTTGGGCCTTTTCAACGATTGCAGCTGTTGAAGGTATTAACCAGATCAAGACAGGTAAGCTGGTATCCTTGTCTGAGCAAGAACTTGTAGATTGTGACACTCAGAATTATGGATGCAATGGTGGGTTCATGGAATGGGCATTCGATTATATCAAACGATATGGTATAACTACAGAAAATAATTACCCTTACGTAGCAAGAGATGGAACTTGTGATACATCAAAGGTGCACATTCATATTTTTTGAGCTTAACATTAATTAATTTACTTTATTGATTAGAAATTTAAAGATGAAAAAAATATCATATTACAGGTGCAGCAACCTGCAGTGTCAATTGATGGCTATGAAAGTGTCCCTCGGAACAATGAAGCTGCATTGATCAATGTTGTTGCCAATCAACCTGTGTCAGTAGCCATTGATGCCGGTGGATATGACTTCCAGTTTTATTCAGAGGTGAACTCTTTATTCCAAAACCTTTTTTCCATTCACAAAAACTTCAATATGAAACCTTCAAAGAATCAAGTTATAGTTTTACTCAAACAAACAAATGAACTATTAGTATTATTAAGTGCAGGGAGTATTTACGGGATTGTGTGGCACTGAGCTGAATCATGGGGTAGCAATTGTGGGGTATGGAACAACTCAAGATGGAACCAAATATTGGATAGTGAAGAATTCGTGGGGATCCGAATGGGGAGAAAATGGTTATATTAGAATGCAAAGGGACGTAGATCTCTGTGGCATAGCAATGGAGGCTTCCTATCCAATCAAGCATTCTTCATTTCTGAAGGACGAGCTTTGAATCATTTCTTCATAATTGCTATCTAATCTTATTAAGGGATCAAAAAATAAAATAATTTGTTCAATCAATATAAGACAGGTTGTTTCCTGCTTAAGGATCGCCTCCTACTCCCTGTAATATTTCTATTCCCACTTATCTATCCAAGTTGAGGTTTCTGCATCATACAAATATTTAAATTATTATTATTGTTAATTTAAATTATTTTATTATTAGATCACAATGTAAAATAATATACTTTTTTTTCTCTTTTCCTAATCATGCACCGAAATAAATTAACCATGTAACTTAACACTGTCTAATGATCATTTTATCCTCAAAATCATGTACAAAGTTGTGTCCCCAAAGCCCAAAATAACCTCTTTAATCGACAGAGTTATTCAATCCAGAGTTTTAAAAACCCAAAAGAAACAGATAAGTCTAACGGTGTGTACCCAAAAAATTGTAAGCTTTCTCAAATGACTCGTTCAAATTTCCAATCTCCAAAAGAAAGAGGGGACCTTTTGCTGATATGGGCACAAAAGTCCTAAAGTTTTCAGAAATTGTGGTGAAAATAGTAGTGATATTTGACAATCCCATATCTGATAGAACCATGTTCACCTTAATATTTGGTTGGGATATACCGTGGAACAAGGTATTGTTAGTACAAGACATATAAAAGGGAGCCAACCCGCCTTATACGGGTTGACTTATCATGAGTCAGGTTGAAAATGGATAAATACAATCCAATTCACTTTATGGTGAATTAGAAATTTTACAACTCAACTCAACCCATCACAAGTTAGTGGGTTAAGTGAGTTGACTCACCAACTCACATAAAAAAAGTTTTTATGTATTTATTTTTAAGTATTCAAATATTTAAATAATTTTTTAAGCAACTCATGACATGATAATTATAGTAAAATCTAGAACCAATGTCTTCATCATGCTCACCACCAATATATGATTAATTATTTTCAAGAAAGTGTCCACATACTCCAAAAAAACTACACATTTTTTGTTGTCATGCTAATTCAGAAAAATTTGTTTATAAGACAGTTGCTTAAGTAATTTACTATAAAGATTATAGTTAAAGATTAAAGTATCAACGTATATAACTTGACAATCAAATTAATTAAACATTCAAACTATTTAAATATTATAGAACAACCTTCTAGCATTTAAAATATGAAATTGTGAAATTAAAAAAAAAATTGTAAAAAAATGTTGGTGGGTTGAGTGAGTCAATCCACTCTCAACCCGGCTCGAACTCATGGTTTAAGTGGGTGCGATTGAGTTCAACCCACTTTTAGAAAAACTGAATTTTTCTCAACCCAATCTGTCTCGAACCCATGGTGAGTCGGATTGACTCATGGGATTGAAACTCATTTTGACATCTATACCTTGTGTATTTTGATCAAGATACACACCAAAATTTTGTCCTTCTTGAGCTTCTTGGCCAAATATATAACAAAAACAAATTTTCTCTTCTATGAAAGAATTATAGTTGGATCAATAAGTAGTTTAATTAAAATGAGTAATGGTTAAACGCTTAATTCAAGAAAAACATAATAAATATTGACGAGACAAGATTGTATTTTTTTCGAAAGGAAATGATAACAAACTACCAAATTAGGTAAAAAAAATAGTATTTTATTACTTTATTTTGATTAAAAAATAAAAAATTAATCCATCTTAATTTTATTTATAGAAACTTTGTCAACTTGGAGAGAAGCAAAATTATGACTGATTTGAACAAAATTAATGAAAATTGTAACTAAATTGAACAAAATTAACGAAAATTGGGACCAAATTGCATATAAGTCACGAGATACTGTCATGTGTCACAATGTTGACTTGACACGTGGACAACATTTTTAAAATTAAAAAATTAAAAAAAAATAAAATTTAAAGAAAAATGAAAAAAAATACCACGGAGTGACACATAGCGGTTACTGTTCATCTTCCATTAACGAATTAAACTGTGTCTGCAAAAAGGACCAAATTGACAACAAATTACAAAAATTAGGACCATTTTGAACATTTCGAAAAAATAGGACCAAAGGAAACAAAACTCACAAAAATTGTGACCAAAAAGGTATTTAAGCTTAATAATAATACGGTGTTTTTCATTAGAAAATGTTTTTTGAATTTAAAATATGGATTCTATATCAGATTAAAATACTTTTATTAAATATTTGACTTAAATCATCCTTGAACAATATTAATTTTTTATAATATTAGTTAAGAAAAATTAATATTTTTCCTAGTTCAAATTTTTAGAAACCTTAAACTTTTTGTTTCATCGAATATCTTCTAAAACGTGTTTGTATGTGTAAACATATTTACACAGATAGATTTACATGAGAGTTCGTCGTATGTTTCAGGTGATTTACGGTAGAGGTAGAGAAGCATTGATCGGAGTAATTATGCTCTTTTCTCATATAAATAGTTTTGAACAAAAAGTCAAGTTAGCACAAGTGACATCACAAAACGATCCTTGCTTTTTCATTGTGATAGGTGTGTTTGACTCAATTCTTTCATGATATGTGCACTCAGTGTGAGTTTTTGGTGGTGCGGTGCTTTTATGCTGGTTCCTAAAATGGGTGTTCGAACTTGGTAAAGCAGAAATAGAATGATAATGCGGACCAACTCATCTTACATTTGATCTACAAAAAGCGAGTTGGATTGTTCCGCATAAGAAATATAGACTATTTTTTTTATCTATCTCGCATAACATTTGACTCACGATCTACATAAGAATTTTAATAAATTTATTTTTATGTAATTAAATTAGTAGAAAAATTTTATGGTATCGAACAATGCAGAAACACATGATCATGACTATTGGAATTAAAGAGAAGTAAAAGAGCAAGAGCAATAGCACACAATGATTTACATGAAAAACCTCTTTTGAATGTAAGAGGAAAAATCACGGGACGATAATGAACAAAGTTCCACTATGAAAAGAAGAGTACAAAGTTCTTGAATGGGAACAAGAATCCTCACCAAAATACACTCAGGTGTATATTACAAAGTGTGTCTCTCTAAATGTTTTTCTATGTTCTTTTTAAAGTCATGGAGATGTTATAAAGGCTTCAAAACTAAATCAGTAAATAAACTATATGAAAAGTCTTCAAAAATTGAATTCGTAAATAGCCCATATGAAAAGTCTTCAAAACTTAAATAGTAAATAGGTCATATGAAGAGTCTTCAAAACTTAAGCAGAGTAATAATTAATAATTAGTGCTTAAGTAACGTGTGGTATTAGGAATTGAATGAGAATCACAGACCGACTCATCTTACATTTGGCCCACAAAAAGCGAGTCAGATCGTCCCAGATAAGAAATGCAGGCTAATTTCTTTGGTCTATCTCGCATCACATTTGACTCACAATCTGCATAAGAATTTTAATAACTTTATTTTTATGTAATTAAATTAATAGAAAAAAATAATTTCTATAGGCCATATCTTAAAATAATTTATATACATAATTTTATATTTTATAATTTATAATTTTAAAGTACAAACCGATTAAAAAATGAAATGACTTTGAAGTTGACTGAAACAAGAAAATAAATGTGAATAAGAAAGTTATTTTTGGATAGACTAAACTCGAATGAGCAAACTACGTTTGGATGAACATGAGAAGAGAACCAATGAGCAAGTTACTTAAAAGAATCAGACATGACGTGTTGTACTAGAGCGGTAAGATTTTAGCAATTTAAGTGATGAATGCTATGTAGGCCAAATGTGGGTCAACCCATCAATGGTCCACATGGGTTGCGGGTTATGCGGGTGGACCTAAGCAAATTAGCAAGTTAAAATATTCAGTTCACCTTGTATATTTTCATGCTGCTTTGCAAGATTCCCCTTGTGGCTCGTCCCACATTGTCATACCTAAATGAAAATGGCAAGACTTATTGGATGTCGCAACCGGAATCGCGACGGGAAGGCGAACCGAAAAAAGAAAACGGGTTTTTAAAAAAGATTTGGAGTCGTCACCATAGTTATTCTGGAAAACTATGAAAAACCATAAAAATAAAAATAAAAATAAAATAAGTCTGCGAAAAACCAGATTTTTGGATCCGGGAGTCGGTTACGGGTAGGGAAGGTGTTAGCACCCTACCGCGCCCGCCCGAGGGCGGTACCTTTAATTAAAATGCAAAGTTGATGTGATTAATTTTCCCCAAAAATAACAAGACAAAAATGTTAAAAAGAAACAAAATATTTTTTTTTAAATTTTTTGGGCCCGACAAGGATTGACCTTGGTCCTACGTATTCTCATTTAAAGTGAGAAATCAGGGTTACGTAGTTCTTTAAAAAAGCTTGTTTGTTTGAAAGAAACGATGTTTTTTATATTTTGGAATTTTATATTTTTTTGTATTATTATTTTTTTTACTTGAAAAATATGTGTCACGCGACGCGAGCAGTCGGACAGACACCAAAAGGAAAGAAAATTATTTTGGTATTTTGAAAATGAGTGTCACGCGGTGCGAGCGACCGGACAGACACAATAAAGTGAAAGAAAATATTTTCATTCTTTAGATTTTTTCATTTTTTTGTAATTTTTAATAATTTTCAAATATTTGGTTTTTCTAGGAATAATAAAAAATAAAAAAAATAAAAATAATAAAAATAATAATAATAATAATAATAATAATAAATAAATAAATAAATGAGCGAAAATAAATAAATAATAATAAAGAAAACAAAATAAAAGGAAAAAAAAGAATAAAAAGAAAAAGGAATAATTTAGTTAAGAAGGGCGAAAGTGGGAAACAAAAATGCGGGGGTGTGCGAGAAAGTAAAAATGCAATAAAAACCCAACAAGCAAAATAAGACGGGGGTGCGGGGTTAACATAAATGGAGGTGTACGAAGAAAATAAAAAAACGTGGAGGTGTATGAGGTAACAAAGGGGGTGCATGTGATAATAGAGGGGTGCGAAGAATGAAAAGGGAGGTGCAGCAAGCAGAAGAAGTGGGCTGATCACTTTGTTTGAAATAAGGAATGAGAACCCTAATTCTGTCTCAATCCCCCTTCTCTTCACTCCACCACCGACGGCACCTTTCTCTCGAGCTACCAACAACACGACTCCGGCCCTGGGACGCGCGTCCGGCCGCCCTCGAATGCCGACGACGACAGCGGCCACCGTCGACGGAGCTGCCGGCGCTCGTCATCGTCTCGACCTCACTTCTTCCTTTCTTCTCCAACGCGCGCGAGATGGGCCGGATCCCGGAGCTCCGCCGTCGCACACCATGCCACTCCAGCCTCGTGTTCGTCAGCTCCGACCGCCGCGCCTTCGAATGCCGCCACGACGCCATTGCCGCTCGCGGAGAGACGGACCAAGATGCCGGCGGCTGCCACGTTCTCCTGCTCAATGCTCCAACCCGCCGGCGGCGTCGCCGCCGGCGATATCCACTCTTCTCCGTTTCTCTGTTTTGGTTTGATTGGATATGACTGATTGGGGAAGATGAAGCGGGAATATTTGGCACTGGCATTGGGGTTTCGGCTCTCTTTTTTTTTTTTATTTTATGCAGGTGTGCAATGAAGATGATGGTGTAGGAAGAAGAATGGATTTGGAGTATTAGACTGTTTTGTTTGGTGTGCCTGCAGGTTTGAATGAATTGGAGGCTAGTGTGGGCGTATGAATCTGATGGTGATGGGAAAAACGAGAAAGAAAAGTTTGTGTTGGATGAATGGAGGGAAACCGTGGCTGTGGGGTTCGGTTGGGAAGTGAATGTGGAAGCTTAGAAGGTGATAGAATGGTGAAGGTGTCGGACTCTGATTTTCTTTGCTTTTTTTTAGATGGCATAAACACAGTGTAAATGGAGACCAAAACATCACAACACAGGCGTATGAATCAATCAAGCAAAAGAGCGCAGCAAAAGAGCGCAATAGGAGGGCACAACAGAACATCACATTTGGGCGTTTAACCATGCACACAAGTCACATACATTTGCAGTTTATTTCACGACAACGATACTTACCTCTTGATGCTCCTTCACTCGTGCAACCCCTTTCTCTTTTCACTGTGGCTTTGAATATGAATTGATATCAATTGTGAAACTGTCTTTTTTTTCAAGTTCGCCTCTGTGTGTTGCTCCTGCTGTTTTGTGGTCCTCTGTAAAACTCCTCTTTTTTTTTTGCTTATGTGTGGCAGATTGCCCTTTAGCCATAACTGCACTGGTATGTTCAGACTGCCTCCCCTGGTTGCTGCCACAGTGACCACCAATACCCAACCTTTCTTCCTCTTCTGTCCAAAAACCCCCCAACAACTCTGGCCATATTTTGAATGGCAGAGTCAAGTCAAATGACTCTCATAATTACCTTTTTTTTTTATTTCATATATATTTTTTATATTTTTTTTTAAGAGCAGAAAAACAAAATGGTGTGAAAATAAAAATAAAATGGAAATTGAAATTAAAAAAAGATAAAATAAAATAAGATAAAGTGAAGTAAAAAAAAATAAAAATAAAAAAACATAAAATAAAATAAAACAAGATAAAGTAAATAAAAATAGATAAATAAAAAGCAAGACAAAATTAAAATTAAAATTAAAAACAAAAACAAATAATTAAATAAAAGAAAAGGAGTATATATGTACATTCAAATTAATGTTGATTTTTTGTGATGTGTTTTTTTTCTTCTCTTTTTTCCTTTTTTTTTTTAAATAATTTTTTAGTTAATTGTTTTTATTAACCGGACAAAATTGAGTGTTGACATTAGATTATATTTCAATTTCTTGTTGAAATTCTTTGCTTTGACGTTAGCAATTTCAACGAGGAATGTTTGAATTATGACGTTCACAAATGAAAGAAAAAAGAAAAAGAAAACATCGAAATAACTTAACATGAAGTTGGTTACAAAGAAGTATAAGTTGATTATAATAATATCAAATATATAAATTATTACTTAATTTTATTAAAACTAATCAGTCATGATTTATTTCAATTTTATTTTATTTTAGTATAATTTCATCAATTTTAACTTTTTTATTTTAAATAATATATTATATTTCATTTAACATAATTTACACTAATTTTATTTTATTTTAAATTACTTTTATGATTAATAATAAAATAATAGTCATTCAATTTTATTAATTAAAGATCTTTTTAATTTATAAAACTCATCATATTATTTACCAATTTTTATAATTTTTTTAAAATATTTTTAAAATCTATAAATTTTTTTCTCTCAAATTCACTCGACCTGATTCATCTTAAAAAGATAAACACAAAATAAATGTTTAATGGTCAACTGGATCTCTTAACCAAAATGTTATTAAAAGTATTCTTTTCTCAACAAAAGTTACATATGCGAAAAAATATATTAATACTTTTCTATTAAAACATATTTTTTAAACTTTTTATCCAACTTCATACCACATTTGTGACTTGATTAGCATCCGTCCATTTACTTTTTTGATTATTTTATATTAAAGGTGACACATGCCACGACGTAAGCAGCAGCAAGAAGGAAATGAATATGTTCACCAAATCACTTTTACTTTTTGCTATATTTTGACTATAATAATTCAATAGGAGGAAATGAAACTGACTTCCTACATTCTAAAACGAGAGAATTTATAAATTTTATTCTTAGAAAATGTTTCCTTTAGAAATTTAAATTTAAATTTTAAATTAGAAACAAAATAAATTTAATTTAAATTTAACTTTTTTCTTTAATTTATTCATGTGAGAATTTGATTATAGATTCTAAAAAGAGTATAAATATATTATTATATATATACTCAGTTTTCTATATGCATCTTCATCTAGTTATGATCCTTAAATTATTATTTAATTGTTGATTTTAGTCTTTGAGGTATGTATATAAGACCATTGTAAGTGAAGACATTCTGTGAGGAGAAAGAACAGTGATAAAAGTCTTCTTTAAGATAAGGAAAACTGTGATAAAAGTCTTTCTTAAGGTAAGAAAAATTGATCATTTAAATTGTTTTAAAATGAGAATTTATAATTGTATAACCTTTAAATGATTTTTGTGAGGTTTGATTTGATGCAACTTTTGAGAGTTTTTAAATATCTATGTTGTGTTGTGAGTGCGTATATTTTTTATGGACGATGAATTGTAGAGTGATTAAATGAGAATTATATTGATGAGTACTAAAAGAAAATGATTTTTGGTAAAAGGGAGTGTGGGAATTCTGTGTTATAGAATTAGAGAAATTAAGAAGATAAAAACTGATATGTTAATATATTATGACACTACAAGAAAAATTGATATTACGAACGGTCAAAATCAGTCGGTAATGATCAAAATTCATCGCTAAATCAACATTAACAACGGATTATCGACGGTAAAAAATATGTCAGTAAAATGTTTGTCGGTAAAATTTTATCGATGGAAATCATGTTTCGTCGGTAATTATCGACGGAAAAATTTGTCGATAAATCTGTCCATAATTACCGACGAAAAAATATGTCAGTAAATATGTCGGTAATTACCGACCAAAAAATCCGTCGGTAAATTTGTTGCACTGTTCATCTTCTTCTTCCTCCTTCTTTCAATTTTTTTTTCGTTTTCTTCTTCGTGGTCGTCGTCACTGTCACCGTCGTTGTCGCTGCCACCGTCACTGCCGCCGTCGCCGTCATCTTCTTCTTCTTCCTATTTCTTCTTCTTCTTCTTTTCCTTCTTCTCCTTCTTCTCCTTCATCTTCTCCTTCCTCTTCTTCTCCTTCTTCTTCTTCTTCTCCTTCTTTTTCTTCTCTTTCTCCTTCTTTTTCTTCTTCTTCTCCTTCTTCTCTTCTTTTCTTCTTCTTATTCCTATTCTTCTTCTTCTTCTTCTTCTTTTTCTTCTCCTCCTTCTTCTTTTTCTTCTTTTCATCTTTTCTTCTCGTCTTCTTATAAGGTGTGGTTTGGGCAAGAAAATCCCCACTCCTTTTACTGACGAAAATCCATCGATAAAAAAAAAATAAATTATCGACGAATTTTACCGACAGATTTTGAGTTATGTAAGTACCGACGGATTTATCAACGGAAATATCCGTCGGTAATTCAAATTTGGGCGAAAAATTTTCCGCTTCTTTTATTGATGGATTTTTTCGTTGGTAAATTTGTCGATATAAAAAATTTGAATTACCGACGAATTTTTCCGTCAGTAATTCAAATTTGGGCGGGAAATTTCTCGCTTCTTTTACCGACAAAAAAATATGTCAATAAATTTGTCGGTAAAAATAATTTGAATTACCGACGGATTTTTCGGTCGATAAATGAAATTTGTCTTACCGACGGATTTTTCCGTCGATAATTAAAATTTGAGAATTCATCGGTAAAATCCGTCAATAATTGAAATTTACTGACAAAAATATATCCGTCGGTAAAATTTCGTCAGTAATTTTCTTTTGTAGTGTGGGTTCTTGTATTTGTTTTGACTAAATGTAATGTTGACATTGTTGAAAAAGAGTAATTTAGGGAGGTTGGTATTATTGTAAATAATATTGTTAAGTTGAATATGATATTATGGTAGAAGAAAAATTCAATTGTTTAGAAGCAATTTTTTTTTGTTGTGTGTTCACGGTTGAGCAGCTCTGAACACCGTTAGACGGCATGGGGGGCACTGAGCTGTTGGTCTGGAGCTTTGGAAAAACTTTAAATTTTTGTTTGAATTGTTTATGTCCTCTTTGGCTTAGAAATGAAAAGTTTGGTTCTCGATGACTATATTCAAGGGAAAATAAAATACCATTAGTTAGGATGTCAAAGTGTATTGAAATGGGATTTCAAGGGTGAGACTATCCTAACTCTACAAGTATCTAACTCACATAGAGTATGATATCTAGGTGGTGAGAGTCGAGAGAGACTTCACATGACAGACAATATGATATGAAAGATGATCATATTTATGGAACTAGTGAAGTTAACCATGTCATAACTTGTTAAATTAAATTTTGTTTCATCCTAATCCCTCTCTAATGATGGTTTTAGAGATAGTGAGTAAGTATGATAGGTGCAGAGTCTTACGAGTGTGCTCAGTAGGAGCATGTCACTGATAGTTGTCTCTAATAGTTTTGAATAGTTATTAGTTCAATAGATGAAATCTTTGTCTTTGTTTTGAAAAACTGTATCAAACATACTTCTCATATTTTCGAAGTACTTTGGGATGTTAAAAAAAGTTATTTTGAGATATGTTAAGGGGTTCTAATAGCCTCTAAACTTAGTAATAACTTAAAATGATTGCGATCAACTTTTAGGGTGTTACAATTCCCCAATTATTATTTTAGTGGATTGATCCTTTTAAATAATTTCGTATTATGTAAAACAGTTTATTTTATATATACTTGATATTTAATAAGTTTATTTGTGAATCATATTTTGGTAAACCCTTTATCTACCTAACCCTTTTTCCATAAACCCAAATAGTTTCCAAGTAGTGAATGGTGCAACAATGTTCTTTCGGGGATGCCTCTCAATTGGAATTATGCACTTGACTTTGTCTAGGACAGTGGCCTGTAGGCTGTAGCAATGGTCACAGATTAAAGCAAATGGGTTCCTTTTGCTTTACAAATGTGTCCCCGCTTCATAGGACCAATGTCTGTTGGTGTGTGCCTTATTGGGTGACCTACTCTTTTGAATTCCAAATTTAACGACTCTAATCATTATTCACTCTCTTTTATTGTAACTGCTGTTTCTTCTTCTTCTGCCTCAATTATACTGTCTCAACACATATGTTTAAGTTCCTCCAACACTTCCAATAATCAATCATGTCACTGAAAGATGGAAACAAATGAACAAAGAAAAATAACGTGAAAAATAAATGTAAATATATATCTTTTTAAAGAATAAATATAATTCTAATGAATTTGAGATTAGTCATGCGATTATTAATATTAGATATTCAATTTTATAACGGGATTTGAAATATTAATTATATTTAACTATATATACTATGATAAAATTTAACTATTTGAGTTTTATTATGTTTGTTTGACTAATAACGATGAAATGTCATATTATATTTCTTGTTTGATCCATATATAACATGTGAAAAATATAACATATTTGATAGTTCTGTCGTTCTGATATTTGTCTTATAGAATGGAGCATTGACTTTTTTATGTCATTAGATTAATGATAAAATACCAATATTTCTTAATCAAGTGTCATATTTTTTAATTAAAGGATAATAATGATAAAATTTGAAAAGAGATAATTATCATGTCATAAATGCACATGTTAATTTTATGAAAAATTGGTAGGTATCTAATTATATCTTTGTAACATTCGTAAATATCAACATTCAACACTTTTATTTGAATGAGATTTTGTTGATGAGAATCTAAAAAATCTCTTAAGAGCACGAGGGACATTGTAATTCAATTGAAGGCTATGATAGTTATCATGTCTTATTCTATTTTTGGTACATTATATTTTTTTTTATAGTATGACTTATGAGAATATCCTTTTTAAAAGCATCTTATAACACATAGTAATGAATTATTGATCATATACAGAGGGGAAGACAAGAAAATGAACTTGATTATTTCTAGAAAGAATAAGAAAAATCAAATTATATCGCACAGAAAAATATTCCTACACAATTAGTAATCAATAATGGTTAAGATTGTTTCCCTTGTAAAAAAGAAAAGACACCTGAAAAATGAATGTCTAAAGTTAATGAATTAGTTAAAGGAAAAAAGGTAATGCATTTTGTTTTTATTTGTTACAAAACTAATATAGTTAGTCCTAATACATGTGGATTGATTATACTTCTACAATTCATATTTGTAACAACTTGCAATAGACTAATGGGAAATGAACAAAGCATACATTTAAGGAATAAGTGGCGGAGCATAATGGTGGCAGGGGAGGGCCATGCGCCCCCCAAATTTTGTATTATGTTTTTTTATTTTTTATTTTTTTATTATAAATATTAAATTAAATATTATTTTCTTTTATAAAAATAATAATTAATGGTAATAAATAATAAAATATAAAATCATATATAATAAAGAATAAAAAGATTTATCAAGATATTTTTATTATTTTTTTAATTATAGTTTGAGTTTCTTCCAAATTGTTCTCATATTTCATTCTTATCTGTTTTCGTTTTCTTTTGTATTTAAAAAGAAAAAAATATTTTATTTTTGCTTTTATTTCTCCTTTGTTCTCTTCCATTCTCGAGGAAGAAAAGAAGAATCGTCTCACTTGATAGCGAAATATTAGTTTAATAATTTATTTAATGAACCTCTTTTATATTATTTTTTTATGTTATGAATATAGAAGAAAAATTATTGTACTGTGTGTTTTTTATAATCAAATTTTAATTGTGGTTCCATTATATGTTTATTTTCTTTTGTTTTTCAAGAGAAAAAGATCTATTATTTTTGCTCTCATATATTAGTTGTTCTCCTCTATTCTCAAAGAAATAAAGAAGAAGATAATTATCTTTTATCTCACTTGATAGTGAAATATTAGTTTAATAATTTATTTAATGAATCTATTGTATATTAATTTTTTATTTTATGAATATAGAAGAAAATGGATTGTACTATGTGTTTTTTATAATTGGATTTTAAGTGTGGTTTGATTATCATCGATTTTTTCTTTTGGATTTTAAGTGTAGTTTGATTTCTCGCTAATTATGTAGCTTATTGTTATACTAAGTTATGTATTCATTTTTACGGTATTAATGCTAATAATTAAATATATAAATTTTGGATGTATTATTTTGACTCCCCCAATAATATTGGTCAAGATCCGCCACCGGGAATAAGGTCACTTCACATGGGATAGTTGTCCAATTGTGCAGCCTAACTTTAAACAGTAGTTTTAGTATATGTTTAGAAAATCATTTTTGTGTTTCTAATTTTAGTAAGAACTTCAATTTTATTTTGATAGTTTCAGCTTTGAATTTTATTCTAATTTTACAAATTTTTATTTTAATTTATTGAATAAATGCAAAGATATTGGCTTTGGTGAACTATGTATTGGTCTTTACTATGTTAATTTTAGGTATAAATACATATTTGGTACCCCAACTTTTTCGGAAAGTTCAATTTGGTACCCGAACTTTAGAAATGTTCAATTTAGTACCCCAATTTTTTAAACGTGTTTATTTTGGTACCTTCCGTTAAAGATTACATAACATCGTTTGCCTTCTGTTGAGATTAGCTATTTAAAGTTGTTGGATTTCACTTTAGGTGTTTGAAAAGTTCTTTTGTAATATCAAATTTAATGAAATCAGTTAAAGTTTGGAGTTATGGAAAATGTGAATCATCTGTCAAAGTTTTGCATTATTTTTCTGCTATTTGAAATGTTACATGGGCTGTAATTACAAGAAAGGACTTTAAATTTGAACATCTGTCAAACGACGTTATGTAGTCTTTAACGGAAGGTACCAAAATAAACACGTTTAAAAAATTTAGGTACCAAATTGAACATTCCTAAAGTTCGAGTACCAAATTGAACTTTTCCAAAAAGTTGGGATACCAAATCTGTATTTATACCTTAATTTTAAAATGACATTACTTATAACTATATGCATCTTTCTCTTTGTTAAAAGTTATGTGTTTTGAATAAGTATTCAGGGTAACACTCAATTTGACATTTCCTTTGATAAAGAGGCAGGTACAAGAAGTTTACACTGTCCAAAACCCTGCTTTACACAGAACAGAAACTTCCCTATCAACAAGGAACACACCGTCCTACAATACATCACTATAATATTCAGAGTAATTTAAAGCTTCTAATCCCGGGATTGTTTATTGTGCCTCTAATCTCCTCGTCTCGTTTCCTCTTTGGAAGAGACAGGGAAGACATTACTTTGGCTGAGGCCACCTTCCTCGCTAGAAGTTTCCACTTAGCATCATCCTTTCTTTTCTCTTCCTGCATCTTCAACTGAAATTGCCTGTCACATTCACCCAAAAAACTAATGTTAAGATTAATTAGACAACTTCAACTTGGGAATTTAGATAAGAGCAATGCTGTTTCATAAGATAAACATGACAATATTAATATCATCGATAAAAGACGGAGGCTTGGTACGCTTTTGTCTTTTTTTAAAATAAAGGAAGTGTATGTAGTAGAATTGATAATTGTATATCAGCAACTAGGGATATTTTTATGCGGAGGGGGTCCCATCCATGATCTATACTTCTCATGAATTGACCCGTGATCGTTAATGGAACTGTGGAAGGAAAATCTAACAACTATACACATGTTAGTTGGATGGAATTGATTTTGTGAAATGTATTAGTGCCGTGACTAGGACACGACTCAGAAGTAGCTGGTGGTGGTGAAGAGTGGCGGGCTTATAAAGGATGAATACATGACAACTAGGATGGACCTATGAAATAATGACGATAGCCGTCCAAATGCGTATACCCCTCACAAAAATATCAAGAACAGACCACAAATACACCAAAACTAATCATCCATGAACAGAAACCAATTCACCATGGGATCCCAACTCCAATAATTCAGGAACCGGACAAGGGAATCAGATGTAATATCACAACCACGTCATGTTGTTTCTCATCAAATCAGATGTAAACACTTTAATTCACTCAAACCACGCATCAAATTTCTTACTTATCATCATCGTAACAAGTGGAACTTCTGCAGGGTCGCACCCCAAATCAAGAATTCATCACAAAAAACAAAACAAAACAAATTCTTAGTCTTTGTAGTTTGAACTCCAGCTTCCTCTACTTAGACTCAGCCCTATTCTCCGATCTATTATGAAACAAATAGAACTAGTCCTGTAAAACTGCTCTTGTGTGCATTGCACAAGACTGTTTAGGACAACTCCAATATTTTAAGTACTTTTTTTCGTCTTGATTAAAAAATCAACAATTTCAGTTTCCTTTTAAACAGCTTCCATACCAACTCACATTTCTTTAGTGAAAAATTACTTCAAACAATTTTAAGTATTTCAATAAAACCATCTCATCTCTTTGTCTGGAGATGCTCTTAGAGGTATTAAAAAACAAGAAAAATAAAAATAAAAATAAAATAAATACTACTAATAGTACTACTAATAATAAACACTCCGTTAATGGCTAGAAAAATGAAAAGTGGGGAAATTTCTGCCGTGTGAAACCAGCTGGCGCATAACTCAGTATTAGACAAGAAAAACGAAAAAATAAAACTGATTCTGAAACTCCTGCTCAATCCCACGTTCTCTTATTCATAAAGGCGTCGTTTGGTTTGGGATAGGGAAAGAAGGAGATAAATGTGTGAAGAAATAGAAAATAATATAAAAAATTTACAGTAAACCTTTTACCCAAAAAATTGAAAAACTATACAGAAACACAACAGTTTGTTATTAAAAAAAAGAAAAGGATAATTGTTTTGTTATAAAATAGGATAGGACCGTGATGTTTTTCTCTTTATCAATTTCCTTTTTCGGTCTCCTTTTGCCGATAAACAAAACTATTTATTTGAAAAAAACTACGTTTTGGTAAGAAGGACACCATGAAAAGTCTGGACCAATACTTTTTCTTTAATTACCAACCCCATGCTTAAAAAAGTCGTAAAAGAACATAATTAAATGTATATTATATGTCAAATATAATATACCCCGTGACTAATATAATATATGTATTATATTTGCAAAGAAAACACGAGTGAGGAATTCAATTTAAAATTGGGAACTACCTGCAGAAAGGAACCTTGCAGGAAGAGTCGGTTTGGTGGCAAACGTATGAATGAAGTCGAAAGAGTTGCCACATCCGTTTGCAGCGGACGCAACCACCGCCCATTCTCTTCTCGCACGTGGCAAAGTGGCGGATCAGAACCTGAAGCCCTTCACACGTGGAGAATCTGCCACATGGCCTCCTCTCTTTCTTCACCTCCGCATCGTAGGGTCCAACATGAGTGCACCCCTCCGAGCATATGTGTTCCAGACACTCCATCGCCTCGCTCAGTTCCCCGTACAGACTCTGCTCCATCCTATACCTTCTCGATTTCTTCTTCCTCTGTCATCAATCATCATTCATCATTCCCAATCCATAAATAAGCAATTCACTAATTCATGAGATTTCAAAATTAGTCCATTAATCAATTACCGTTTCGTGTTCGTCGATGAAGCGGAGAATGTCGAGTTCGAGCCAGGGATCGTGTTTGACGAGGAACTTCCACCCCTCGGTTGCCTCCACCGCTTTGAAGTTATAGGTGAGGAGCTTCATGCATCGGAGGTGGAGATCCGGCGCGTCGCAGAGGCGCGCGAGTTGCAGCACGTCCACCACGTTCTCTGTGGTCAAGCGCTGGGCCAAACCCTTGATGCATCTCTGTTTTAGCTGCGGCACCAGGTACACGTGCGACAATGCGAGCAGGTGCATCCCGTACTTGTCCATCGCCTCCTCCGTGCACCTGCGGGGGGCATCTCCGTCATTTTACAAAATCCAGCCGAATCAAGATAGAAGATACTAATCTGTGTTTGTATATAGTAGTTACCTGGAGGAGTAGAGGAATCCGACGAAGGCGATGACGGCGTCGCAAGGGACGCCGTGGATTTGGATAATTTTCTCGGAACTCCGATGCTTACGTGGCCGATCTATGAAGTTCTCCAAAACTGGCGACACCGAAGCCTGTTCGGGATAAACAGAAAAGTGATTAAAACAGAGCAATGAGAACAGAAAATGGTAACAAGAAGGGAAAATTAGAAATGGAAGACAAACCAGAACGGCAGCGTGAGCTGGAATACGTGTTCCTTGGAAACAGTGTATGAAGACATCGGGTTCGGGTAAGACCCGGGTGGTTTGGTAGTCAATGGATACGGTTTTGGGAGCCATGGAGAAGGAGAGAAGAAAATGTTAATGAAGGAATTGTGGGATGTTGGGGGAAATTAAAGAAGTAAAGATGGGAGACGAATGTGAAGTATTTATAGCTGAAAAGTGGGGGATTAGGTAGGGGCTGACGCGGAAACTATTGCTTGGGCAAGGGTGACGTGGCGCGCTGGTGTCTGATTATTCCCCACGCGCCATTATTTTGCCACCGTTTACGGTTAACAACAGTCAATGAAGCTGTCTTCTGTTACCTTTCTTCTACTCTATCTGTCTCTCACACTCCATCCCAGTTAGGTTTTTGACCTTTTTTCTATTTTCTATTATACTCATTCTGCCAAAAGAAAAACAGCCATTATGATCAATTCATGACTATCACAAACAGAATCCTAAGAATATTTTTTTAACAAAAATGTTATGGAGCAGGATTTGCACCTATTAAGTTTATCTCGTGTTTTGTTAAGGAAGAAAACATAAAGGAAAGAAAGCAAAACAAATGAAATGATTTTTTTTTTTAATTCTTTGACTTTGTAAAAAAAGTAGAAGGAAATAAAAGATATATAGTAAATATTTAAATGTATTTTCGTTTTTTAAAATATTTGTATATATGCTTTTATATATTTTAGTTTTTTCGAAAGATTTTTTATTTTTAACTTTCTTTTGTATTTTCTTTTATCCATGCCATGAATTATACAGTGAAAATATAACCAAGGCAATAAAAATAGAGATAATCATGAATGAAAAATTATTTTCGGGAACATAAAATGGAAATACTAATTTATATAAGTAAGATAATTATACAAATTATTTTCAATTTTTAATATATTATTAACAGTGTTATAACTATTTTAACATTTTGGACTCTTTTATTATTTAATTACCTCAATAATATTTTTATTCAAGTGTTAAACTAATTCTATTGAATAATAGGATTACACTGAAACAGTAAAAAGGTATTTTTCTACAACAACGATAAAAATTGCTAAAAATAATAAAATGTATTTGTAAAAACTAATATTATAAACTGTCATGTTCTACGAGCTTAAAATCATATTTAAACTTTTAACAAATAAATATATATTTTTATTTTTTACCTGTATAATTTTGTCATGCACTTTCTCTCTCCAGAGTCGATATGAGAAGACAGATATTTAAGTTGATACCATTTTTTTTTATCCTTGTTTGCATGCATATCAAAAGAAGAAAATATTTCTTTTTCTTTTTTTAAATATGTCCTTCTTCTCCTTTCTCTTAACATTGACTTCCAAATTAAATGTTATGTTTGATCGGTTAGACGATAAGAAAGACAGTAGTTAGAAATAATAAATTTGAATGGAAATATGCAAAACAATTAAAATTTAAAAAAAAAGTAAAAATTATATAGTAAATCATACTATTTAAAAAATAATTTTATTTCTAGATTATTAAACAATAATTTCAATTATTTTCATATGTAGCATCTAATCTTGAAATAAATTGTATTAGACAAAAAAAAAATTAGATTCTATACATGTTCATTCTTTATTTTCACTAAAAAAATATATATCTATTTTAATTTCTAGTTTTTTGTGTTTGGAGAATAATTAAAATATTAATAGTCCAATTTAAATCCAACTAAATGGACTGAGATTTGAATTTTCAAAAATCCAAAAAATCATACAATTCAAATCTATTTAGATTTAAAATCCAAAAATATGGATTTTAGGTTTGAGATAATTCCATTTAAATGGTCTTAAACCATATGCATTTATATTATTGTAGAATGGATTTCAAAATTTGGATCATTTGTCCACTCTTAGTATTGAGTGAGGTCAACACAATTTTATCATCTAAAGTATATAATGTTAAAGTAGGGATGTCAAAATGAGTTTCAACTCCACTCAAAAAGAATTTCGGATTGAAGGTGGATTGATCCACTTAACTCACAAAAAAAAATACAATTTTTTTTTAATTTTCTTGCTATAATTATTTATTACTTCTAATTATATACGTTCATAATTTTATATTTTTAAATGTTAGAATGTTGCTCAATAATATTTGAATGTTTAATTAATTTGTTTGTTAAGTTATATATATTAATAATTTAACTTTTAACTATTATCTTTATATTAATATTTTGAGAATTATTTGAACACTTTGATTCCACTATTATAAAAAATAAATTAAGTTAATTCACTCTCATTGTAATGCAATAAATATATAGAATAAATTGTAAAAGAAAATCGTAAGTGAGTCAACCCACTAACGCACCAATCCGTAATAGGTCAGACCAAATTGCAAGATTTTTGATTCACCAAAAAAAGACTTGGGTTGAGCTGACCATTTTTTAGCTCAATCCATGGTGAGCCAACCCATGTGAGATAGGTTGACTCACTTTGACATCCCTATTGCTAACTGATAACACAATTGTTCAAGCTTTGAGGCTTGAGAGTGGTACTTGAGTTGGGGGAACATGTGAAAACATGAATTTAAGTGGGTGCTTAAGCAATCACATAATCACTCAATCATTAATGAAATGGTGTAGCTTAATCTTTTATAACTTATTGCCTTTCATGGATATGGGTCTGTTATTTGTATTGAGTGTGTTGTCCTTTATAGATATAGAATGAGAATATTTTATATTATATTAGCGTCAAGGAATATATATTAAGCACAAAAGTTTATTAAGAATGAGATATTTAATGTTTTACTAATAATATAACCACGTATATTAGAATTACAGTGATAGAAAATGAGAGTTGTCAAAACAGGTCACTCAACCCGATCCGATCCATCACAGATTGGCCACTTAGTGAGTCAACTCACAAGAAATTTAAGTCTAGCTTGATCCATCACGAGTTGGTGGATTAAACGGGTTGGTTCACTTAATTAAAAAAAAAATACATGTTTTTTTTCTCCAATCTAACATATATTAAACCAAAATTCAAAAAAGTCCAAACCTATTTTAAAAATTTATTTTTCTCGTTTTAGACAATAAATAAATTATTCATCCCAAGAATTAAATCACAATTCTAAATAAAAGAAAATGACTAATGAGATACAAAGGTAGAGAGTGAATAAAGTATCATGGACATGGACATCTCTCCCCCAAAATTAAAAAAAAAAAAAAAGTTTCCTTGTGTTTTGAGCTCGACTATTAAATTAAAAGTGATGTGAATTTTTTTTTATAGTCAGGTCACCATTAATTCAATCCGAGTGAGTTGGGTTCTCAGTTGGTTGGATTCACTTTTGGTCGTACTAACATGTACAAAAAAAATAACCAAATTCGGATCAAACCTATGATAGATCCGGTTGGCTCACGAATTTTAACCTATTTTGACAATTTATAAAAATTAAATAAAATTCCTATATCACCATATTTTTATAGATTTTCAATTAAACAAATGTTAATATTTAGTGAAATAAGTTCAATATGAATATTTAAGAATATATTAAGTCTAATCAATTATACTACTTTTCTTTCATCTATTTAAAGTTGTAATATAATTAAATTATTATACATGTGTAACTTTCTCTAAAATAGATGAAAACTAGTATTCTTTTTATTTATTTTTATATTAATTTAATTAACTCCTTTGTAAGCTTTCTTTAACATTCAGAAAATATTTATACAAAAAGATGAAACAGTAAACTAAACTAAAAAAAAAAAGAATTCAGAAAGTGTTTTTACCCTATGATCTTGAGTTGTACTATGTAAGCATTTTATAAATTAATACTAAAGTACGTCTAATTTTATATTTAGTTAATCTAGGAGGAATGTTAGAAATAATTGTGTAAAATATTTAATTAATCTCGTTTATAATTTTATCGTTTTCAATCAACTTTAATCTAAGAAGTGTCTCAGAAATATGTTAAAATACATGGTGTCTACGTACGTGTTTCATAAATAATACATCAAAACTAAATTAAATCATTTATTTATTTAATTTCAAGTAAACTATGATATTATCTCAAAAAAATTGGTGATGACTCCACAAAAATGCATTTGAAGTATTCTTTAAAACCAAAAAAAATGTCCATCCTTACACTAAGAAATCATCCCGTCTTCTAAATTTTAATTGATAAAGAATTACTACGGACCTACTCAATGACATGGAAGCCACGGCTCCCCAAAATTTTTTAAATTTATTTTTTAAAATTATATTTATATATTATTTATATTAAGTTTATATTATAAAAAAATATAATAAAAGATAAAATAAAAAGTTCAATGGAGACATTGATTTATAAAAGAGATTAAAGTTTATTTATTTTTATCTATAAGAACTTTTCATAATGTAAATTATTATGAAAATGTGTGAGAAGAAATCAATACAACGAGATATATTAGAAAACAAAGATTGGAGAACACATAAATTGAAATTAAAGTATATATTTTCGGATGATCTCTCACGTATCAAGGTTAGTATCTGTACCGTCCAGGGAATGGTCGACCTCAACATGCAGTTTAAAAATTGAAGGACTCTATATATACATAAGGGATTAAGAAAAAAAGGGGGTGAACTCAGGAGTGAGAGAGAGATAATTATTGTTCTGGTTTGGCCATCATTCCTAGACCGGAACAATATCTTATTATAATTTATATATGTTAAATTTATGATTCTTTTTAGGATGTTTCTCCCAAATTAAATTTATTCCAAATGAGTATAAATCCTAATTTTGATTTTAGGGATTGTTTTATGAAATTTGTATGAACCTTAGTCGTATTTTTTCCCAAATTATTATAATCCTTAATTATGAAATTTAGGAATTTTATGTTTTTTGCTGCCTATGGTAAATTGTTTAAAGTTTTGAATTTATATAGCGTTGCTTATTTAATTAAAGTTATATGAATTTTATTATGTTTTGCATCGTGATAATTGTAATTTGTGAATACAAATTTTCTTTTTCTAAATAGGTGAGAGGTGATAAATTTATATTAGAAAGATTATGATAAAGAGTAAAATAATTGATTTTTTTTTGAAAGAGGAAGGCTTGTGATAAAGATGACAAAAAAAAAACATCTACATTAACTAAACTTAAGAAATTTCATGAGAACCAAGTATTCAAGACAATGAAAAACAAATCTCTAAATTTTCTAAGGTTACATATAATGAATTTAAAAATTCATTAGAACATGATCCGGAAAAAACGTCTTCAAATTTGACAATACCCACCAAATCAAATTGATGAGGTACGAAGGGCTTATCAAAATGGTATTATGGTTTATATCATGATATAATAACAAATGATAGTCATATTTTTTTGAATTCTACTATTATATGTGCTTGTTTTAAGCCGAAGAAATGAAGAGAAAAAATGAAAAAAAAAAAGTTCTAACTAAAAAAAATTATATGTAACAAATTTAATTTAGCGTCCTTAAATTTTGTGTCCAAGTTTCGTCACTGATTACTAGTACATTTATTTATTTTTTTATAAGATTTAAGTTGTTTGATATTAAATTTGTAATTATCTTTAGATACATTACTTATAAGGACGATGTTCTCCCACGAATGACTTAGTTGCAGAGGAATCAACGAGTGCCACAATATAGTTAATATTTTGAGAGAAAACTTATTTTCTTTAATCTGATTTTTCTGATTGGCTTTATAACTAAAAATCTTACATTAGCAATCATGTAGATCAGTACCGTGAAGAAGATATTTAGCAAAACAAGAATCCATCAGGTCCAATCACAGTATCGTGTCATTTCATCATAGGAAAAGATTGAAGTAAAATTTCGTATCAGACAATCTTTAGTGCGCTGTGTTTTTCCTTCGCAAATATCTTGGTTGATTTTTATGCATTCAAGATGGGCTTCCTTTTTCTTGTATTTTGGAACTTCTATTTAATTTTCTCACTTTTTTTAAAAACATAAATTTTATCACACTTTTATTTAACCGCAAATGACACATTTTTGAGTTAATAGATCTTGATAATCATAATGTTATAGACCAATATTTTGATTATTCACTGCTATAAAGAAGAAATATATCCAAATGAGATAAAAAAGTGAAATTCTAGACTTCGATTTTTAACCGAAACATATTTTTATTGATAATTTTTAGAAAAAAATTAAAATTTATATGTGAAATAAAATATAATTTGAATATTTTAAATGCATAAATAAAAGAACGAGAGTGTGGATCGCAGCAAATCCACAATTTACAATTATAGAAAACATCTCGTGTGTGTAACTTGAACACAAAATGGTTACATTAGAAAACAAGTCTTCCGAAACAGGAAAAAGAATTTGCAAGGACGAGAGAACAAACTTTTTGCAATGAAATATACAATACAACAATGTTTGCATGCAGTGGCAAGGGAAGGGGAAAGAGCATGAATGAAGAGAATGAATCAGCGTTGACATTTGTAATGATAATGAAAAAATATCTAGAAATGACAGTGGCGTTCGCATATCTCAATTGTAGAGAAAAACAAAAACACCATAATAAAACAAATATTGTAAAAATGTAAAACATATAAAAAGTTAATCCTAATAAAGAAATGAATTTCGACTCTGAAAAATTGAAACCTATTATCTAACTAAAGATAAAAATTCAAAAATAATAATAATACTTTTTAAATTTCGTATGATTTTATATTTCGATTCTAAAATAACCAAAATTCAAAACTTAAAGTCATCTCAGAATTTTAAAATATTATTTTTGAGTTTTTATTTATATGTCAAAAAATATGTTACAGTTCTAAATACATGTCCATCTTTTGCAAACATATATCTTAAATGATTTAATAACTAGACTTAAGGCATGAAAAATGAAAGATATCCTGAAAATCAATAAAAATATACAGTCAAAATTGTCGGATAAATCCTATAAAACATCAATAAATGTATTGAATGCGTAACTTGGAAAAATATGATTATCTTTTTAGATTACACGCTCATAAAAATAAAAAAATAAAATAAATATAACAATAAAGAATTTGATTTAAAGTTAATATTATTTGGGAAAAGAGTCACATCCTACATTTTTATACTTTTAGAGATATATTTGTTTATGAAAATAATTTATCAATTAGTTTGAAAATACAATGAATATAACTAATTCAAAAATACAATACCAGTTTCAAACCTAACTATATAGTTAAGTGTAACAATTTTCATTAATAAATAAGATTTTTTTCATATAGAGATCCAAGTAGTATAAATACATATAAGATTATTCTAGTTAGCTAACAATAGATACCACACTTTCCATAAACTCTATACGTATAAAGATATCTGTATTAGTAGTCTTCAAAAGCTAACAGTACGTGAGAATGATACGCACGCATAAACTAGATACCATACAATGGTACTTCTTTTTGATTCAGTGTACGTGCAAACTTTTTTATTTTGAGTATAGTCATAACAGTTTCCAAAAAGATATTTAATAAAGAATAATTATTACAGTTTTCTAAAATACTATTTTAAATAAGTTCTATCATAAATTAAGGTTTGTCTTATTATAAGTTCATCGAGTCTACAAGAGGATAGTTTTAAAGCATTCAATATCCCAATATTTAAAGTTGTTAATTGTCTTTCAATTTCTGATTACTTAATGTATTTATCTACACGAATTAAGTTGTTAGGTGATCTATACACCAAGTTCGTATCATTTGTATAATAATCTTAATAATCTACATTAACATTATTCAATCATAACATTTTATTAAACAACATTAAAATCTTCTTTCAACCTTCAAATATATTTTGACCTTTTTAATAGGTTTCGTTAAGTTTTAATCATAAATTTTGAAAATTTTAATTCCGTAATAATTTTTTATGATATTTCAAGTATTAATATATTTATATTTTTCAGTTCTGTTTTTATAATTATTTTTTTTATTAACAAGATGATATGGTTCTTAGATGGACTTAACTTATTATTTTGTTAAATTTTTATTACTTATGTGGAATGGACACAGGAAGAAAATATAGAAGACGAATTCAATGTTTGAATTTGTGATACAGAAGAGAAAGGACTTGAATGGAGGAATGTGATCACTTTTCATTTTATACGTCAACTTTATGAAATTATAAAATTCCAGAACCCTACAATATTAAAATCCTAAAATTCTAAAATTTTACATTTTTAAAGTTATAAAATTATAATATTATAAGATTAAAGATTAAAAAATTTTAAAATTTTAAATTTCTAAAATTATAAAATTATGTTTATAATATAATAAGATTAAGAATACAAGATTACAAAATTATAAAATTGTAAAATTTAAAATAATAAATTAATATGTAACAAAAGTTCAACAATATGATACAGATAAGATAATAACTACATTAACTCATTAACAGTCACCTATTTATTAATAATTCGAATGAATGTTTCAAAATTTATGAAACTTAACATTTAATTCAACCTTTTCAATATTATGCTTTCTAGCAAATGTGAAGGATTGGTTTCAAACATTTGTCTTGAGTTTATCATCTTCAAATATTATCTCAAGTTATACAATTTTAAATATCACTTATACAATATATAATATCTTAAATCATCTTATTAAATTATTCTTATCTACTCAACAAAGTAGAAAGTTTATTTAAAATTTGTATTCAAAAGTACAGTACAACGTTATAAGATATTTTCAATTTTTTTTTAATTCTTTCTATCCATTAATCTTTCAATTTTTTTTTAAATTACAATATTCTTAAATCATTTATATTAATATGACATTTTCACATCTTCCTGTAATCCAAACATATCCAAACTTTACTTCAATCGTTATTTATAACAAGTTATTGAGATATAATAATCTAAATTATTATAATAATTATGTGAAAATTTGAAATATATCCCCGATATCACCACTAATATTAGTAAAATATATTTTATAATAAAGATTATGTATGCTATGTTTAATTTTAGGTGATACATTGACATGCAAATAGAATTATTCTTTTTAAAAATAAAAAATGAATTAAAAAAATAGTAACAGATTTATTACTTGTAAACTATCTCCTATTCTCATAATAATTCTTTTTTACATATTCTTAAAAATGTTAATAATGTATGGAGGGTTATAGTCAACATTTTAGCGGACTATGTTTGAATTTGCACGACCAAGTGAATTTCTTCCACACGCGCTTGGAGTGCGTGCTTTTACCAAAATCAAGCACTGTTTTTTTTCATTTATATTGGGTATTCTCGATATTATAATACTCTCCTTCTTAAAGAATTGATAACCTCTTTTCTTACAGATTATTTTATTATTTATAAAATATACTAAATTAAGCAACATTTACTACACTCTCTTATAATTTGACATTTACAAAATATCTAATTAATTTCGATCTTCAATTAAAACTAACTGACTACTAAAATTTTTATATATGGCATATTTAAAACTTTAATACTTTTTAATTAAGTTTTAATAACTATTTTGCTATTTTGTATTAAAATGACAGAAAATGTAAAATTCTGTGGTTAATATAAAATTTTATTTGAATTAAAAACATTTCAAATAACAAGAACATTATTTTTACTTATAATTTTCTTACAACAATTTATAATAACCACTATGTTGTTTTATAACGTTGATTGGTTGTTAAGATTGAACGCCGACTTATAAAAGTTTATTAGTGATGTTGTTATTAGGATAATCGAATAATTAGATATAAGAAGTATGACAAGGTAGAGAGCAGAAGAAAGATCATGGATTTAATGAAAAAAATAAGAGGGGAGAAAAGAATTTTAAAAATTCTTAAATGCAATGGAAACTAGATAGGTATAAGATGATTTAAATAAAGAAATAAAAAATAAAGGAAGACGAGAAAAAAAAAACATAACACTTTGAATGTTTTACGTGAAATGTCATTATACTTATTTTACTAAAACAATTATAATTTAAAGTTTTAAAATTATTTTTATTATATACTTTAAATACTTATGTTTTCAATTTTTTCACTTAATAAATACAACTATCCTCGAAAAATATGATATTATTTGAGTTATTAACATTTATCTATAACCTAACAAAATAATCTTTCTCAACGAATTTATTTCCATGCACATCTTAAACTCAGAAATTTTATCAACTGAAATCACATTTACTACCTAAATAAACTATATAATAATTAATATTTTTTAACTTTTTAAAAAGCAAACAAATAAACATAAATATTATTTTATCTTTATAAAAATATTTCTTTCTAAAACCAACCCAGAAAATTATACATATTTCTTAACATATATTTTTTTATTCATATTATAATGACTCCAAACCTAACTAAATTAATACCCCATCCATAAAAATCACATATAAACGTTTTAAAACATGTCACAAAAATAAATATAGGAAGCGGGGACCAAGCTAACATTAAAAAAACAAATTTGTTGAAGACCAATCCAATAAATAAATGATTTGTAAATATTTTAAAATATATTTAAAAAAAATAAGACCAAATTAAATTCACTCATGAAAACTAAAATTGTTAAAGACCACACGTGTTCTTACAAAAGTTACACAAAAATACAAAAAAAATATCATCAATCCAAAAAATATCTAATTTTTAATTTCAAACCTAACAAGACTCTTAATACATTTATTATTTTACCTTAAAACAAGAGAGTTTCTAAAAATTTTAAGTTTGTAAAGTTTATTAATTTCTTAGATATAACATTAGTTCTCTAAAAAAAAAACTTTAATTACTAAAATACAACCACACTCTAATCGCAAAAGACAGCCACTAATGTTAGTAAAAAACTTTTATAACATGACCTTAATTTCAAAGCATAGCATTTCATATTGTAAACACACAATGATTACCAAACACATTTCATTAAAATATTCAAATGTCTCTTCTATCTCCTATCAACACTTAAATTTTAATCACCAAATTGTTAGGTGTTAGTGTCTTTTGCAAAGTAATATTTTAGAAAAAGTTAAGAAATATTGCGAATGAAGAGGTCAATAGGATTTGAAATAATTTTGTAGAAACCTATCAACAACATTCTTATTATATTTTCAAATTGTTCTGATTATAATTAATAAGCTTAGGAAACAGTTGGCAAGTGGATAGAAAGTAGTCATTAAAAAGAGAAATAAAAAATTATGAGAAAGTGCAAAGGTTTCCCATTTGAATGCTCACATGGATTGGTACACATGAAAAGTGGACTGCATTTCATCCGACGTGGAATGGATAAACCAATTCATGAGGAATGGGAAACATGCATAAAGGATAAACCAATAAAAATAATATAAATATTCATATGGGAGATATAATAAATTTTTAATTAACATACACCATTTTAACATAATTACATCAAAGATTATGATAAGATGAAAAATATAATATAGGTGCAAATGAGTTTTATGACAAATCAAATATTTAGAAGAAATAAAAAATAAAAAAATATATATATATAATTAAATATTTTAATAATTTAAATAGGACGGGTATGAGATATGTATATCCTCGTATCCATTCTCATTTCATTAATGTTTGCAAATTCAATAAATGTTTTGATTTTCAAGAAATTTTATTTGGTGTTCTAATCTAAAATATAAACAATTATAATTTATTTAAAAGTACTTTAATATCAAAGAAACAATCATTCTCTTAATATTGAATATTTAACAATATTATGTTTCATTTATCGTAATTTTTTTATTATTTTATAAAAATTATTTAAAATTAATATTGAAGTAGTAAGAAAACGGGTGCGGGTATAAATAATAGATTATACCCATTATTCGATGGAGATGAATATGAGACAAAAAAATTAATACACGTTGAATCTGGATATGAGAATAAAAATAAATATTTTATATGAAAATAGATATAGAATAGCAAAATATGTCCCGCCTCCTATTTTTTGACATTCTTAGATTTAACCAAAAAACGGAAAGAGAAAGAAATAATTTAAAACTTTTTGAATGGAGATTAGAAACTAGAGAGGCTAAAAAATTATCCAAATAAAGAAGCTAAGAGACACGAAATCAAACATAACATTTTGAGTGTTTTACCTGAAAAATTATACTTTTTTTACTAAAACAACTACCATTTAAAAGTTTTTAAATTATTTTTATTCATTAACCAGTGAAAATACATGCATGCATGTGCATTCATTTCTTTTATCATAGTAAAAATAATAAAATTAATAATAAATATTTTATTATTATTATTATAAATTAAATATAATTTTTTTATAATTTAATTATAAAAAGTTTTTATTTGTTTTGTAGATAATTTTTCAATTAAAAATTATTAAGTTTAAAATAATGGTTAAATTGAAAAATACCGTTAAATTTATGAAAGAAAAAGTTATTTAAAAGGTAAAATTGGTAAAATAATGATTTTAATTTAAAAAACTTTCTTTCAGATGATGAAGCTGGAAAGATGTAAATAGCAAAAAGAGATATACTCTTTTATATATAGGTATACGGAATAGATATATACTTTAAATTAATTATGTCTTCAACTTATTTTCATTTAATAAATACACTATCCTTAAAAAAAATACATTATTCTTTGAGTTATTAGCATTTATCTATAACCTAACTAAATCATCTTCAACGCATCTATTCCCTTGCACAACTTCAACTCAAGAATGTTATCAAGTGGAATCTACATTCCTTACCTAAATAAACTATATAATAATTAATATTTTAACTTTTTAAAAAGAAAACAAACATAAATAATATTTTATCTTTATAAAAATATTTCTTTCTAAACACAGCTCTGAAAAATTATATATATTTCTTAATATAGTTTTTAATTCATATTATAATGATTCCATACCTAACAGAATTAATACCTCTCCATATATATCACATGTAAATGTTTTAAAATATCTAATATATATATATATATATATATATATATATATATATATATATATATATATATATATATATATATATATATATATATAATAATAAAGAT
>Ga0214544_1002173_pt1 | contig 41363 bp, 12 predicted proteins | sample CNSS3metaG_FD_160074 | JGI IMG/M metagenome (GOLD analysis project Ga0214544, IMG submission 160074) | Root nodule microbial communities from cowpea collected in UCLA plant growth center, Los Angeles, California, USA - CNSS3 | ecosystem: Host-associated > Plants > Roots > Nodule | place: USA...
TGTTTGTGTATATATATGTGTGTGTGTGTGTGTGTGTGTGTGTGTGTGACTTTTTAATGGTATCAAAAAGTATTATAAATATAAAATTTAGATTGAAAATAGTTTATAAGACAGTATTTTATTTTGAGTAATATTAATCCATATTTTTATTAGTGTTATTTGCATTTTTGAAGTTTTAGTCTCCACAATGATCTTGAGCATCAAGCAGCAACAAGGATGAAGTTTGTTATGTATTAGATGTTTTGGTGGTGCTTATTTTTTTGGGTTGACGTTATTATTTGAGCAGGTTCTTTGGGCAAAGTTCTCTGTTGGCCACAAACACGAAAATTTTCACATGAATTTCGCACTCATATTATATATATTAGTACGTACCTTAAGTTGGAAACTACGCAATAAAATTGTTATATTGACTTGAAGATGGATTGAAGATTTTTAAAATCTCATTTACTTCTTGAGTTTGAAACTGTTAGTGTTTTTACGTGTCAATAACTATTCCTATTTTATAGGATGTACTTGGTCAATTTGTTTTCTTATTTTAGGCCTCCTATAATGCTGCAGTAACCTTGAGTTTGAAACTGTTAGTGTTTTTGAGTATGTAGGCTATAAAAGCCAATGCCTTCACACTTGAATAAACACTTGATTACGAGTTATAACAATTGGTATCAGAGCTCCGCAAGGGACTTGATATGGTGTGAGCTAAACATCAAGGGGCCTGATACAATGTGAGCTAAGCATCAAGTGAAAATTGTGAGTGTACAGTCATGTCTACTGCAGAAAAATTTGTTCAACCTGCCATCCCAAGATTTGATGGGCACTACGATTTTCGGTCCATGACTATGGAAAATTTTCTACAAAGCAAGGAACTGTGGTAGCTTGTGGAAGATGGCATACCAACGTTTGGTATCACACCAACTGAGGCACAACAGAAAGTTGAAACAGAGGCACGTCTTAAAGGTCTGAAGGTTAAGAACTTTCTTTTCCAATTTATCGATCGAGAAATTCTTGAGACAATGATGAATAAAAGCACATCACAGGCCATATGGAGATCTATGCAGCAGAAATATCAAGGTTCAACAAGAGTGAAACGTGCTCAACTGCAAGCACTACAACGTGAGTTTGAACTCCTAACCATGAAGGATGGCGAGTAGGTTGATAGCTATATAGGGCGTACACTTAGTATTGTCAATAAAATGAAGTCTAATGGTGAAACTATGAACTCCAGCACCGTGGTCAGTAAGATTCTCATATCTCTAACCACAAAATTCAACTATGTAGTGTGTGCTATTGAGGAGTCTAATGACTTGAGTACCCTAAGTCTTGACGAACTCCATGGCAGCCTACTAGTGCATGAACAGTGGATGCAGCACGCTCAACCAGAAGAACAAGTATTAAAGGTGACACATGATGATCGTTCCAGTCCAATCGTGGTCGTGGCTAGGAATGTCAAAAATATCCGTACCTGTGGGCAGAGGCGGAGCCTCATAGGAGCAAGGAGGGGGCCCCAAATATTTTTTGATTTTTTTAAAATTATATATCCATTTTTTTAATTTTTAAAAATTTTGAAAATTTTAAAACTATAAATAGTATATTTTAGAAATTGATGATAATTAAATTGTGTCTCTTTATTTATTTTATAAAATACAATAGTTAATGTTAATAAATAATAAAAAATAAAAATATATTTAGGTTTAATTAGTCTTCTAGTATCTGTTTTCGTCTAAAAATATCAAATTGTCACTAAATTGAAACTAAAATTGGAAGATCAACTTATATTTTTGAAAACAATAATCAAAAGAGTAATTAAATCAAACATTTATTAAAATATTTTTTATTTTCTTCTGTCATTGCCTTTTAAAATTTTAACAAAATTGTACTCATCTCTCACTATCATATGTTTTTTTTTTGAAGAAAATTGAAGTTAGACACATCTCTCACTCTCATTTCTCATTTGTTTCCTTCATTTCTCGAAGAAAAAAAAATATAACTCTCTCTTGTCTTATTTGATGATGAAATATTATTTTAATAGTTATTAAAATTATTTTTTATCTCATGAGCCTTTTGTATACTTATTTTTTATTATTATAGAAGAAAAAAAATAATGTATTATGTGTTTTTTTATAACCGATTTTTAATTGTGACTTGATTATAATATATTTTTCTTCTAATACTTATGTCTCTCAATATTTTATTAGATTATGATAAATTATTTTTTAATATATTTAAAAAAAACATATTGATGAAGAATAGAATAATGAATTTATTTTGTAGAAATAGTAAAAGGGAAGAAGCTACACGTGAAGATGAAAACAAGTTAAATTATATTTCTTCACATCTTTTAAAGTATTTAAAACATTATACTAATAATCCAATCTAACGATCCAATTGTTTTATGGAAGAGTCATTTTTTAAAGTGTTATACTAATGGTCCAATCAAATGATCAAAAAATTATATTATTTTAGCTCCTCCAAAATTTTTGGTCAAGATTCGTCACTGTGTAATAGGATGCATGATTTGGAAAAAAATCTTGGTTAAGGTGATGATTATCTGACTCATAAGTTATCATAGTCAACCTTTTTGTATGCACCTTATCAGACAATGCATCCCACAGAGATTTTTAGTCAGAAACAGAGTTTTAATTATTTCCAGAAAATATCAAACATGACTCAAATGCACTTATAATACTGTGAAACTCACAATATTTCAAATTAGACCATCTTCTTTGTTATTGATTGAATCTGAATCAGCAGAATTGGAACTAGTTGCATCTCTTTTATTTTTCAGGTAATTTAGGAAATTGAATTACGTTTCAAAACTTCTTACCTAAATTTGCCTAATTCTAAACCACTATGTATCAATTATCCCAATAAAAAAACACAAAAAGCTTTTTAGACTATTATTTCTTTCTCTCTTTTTTTTGTTTGTTCTGGTAAACTAGTACCTCTGCATTTTCTTTATTCACAGCTGCATTTTTACTATTAACTACAGAACAAAAAGAATTCAGATTCAAACAAAATACTAACAGTTATCCTAAATCACAACTTTCAATCAAACATAACAGTAATATCCCCTGGTTCAAAATCACAACTTTCAATCAAACATGATAATGCAAATTCCATAATCAGAAACTACATATGAAGCACAGACAAAGTTGTAAATATGGATAATTATGGATCACAAAAACTATAATTTAATGGATCACAATGATCAAGAGATTTATTACCTTTGCAAGAGATGCTCCAACTCTCTTTCCTTAAGTTTTATGATTCTACTGATATGAAATATCTGTAGCTAATACTTTGAAATAGTGTATATCTGCAGCACCAACCTACTATAACATATAAGTGATGACTTATCTTTTTTGTGAAGCCAACTTCTCTTCAATCATGAAACATATCGATACATACAAATTAATTTTGCAGCGCTGATTTCTATTTGAACACACATGAATATATGAATATACCAGTAGAAAAAACAGCCAAAAAGTTTTGCAGAAGAATATAATTGAAACAAAGGAAGAATAGAAGGTAAAGGCTGGTAGCTAGCTTGATTCTTAACTTATAGACAAATTAAAGTGAAAAAAATAAAGTAGTATATTTTGTCTCTGACGTTTGACCATTGTTTACTCTTCCGTAAATACATGGAAGGAGGACATAGTTTCTTTTATTTGAAAATTTGATGAGAAAATGAATAGTTGTGACAGTAACAAAGTATATATGGAGTTGTTGTAGTCAAAACACAGTAATTTTCTAAGTTAATGGTGACTGTTTTGTATATCTTAAGGTGCATACTTTATTAACCTAATCTACTATACAGATACTTTATGTAAATTAATCACTCTAAGCATATATATATATATATATATATATATATATATATATATATATATATATATATCAGCTTATTTTGAATACAGTGTCTTGCAAAAATGACAGAAATTCTTAATAGATCACATGCATGTTTTGAACAAAAACTGAATAGCAGTATAATGTTTTGGACTCAACTTTTTAGTTTCTTGAATTTATTCCTTACTTTAACATCCTAGGTTCACCCTGTGCCTCAGCATCAAGCAAGTGAAAATTCCATATACTGTTAAGATTTTCTGGCATGGAGTTGGCACTTTTCTTTTCTTGCTGGTGAGGATCTGACTGGTTGGTTGCATGGCATAGACACTGATATACAGCATACGAGGAATAATAGAAGAGTGTTGAAGCTGCGATCATGCACATGGACCTATCTATGACCTACTTATATACCTTTAAATTTACTCTCTGCAAGAAATTTCCATGTTTCTAAACTAACATGCCTTTCATTTATTGGTCTTGACTTTACAATTGGTGCATGTGAAAGGAGGAATTTTGTAGGAGACTTTAATATTTTTAGTGACAAAGTGTTTTAGTAATCAATTATTGGATTTTATAGTTTAATTTTATAGTTATATGTCAAATAATCAAAACTATTGTAATTATTATATGTAATATCACAAACTACAAAACAAATATTTTATTAATAATCATTTTTATTGATAAAAAATTATTAGTCACTGTATTGATCAATTTAGATAACAATTTACAAATGATTACTAAAATAATTACTATTATAAATAACAAATTATAATTGAAAACTAATTAATTAGAGACCAATTTAGTAATTAAGTCATTTTAGTAGGCAAAACTTAGGTAACTATTTTTTAGTGACCAATTTCTTTTGGTAAGCACAATTATGGTAACTAATTTTAAAAATCAATTTAGTAACAAATTATAATTTATTATTCATAATAAGAACTATTGTAGTAACCAATAATTTTTTAATTTGTAAATTGATATCTAAATTAGTTATTATAGTGACTAACAACTTTTGGTCACTGAATTGCTTACTAATGAAATATTTTATTATAGGTATTGCTTTAAGAAACTAAGCTAATTAGTGATATTTTAAAATTAATATTAAATGTATAATTATGGTTATATTGGTAATATACGAAATCTTATAATGTTGTTGAGTTTTAATTTAATTCTTTTTTGTCTTCATATTATATTATTTTATCTCTCTTTATGGTTTTTATTTCATCACTTGTTATAGTTTTATTATTTTTCTTATGAATCTCTTTCTGACCAATTAAAATAGGTATACAACTATCAATGTTAAATAAAAAAATTTCTTTCCAAATCAGTTTTTAAGAAAAAATATCTATTTTTAATTATTGTAAAAACCTTTTTTTTTCTTATATTTAAAATATTTTCTTCCCTATAAGAAAATCACTTTCTCTTATTATTATATACAATTTGATTACTAATTTGTGACATCATTACAAGAAAATCCTAGATCAATGACTAATTTTAGTGACAAAAAATAATTAGTCAATGTAGTGACCTATTTAGATATCAATTTATAAACTAAAGTTATTGGTAACTAAAATAGTTTCAAAAAATTATAATTGGTCTCTAAATTGGTAACTAAAATAGTTTATATTATGAATTGGTCTCTAAATTTGATTGTTGAAAGGGGGAGCTTACTCACTCAAATGAAGTTTTGATGATGTCCAAAGTCAAGTAACATGGTTCTGCATTGCCACTGGTGACAGGATTAATTACTCATATTAATAGGTAGTGCATGCTTAGAACCTTTGTAAGTCAAGCCTAAAATTACATAGATCAACTAAACTAACTATGGTGAGTGTTAACACAATTGATCAAGATAAGTCTGAAAGTAAGAAAAGTTCAATAATGGATTTACCCTACTTATTTAATCCATTAAGTTGTTTGTTGGAGAATTTGAACTTAAAATCTTATCATGATAATGAATTAGCTTTGATTCATTTTGAAAACATGTAGCTGATTTTGAAATTAGAGAAAATTGAGAGATTGGAAAAAACACATTATTGAGTTCTTCATTAACAATCTAACGCGTTTTCATACACTCTTCAAAAAGTCTTCAAGATGGATATGTTTTTGAGAGTTCTTGCTTGACAATAGGCTTGGATCGAGAAATCTGCATTTCCAGTCGTAACAATTTTATTTACTTTAACTATTTCTCAATTTTGTATATTGTTATCATTAGGCAATTGTGTGTAGCATTGCATTAAGGAATAGTTCTTGATAGGGTTATCAAATTCGTGATGCCATAGGGTTTAAAATTTCGAAGGAATACTTGTAATTCTTATAAACTCTTTAATATAGTAGAAATTTTCTAGCTCGGATTACTAGAAGAAAATTATATGTAAATTCATCTTGAATCAAATCGGTGTAAAAATTGTTGCATTATTATCTTCTCTTACTCTTGAATGTGTTTATATTAGACATATGTGATTTAACATTGTTCACTATTATGAAATTGATTTTTAATTTTTTTTTTGCATAGAACACTATTTGAAATTAGGAACCCCCGGTACATAGATTTTACCTCCATGTGTGATTTAAGTTCTTTTATATATTTTTAAATTAACCGACCTCTACTTTTTTTAATGGAACGATAATTATATCTTTAATATTACTCTTTAAATACTCTCTAAATAAATTTCATATTACTCTAAATATTGTATTATTAATCATAAACAAAATAGGTGGGATTTTATATAAAGTTCATTTAAAAGCTAGTATTTCGTGAACAAACAACACTACTAAAAAAATTGTATTTTCTGTAAATTTTGTTTTGAATTTTTTTAAAAAAAATACTTATAAAATTTTTATTGTGAAAAAAAAATTACAGAAAATTGCTGTCAATTTTTTTTACAAAATATTTTGTATAAAACATTTTTCGTAACAAATTTTGTAAGAAATACTTGTGAATTTTATAATTTTGTAAAAATTAATTACTTACGAAGGAATTACCTACCAAATAAAACTTTTAAAAAAATAGTAAAATAAATTCTTTTTTTAAATCTTTTTAACAAATTTTACAAAAAGATTCTCGTATAATACGAGAATTTTTAGTAAAACGAGTCTAATTTAACAAATCAAAACTTTTCGAAAATATAAAAGAAAAAAATCCGAAAAAGAAAAATAATAAAACAGTTCAGAGCCACTATTTTGTCATAATTTGTACGAGAATTATTTGATGACTTTAATTCCTCCATAATTGGATGGCTCTCACCACTTTAACTTTCTTTTTCTTTACCACTTTAACGTATCTATCAATCAATCTGAAATCGTAAGAAACTATGATAGAAAAAATAATTTTCTCTTAACCGTTAAAATTGCTTCAATAAAAAAATATTGTATTATTTTGTTAAACCCATAAATAAAAAAGCCTAATTATTTCACCCAGTTATGAATATAGGTTATTGTTATGATTATTTTTTATGAAGTAACAATTGAAAGAAATTTCTGCCTTAATTAGCGATTCCTTTTGAACGAAGGAATCAAATTCATTTGCCGAAGAATCATGAGATACGAAGAGAAATGCCTTTAGATTTACGTATGCCTTTAAGGAAAAATAGTGACAAAAAAAGATTAATATTTATAGAAGACTTCAGAGGCAAGTGAAGCTTTTCTTTTTCTTAAGAAAAAAGTATATTCACTTCTTAGTCTTATAAACAAACATAAACAATTTGATTTCTTATACGACCCATAATTATTTTTTTTATTTTGTTAAAATTATTATTAAATATTTAAAAAAATATATGTTAATATTTATATTTTATATATTTATTAGATTAAATATGTTTTTGGTCACTTAACTTTTAATGAAAATTTAAATTAGTCTCTATTCGAACCTTTAGATCAATTTAATCCATCATCTTTAATAAATGGGTGAATTTAGTCATTTCAACGAAATTTTACTAAGTTTATTTGACGTTTTAAACGCGCTTCTAAATAAACATTGAAGCGAAAATAAGTTAAATGATGTAACTCATTTGAGTTGTTTCATAGTTGAGTTGTTTACATTGTTTAACTCATCTTTGCTTCAATGTTTACTTGGAAACTTTTTTAAAATGTCAACTAAATCTTGAAAAAATCGGCTTAAAATGACTAAATACACGTATTTTTAAAGTTGAGGAACTAAATTAGTTCAAAATTTTGAGAAAAGACTATTTTCAATTCCCTTTGTTAAGGGACAAAAACATAATTAACCCATATTTATTTAACTAATTTTGCTTTCTTTAATTCTTTATTTTCATTTTAAAAATTAAATAATTTCTAATTGAATCGACATAAAATTAAAACAACGGTTACTTTGAATCTCATTGCACTAAGGTAGGACAGGGGATTGCTAAAGAACGAAAAATAAGGGAATAACATCTGTTGTATGACTCTGACAAAACTAACATGACGGCAGAAAATGAAACACTAAATCTGATATTCGAATTTTGAATTTCAAAATATTGTTAACCAAACTTTTCAAGGAAGGTGCGGACCTCAAAATGTAAGTTGAGTTTTTCAAAAGTACACAAGATTTTATATCACTAAGATTTTATATCAAATAGGACGGTTCTAACAAGTTCTTCACTTACCACACTTACTGAGTTCTATCATTAATACACTTTATTATACTAAATAATTTATATAACAAATTCTGATATTATTTATAATAAAAAAGTTTAAGATAATTAATTTATTAGTGTTGGAAATCTAAATTAAACATAGGTCTCGTATTGAATAAAAATAAAAAATATTGAATATCATAAATATGAAAATTCATTAGTTGATTATAAAGTTTTGATTTAAAATTGACGATAATTTCTTATACGTTATATATATATCCTACAATTAAAACATCACTCCTTACGATAATCAAGGCACATCACAGTGCCAACAAGAGTAAAGATATAAAGTTGATAGAATCATATGAGAGTTTAAAAGGACCGACAAGTACATGGGCCACAACCCTAAAAAAAAAGTCCAAAATAAAACGTGAAATCCAGCCCAGTAAACTATGCAGCAGAATCATCTCTCATTTCTTCCTTGTCAACCTCGAGTACCTCTCTCATCTACTCCCCTCGATAAATTAAATTGATGATCATCGCAAAAGTAGAAGATCAACGTACAAAGTAATCAAACAAGCAAAGGATAAGCTAGAGCCAAAAAGATTTTATCATGCATTCAGATACACTTTCACAGTCCAATATACATACATCATCCAAGCACGTTATGACCTCCCAATCAATACATTAAGACTCGACTCGACTCATTCGGATACATATAATCTGGTCAGATTCAGCAGATGCTCGCACTTGTGGTGGATACCTCTGCTCACCCCCGAGTTGCTCACCCCCGAGCTGTTTACCCCCGAGCTATGTGTTACAAGTGTTGCAATGAATCAATTCCCTCACACACAAGGTTAGCCCTTAATGAATTTCAGGCCTCCTGCGACTCTCACCACAGGAGTTAGTTCGCTCTAAGTGAGACTAACTGAATCCTTAAAGTGTCAGGATGCAATCCTTACCTTTTGAATCCTTACCAACTTATATAGACGGGACACCACCATGGACACCCACTAACAGGGGCCATGGAATTACGTCCCGACCAATGAAGCACTACCCTGAAATCTCACCTAGGGATCCCAAGGATTTACGTACTGACCACATACTATACATATTCAATCAATCATGAAATATTCACCACACATGTCAATATCATATCAATCTTTGTAATCATCCCTCATTCGTATCTCATATTTAGTCAACCACAACTCATCCTTCCCAAAGCCATGAAAATAGAATCGTACATCATATGCAATACCATGCCAAGGAACATCATTTTTCCATTAATCCCTCCATATTTCATATCCACTCCATAACCAACTCATCATGTTAAATTTTGTGAACCAATCTCATACAACCATCATGCTCACATCATGCCAAAACTCATGAATCATAATTTCCATCTCATTCATACAAGGTCACTCAATTCATACAGTTTGAACTCAAGGTAAAGCATACTAAGCCAAACAAACATGAAAGGAACAATCCTATAGTGAAGTCTCGTGTCAGTCTCGCCCAAGCCACAGGGTCTCGCTTAGGCGAGACTGTCATCAACGAACCCTGCGAGAGTCGCGAATTCTCGCTTAAGCGAGCCGCTACTCGCCTGAGCTACACATGCAGCACATACCTCAAGCCCCCACACGTCCTCGCTGAGGCGAGCCTCTCTCGCCTGAGCGAGATGATGTCTCGCTCAAACGAAAACTCTCTACCTGCGCGAGAGCTCGGGCGCGAGTTTGGGTTTGTTTCTACAAGTCTCGCCTAGGCGAGGTTGGGTCGCCTGGGCGAGAGTGTCGGGTCTCGCCACTGTTCATCCTGCCACAACCATATTTTCACATCCAAACAATAATGCCAACCATATCATACATTCATAACAACATATAAGCTCAAAAAAATCATGAAACACAAGCAAGATAACAACCATCGCACCAAACAAGAGGGTTATAGCTTCCCTTACCTGGACGAATGCTAGTGGAAGGTACAAGCACACATTAGAGGATTACTACAGATCCAAAAACTGATTTGCAAGCTGGAATACTGACACTAGAACAGAAAACGAGATTACTAAAAGAGCTCTAGTTGGAACTGCAACAACAGAGCTATAAAAGAGGAAGTATTAGTTGGGGATTGACTTACGTGTAATAAATGGAGTTCTCCTAGCTCAACGAAGAATGGGAACCAAGCCCTAGCAGAACTCTGTGGGAGGGAGAAGAGAGAGTGTGACCACTATTTTTCTGATAGGTGCAGAGAATGAGAGGAATAAGGCTGGTTTAGGGGTTTTGGATACCCTATGGACCAGCCCTTAAGCCCAAAACTTAAGGCTCTGCCCTTTAACATAAGACCAGAAAAGTGGGTCTTACACCATCAATAAGAAATTAATGCACCAATAATCTAATATTGAATAATCTTAAGCAATTAATGTTTAATTACTTTAAATGTTCATATGGGCGAAGCCACTGCAATGTGTGTATTTGGTTATGAATTTCAATAAAAATTGAAATAAGTCATTTATTCAAACTTATTTTAGTTTAATTTAATTTTTTAACTTTCAAATTGTATGGACTTAGTTTTGTTAACCAAATTTGGTTAAATTTATTTAACGTCTCAAACGTAATTCATGCTAGTATTTGAGTTGCTTTTATAAGTTTGACACATTTGTATTTCAATATTAGTTCAAAAACCATCATGAAACGTGTTTAAAATGTTAAATAAACTTAACAAAATTTGATTAAAAAAACTAAATTCATACAATTATAAAATTGAGAAACTAAATTAGACAAATATTTTGAAAAATAACTAATTATAAATTTAAAAAACAAAAACATATTTAACCATTTGTTTATTATTTGAACTGTAGTTCAATAAGCATCAATACACCAGCAAAGCAAAAGAAATGTTAATTAATCACTTTTTTTAATACATATTTACTTTAAATTAAAATTTATTAGAAATTACAAAATTGTATGCCTTACCCTTCATTTCACACCGGTAATTTTATTATTTTGAAATGGATTTTTAAAGACAATACATTGGAAACGACTCCTCTACTAATATACATAATAGTAAAAGAATTCTGAAATTCTTTTTTTAGTGAACAAATCAAAAAATAGTGAAATCTTATCCATAGCACATAAACTTTACGTGGTCATTACGAAATGTTATGTTCTTATTTGAGAAAGAAAGAAATAACTAATGTTTGACTATGGACACGTAAAGCAGGTCTCAGAGAGTCTTATAAAATATCAATATTTTAATATATTAATTTAATACTTAATATTATATACAATTTTCTTTTATATAACGAAAAGGACATCACTTGAGTCATATTGTGTTTTATGATGCCACTTATGTTTATCAAATGACAAATAAAACAACATTTATATTAAAGTTTATGAATGAAGATACATTATCATAAAATTATTCTAGTCCAACAACGAATATTCCGATTTATAATAAGTATGTTACGAAAAATACACAATGTGTCCAAACATTTAGTCATCGTATCTAATTATGAAATAAAAAATAAAATAACGAAAAATGGTAATGTCTCATTTAAAGAGGTAAATTTACTCTTCATTTGCTTGTGTGGAAGAGAAGAAAAAGATGAGAATGTACGACTGGGTTGATGACAAAAAAGTCATGGTGCAAATTAATAAGAAAAACATTTTTATTTGTTTTAAAAATTAGTCGATAGATATTATTAGCTTCATAATTTTAATATATTATAATATAATTAATTAATTAAATTTTATTTTTATTTGATATTATATTATGTTTTCATCACAAATTTATTGAAATAACACCACTAAAATCATTTGTTATATTTAATGTGTTGTTTACCTTAAAGTTCACGAATGTTTCGTCAATGATAAGATCTTGACTAGTGTTCTGATAAGTAATTTTTATACTTAGTTATACATTATTCTTTTAGAGAAGAAAGATAAAACAAACAAATTAATGTAATTGTTTATAACATAAATTAACTACATACTTAATAAGAAACAAATAAAAGAGATTGTGTGAAAGATTTTATATTAAGAAAACAATTTTTATTTTTCCTTTTAAGTAACCATGTTTTTATAATATATATGACTCAATTTTAGAATATAAAAATAGTGATGGATATGATGACATTTAATTTATTGATGTGTGAAATTTTTGGTCAAGTTTAATCAACAAAAAATCGATAATCAATGTATGAAATTTCGAGGAAACTTATTGTGTGACTTTAATGTGCATGTCTGCATTAATTTCATCATGTGATGCCATCATCTTTATCTTTTTTATTAATTAGCAAGCAGTTTCTATGAATTTTCCTATGATAGAAACAACTCCATATATCTTTATATGTGATGTAAACATATCTTAGTTATGTATATATATATATATATATCTCCAAAAAATTGTTCATTATGTATATTAAAAAATGATAATTTGTCTATCCTCTAAATTTATACTATTTGTAAAGTATTTCTTTAATTGATGAGCATTTTAAGCAAAATTTGCAAATTAAAAGAACAAACTATAAGTGATTTTTAAAGAATTAATGATAATACATTTAAAGAAATTATTTTCAAGGAAATCATAACTTTTATTGTTCTCATAAAATACTGTGATAATATATTAAAGTCATTTTACCATTTATGTGATATTATAATTTGTAGGATTGTACTAATAGCTTTACTCATAGTTTTTGGAAAAAAATAATTCAAGGTTGGGTCCATCATTTTTATATGTTTGAGTAATCACTTAGCAAGTCTCAAAAATATATTCGAAAGAAAAGAAAGGCAATAAAATTCAACAACAAAACGATATTCGACATCCACTATAAATAATGAATTTGTAATATATAACAGCAAACATCATTTTATAAATCTTATGGGATTGAATTAAATTTACAATGTATATCTTAACCATTAACTCTACCACGAAATATAACAAATTAAAAAAAATTGTTGCAAAGTCTAAACATGTCACTACATAAAGCATAAAGCAATTACTGCAGCTATGACGACGTTTTTTTTTTTTTTAATTGTCTCAGCATTTTCACTTTCTTATCTCTTACTTTAGAATTAGAGATTGAGAATTGGGTTTGACGAAGCAGTAGGCCCAATAATTGATAAAGGGAATAAGCCCAATGAATGACATTAATATGTGCAAAAGAAACTTTGCTTCCTGCACCTATCAAACTTTTTTTCTTGCACCCCACAATACATGGAAAATACTCAATCTGAAAATCTGTTCCAAAACAGTGTTCCATAATGTATTTTATGTGTTTTGAAAATTTAATTCAGAAAATTCTATTTCAATTTTTTTTGGAAATTATGTTCCGGAATTAATAGTCCGAAAATCACTATTAGGAGAGTAATATTGTTATTTTTGAAAATTGATTACGCGCAAGAAATTAATGGGGTGAAAGAAGTAATTGTGAATCAAGAAGGATAGCAGCCCAATGATTCAGCACAGAAAAAAAGCCCACTAAGTTAAACACAGCACCTAAGAGGGAAAACCCTATGTTATATATAAAACACGAAAATATTTCTGTTTTGTGACCTTTCCGCCGTGTTGCAAGCAGCGTAACATCGAGTGAGGTACTCTCCTTTTTGTCCATTGTTGGTGTTGTGAGGAGTGATGAATGATGAATTCTGAATCAATGATCAAAATATCTCGATTTTGTTTGCAATTGCATTGACTTTCTGTTACATACACGCATATGATTGATTGAAACCTTGTTGTGTGAAGGATGGGCGAAGGGGAAGCAAAAGCGTTGGTTCCGGAATCAGTGGTGAAGAAGGAGAAAAGGAATGAAGAGTGGGCTTTGGCCAAAAAACAGCAACTGGAAGCAGCCAAGAAAAAGAGGTTTGAAACTCGGAAATTGATTTTTAGCAGAGCCAAACAGTACGCTAAGGAATACGAGGAGCAGGTGTTTAAACGAAATTGAAATCATTGCATTAATAAATTGCTTTTTAATATATATATTTTTTTAAATTGCGTGTGTGTGTGTGTGTTTTCAGCAAAATGAACTAATTAGGTTGAAGCGTGAAGCCAAGCTTAAGGGAGGGTTTTATGTTGACCCTGAAACTAAGCTCTTGTTCATCATCAGGATTCGTGGGTAATTATTAATTAGTTAATATATTACAATACCATAACAATGTTTGCTTTTTTTTTTCTCCCTTTTTGTTATTATTGTTGATAAGTGAGATTTCTCAAATGCCAGTATCAATGCCATGGATCCCAAAACAAGGAAGATTCTGCAGCTTCTGCGTTTGAGACAGGTAGCTTTCTATTACAAATGGATATTTTTATTTATTAGTTGTCTTAGAGGTCGCTTGGTCAGAATCGATAACTGATAAGTAACACCATTTTGGTTGGAGGAAGTAGGGTTGTAAATGCTGGTCCTCAGACATGCTGTAGCGATTGATATTTTTATTTGAGCTTTTCGATGTTTGTGTTTGAGAGGGCAAGTATGTTATATAGATTGCAGGAATTCTTTAATGCTGCTCCCTAAACTTAGACAAAGCAGCTCAAGAAGAACCAATAATGATGTTTCTAAATGTGATTCTTTTGTTGCCTTTCTAAAGAAATGCATGTTGCTCATATTCTAACAAAGCATGGGTTTCATGTAGTTTGCCATATACTGAACTACTAATCCTTCTATGTATGTGTATCATGTTTAATATTGAAGCGTTTAAAATGGCGTTTTGACTTGTAGAAATACTAAATCTACGCATTTTGCTGGTTTAATTTAGTATAATCCAAGCCTATAATTCATCTTGGGTGGATCTTGTTGGATCAAGTTAATTATGCTTTGCTAGAATCCTTTTGAAGAAGTTCTTATGATTTTCTCGACCAAGCTACTTGCAAAACACCTTATACAAGGTTCATTTCATCCACCAAACACTGTTTTGCAAAATCCTTTTTGATCATCGTACTAAGCCACTCTCATTGTGAAACACATAACTCCAATGATGTTAACGGAGTTGTGAAGTTTGTGCAATTTGTAAAAGTGTGAGGGTGTGCGTGGTTGTTAGATATTACTTCTCTATCTGCAGTTTTAGTGCACTGCACCATTGTGATTGTGTGGGTGCTTTTGTGGTATGGCTAGTTGTTCACTTGTTACGTATACGAATTATTTCTGCTTGGCCTTTATGTGCTTAATTTTGAGATGGAAGACTTAACTTTCTTTTTATTTTGAGGGTTTATAGCTTCCTTGAACATTTTGATTTATGTTGTAAATGTTGATTAAAAAACATATGATCTTAGAATTCTTTTTTGCTTATCTCTATTATTTTGTGTGTTCATTTCTTCAATTGGACATTTATATCGTCTCTTTTACTGGCTTTCATGCTCTGTCCTATTCTCTAAATTTTGATGTTGATATTAATGCTGATCGGATTCTCTGTTTACTGAATTTCCAAGTAAAGTTGGACTATGTCTTTATTGATGTGTTCATTTTTTCTGCAGATTTTTAATGGCGTCTTTCTTAAAGTGAACAAAGCAACCTTGAATATGCTGCATAGGGTAGAGCCTTATGTTACCTACGGGTATGTAAAATTTCAACCACCTTTGATTATATCATTTTTCATCACCTGCACCAGGGTTCTTAATATTTTACAAATCCACTTCAGGTACCCTAATTTGAAGAGTGTAAAAGAATTGATCTACAAGAGGGGCTTTGGAAAAGTCAACAAGCAGAGAATTCCTCTGACCGACAATTCTATTATTGAACAGGTATGTCTGGAGTACATACTCATCTCTTTAAATACTTTCATTGCTTGATTGTTCTGTTACTTATTTTTTTCATTGACCTAATATTCAAATACCAGACTTTGGGGAAGCATGGGATCATTTGCATTGAAGATCTGATCCATGAGATCATGACTGTTGGACCTCACTTCAAGGAGGCAAACAATTTTCTATGGCCTTTCAAGCTCAAAGCTCCCCTGGGTGGTTTGGAGAAGAAAAGAAATCATTATGTTGAAGGAGGTGACGCTGGCAACAGGGAAAATTACATAAATGAGCTCATTAGAAGGATGAATTAGTTTTGTCCTATTGTCGTTACAAAAAATTTTGAGGCTATGACAATTTTTGTTTGTGCATTTATTATTTCGAATGTGTGAGCTGATTGAGGTATTGATTCATTAGTGGCCTGTTATTATTCTTTCGAAGATTACCCTAAATTTATATATATAACTTGATCTAGACATTTCAATTTTTTTTTTGTTAATTGGTATGTTTTAAAATAACGTAAATTATTATATTGTGTATGTTTTAAGGACTTGAAATTCAGCTAAAGTATCACATTTTTCTTTTATATTTCTGAGTAAGTTTAATTCTTTTTTTTCCAACCAAACGTAATTTAGCTATATCAAAATTCATATTTTTCAGAATTTATTAATTTTTGTAATCATAACTTTTGGGTTTAAAATGTTTTTTATCAATCAAACACGATATAGTTATTATTATAATTTGTAATTTTCAGAATTTGTAATGTGACTAATGTCTGCATTGTGAAAGAAAAGACTGACACGACATGTACCGTCCTATGAAGTTAATATTTGCATGGCCTCAACATCTTTCATTTATTTTATCGATTTATGGTTGATGCAACCTTATTGTTGGACATGACTAATGCTGTGTCTCCAACCACGCAAATTTGAATTATTTTCACAATTTGTGAATCTTACAATTTCTTTCACCTATCAAAAATCACTACTTTTGATCGAAGATTTTGTGTGGATAGAAGGGACAGCTAAAGTCGAACAAAAGAAAAAGAAGAAAAGAAAAAGAAAAAGAAAAACAAATCTCTCTTTAATGTTTGTCATTTAGTAACTTAAGTTCATATAATAAAAGTTTGATAAAACATGATGACTATTTTGTACTCTATAGGTTGATATATAACAGGAGAAATATTATTTTTCAAATGACCTTTGTGACATGAAGCTCATATCTTCATCAAATTAATTATTTTTCCATGATTTAATTGTCCTAATTATCAAACTTATAAACAATCCAAACATTATTATTTAATATTACTTTTTTGTCTAAGAGTTGTTTACCTCAATTAAGTGGTCAAATAAATACGAAAACTGAATTCTGAAATTAATGTAACAAGTTTTCAAGTAACTTGTTAGTTTTGATAATTTTTCGTCATTGTTATTAAAAGCCTACTACTAGCATTTTTTTTACTATATGTCAACAAAAGTCTAAATTAAATTAGTTGTGAAAGATCTTAAACATCTTTTTTCATACATGATCTTCAAACTTGGTTTATCTCCAATTTTGACAACAATTTGAGTAGAAAAATTTGTTAGTATTAATACATAGCCATGGTAATGATAATACTAAAGGAAAATTTAGTATTATCTATCATTTATATTATAAAATCAATGATAAGTTATTTTTTTTATGAATAAAAATCAATTAAGAATTACCTGTAGGAAAAAAACTATAAAATATAATTATCTACAAATAAACCCAAGACTTTAAGCATCAATAAATTCATGAGTAATTTTTGTTGATTTAATTTGTTAATATATCAGTGATATATACTTCATAGTAAATCTTTAGTTGACTCTTTTCTAATAAAAACCATCGTTATACATCTTTTTTTATAAAATGAGTTAACTAAATTAAAACAAAAATACAACAAACTTTTTACAAGTACTTTATAAAATATGATGAAATAAAGTGGTAATAGTCTAGCAGTTGTTATAATTTAGTTTCAGCAATTTACATTAAAAAAATGAAATGATAAAATAGTCTTACAAATCCTTGCTCATTGCCTTGTTATTGATTTTATCTTGCTAGCAATATTGGTCATTATTTTGTTGTTGAAAAATAATTTGTACAACTGTTGATGATGGTAAGAGATAGAGAATAACATGAAGAAATATCTAGAATTAGATGAATGTCCTTTTAATTATGAGTTTGACTAGAAGATGCTTCTCTTGGCCATATGAAATTGTTCCCCCACATTATTATTTGGCATGAGCAAGATCTTCAACATTGTGACATCTCCTTTACATTTTTGATTGATTGTTACCACCTAACATTGATTGGTAAGTGGTGTGAATTTTGAAACACCAACATAAGATGTAGACTTAAACGTTGCTTAATAAATTTCATTCTCAAAATCTTTCCATTAAAACAAATTTGTGGTAAACAAATGAAATTGAAAAGAGAGCATGCAAGACAAGTAATTGTTGGAAATATTTATAAAAACAACAACTAATTGAAGAATTTGTAATATTTTAGTTATTTAAGAATAAAGATTAAGGATGTCAACAGGCGCGAGTAATAGGTCCTCAGTACCCTACATGTTGAATAAATATTCGTCCCGTATCTGTATCCGTATCTATATCTGTGCATGTATCCGTTATGCAGTTAACCGCATATTTTCTTAATATTCACGGGTATCCGCAAGCATTTACAAAAGAAAATTTTAATATTTAATAATCATATTTTAACATAAATTCAAATAAAAATACAATGCATAATATTCATAAATTGTATACAAAGTGCAAAAAATTCGTTTAAATAGTGTTGAATGACAATTTACATATAAATGAAGATTTTTCAAAAACCAGTTGATAAAAAATAACCAATTTAAGATCAAGATGTTAATTGTTTTAATAACGTTTTCCTTTTTTTTAAAATTTAAATTAGAGTATATCAGGTACGAGTATTCACGGATACGAATACTATGATATTTGTATCCGCTTCGTTAACATGTGTGTATAAAAAATATTCATATTCATTATCCGCGGATATCCATTTACAATATCCATTTTTATACGTTTTGCGGGTTTTATCCACGTATACATGGTACAGATTTTTTTTAGATCCGATACACTCAATGATAAATATTTTATGAAAATTGACAATCCATGGACAATAAATATTAACCGTATTGCTTTTAAATTTATTCCTCAATCATACAAACTTTCTCAATAAGATAATATATAATATATTTAGTTGGTTTAATTGAATTTCTATTTTCTTTTCTTGTAAAAAAAATCCTACTTTTTAAGTTAGGACAACACCTAAATATTTTTAGTTGAATTATATATATACATTAACATAAAGCAGGGATGAGTGATTAAATACCAACCTAAATGTCTGCCTTACACTATGCTATGACAACTCATTGGTAATTTTTTATAATTTGGTTTTTCAACTTTTTCTTCCTTTCATACGTTCTATCTGTATTGTTTTTTTCTCATACTCTTTAGTGGCAGATCACATGACAAAGATATGGATGGTCCAACCTATGTCGGTTGCTCCTATCTTTTCACCAGCAAGTCAATTGCTTCCAACTTCCCTTTTCGTTTTTCTTTTCTTTTCTATGCTTATCATGTCACCTATTAGTCGCTATAGTCATCATATATGTATCCTTCTTCTGCGTTTGATTGAATTGCATTTTAAAAACTAGCATCATTGTTTGTGATAGTTTTGTTGGTTTTTGTACAAAAGTATATATATAATTATTCTCCTTTTAGGGATGCAATAATAGGACATTTGATTTATACGCATTTGATTTATACGGTACAAAATATAACGCATTTAACTTTTTTTTTTTATATTAAAAAGAAAAAGTGCATTTTGAGATTAATTCAATTTTATAAATCTTATTTTTAAAATTTACATACTTTTATACATCTCATATACATCAAGCATAAAATTAGATATTAATGGATAATTTTGGTAGCGATTTAAGAGTAGTGACACAATAAGTTCAACAAATAACAAATTTTGTTAGCATTAGTGACGGATCTTAGTCAAAAAGTTTGAAGGGACCAAAATAATATATTCAAATTTTATATATTTAATTATTATTACTAATATAACAAAAGTATATATAATTTAATTTTGAAATTCTTGTATGTTTTTCTTTACAAAAATTATAGTTTTGAAATTGTATTTGATATGAAACTCATTTTAAATTAGTTTTCTTAATTTCATCTCTTTCTCTGGATATTTCCATATTTGAACATGTTTTCTTATAATAAGTTTCAAATAATTAATATGAGACATTCTGCCTAAAATTCAAAAGAATTAATATAAAACTTTCCATTTATGAATCTTTGAATTTTAAGAAATGGTTCTCTAATTCAACAATTGAATTCCTAGTATCATGTTTGAGAAGAGGTGAAGAAGTAAATTTGTATTATTTTTATCTTCAACAATATCTTCCCTTTTATCACTTCACAAAAAAATGAATCTATTATTTTATTTTCATCAATATACCTATTTTTTTAAAAAATTAAGACTAAAAAATAATTTATTAAAATCTAATCAAAAATTGAGAGAAGTAATTACTAAAAAAATATGCTAATCAAGTCACATTTAAGAAATGGTTATGAAAATACATATAGTACATAACTTTTTTTTTCATATTCATAAAAAAAAATATACAAAAACCTATAAGATAAAAAAATAACTAAATATCAAACTAATATTTTTCTATTAGAAGAAGGGAGATAGTTACCATTTTTTATCTTAAAAGAGAACGGATGAGAACTAAGAGCGAGATAATGAATTTATATCTAACTTTCTAATTATTTTTTAAAACAAAAAACAAAAGAAGAGATACAAAAGTAATGACCGAATATAATACATGAGAAATTTAAAATGGAAAAGAACAAAAAAATATCTCAATAAATTTTATTATTCTTTATTATGTTTAATTTTTTATTTTATTATTTATTAATATTAAATATTATATTTTATAAAAAAAAATCAATTTAAAAAAAAAATCTTGGGGGCCGTGGCCCCCTAGGGACCTTCTAAGGTCCGCCACCGATTATCATAAACTTTGAATAATGTTGATATCATTTTAAGAATTATAAACATAATTCAACCTTACAAAATCAACTTGAAAATAATATTTGTAATTATTTATATATGAATCCTTTTTTTAGGAGAGCAATCACATTATGATTCATGATCAAATATAAATTTATTTTGCAAAATTAACATAGGTGTCAAAATGGACTGTGAGATCCGAGGGTCAATCCATCAACGTGTCAAAACGAAGTATAATGGATTAAATTTTCATCCACTATTTTGCTTTGGCCCACCTCTTCCATCTAACCCGCCAAATTAGCATATCAAAAGTAGGTTAGTCTGCATCTGACTCGATAATCCGTTTTATTTTTATTTTTTTTAATTTAAAAATTAAAATAATAATAATATAAAAAATTAAATTTTTTATATTAAATTTTTGTAAAATTATAAATATACAATATTATTATAATTTAAATAATTAATACTTATAAATTTAATTTCTAATTATTAATATAATAAAATAATATAATTTAAAGATATAATAATTATTTTAACTTATTTAAAAGTATAAAATAATAAGTTTAAAAAATGTTTATATAATTTAAATATTTATTTGTGTGTGTATATAATTTTTTTTTTTAAAAGTAAAAAATATAAAACAAAAAATAGTAAATCGGTTGATCCGTATTGTGACAGGACGGATCACAATTTATCATCCGTTTTAAGTGCGGGCGAACTCGGCCCCGCCCATTTTTGGCACCCGTGTATAATGTAGGTTTTGCAGTGATGCAGCAACATTAAGAAGATTAACGTTCTGGTTTGCTTCTGTCACATGCGTCGGCATCATCATTCCTGATTCTCATAATTTCGATTTTGTCATGTTATAGTTTCAGTGTGAGATGGTATCATAGAAGGACACGTAGCAGTTCCTTCTCAAACACACGACAAGTGTAACCACAAATCATCCTTTAACATCCTAGAAGATAATTACGTTGTTTGTCATATTGCGAAGGTGTGCCCATAAATTGTTGTGTTGAAGTTCAAAGATTTGACATGTGTAGTCACAGATTGTCTTTTCCCAACCCCACATACACAGACACAGTAAGGTTATGGTTATGGAGGCACAGAAGGAGAAGAGAGAGGAAGAAGAGATGAAAAGAGGATCAAAGAATAAGAATAGTAACAAGGAAGAAAATGGATCAAAGGGTGAAACAGTGAGCAAAAGGGTGATTGGTGAGTCTATAATATCTGATGCTGGTGACAATGGAAGAGCTCAAACACCACATGATGTGTTAGCTTTCTTCCGTTCCGTTCGTAACATCGATTCTTCACTAGAATGATCAATGATGCATTAGGGTTTTGTTGTCTTAAACTTTTTGTTAACTATATTTTAAGTTTGTGTACTTTCTTAAGCATGATTTCTTGAAATGATGATATATTATTTTGTTATAGTGCTGGTTAAATTAAATTGAGATTGTTTTACATACAATTTTAACATAATTATGAGTTTCACCGCATATTATAATTTATAAGTACATAATAACAATATAAAGAAATTTATATCATTAGTAATTTGAAATTAATTTAGTAAATTGAAATTAATTTCTTAGGCTTTTATCCTTTCCCTGTATATTTGAAAGTTTACTGTTTTCACAGTTTGCAAGATGGATCGAATCCATATATGAATCAGATAACACCTGCACGGGAAGAAGCTGTCCTATTATAATAATATAATCACTTTTATTACAAACTATGCATTTTTTTTAAGAAAATAAAAAGTGAGAATATTATCTAAAAAACCTCCTTATCCATTTTTTTAATATTTTATGCAATTTTCAATTTATATTTATATTTTTTAATTTAATAGATTTAAACGAACATAATAAATAATCCAAGTTTATTATTATAATGATTAAACACTACTAAAACTTTTTATATTACATGAGAATTTTCTTTTAAATTTGTTACAAAAAAAAACTTTTTTTATTATTTTTTCTAAAAATTTTAGTTGACAAGTAATTTTTTTATAGGTAATTATTTTCTACAAAATTATAAAATTTGTAAATATTTTGCTACAAAATTTGTTGAAAAAATATTTTATACAAAATATTTTACAAAATAATTGACAATAATTTCCTCCAATTTTCTTTTTCATAACAAAATTTGTAAGTATTTCTTATAAAAAAATTCAAAACAAAACTAAGAGGAAATATGAGTTTTGTTAGTAATAAAAATTTATATTAACGATTATTAAAATCTTAATAAATTAATTAATGAATATATATATATATATATATATATATATAAATTGATTTTTTTTTTTAAATTTTGCGATTTAGAATTTGAAATTTTACTGAAAAAACAAAATGGCTTAATAAAAATAATTATAATTTCAATATGTTATTCCGACAAATAAACAAATATCAAATGTGGAAATTTATCGATGGGAGAGTATACTCTCTTTTCATCATATAATGCCTCAAATTGAGTGTGTCCTTTATTTTTTACAAAAGATCGTTTCCAAAAATAAAGATGAAACCCCTACAAGAATGAGAGAATAATATGTATGCCTTTTTTTTCTTTCTATAATGAGTGTTATAAGAAAACACACTTTATTACATTTAGGAGAGAGTTTGCCAATGTTAGAATCAAGAGTATGAGTAAAACACATAACCAAATATTTTCAAACGTGTTTCATTGATATATAACATTTGAGTTGTTTAAAAATTTAATATATTTTCACATCAATATTAACTAAAAATGTCTTCAAAAAACGTTCAAAATTGATATATACTAAAGAGGATATTTTACGTTATTTTGTAAAATGTAAAAATGAAATTGACATATATTTTAAAGCAAAAATGAAATACAATTTTAATTAATAGTTTTAAAAAATAAAAAAACATATTTAGCCACAAAAATAAATGATTTCAAGAATAAATGGTAGAAAATGATTATTTTGTAAATAATTTTCCAGATTTCATAAAATCTATTATAATGGTTTAGTTTTTACTAATTAAACTAAAGTAATTCAGATTTGTTTTTGAAAAAAAGATTAGTTTTTCTTTTTTTTTTTTTAGTTTAGTTCAATTAACTATTCTTTAGTTCCACTTTTTTGAAAACCCTTATTTAATCAAATACTCTTAGGAGACTCTTTGATGCATGATTAATTAATTAATTAATACACAAGATAACGAAGTAAAGTTGTAAAAACCCAGTAAAAGTATACAAATAGGGTTACAATAGACATCCTCATAAAGAAAATACAACAACAAAGTAGTTTGAATTTTATGTGCTCTTTCTTTAAAAAGCATGTTTTGAATTTATTATGTTGTACAAATCTCTCTTAAAAACGCATGGTTATTCAATGAACCATACTCATACCTAACTGTGTTTTTTGTGGAACTTGAATAAACACGTAGTAAAAATTATTTGTGGATGTTAGTTGAAGCAAGTTGAATTAATTGGTACCAAAATTGATTTAGTAAAAAATAATTATGTAGACTATAATGAAGATTGATAAAGTTTTAGATCTAAAAAAAATTGAGAAATTAAAACATTAATTCCATCGATAAATCTCCAAGTAGAAACGGGTAATGTTATTGCATTTTTAAAATTGAGAAACTTGGTTATATTTTTAAATATTTCTTTTCAAAAATTAAAAGATTTTATTGAAACTTCTATCAATAAAATAAATAATAAAATTCAGAAAAATATGATTATCAAGTTGACATTTACGTGCATGTTGAATGGTTGAATGAACATATTCCTTGTGACAGAAGAAACTATGAAATCTGCTGCGAAAATAAAAGGCAAAATTGGTTATTTCTGTGTTCTTGAATGTCACTTTCTATGGTCTTCTTGTTGACCTTAACAACAAGCACACGCATGGAATAATAAGCATATTCTTGCTATTTGACATTAACAAATAAAAGGTTGAACACTCCTTGCACCTTTCACTTATTATTACCAATATTTATATTTAAGTAATCTATGCATAATTTTTATTTTTACATAAACATGTTTTATTTCAACATTTTAATAAAGAATTTACGTCTAGGCAGTTATTTACTTTATTAATATTTCTTATATTAGAGATTAACAAACAAAACATGTCAATAGTACTACCACAAGAAAATATTAAATAATAATCAATTTTGGAAACAAAAATAATTAGTCATCAGATATCATTTTATAAACTACTTTTTTTATACGTAAAATAATTTTTATAATGAATAAAAATATAATATTGTTTGTGAATTCGTTTCTAATATTCTATATCAAAATTTTAGCTATTTATCGTTATTGATAGTAAATTAGTATCTAATTTTAATTAGAGTACACTGATTTCCTATACCCCTAATGTTAAAAATCAATTTATACTATAATTCACAAACAAATTATAGTTTTTTTTATTCATAATAAAAAATAATTTAGATACAAATATTTTTTAGTTTGTAAAGCAATATTTAAATTAATTAATATAATAACTAATTATTTTTAGATTTAAAAAAAATAAACACTCAACCTATTTACTTGACAATACTTTTAAGAAAAAATATTTGTATTCCTATCAAGATTTAGCCTTAATTAAGTTTTATGTTCTTCGTTAATTTAAATATTTTTAATTGAGTATTTATTAAAAAAAATTGTCTAATAAGCACTACATATTTTATTTTTCAATTGAGTACTCACCTTTAAATTTTTTTTGTTGATCAACTGATGCACCACACCTAGTCGGCCTAGCTGAATAATAACAGTTACCATGTACATGTTAGGGTACCCGGACTAAATCGCTGAGAAGCAACGTTGATTAAACAAACCAAAATAACAATAGCGACCTAAGCCGCTAAAGGGTATCCAAACAAACCAAAACAACAATAGTGACCTAAGCCGCTAAAGGATATTCGGCCTAGGCCGATAACTCCACGAAAACAACCAAGGACTTGGCAAAAATAGAACGTTTCAATAAAATTCACCAGGCCCACAATAATCGAACTAAAGGCCTGGGCTAGGGCCCATACCCACCTACAGCACAAACAAGGGTCCAGCCCATGACGTGGCCAGACATAATTAATAATCTATAAAATGCATGGACCCCACAAATTAAAGTTACGCATTCATTACTTCCCTAATCATCAGATTTGACTTTCTGAGAGATTTCGCTGACTTGAGTTTTGGAGTTCCTTCTGCAGGTAATCCCTCCCGAGTCCAAATCGACCACTCCGAGATGCTCATAAGCGATATATCAGCTGGGAAGAAGCCTACTGAGGAGATGGCAAACCAGAATAAGATAATATTTGTGTCTGACATATTTTATTTGTTCTCTGCAGGAACAAGTGATATGACTATTATATTGTCCACTAAGTAAGAAATGTAGGATTTTGTGGTTAATATAAAATAATGCTGCAATTAATCTCAAATGATAAGTATTATTATTGTGTACTGTTTTAATTGAAAACATGTTAGAAAACTATATCATCATACTTTTCAAAGACCTCTTTGTAATTATTTATATTGATCAAAGACTATTGTTGTTACCCATTTATGTGAGTGGAGCCGAAGGTCCCTTATTACCCAACACATTTCCATTTAAAATAATACATAGCATTTATCATTTTATATTAACTATAATATCATTATATATTAACTATAAAATCTTTCATTTATGAGTTTGTGGACACAAGTAACAAAAATATGGGAAAGATAACAACTCCATCATCTATTACCATAAAACTTAAACAACATGGATTTGATTGAAAAATATATAAAAAAAAATTGAGTATTCAATAGACAAAAGAAGCTAATAAAGAATTAGCTGAAAATACTCATATTTAAAAAATATTTAAAACTTAATTAATCCTAATATTACTCTTGTATTTCTATTTTGACATTTTACGAATTAATAATATTTAGTAATTTTATATGATGTAATTATTGTGATTACTTTTAAAATTCATAAAATACTCATTATCCATTAAATTAACATATATTTCCTCAATTAAAAATGACAAATAAATTCATATTTATGGATATTGTCAAAATTTATCTTGATTTTGATGAAAAATTTCATATTGACTAAAAGTTGGTATATGCAAAGATAATATTTAATTTTTTAAATTAGATATGAGAACGAGAAATAATATATATATATATATATATATATATATATATATATATATATATATATATATTGTCTTCATTTTTATGTCCATTTTCGTATCCATATCTATTTTAAACTATTATAACAATTGTAATTTATTATGTAATCTAAAAACCTTTTATTAACTTTTATTTAGTCTTTAATTTCGTAACTTATTTTTATTATACAATTTAATCATCTTCACTGTTATCTATAATTATTTGACATTTATTCCTTTGTTATTTGATATTCTTACTTGATATTTATATAATTATAACTTGTTTCTTAACACTTAATATTGAAAAAAATAATATGTATATCCTTTTTATATTGAATATTTGATAATATCATTTTTATTTTATAAACTTTTTTAACACATTATTTAAGGAATATTTGGAATATAAATGGACGGTTGTGTATACTTTGTTTTATGATGGAGATGATGATCTTACAAAAATTTTGTATGCATTGAGTTTGAGAACAAACATGAGTTTTTATTTAAAAAATCAAGATAAAATAGTCAAACTCCACTCACACACACCCGTGCTTTGTTCTATCCCTAGTCTCTATAAGCCTTCACTCCTTTTATAGTTAAGTGAGAATAAGTACTCCTTATATATATATATATATATATATATATATATATATATATATATATATATATATATATATATATATATAAGCTTTTGAATTTAATCAACATTTTTTTTTCTTTCTAACTCTGAAATAAACTTTTTTAAAATAAAATCATAACAAAAATTTAAGTTTCAAAAGAAATAACGGTTTAAATATAAAAATGAATTTGATTGGAAGTTGATACTAGAACAGCCACATAATTATGAAATGAGGTTTTTGGATTTTGTGATTACCATGAAAAGCACACGGACGGGTAAAAGTCAAGTTCCTCATCATCTTGTTTTTGGGCTTCGTCTTAATTCTCTTCTTTCTACGTTCAACAAATTAAAAATTCTAAAATCAAATTACTTTCTTGTTGAATTTTTTTCTTACCATACTTATTTCAACCTACATTCTTCTCGTACTTGTTGTGATCCCATTACAAGGAATTGCTTTGAAAAATTTCAACATCAGATTGAATACTTAGATTAAAAACATGTAAGTGGTTGTAGTAGTTGGATAGTTGTTTCAGAATTCTCACACCATCTTAAAAAGTATTTTTATATTTAATTCAACTCTATAAATTTGTTTTCCTAACTAATATATGTTTATATATATCCATTTTGTGTGTTGAATGTTTTTTGTTCTTTTGAAACTATAAAAAGAATGAAATAAAAAAGGGAACAATAGAAAAACGAGGTTAAAGATAAAAGAATAGGAAAGTTGTTTAATGAAATTAAAGACTAAATTATTTTTATTTTTATATTTAAAAATATATTTAATTAAGTTTTAAATAAATTATAAATATTCTTAATTAAATTTTTATTGAAAAAAAAAATCTATTGATGATTTAAAATATTTTTTATTTTCGATCTCCTCCAATCCTTATCAGTGTGTTGAAGGATATTAGAGAGAAAACACACGTTGATCAATGAATTTGAAACGAAAAAACAAAATAACGGACAAATCATGTAATTGACGATAAAATTCAAAACGATGTATTTAGATAAAAAGAAAAATTAAACTCTTAATAGAAGAAATCTTTTTAATAAAACCTAATTTCGAAATGTTTGAATTCATAAAATAATTAAAATATTTATATAATTTTATGTATATGCTTTTCTTCTATTTTTTTATCTTATAAAAATATTTGTTAAACTAAAAATATTTAAAAATCATCTTTTTTTTTCTTTTCCTTTTTTTTAGTTCTTTTACTTTCGTTACCTAAATCCAACAAATTAACAATAAACTGAACAAGTCAAAAATATGTTCTTTAGATCCAACATTTCTCTAGTCATATAAATTTATGGGTGACTTTTCTCTTTTCGTGGATTAAAAATACAATGAAGTCGACGTTAATCATAAATAAATAAAAGATTATCCACAAAGTTTTTTGAGTGTTAAAAACAAATTTGGAAATAAATGTAAATAATCCAAATGTTAAGATAAGTAACTTTACATATGTGGCCAATTCGGTAATATATAATTTAGATTTAATTATTTTTTTCTTGTTTGTTTCCTCAGTTTTTTTTTCTTTTTTTCTTTTATTTTAATTTGATTTTGATTTTTTTAATTAATTTAATTTGGTTCTAATTTTTTTAAGAGTTATTCAATTTGGTTTTTTCTTTTAATGGCGTATAAAATGTTAAAGAACATAAAATTTATAAAAAAAAAATTGTTTCAATTTAAATAGAAATAATATTATTTTATTTTTTAAAAAATTAAGATTAAATTAATTCAAAATAATAAATATAAAAATTAAATTGAGATTTTGTTTTACCATATTACATGATTACTACTATGTCACATGGACAAAATTAAAAGAAAAAAAAACAAAAAAATAAATTAATTTATATGTGACACTTATTTTAACACCGATAATAAAATTAAATTGAATTGATTTTGAAAAGTCAAGACCAAATTAAAAAAATAAATAGAGATACACTCTTCAATAAAATTAAGAATCAAACGAATAATTAAATAGATAATTTAATATGAATATTCTCGTTAACGCCAAAACCTTTTAGAATGTCCATTAATCAAAGCAGTCACAATATAAATGTAAGACAAAATTGCGATGAAAAATAAACATTTTGTATGTTTACGTGGAATGCACATAGATTTATCAATGTAGACTTCTTTCGGTTTAATTAGATTTTACACTTGAGTGTACGTTTCAATAAGTATTTATAAATTGTATTCTATCATTAATAATAATCCTACACTAATAACTATATGACTCACTCGAATAAAAAAAAGAAATATTCGTCCGTTAGAAACATAACATTTCATAATTAGTCTAAATTAGATGATATTATTGTTAAATTAAAAACTGTATTTATTTACGTTTTGTGCCGTTGTTAATTATTGTTATATAACCCTAATAAATTGGCGTCAATTGCGTCTCATCAATCACTGAAGATGAAGATGCTCTCTCAGATCAGAAGGAGCAGACATGATGGACCTCTGGAAATGACTGCTAAAAATATTCAATCATGATTCAAATATCATCTACGGTTTTAGCCTACTTTCAAAACATTATATTATATTATATTATATTATATTATTTTATTTTATTTCATGAATTAAATATATTTTTAGTTTTCTAATTTTTAAAAAAATTTGAATTAACTTTTTTTAAAAATTTTAGATTAATTTAATTTTTTTACTTTTTCAAAAACGTAAATTTAGTCCATTAAATTAAATTTTAATAAATTTATTTAATTTTTCACACGTATTTGAATTATTTATATTATGTTTAAAATGTCAAATAAAATATCAAATAAATTTAATAAAATTTGATTAAAAAAGACTAAATTCACATATTTTAAAATATAAAAGATTAAATTCATCTAAAATTTCAAAATTAACTAATTCTAAAATTCACTACAAATTAAATTAAAAAAATATTTAATCTTTATTTTATTAAAAAAAAATTAACAATAAAAATTAAAAATAAATAAATAAAAGTTTAATTGGGACCAATAGGATGTACCATAGCTGTTGAGCCATCAAATCAAACCCTCATGCACAGATAACAAAAAAGTGTGTTTCAATTTAAAGCCAAACATGTTTTCTTTTTCAAACTAAACAAAACTCATCAACAAATTTATAGCACAGCAATTTTTAAGCAGTGTCTCCTCCCAGAACAAAATTGAAGAAAATTACCATTGAATAATCATTCAGTTACCAGAAATCACTATTCGAACAAGATCAATATAATATGAGAAAAGCACTTCCATCTTCCCAGTGATGGGTTCAGACTCAAAAATTAAAGCAAACAAAAAGTAAAGAAGAAAAAGAAAAAGAACTTTCATTGCTCAACAGGATGAAGATCAGTTTACAAGAAGAAGGGGGAAAAGGGTACACAATTAAACATAGATAAATCCATTTACATATGAAAACCTTGGTCAAAATCTCAGAATATTCAACAAGGGAAAACAGAAGCTTGAGGGTTATATATATAAAATGATGATGATGATAATAAGAATAATAAGAAGTGGTTCAAAAGTATAATTCTAAACGTCTGGCACAAGAAGTGCAGAAGAACTTCCTCTTGATCTTGAAGCACATGGGCAAGAAGCAAAATTTCCACTGGATCTCAACATCCATGGCTTCAACCTTGCCATCACAATAAGGGCATGATCCTGGAGCTTGTCGCCGACCCAGTTCCTTCTGTTCCTCGTCCAACACCAACATGTGCCACATTCTTCTCCTGCTCCGACCTTTCTCTTTCTCGTTCCCTTTGTCTCTGTCGGAGAACTTTTCGGTTTTGAAGGGTAGGTTCAGAAGATGAAGCTTCAACAAGTTTAGATTGTGAAAGGAAGAAACATTGGGGTCAATAACAGGTCTATCTTCGCATATTTATACATCCTCCTGGTTGTTGGCTACAGAGAATATTCCCCACTATTACAAAATTTTATTTTTATTTTCCTACTTTTACTACCTTCTCTTCTTTGATAACTTTAGGATAAACCAGTTTAGAGGAAAAGTCCATTAGTATATATAATTGAATCCAAAACCTTATCTAATTATCTCATATGTTTTATAATATTGAATTAGTTCACCTTTTTAATATAATATCAGAATTATAATTTAAAATTTATTCTAACAAAATTAATTATTTATTGAATATATTATTTCATCTGTTATCGAATCATTTATAAATATTTAATTTTATACACAAATTTTATATATCTTATTATGAGAGAGTGAATTAAAAATTTTAGATCGATTAATGATAAGACTAATTTAAAATATACAAATATATCCAAACTTATTAATTTTGTGAAATTTAATTATACTTAAAATTCATTTTATTGTGATTTTTTCCTTTTTCTTAAAGTTTTAATTGGCAATTGAGTTTTGTTTTTGAAATTTAATTTTCATAAAGATTTTTCATATCATCAACGATTGAAGAGATCCTTAAATATAATATTCAAAATAATATTCAAAGTATTTGATAGAAAATTAAAGAAATTTAGGGTATTTGGTAGGTGATAAAAAATAATTTAAAATTAAATGCGACAACTTTTTGATTAAATTCTTTGTTTTGATACATATATTTATTTTACTTTTGAATTAGAAATAATTTTTCATTTTAAAAAAATAAAGATAATATTAAGTTAAATTAAGAATAACATAATTCCTAATTTTATGTTAGAAATAGAAAAATATCTATTGCAATTCCATATCAATTTCTTAAATAATATGATTAGGTGTGATCTTAAAAGAAGCATGTACGAAACTATTTTCTAAAAACTATAGTTGGAAGTGTTGGTAGAAAGTAATTTTTGTACGTACAAATCTACTGTAACATACTATACCATATTATCTTTGTTTTGTACAGATTTCAGGAAACAATGTATTTAGATAGCATTTTGTAATGTTCAAAGTTTGAAAAAATCATAAATTGCATCACAATATAGTATTTATTATGTGGGAACAGTTTTATTTTTGTAAGATTAATTTTTAGAAATGGAAAGCTAATTTCCAAAGCATAGATCGATATTTATATGTTTTATCTACTGACATTTTATAAACATCTTTAATATCTCGTCCTTTTATTTTATCTATTAGTTATTGCTAATTAAATAATATATTTATAAATAAGAATTATATTACCTTGTTCAAAACAAAAATGTATTTTTTATATTACGAATGACTTTCTTATAAATTCAAACAATTCCTAAACTTGTTGAAAAGTAATACGAGTTTGACATCATTCATCGATCTCATATTAGATTCGATGGTGTTTTAAAATGTAAATATGACTTAAATAGTTTCTAATTTTGCCAGCAAGATGCTTCCAAATCCATATTTTATGAAAGCTATTGATTAAATAATATTAACTTCTTTTTTTTAATAATCTAACGTACTTTAATTATATCATGATTTAACTAGGTTTTTATTAGTATTCAATTTGACATAAAAAAAATATGAGGGATCTAAATATTACCCGAAAGTTTATTTTTTACCATGTTTTTATAATATCTAGGAATTTTGATATGAATTGTTAAATACAATTCCACAGGTGAAATATATTTTGTTTCTTACACACTAAAAGCTTTAAAAAAGAAAGAAAAGTAACTTATGTATGTACTTTGGTTGTTTTAATGTTTTGTTAAATCTTCACGAGCATGACAAACTTCAATTTATGGGCGTAGCAAAAAATTTATAAAATGTGTTATGAATTAAAACATTTTCTTAATCATAACACTCATTATGTCATTCAAAATCTTTTCCCTCAAATATTTTCATTAATTTTTTAAAATTTTTTAATCCAAACAACTCCATAAATTCTCCCTCCATCCTTCCTATTCATCCACTCACTTTCCCTCACATCATTCTCCAATCCAAACACTACCTTAATGTTGACATAAGTATAATAATAATTTACTTAAATTTTAATATTTATATTACTTCAGAAATATTCCTTTAATAACAAGGAAAGGTGTAAAACCATGAAAATATTGAAAAAATATTATTATTAAAAATCCACTTTTCATTAAAACAACAGGGATTAGGGTCAACATGCTTTACACTTTCAGAAAACCAAAATTGGCTATTTACAAAAGAAAAAAAAAAAAGTTGTGTTGGCTCCCATTGTATTATTTTATCGGGTGAGGTCAACATTGAAGAGGGTTCCAACTAGGCAAATACATGGTAGGAATGTCAAAGGCAAGAGAGAAAAAAATATTTTTAAATAAATTGATTAAAACAAAGAGAATAAGTAGTATGGTAATAGAAGATTAAATAATTATAATTTTATAAAAAATAAAATATTATTTTTATTATAAGAATAATACAACTTTACCAAAATAATTAAGAAATAAAAAAGGAAAGAACAATACAAATTGGAGACTTCTATGTTACTTCCATGATACAGTTTGATCCGCGTGGTTAATGTCGTATGCGGCGTGGTTACTGTCGTATGTGTGACTTTTGATCTCTTTCGCATTATCTTTTCACTGTTCAATTATTCCTTTACCTTTTCTCACTTTCTTTATCTCTTATTTTTATTTTACTCTCTTGTCACTGTTATCTAATAAAGACACAGACTTTTTTTTTTTGCTTTCAATGTAATAGGAAATAGCTTAACATTACAATTTTATAGAACCTTTTGCATAGAAGTATGTCTATATTATATACAATTTCAAATCTTAAATTATAAAAATGAAAAAAATAATTGTTATCTGAAAATAATTATTTCAAAAATTTTAGAAAACAATTATTAAAATAGAAATTTTACACAACTTTTATATTCGAATAAAACTAAAAGTAATGACGAACTTCTATTAACCATTTGTCTAGACACTATATTCCTATTACATCATTTTTATCATATAATAGTATTATCTGTCATATATATATATATATATATATATATATATATATATATAATATTGTAAGGTTAAATATGTTTTCTTCCTTCAAGTTTAAGTGAAATTTAAAATTAGTTTCTTTTTTAAATTTTTGATTAATTTAGTTTTTTATTTTTAAAAATACGTGAATTTAGTCTTTCTAACTAAATTTTGTTAAGTTTATTTGACGTTTCAAACGTATTTCATTATAGTATTTGAATTGTTTATGCCATTTGACACATTTTCGCTTTAATGTTAATTTAAATATTATAATAAAAATGCGCTCAAAATGTCAAATAAACTTAACAAATTTTAGTAAGAAAAACTAAATTCACTCATTTATAAATTTACTCATTTATAAGGATGAATGACTAAATTGGTATAAAATTTCGAAGAGGGACTAATTCCAAAATTCACTGAAACTTGAGAGACAAAAACATATTTAACCCAATATTATATTGCACAAATACTATTATGAAAAAAATGAAAAAGGAAAACAGAAGATAAAGAAGAAAAGAAAATAAAAAGCTGAATAGAAAAAACAAAAATATCCAATAAATATGAAAACATTACGAGTCAACTTATAAGAAATTACAATACTACTTTTTATTCAAATTTTTAAATACCTAAAATTTAATAAATAGACCATGGTATGATAACTTCAACAAAACAAACAGTTAAAAAATATTTTAAAGAATTATAACATCTTAAAAAATGAATCTAATTTAATTTTAAAAGAATAAACTTATAAAATAAGACTTACAGTCAATAATATATTATAAATTTATCTTTATTTTAATCTATACGAGATCTCAATGAAGGGTGTCAGTGCAATGACATAAGAATAAATGAATCATGTTTATCACGTTTTTGTAATCTATAAGTGAAACTGGACATAACTAGTTGCTTAGTACTTTCCTTTAGTCATATTAGTATGCCACAAAGTTGAATTCAAACGCTCTCCACGCTTTTAAATTTCAACTTGTTGCTTTCAGATCAAACCAATGCCCAACAACTTTTTTTTATCCATTTATAGAAATTCTATAATATAACAACCGATAATTACTCAATTTACATTTTTTTATGTTAAATATATTATATTCCACTTCAAACAAATGTTCAATTTCACACATTCACATTAAAAACTTATTTCATGAGGATATGCAAGATCCTTAATTAATAAGAAATAAAATTAAAACTTAACTTTCATTAGTAGATTGTTTAACATATTAATAACATTAATAATCCTAGGTGTAATCACATAGTGAAGTTTCAAGATAACAAATCCCTCGTCATTGATTTCCTTAAACAACTTCAAGTGTATAGATACATTAAGAAATGATGAGACAAAATTTATGTCTAGATACATTAACTCTAACATTAACTTTTTTTGAGAAGAAAAAGTCGTATTTGGTTCTACAGTAATCGCCGCAGAGTCACTATAAATAATAAAAAATCTTATCTTTCAAATAAAGTTTATAAATTGTTATGGTATAATACTTATTAATAATTTTAAAATGAAAATATTGAAAATTTAAAATAGGTTATATCTTTTCATAATTTCACTTATATATATATATATATATAACCAACCATGCGTATTTGTACTTTGATTCCATTAAACATAACTAAATGTGAAAGAAACAATAATGTTATTGTTTTTGAAAAACAAAAACATTCGTTCTTATAAAAAGATTAACTTTAAAGTAATTAAAATTCTAGTATAGTAATGTTCTTAGTTCATTTATACTTGCATATTTTAATAATTTATAATATTATTTTATCTTTATATTATGGAATTGAAGTTATCACTACATAAAAGTGCTTAATTAACAAAAAAGTTGTTATTCATTCTAGATCAATTTAAATACTAATTTATAAAATAAAAAATCAATTGTTATAAATTAATTATTATTATAAATAAAAAATTAAAAGTGGTCTCTAAATTGATTTCTAAACTTTTTAGCTACTAAAGGAAATTAGTTATCAAGATTTTTGCTACCAAATAAATTGGTTTCTAAATTAGTGTATAATTAATTAGTGACACTACTAGAAATTCTCATATTACATGGGATTTTTCTTGCAAATTTGTTAAAAATTTTTGCAATAAAAGACATTTTCCTGCAATTTTTTCTAAGAATCTTAATTGGTAGGTAATTCCTTCGTGAATAATCATTTCCTACAAAATTATAAAATTTGCAAATATATCTTACAAAATTATGTGCGAAAAGTGTTTTATAAAAATATTTTGCAAAAAAAATGGTAGCAATTTCTTGCAATTTTTTTTTCACAACAAAATTTAAGTATTTTCTATGAAAAAATTTTCAAAACAAAATTGACAGGAAATATGAGTTTTTTTAGTAGTGTGACTAATTATAACTTTTTATTCATAATAGTGACAATTCTAGTAATCAATAATTTTTTATTTTGTAAATTGGTATCTAAATCGATCACTATAATAACTAACAACTCTTAGTCAATAAAATTGGTTGTTGATGAGACATTTGCTTCTAGTGTACAATTATAATATATTAGCTGTTACTCCCTTCAACTAGTATTAGACCATGCATACGATTTTTTTATTTGTATTTTAAATGAATATAATTATTTTTGAGTTTTTAATAATAATGTATTTATAACTTTTTTTTATAATTATGTGTAGTTATAAACATGTAATTTTAATTAATAAATTGAAAACATGAAAAAGAAAAAAATTATTATGAGTATTTTTTATATAACAAATTAAATTAAATTAAATAGTATTATTTTAATATTTATGTTAATATGTTGGTTATTTTATGATAATTTAGCATATATATATATTGTTTAAATATGTTTTGAATAATTTTAGTAGACCAACAATACAATATTGATTATTGGGTTTCTCAAATCTATTTTATAGGAATTTCTTTATTTCCAAAGAAGAATTTTTTATTGATTGGAGGGATTCTTCACTTATGCGGGTGAACTTCTTTCGTGATCCGAAAGGCAATGTACTAAACATTGAGTTTGAAGAGTCCTTGATTGTTGAGAAGAAATTTTGTGGTTCCTATAAGATATTAAGCTTTTATAATTTGAATGAAGTTTATTATGCATGTACGTTGTTCAATGGTGATAGAAATTTTAAACTGTGGGTTTTTACTTTGGATTAACATGAAATTGAATATCCTATTTCAAGAGATTTTGTTTTGTTTGTTGAGTCTTTGTGTTCATCAATTTTTTTTTAAAATCCTTTGTAGTGAAGTTATGTCCATTTATGATTGTTGGTTTATAATTTTGTTATATGTTGTTTAATTTTAAACAGTGGTACATTGTGTTGGAAGATGTCTTTAAGTTGTTTTGTAACAAAATCTTGTGTTTGACAAATTAGTATTGTTCATTGATCCACTTCCAAGGAATTTTCAGCTTAATATGGAGAAAACATTAAGTAGTTATGATGTTAGATCATCCTCATTGGTACATTATCGGTATTTTCTTATGTTTCTATTTTGTTTGTTTTATGTTAGTCGTAATAGTTATATATTTGAACGCATTACTTGGATTCTACCTTTGCTACCAAATGAACTACCTTATATCAATTGAAGATTTTGTAAACCAGCCTTGCAAAATTAAATGGCCTGATAGAAGTAGATGGAAGCACTTTTGCAACGAAAACATGTTTGCAACAGCAAGAGATGTTATTAAATTAACATTAAACGTTGTTAAACCCAACTTCATTAATATTGTAAAACTTTAGACTTGTTAATGCAAGTGAATAGAGGTAGCAATTCAAAAAGGTAAAAAATACAAATGCAAGTGGATGTGTATACCAATCAACAATTCAATATAGTAATTCCTCTAAAAAATCTCTTTTATACTTTTGAAGTTGGAAATATTGGTAATGGGTTGTGCTCGTACAGAAGTCACTCCTGTGAACAATAACTTGAAGCGGTGTTCACATATTCTAGATTGAGATTTGTTTTTGAATATTTTAAAATTATGCATTATATAAATTTGCCCCTTTGCCAACACTCCTATTAAGGGTGGACAAAAAATTCAATTTTTATAATCCAATCCATTTTTTCTATGATCCAATCCATTTAATATTCATTCTATTAAAAATTCAATTCATTTAAAATCCATTTTATTGGATCTGGATATCAATCTAATCTACATTTTATATATTTTATGGATTGGATATCCATTCTCAAAATCTAAATTTTCAAAATGGATAATCCAAAATATCCAATCCAAATTTTCACTTTATATTTTTTGTTAGGTTAGGCTAAAGGTTGAGACGGACTAGCCCAAATTTAGTCGTATTTGATTGAGTTGGCGTGACCCTATACAAAATTTTGCCAAATTAGGCCAAATTTTGTCAAGTCGGTCCCGATCGATATTTGACCCAGTTGGTCTTGGACAAAATTTGGAAGTATTCGGCCAAATCTGTCAAATTCCTTGGTGTCAGCCCTATGGACACAAATTTGGATCCATATCCATTATTTGGATCCAAAATGGATATGGATTAGATTTTTGATAGGGCTAACACCATAGAATTTGACAAATATTTTGTCGAGGCCAACGAGATCAAATTTCAGCATAAAATAAATTTGGATGACTTTCAAATAAATTCAGAAAATATAATATTAACAAAACTTTAACATAACAATACATCAACCTTACACGTTTAATTCAGAAAACATAATATAAACAAAACTTTAACATATTTTCTATATTCTCTTACAAATATGATTGTGTCCGATTTTAATCTTTACGAAGTGCTTCTATATATAACAGCAATAAAATCATCATTCATATACATTAACAAACAAATTGTAAATTTAAAGTATATATATATATATATATATATATATATATATATATATATATATATATATATAATACCAAAACTATTATTATCTTGATTTTTTTTGTTAGCTATATTGACGATGAAATAACTACAATTAATAATAAAAACTAAAAATTAATACCAAAAAAATTAATAAATATTTTTCTTTCTATATATTTAATGCTCTCACGTTGCTCAAAAATTAAAATCAAGATCAATTTAGATACATATTTATGTCTCAATTTTCTTACATATTTTTGATGAACAAAATTAAAAAAAATAAAAATCCATCGAGTTAAGCAAAAACTATTTTTCATTATGAGACGGAGAGAACTAAAGTTACTTTTAGAGTTTTGTTTCTTAATTTATTAGCACTAAAAACAATTTATATATATATATATATATATATATATATATATATATAGAGAGAGAGAGAGAGAGAGAGAGAGATTAAATTTATGGAAAAATGAATTCTAATTTTTTATCTTGTTTTATTTCTTTGAAATTACTCATACACAAACTTATTTAAATATTGTCTAAAATATTTACGTAATAGTTATGTATTTAAATAATAATTAACAATATATAAATACAAATATGCTATTTAGTATAAATATAAATATTTTCTTCTTTAGACTTAATACCTATTTTTCAAAATAAATTGGTTAGTGAAAGTTATTTAAAAAGTTTTTTAAAGGTAATATATAATTAGGTTTAATAATGTCAGCGAAAGTGATGTATTTTGAGTTTTAAAATCACACTATATATTTATTAAATATATTATTTTCTACTTTAAGCAAATAAAATAATATTATAGAGTTTAACATTTGTGTATCTATGTGTATATATATACATGCTCTATTCTCTTTCTCTTGCATTTAAATACATACAAATCTATCTCAAAAGCTAAAGAAGCTCAAACATAATTCTAAGAATGAGTATGAAGATGTTATTCTTCCAATTTTTTTGTATTGCTTTTCTCTTAACATCAGGTAATCAACTCATTTATATTTTTGTTTAGTATGTGTTTTAGTTGTAATTAAGTTTTTTCATCCTAACACTTTATATGAATAAAATGAGATATATTATTAAATTAAAAAAATAAAATTGTTAAACAAATAAAAAAAAAGTTTGATTTAGATATAATTTGTAACAAGATTTTGTATGCATATATCTCAAGTGAAAGCAGATTCAAAGAAACATCTTCTGGATTAATGTGTAAAGAAGGAGGAGGAATATGCATAAAAGAAGATGGTTGTCAAAAATATTGTTTGTTCATTGGTTATAAGAGTGGTGGTGATTGCATTCCTTTCGTCGGTGGTAACACTTGTTGTTGTAGAAAATAAATTGTGTTACTTTTATTTAATACTTTCAAAATAATTATTTTTATTACTTTATCTGTAAAACAACTTTTCACGTAAAAGTTCAAACATCAATAAATTCTCTTAATTTCAATTATTTACATTTGAATTGAAATTATGCTTAGAAAATAAAGTTAACCATTTTAATTTGGGTGATTAGATAAATAAATTGTTGAATCACAATTATTTATTGTATTTTTTATATAATTTAATAAACACAACAAGTATATTTTTCTAAAAAATTTAACTTAAAACAATATATATATATATATATATATATATATATATATATATATATATATATTTTTTATTTATATATATATACTATATATATCTATATTTCTATAT